>PVBE012183576.1_pt1 | contig 10149 bp, 10 predicted proteins | sample 1631181 | NCBI WGS metagenome assembly PVBE01 (sample SAMN08397723, study PRJNA350692) | Marine metagenome, whole genome shotgun sequencing project. | isolation source: water | place: Pacific Ocean | collected 2012-04 | reverse complement strand
GACAACCCCGAGGACGTGCGCCAGTTCCACCTCTGCATCAACACCAGCGTCGTCGGTTTCGAATACGCCGCCGGCCTGGTGGTCAGGGCGGCGGAGGGTCTCGCCCCCGGCCAGTTGAGAACAGGGGTTCCGAGCGGAGTATAAGACGCCGGTATCCCCCGTCCGCGCCCTCCGTCGACCGCATCTCCTGATTTTTTGGATGAGGCGGTCACGTGCTTAAGATACCCCGCGAGGTGGTCGATGACATGATCGCCCACGCCCGTGCCGAGGACCCGAACGAGTGCTGCGGTCTTATCGCCGGAAAAGACTCCGATGCCGAGCGTGGGTATCGGATTACCAACACCGCCCGGAGTCCGTTCCGATACCTGATGGACCCCCAGGAGTTCCTCGACGCCGACAAGGATGCCGAGAGTCGCGGACTGTCCCTGGTCGCCTTTTACCACTCCCACACCCACAGCGCCCCCTACCCGTCGCAAACCGATGTGCGCATGGCCATGGAGAGCGGGTGGCTGGACCCGTTTTACATCCTGGTCTCCCTTGAGAACAACGAAAGCCCGGAAGTGCTCCTCTACAGAATTACGCCCGAAGGCGAGATCGTCGAAGCCGAACTTCGCGTCCTCTGAAGCCGGCCCGGTGCGCCGTCCGCCGATCCAGCGGCGGCGCTAGTTCGGGACTCGGAACCGCAGCGTGTAGTCCGGGAAGTCGACGAACCCGGAGGCCGTGCCTCCCCCGGCTATCAAAACCGAGCCGTCGGGCAGCAGTGCGGCCGCCAGCAGGCTGCGCCCATCCGGGAGTGAAGCAGCGATCTTCCAGCTGTCGGCGGCGGGGTCGTAGACTTCGACGGCGGCGATTGAAAGGCCAACCAGGTCCTCGCCCCCGACCACCACCACCCTGCCGTCGGAGAGCGTGACCGACGCGTGGCCCCGCCTCGGCCGCAGGTCGCCCGTCACCAGGGTCCACTCGTCCGCAACCGGGTCGTATATCTCGGCGGAGGTCTCTGGGCCGAGCACGTTGGAGGCACCGAGGTCCGACCCCCCGACCACCACCACCCGACCATCACGCATCAGCGACGCGGAGTGGCCCGACCTGGGCCGGACAAGATTGGCCACGGATGTCCATGAACCGTCGGCAGGATCGTAGATCTCGGCTGATGCCAGCGCGGTCTCTCGCGTCTGCCCACCCGCCACCAACACCCTCCCATCGACCAGCAACGTGGCGGTGAGGAACTTGCGGGCCTGCGCCATGGGTGCGATCTCTATCCACACGTCCTCGTCCGGAACGTACATTTCCGCATCGGCGATCACGTCGATCCCGGAGGCGCCGCCGACCACCAGTACGCGGCCGTCCTGGAGCCGCGCTCCCCCGCCGCTTTGCCTGCCCGCCTGCATCTCGGCGACCTCCGACCATTCGCCGGTTTCGGGGTCAAAGACCTCCGCGGTGTCAAGATCCTGCCTGCCCCTGAAGGGCCGGTCCCGCGCCTCCTCCTCGGTAAGCACCTCGCGGCCGGAGCCACCGGCGACCAGCAGCCTCCCGTCGGGAAGGGATGCGGCCACGTGAAAGCTCCGCTCATATTGCATCGGCTCGGTCTTTACCCACTCGTTGCCGCCAGCCGCCAGCAGCTCGGCCTCGATCGGTGCGTTACGGGAGAAGCTCCTGCGCTCCTGACCTCCGACCACGATCACCGTCCCGTCATCAAGCACCGTCGCCGTCAGGCCCCACCGGCCCTGCGACAGGTTACCTGCCAGCTCAAAGCCGGGGCCGAGAATAACGTCAGGCTCATTGCTGACCGGGGTCGGCTCCGGGGTCGGGGTCGGGGTTGGGACGGGTGTGCCCACCGGCACGACCGTGAACGCCCATACGGCCGTCGGGGTCGCATAGGCGTCGGCGCCGGCGGCCTGGGTACACGCAAGCGCCGCCGATGTCACAGCGACGAGCAAGGTCGTCAGCGCGATGAGACGAGGTGCGGGGGGCGAGGGGACCCGAGTCAATCTTCGCCCGTCAAAGCCCGACGGGGATTGTCCACCATGATCTGCTCGAACTGCTGCTCCGTCAGGCCGATTTCCTTTAGATACGGGTACAACCTGGTCGAGATGAACTGATAGCCACCTCCCCCGCTGGTGACGTAGGCCGACTTGAGGCATACGTCGTGAGACAGGAGCAGGTGGTCGATATAGCCGGCGGCCACTATTTTGCGGATATTGCCCAGGTCTCGCTCCAACAGATAGCAGTTGCGTTCACCCATGCCGTCGAAGGAGATGAAGGCCCCCCGCCGGGCGATCTCGGCATGGTACTCATGCGCCGGGTAGTCGTGCGCATGGCCCACGACAACCCTTTTCGCATCGACTCCCTCTTCGTATAACACGTCGAGCTGGTCGAGGCCGACCGGCGCGAAAAGGCCGTGCGTGGTGACGGTCAGCCCGGTCTGCAGGTGTGCGCGGGCGCCTGCTCGCAGTACTCTTTCTTCGACCGGGGACACCCAGGTCTCGTGGGCGCCCAACTCCCCGATGATCCCGGCGCGCACGCCGGTGCCGTCGATGCCGTCGGTGATATCGCGGATCATCTCGTCGGCAACCTGGTCAGTGGTCTCACGGTGGAGACGGGGCTCGTAGAAAGGCTCCCGGTACCAGCCACACCCGAGCACGATGTTCAGCCCCGTGTTCCGCGCCATCTCCCGCACGCCCGCCGGGTTCTGCTCCAGCCCTCTGTTGGTCTGGTCGACCACGGTGCCACCCCCGGCGTCCTTGAATAGCTGGAGCTCGGTCCGTGCCGAGTCCGGGTCGTCAAGCACCCGGTCAGTGTCGAGGTAGTCGGCCAGTATGGACAGGAACACGTGCTCGTGCATGAGCGTAAAGCCAAGGTCCTCGGGACTCACCGGCCCGGTCACGGTCATCACCTCTGACAGCGGATTGGCGTTATTCACCAGCCAGCGCCCTTCGTGGGTTTTCCACGGTGATCTGATCCCAGGCCTGCTCAGACACACCGGCAGCGAGGACGCGCTCACGGAGTCCGGTGACCGCGAACGAGTACCCTTTACCACCGTAAGCGGAAAGGTGCTTTTTAGTGGACACCCCGGTGGAAACGAGAACGTGACAGGTCAGCCCCGCATCCACCATCGCTCCGATCATGCGGGCGTCGCGATCCATCAACTCGTCGCTCGCCACCGGAAAAGTATTGAAGCAGGTGAACGGGCCTCGGTTCGCTATGGCGGTGTGCAGGTCATGGTCGGCAACTCCGTTAACGTGGTCGACGATGACTCGGGTCAGATCGATTCTCTCTTCGGCGAGGATGTCGAGCTGCTCCATTGCGGTGGAGGTGTGTGTGCCGGTGATCGCCAGCGCCACCCCGGTCGCTGTCTGCGCGCGCGCGGCGGCCCGGTGCATGCGCTCCTCGCCGGGAGTCACCCAGCGGGTGTGGACGTTTATCTCACCGATCAGACCGGCGCGAACGCCGGTATCGTCTACCCCTTCGGTGATATCACTGACCATGATCGCTGCGAGGCCGTCAACATTGATCTTGGGAAAATCAAGATCGTAAAAACGCTCTTTGAACCAGCCGGTGCCGGTCACGATATTCATTCCTGTCTTTTCCGAAAGTGCCTTGAGCATGATGGGATCACGGTGGACGCCGCGACCGGTCTGATCGACTACCGTCACCACCCCCGCATCGACGGCGACAGCGATCTCGCGCTCCGCCACGACGGGGTCATTGAGCAGATTGGACGCCATCCAATTGTCGAGCATGTGGTCGATGAAGAGGTGCTCATGCGGCAGGGTCCTGCCCAACTCTTCGGCAGGTACGGGGCCGGTGACGGTGTTGACGCTACTCACCCGTCAGGGCCCTGCGGGGGTTGTCGACCATGATCTGGGCGAACATATCCTCGGTGATTCCGATCTTCGCCAGATGGGAGAACAGGCGAGTCGGTATGAAGTCGTAGCCACTCCCACCGTAGGCGACGTAGTGGGTCCGGTAGCACACGTCGTGGGACAGCAGCAGCCGGCCTATGTTTCCGGCGTCCAAGACCGCCTTTATCAGGCGTACGGCCTTACTAAGCTCGTACTCGTTGCTGTCCGAAAGGGTATCGAACGACAGCCATGCACCCCTTCGCACGATCTCCTCATGGAAATCGGGATAGGGCCAGCTGTGCGAGTGGCCCACCACCACGCGCCCGAGATCGACGCCCTCTTCAGACAGGATGTCTAGCTGCTGCAGCGCCACCGGGCTCTTGGTGCCGTGAGTGGTGAGGGTTACGCCTGTCTTTTTCTGGGCCCGCGCACCGGCCCGCAGCACGCGCTCTTCGACCGGGGAAACCCACCTGTCGTGAGCGCCCAACTCTCCGATGATGCCGGCGCGGACACCGGTATTGTCTATCCCCTCCGTGAGGTCGGCGACCATCTGCTCGGCGATTTGGTCAGCGTACCACCGGTTCAGGTACGGCTCATAGTACGGCTCCCTGTACCAACCGCATCCGAGCACGATCTGTAGACCCGTTTCCTCCGCAATGGCCTTGACTGTCAGGGGCTGTTGACCCAGGCCACGACTGGTCTGGTCCACAAGTGTCACCCCGCCAGAGTCTTTGTAACGGCTAACCTCAAGCAACGCCAGTTCGGGCTCGTAGAGGAGGCTGTTAACCGCCCAGGAGTCCTTCGTAAGGTCGAGCAGCAGGTGCTCGTGCATCAGCGTAAAGCCCAACCGGTCTGCGGCGACCGGACCGGTGACGGTCATGACCTCATGCATGGCCGCATTCTAGAGCGCGGCAACTCTCTTTCCCACCCGTCACCCAGATTTGCCGTTCAAGCGCTGGTCGCAGGGTCGCTGCAATCATCCGACCGCATGTTGGTGGCATACTAGTACACGGCCAGTATGGCTCGAGCAATGGCACTAAGCGTGAGCGGAGAACATCGGTATCACTTCCAGCAGGTGGCTGACACGATCAAAGAGCGAATACTCGCCGGATACTACAGCGAGGGAGAGCGCCTGCCCTCTCAACACCGGATGGCCCGCGAGTTCGACGTGGCCTTCAACACCTTCAAGGCGGCGCTGAACATTCTCGAGGCCGAGGGTTACGTGGTCCGCAGGGTGGGCGACGGCACCTTCGCCGTCAAGCCCGACACGCGCTGCCCCAGGACGTTGGCCATCGACGACGATGGGGTGCGAGAGTACCTAGCCGATGTGCTGGAACGTTGCGGCCGGGACTGTACCGCGGTCGACTCTGGCTCGATGGCGCGTCATGTTCATGACCTGGGACACGGTGTCGCCACGGACTCGCGATTTCCTGACGGACACCGGCCTGTCCTAGCTCAATAAACCGGTTCAACTCCACGAACTGGCGAGCGAGGTGGCCATGGTGTGCGAAATGACCGGCCAGGCGGACTTCAACCACTAGGAGCACCCGACCCAGTGACACAGCAAGGCAGGGCGGCGATTATTACCGGAGGCGGCGGCGGCATTGGGCGCGCCGTCGCCCTGGCGCTGGCCGACGTGGGGGTCGCGGTCGCGGTCGCGGACATCAACGAGAACGCCGCCACCATAGTGGCCGAAGAGGTCAGGGCGGCCGGCGGCCTAAGCATCGCCGTGGCAACCGACGTGACCAGCCGGTCCAGCGCCGAGGAGATGGTCGGCCGGGCTCTAGAGAGCTTCGGCCAGGTGGACATTTTGGTCAACGCCGCCGGGGTGCAGTTCGTGGCGTCCATCCTGGAGTTCCCAGAAGAGCAATGGCACCGGCTGATCGCCATTAACCTCACCGGAACATTCCTCTGCTCACAGGCCGCATTACGGTCTATGATCCCCCAGGGGAGCGGACGCATCGTCAACATCTCTTCGGTGCTCGGCAAGGTCGGCGCCAAGTTCAAACCCGCTTACACTGCAGCCAAGCACGGGATCATCGGACTGACCAGGTCCATGGCGCTCGAAGTCGCCGAATGTGGCATCACCGTAAATGCCGTCTGCCCCGGCGTGACGGGGACCGCTCTCGTCGAGGGCCAGTTGGACGGACTCGCGCGAACTCACGGCATCGACCGTGAAGAGGTGCTTCGACAGATCTTCTATCCCGACATCCCACAGAAACGGATCATGGAGCCGCACGAGATCGCCGACTTCGTTGTCTACCTCGCATCAGACAAGGCCCAGGCGATAACGGGTCAGGCGATCAACGTCTCCGCCGGATGGGTGACGCACTGACGATGAGACCTTGGACGAAGTGAGCGGAGAGCAAGTGGACAGTCAAATGGCGGTTCGCGAACTGACGGAGTATTTCGGGTATTCGCACCACTGACGGCGGCTGGTCGCCATGCTCCAAGATCAAGGCCGAGGTGGCCGCTCACCCGTTCGTGCGGCTCACCGATGCAGAGATCGGCGAAGTCCTTGAGGCCCTGCGAACGCGGCTAGCCTAGTCGGGTCGCAGCACCCGGATCTCCACCGGCTCCTCCTCGCCCCTGACCTCGATGCTGCAGAACTCCAGTTCCGGGTAGGTGTCTGCAACCGAGGCGTATACCGAATCGTTCATCACGATCTCCCCGGCCTTTGCCTGCTCGCCTGCATCTCGGCGACCTCCGACCATTCGCCGGTTTCGGGGTCAAAGACCTCCGCGGTGCCCACCTTGCCCACGTATGCGAGACCAAGTGGAGTACGATGCCGACCGGAATGTCCGCGTCGTCACCCTTGCCCCTGACCGCGCCGACTATGTCTACGGCCGTCTCCACCACCGCCTTTCCCAGATCGCCGTCCACGGTCGAGGGGATGAAAAGTTCCATCACCTCGTCGCCTGTCATCTTGTCGATCACCCCGCGATGGGCGACGACCATGTCGGAGTTGACGCCGGAGTGTTTTTCGAGCAGCCTGGCGAATTCGCGCGGCCACTCTCACCGCCAGGTATATGCCGAAGAGCAGTCCTATCCCCGCCGACAACACCAGTGCCAACAACGCGATGTCCATGGCGGAGGTTGTGGAGAGGTCGATCTCAGCCCCGTCCGGGTGCAGCACACCGTCTCAGTAGATACACAGGTGCGGGTTGCGCGGGAAGGTGGTACGGCCGGCCATTCACGTAGCCACGCCGCCCACGCCGTCGAACGGCAGGGCGCAAAGCGAACAGCGCGCCTGGCCGGGCAGATACGACAGGCCGATCCAGTGCCCATGCACCAGGACGTGGCGCCACTTCTCGGCAACTGGGTCGTTCGCGTCCTCCACCGTTTTCTGGAACCGCTACTGGCTGTTGTAGGCTTCCAGGCCGTCCAGGAAGCGGTCCACGTCATCTTCGTTGTTGAACACGTGCGGGTCCACCCGGAACAGGTTGCCGCTGAAGTAGGTGTCCACCTCCCGGTCATGCAGGAACTTCCACAGATCCTCGGCATTGTCGTCGATGGCCGCGACAACGCCCAGCCGGTACTGGGGGTCGTCGGAGGTGGTCACATCCATGCCCTGCTCCTTCATACCGGAGATGCAACGACCGGACAGGCCGAGGTTATGGGACTGAACCATGTGCATGTCCGTCTCCAGCAAGATCTCCAGTCCGGGCTTGGTGAATGCCAGCCCCATCAGAGAGGGCATGCCGAGTTCGAACCTTCTGGCGTTATCGCGCAGCTTGAAGTTGTGAATATCGAAGTCGTAGGTACCCTCGTAGGCCGCCCGGGACGGCAGCCGGTCGTGGTGCCGCTTCGCAGAGTACATGAAGCCCACGCCCGCGGCCCCCAGTAGCCACTTCATGGCGGTAGAGGAATAGAAGTCAACATCCGTCTCGTGCAGGTCGATATGCATGGCGCCGGCACTCTGGGCCCCGTCCACCATGATCAGCGCTCCCTTGGCATGAGCGATCTTCGCGAGCGCGCCGATATCCTGCCGAAAGCCTTCGATGGGCGTTACGTGCGAGATGCAGACGGCCAGCGTATTTTCGTCGATGGCGGCCTCGAAATCCTCCAGGTGCATGATGCCATCCCGCGCGTGTACGAAGCGCTTGGTCACGTCCTCGTGCGGGGGCAGGTGCCAGGGGAAGACCGACGAGGGGTAGGAGAAATCGTCCAAGACGACGTTGGCGCCGGGCCTCGGCGGGATGACGTCGATCGAGATAGATGAACCCTCGCCGGTGGAGCTGACGATGGCCACCTCGCCCTCGTCGCAGCCCATCAACTCTGCGAACATGCGCCTACAGTCGGACGCGTCCGCGTCCAGTCCGTTAGCGTACATGTCGTCCGGGTCGTTACGGAGCCAGTCCATATGCGCCTGCATCGCTGTCTCGTGCCTAGTGGACACCGGCGCAATGCCTCCGCTGAACATGTAAGCGCGCTTTTTGGTTATGGGGAAAAGGTCTCGAATCTCAGCAGCGTTCATTTGGCCCTCCTCGCCGAATTGGCGGCATATTAGCACGGCTCGGCCATCCGGGGTTCAATCTCCAACCGATCCATGGCCACTTTGGCGGGCCAAGAGCCCGTGCGGGTCGGTCCTAAGGAGTCAAAGACTCAGATCATGAGGTCGCCGCCGTTGATGTCGAGAGAGGCGCCGGTGATGTAGGCGGCCCTGTCGGATGCTAGGAACGCCACCAACTCCGCCACCTCTCCCGGTTCGCCAAGTCTCTGTATTGGGAACGAGTTGGCGTAGGTCTCTGTGCGGGCGTCGTCGATGGTGGTGCGCACCATCTCGGTGTCGATCAGGCCGGGGCAGACGGCGTTCACGGTGATGCCGTAGCCGGCTTCCTCCTTCGCCAAGTGACGAGTGAACCCGAGGATACCGGCCTTGGCAGAAGTGGAGTGGGCGCCCCCGACGGTGGAGATATTCTTGCCCGCGGTGGAGGAGAAGTTGACGATTCGGCCCCAACCCTCCTCGCGCATGGCTGGGAGCACGGCCTGCGAGCACAGGAAGGTGCCCTTGAGATTGACCGCCACCACCCAGTCCCACTCGTCTTCAGGAATGTCGATGACCCTAGTCGGCCGCAGCACGCCTGCGTTGTTCACCAGCACGTTTATCTTTCCAAAGCGGTCCAGCGCGGCGTTCGCCACCCGCTCGACGTCGGCCTTCACCGTCACGTCCCCGGCTACACCAACTGCTTGGCTCCCTGCAGATCGGAGCTCCTCAGCCACCGCCTCGACCGCTTCCTGCCGCACGTCGTTGACCACGACCGACGCACCCGCCGCCGCCAGTCTCCCAGCCACCTCGCGGCCCATGCCCTGGCCTGCGCCGGTGACGATGGCGACGCGGCCGCCCAACTCATTGGGGTCAATATTCATTTCGCCAGCTCCTCGGGTCGCAATTGGCCGTAAAGATTTCTCAGTCGGTCTGGGTGACGCCGTTCAGATGATCCCCTGCTCTTTGCCGGCCTCCTCGAAGGCCGCGAGCGCCCGATCCATCTGATCCCTTGTATGCGCCGCAGACATTTGCAGTCTGATGCGAGCCTCGCCCCTGGGCACGACCGGGAAGGAGAACCCGACACAGAAGATGCCACGTTCGTTCACCGCCTTCGCCAGGGCCACGTTCTTTATCTCGTCGCCGATCATCACCGGCACGATGGGGTGCGGTCCGGGGATCACGTCGAAGCCCAGCTTCACGATCTCGGACCGGAAGTAGCGCGTATTCTCGTGCAGTTTCTCGCGCAGTTCCGGCCGCTCCTGCAGGATCTGCAGCGCCTTGGTCGCCCCGCCCACGATCGCCGGCGGCAAAGAGTTGGAGAACAAGTAGGGCCGCGAGCGCTGCCGCAGAAACTCCACGATCTCTCGCCGTCCCGTCGTGAAACCCCCTGACGCCCCACCGATGGTCTTGCCCATGGTGGAGGTGGTGACGTCGATGCGGTCCATCACCTCCATCTCCTCGGCGGTGCCACGGCCGTTCGGGCCGATGAAGCCGGTGGCGTGGGAGTCGTCGACCATGACCATGGCATCGTAGCGCTCTGCCAGGTCGCATATCTCGGACAGAAGCGCTAGGTCACCCTGCATGGAGAAGACACCGTCGGTAGCGATCATGCGAAAGCGGGAGTCGGCCGTCTCCTTCAATTTCTCTTCGAGATCAGCCACATCCGAGTGCCGGTAGACCTTGCGCGTCGCCTTGCACAGGCGCACCCCGTCGATGATGGAAGCGTGGTTGAGAGCGTCGGAGATGATGGCGTCTTCGGGGCCCAAGAGTGTCTCGAATAACCCCGCGTTGGCGTCGAAACAGGAAGTGTAGAGGATG
>PVBE011397305.1_pt1 | contig 10149 bp, 10 predicted proteins | sample 1631181 | NCBI WGS metagenome assembly PVBE01 (sample SAMN08397723, study PRJNA350692) | Marine metagenome, whole genome shotgun sequencing project. | isolation source: water | place: Pacific Ocean | collected 2012-04 | reverse complement strand
TCAAACTGCCTTGATCGCCATCTGGAGACCAGAGGTGACCAGGTGGCTATCATTTGGGAGGGTGATGATCCTTCGATAGATAGAAAAATCACCTATCGCGAGCTTCATGCTGAAGTCTGTCAGTTTGCGAACTCGCTTAAATCACGGGGTGTTGCCAAGGGGGACCGGGTCTCCATCTATATGCCGATGATTCCAGAGGCTGCTGTAGCGATGCTGGCATGTGCCCGTATCGGAGCAGTCCACTCTGTAGTTTTTGGCGGTTTCTCCCCCGAATCACTCAAAGACCGGATTCTGGACTCTGATTGCCGGGTTGTTATCACCGCTGACATGGGCCCGCGGGGAGGCAAAAATGTGGCATTGAAAGATAATGTGGACAGCGCTCTTGAGAGTTGCCCTGATGTCCATACGGTTGTCGTGGTCCAGCATGCCAAAGAGGAGGTGGCCTGGCATGATCAGAGGGATGTCTGGTACCACCAGTTGATGGCAGAGGCGTCAACCGATTGCCCGGCAGAAGAGATGAGTGCAGAAGATCCGCTCTTTATCCTCTATACATCAGGTTCAACCGGCAAGCCCAAGGGTGTATTGCATACGACAGGGGGATACCAGCTCTACACGGCAATGACCCACAAATATGTCTTTGACTATCATGAAGGTGATATCTACTGGTGTACCGCAGATGTGGGCTGGATCACGGGCCACTCCTATATCATCTATGGACCACTTGCCAATGGTGCCACCACACTGATGTTTGAAGGGATTCCCACCTGGCCTGATGCCAGTCGATTCTGGCAGGTGGTCGATAAACATCAGGTGAATATTTTCTATACTGCACCCACCGCAATCCGGGCATTGATGGCTCAGGGCGATGAGATGGTGAGTAAGACCAGTCGTTCCAGTATTCGATTGCTGGGTACGGTAGGAGAACCGATTAATCCAGAAGCCTGGGAGTGGTACTACAGGGTTGTAGGGGATGAGCGATCTCCTGTCGTTGATACCTGGTGGCAGACTGAAACCGGCGGCATACTGATTACTCCGCTACCCGGTGCAACAGACCTCAAACCGGGTTCTGCAACACTGCCCTTCTTTGGGATAAAGCCTGCATTGGTTGATGAGCAGGGTGAAATTATCGAGGGTGCCGCATCGGGCAATCTGGTGATTACTCAGAGCTGGCCGGGACAGATGAGAACAGTCTATGGAGACCATGAGCGGTTCTTTGAGACCTATTTCCAGATGTACCCGGGCTACTACTTTACCGGTGATGGAGCTCGTAGGGATGAGGACGGCTACTACTGGATTACAGGCCGGGTTGATGATGTGATCAATGTTTCAGGCCATCGAATGGGTACCGCAGAAGTGGAGAGCGCTCTGGTCCTGCACCCCTCTGTTGCCGAGGCGGCTGTTGTCGGCTACCCCCATGATATTAAAGGGCAGGGTATCTATGCCTATGTGACTTTGATCAAAGATATTGAACCCTCTGATGAACTCCGCCAGGAGCTTCTACAGTTGGTTCGAAAAGAGATAGGACCGATTGCAACCCCAGATGTAATCCAATGGGCGCCTGGACTTCCCAAAACACGATCTGGAAAAATCATGCGACGTATTCTAAGAAAGATTGCCGAAAATGAGCTCGATAATCTGGGTGATACTTCAACTCTGGCAGATCCCTCTGTGGTCGATCATCTGATCGAGAACCGAGGAAGGTAGTCCGGATTTTATACTGACTCCATGTTCATTGATGGGGTTTAGTAGCGCTCCCCCTCCTGATCTTCCAGGAGGGGGCTCTTGTCCCACCATCTCTTGATCTGAGGGCCGTTCCATCCTGCCGTTAATCGACTGGATGGAGAACACCCTCTCTGCTTTGCTGATTTCCTCACTTAGCATCAGGTGGATAGGGGTAATAACATCTGGTGCGGATTACTGGGATGCTGCTCGAAAGTAGAGATAAAGTATGTAGAAAAAAACTATATAAAAAGTATTGACAATATAGATAAAACAAATATAGGATGTTTCTGCCTAGATAGTAGTTCTATAAGGGGGAGCAGGGATGAAAGAGTTCTATCAACCGACAACCGGAGTTGATACCGACAGATTGAGGCTTCGGCTCATCAGGGCTTGGCAGCAGTTTCGTTTCTCAGCAAAAGGTGCAGACCAGGATTACTGGTATCGACGTTGTATGGAATTGCGCAGCGCCCTTGAAGAGGCCAACTCAGGACATACACATCCAACTGTTTCGCCAGAATAAGAGAGATTCCGCCAGTATAACCGAGTTAATACGGAGGGTTAAAGTGATCAGAATAAAACCTGATAAGTGGGGGGGATGCCTTCTCTTGTTGTCGATTGCAGCAGCTGTGCTCCTCAGTGGTTGCCGTGAGGGAGAGGAGACAAATACGTCAGGTGGCGCCGGAACTCCTCCAATCATGTCAGAGGGAGGTCAATCGGAAGGATCAGAAGGATCGGAAGGATCAGAAGGTTCAGAAGGTTCAGAAGGATCAGAAGGATCAGAAGGATCAGAAGGGTCAGAAGGTTCAGAAGGTTCAGAAGGTTCAGAAGGTTCAGAAGGATCAGAGGGTTCTGGTGGTTCATCATCGACCACAACCTATAGTGGCACAGTAGTTGGAGAGCTGACCATCAATCCCTACAATATCGTTCTGAATGATGATTTTCCAATCCGCTTTGATATCTCTTCGAATGATCAGGTTACGGTCTATGTGGATGATCTCTCACCGGTTACTGTGCCACTACAGGGTTCTGGCTTCAGTTATACTGTTACCCGGTCCTTTACCGGGTTAGGTGCAGCGACCTGCAGCTCGACAGTGAGCGGGAGTGGAACCCTGAGCAGTGACCAGATAGTGGGCAGCTTGAGTGGCAGCCCCACTTGTTCAGATGGCCTTAGCGGTACAGTATCAGGCAGCTACACTGCCTCCAGGTCATAGAGTGTACTCCAGCAGGGTTGAGTTCTCGTTGTAGTATGGTTGTTCCATCATCCAAGAGCTTTAATCCAGTCACCTGGGTCGCTTCACGCCCCCCTTTCGGCAGCCTCTATGCGCTCGCCAAGCATCTTGAAGTGACCTATCCGAGTGCGCTCTCTTGGGTAAAGAACAGGGCATTTCCAGCAAAACGAGTTGCTGAAATTGTTGAGCTGACGGGATGTGCACCCTACATCCTCTCTCCCAATACCCACCCTCAGTGGATGTTTGAGAAACAGATATATACTGAGCCATCAAGAAAGGAGTTGAATGCTTTTTCCAAACTGCAAAGCGAGGCAAAAAAAGGGAGGGCCAACGATTTGCAGGAACTCAAGCGTCTGTTAAAGAAATACGGTCCTGAACTTTCAGAAAAATAGAGGCCCCCCTTCCTGAATGCAAATCTCTTGCGGACGCTGGCCGAGGAATTGTCCCATCCTTATCTGAATCGGTATGATCTGGACATATTTTGGTCAAGAGCAATTATCCTGATGACGTTATTGATGACCGCATTCATGATAGGTTTTCTCGGTTCAATCCACTGTGTTGGGATGTGTGGCGGAATTGTTGGTCTTTTGGGAACTGGTATCCAAGAAAGAGGAGGCAGATCACTCTACCGTCATCTTCCCATGTGGATCGGCTATAACTGTGGGCGGTTGCTCAGCTATACCCTTGCAGGGGGTCTTGCCGGTGTACTTGGGGTTTTTGCCCTCTCCCTCTTTACTCCTCATCGCGCCCAAACTCTGGGGCTTATGTTTGCAGGTAGTTTTATGGTGTTACTGGGCCTCTACCTTACTGGGTGGTGGAGTGGAATTCAGTGGCTTGAACGAATCGGAGGAGAGGTCTGGAAATTAATTGAACCTTTGGGAAGACGTTATATTCGGCCTCAAAAAGCGGGTCAGGCTGTTGTTCTTGGAATGGTATGGGGTTGGCTGCCGTGTGGCCTGGTCTATTCTGCACTGGCATTATCATTGTCAGCCGGATCGATTGTTGGAGGGGCTCTGGTGATGGTTGCATTTGGGGTGGGCACCTTGCCGATGCTGTTAGCCATGGGGGTATCGGCAGACCGGTTGTTGGTTGTTCAGCAAAATAGCCGTTTTCGGTTACTTGCTGGTGTGCTTGTTATCTCTATGGGCCTTCTGACCATTTTTGGATTGATTCATCCCATTCATCCCGGTTCTATCGCTACGGTTCACTCCCATTAAACAAAAGAAAGTCGATCCCCCCTTAAGATTTAATATTCCTTAATAGTGAGGAGGTGGGGGTTCACTTTGGGCGGACGAATAATCTGATGACAAGAGTGCTTTAATTCTCTCTTGAGTGTGACGGAGTTGCTCTTGCAAATCTATCATCTCCAATTGGAGATCGGCGACAACTTTATTGAGAGTCTGTATATGGTCTTCCTGAAAGGAAATACGGGATTCAAGGTCTGCTATATGTTGTTCTGACATTTTTATGGGTATCTTGATGGTTAAGCGTTATCACTGATTGATTCGAGTTCTTCCCAGCGCGAATAGGCCAGATTGAGTTTATCATCGACTTCAGCAAGTCGGGAGGTGGCTTCAGAAACCTTGTTGTCAGAGTGTTGATAAAACTCAGGGTCAGCCAGGCGCTCCTGCAGAAGAGATTGCTCATTCTCAAGTTCATTAATATGGCCGGGGAGTGCATCAAGCTCCCTTTGATCTATGTAACTGAGTTTCTTTGAGGGTTGCTTTAATCGTGGCCTGGAGTGTTTTGGAGAGCTTGATTGCGGTTTACCGATGGGAGGTAGAGCCGGTCGCTGCCGGATCCAGTCCTCATAACCCCCAACATACTCATTTACTTTTTCGGGCTGATCGAAAACCAGGGTGCTGGTAACGGTATTGTCAAGAAAACGCCTGTCATGGCTAACCAGAAGCAGGGTGCCACGATAATCAAGAATGAGTTCTTCAAGCAATTCCAGTGTTTCAATATCAAGATCATTGGTGGGCTCGTCAAGGACCAGTGCATTGGCAGGTCGGGCAAATAACATCGCCAACAATAAGCGGTTGCGCTCCCCCCCAGAGAGAGAGCTCACAGGACTTCTTGCTCGTTGTGGAGTGAAAAGGAAATCCTGAAGGTAGCTGATGACATGCCTGGTTTTCCCATTGATAGTGACATGGTCAATCCCGCGGCCGATGTTCTCCTGAACTGTTTTTTCCTCATCAAGCTGAGTGCGAAGTTGGTCAAAATAGGCGAGTTCAATGTTGGCGCCCGTCCGGACTTTTCCGGACGTAGGAGGAAACGCACCTGTAAGGACGCCAAGCAGAGTTGATTTACCAATACCATTTGGACCAATAATCCCTACGCGGTCACCACGCTGGATGAGAATCGACATCTCTTTGAATATGACGTTATCTCCCCAGGCATACCCGCTATTGAGACATTCAACAAAGAGACGACTGTGCTGGTTGCCCTCCTGCAGCTGCATTTTTGCACTGCCCGGCCGGTCTCGTCGTAAACGACGCTGGTCTCTAAGTTCAAACAGTTTATTCACTCGACCCTGGTTACGTTTGCGTCTGGCCTGGACGCCTTTCCTAATCCAAACCTCCTCTTCGGCCAGTTTTTTATCAAAGCGTGCCTGAGCCTGCTCTTCGGCCTTGAAAAGCGCTTCTCGTCGTCTTAAGTAGTTTTTAAAATCGCCTGGCCAGTCAGTGAGCTTGCCGCGGTCAAGATGGAGAATTCGAGTGGCTATTTTTTCTGCAAGAGTACGGTCATGGGTTATAAAGAGAACTGTTCCGCGAAAATCGACCAGAAAATCCTGAAGCCATTCAATCGAGTCGATATCGAGATGATTTGTGGGCTCATCGAGAAGAAGAAGGTCCGGCTCCACCACGAGTGCCCGGGCAAGGAGGGCGCGTCGTTTCATTCCACCAGAGAGTTCTGAAAATTGGCCCTCAACATCGAGGCTGAAGCGTGAGGCCACTTTCTCAATTCTATGGTCAATAACCCAGCCATCGTGACTGTCGAGTTCATGCTGAGCCTTTATCAGGGCATTACTGTCGAGAGGAGTGCTGCTTGAGATGACCCGGTGATAGCGGGAGAGCAGTTTTCCAATAGGGCCTAATCCGCCAGCGATAACATCATAGACAGAGTCATTCAGGTCACTGGGTATCTCCTGTTCAAGCGAGGTGAGCTTAAGGTTGTCGCTGTACTCAATCGTGCCGTCATCGGGTGTGATTTGTTGAGCAAGAATCTTGAGTAGTGTGGATTTTCCACAGCCATTCCTTCCCACCAGGCAGGTGCACTCACCTTGCTCGATTGTGAGGTTAACGCCGACCAGGAGAGCATGATCTCCAAAGGCATGGTGTAAGTCATTTGCACGTAACAGAGGCATAGAAAAAACATTGCAAAAACAGAATGGGCGGACTATACCGCGCTCTTGATAGAGGGTGAAGCAGTGCTGATTGAAATATCACCATAATTCCGACTCAGGCATAGCTGCTCAAGCGGGATCCAGGGAGGAAGAGTTAGCGGCTGGAAACCGAATTGCTTGATGCGATTTTCGAAATCAGAGTGTCGATACCACTGCTGTTGGCGATCGGGGAGTAGCTATTCCGATAGGTAATAATCAGACTGATGCCATCAATAGAGACGTCATAAATCTTCCACTTTTTTGATTTGTCCTGTTTCAGGGTATAACGGATTGGGAGTTTTTGGTTTTTACTAAGCAGGACATCAGTGGTTACCTGTATTCGGCCCTTGCTTTGTGATTTGGCGGGGTGATGGTGAATTTTTCCTCCCTCATAGTTAACCAGTGCAGTCCCATAGGTCCTGATCAGCAGGTTGCGAAATTCAGCAACAAATCGGTGTTGTTGTTGGAGGCTGGCCCGCTTCCAGTTCCTTCCAAGGACCAGTCGAGACATGCGCTCAAAATCGAAGTAAGGTGAGAGCACTTTCTCAATCTCAAGAGATAACTGATTTGGGTTCTTGTCTGGAGAAGCCTGGTTGCTGATGATGAGAGAAGTGACATCGGAAGTTGCTTTTTGTACCACCTCTTGTGGTGACAGATCAGCATAGGCAAAAGCACCTCCAAACAAAGATGACAAAAGGAGCGACAGCAAGAGCTGACAGATCGGTTTGTTTTTGATCATTATTATATGATGTGCTGATTTAAATTTACTCTATTCTTGCAGTGAGAGGTGGCTATCCCAAGTGATGAAAGTGTAGATAAAGTGGTAATTGAATGATGTGATGTTAATCACACTCATTGGGCCATTGATGGCCATTGTGTGATCAGCTGCCAGCTTAGCTGGAGAGAGGGTTTACTTTTCTTCGATGGGGAGCGCTGGTTTGTTCGTCCGAACTCTGTTTGTCAGTGAGGGTGTGAAAGGGAGCTTGCTGAAGATCTGTCGCACTTTTTGACGCCATCACGTGTTTGTAATTGGTGGTATTGTATCTGGAATCTCCCAGTCTCAATATGTGGGATTGATTAAAGGTTCTTGTAAGAGCCATTCTCGCTTTTGCCGATAATGGAGGGGATATGAAAGGTTTTGGGCTGTTGCTGGTGCTTATCGCGCTTGCTGTTGGGGGATATCTGGTGGTTAAGGAGTACCAACCCGGTTCTGCAGGCGGGGCAAGCAAGATCAATTCAATTAAAAGAGCCGGGGATGCCGCCGAGCAGGCTCGCCAGGCCACTCAGAAAATGGACAAGGCCGTGCAGCAGGCGACAGGGGGCAGCCAGTAACTCATTTTCTCTCTTGACTGTTCTCTTAATGTTCTCTACTCTTGAGTGAGAACATTAGGAGAACATATTAATGACCATTCTTACCCGGGCTCAGCGCCGCACCCTTGATTTTCTCTCCCGTTTTATTGGTGAACGGGGAGAAGCTCCTCTTCTTGATGAGATCGCCAGAGGCATCGGAATCCACTCCCGGGGGGTCGTCCATCGCTACCTGAAAGCCCTTGAAGAGGCGGGGTTGATTCGTATTCACCCCCGGCGCCATCGGGGTATTGAACTGATGGGGGGCAGGGAGAGTTCTCTGGCTCTCCCCCTGGCGGGCAGGATAGCCGCCGGTCAGCCCATTGAGGCGATAGAGGGGCAGGAGGAGATCAGTCTCGCTGACTTCTTTCTCGGTCCCGGACGCTTTGCCCTGCGGGTAACCGGTGATTCGATGGTCGAGGCAGGCATTCTTGATGGTGATACGGTGATCGTTAAGGTCTGCCAGACTGCCGAGGAGGAGGCCATTGTGGTGGCGCTTATTGATGGAGAGGAGGCCACCCTGAAGCGGCTCAAACGGGAGCGTGACGGTTCTATCACCCTGCTGCCGGAAAACCGGGCGTTGAAGCCGATGCACTACCCGGCGGAGCGGGTTGCCATTCAGGGGGTGGTGGTTGGGCAGATGCGCCGGTATGAGGGGTAGGCAAAAGGATCCGGGCTAACTATGTGTGGCGGCGTACTCTATCTTCTCGATGGGAGGACAGTAAGAACCTACTTCCCCAATCCCAAGGCGCAGCTTCCCGTAGTGAGGCGTGGTGGCACCTCGATGGCCGTCCCCTGGGGGCGGCGCAAGCAGCAGCCGGGGAGGCTCCCTCTTGGGGGGTGGGCCCGGCTTGACTCTATCCACAGCGGTCGTTGGGATCGCTGGTTTCCACGTCCGGTGAAGATCCGGGTGCTCGCTTTCATGGAGAAGGATATCGAGGGGTCCAGCCACTGGTTTGATCTGGTAGAGGGCCAGTGGATACAGGGATTGCTCGCCCATGATGGTGATCAACAACGGATCTATGTGGTGACCATCAAGCCGGAGATGGAGGGAGCCGTCCATGATCGCTGGCCACGGATTCTCTCCGCCTAGGGTGATAAAGAGGGATAAAAGGAGAGGGGGGTGGTGGCAACGGGCTATTGTTCTTGTCGATATGAACGCCTTTTTTGCCTCCATTGAACAGCTTAAAAACCCGGAGTGGCGGGGACGTCCAGTGGCCATTACCAATGGTCGGGTTGGCACCACTATCATTACCTGCTCCTATGAGGCTCGGGCTTATGGGGTCAGGACCGGGATGCGCCTCAGGGTGGCACGAGAGCACTGCCCGGAACTGATCCAGGCACCCTCCCGTCCTGAGATATACGCCCGGATCTCCTCCCGGATCATGCGCTCACTGGAAGAGATCACCCCTGAAGTGGAGGTCTTTTCAGTGGATGAGGCCTTTCTTGATATCACCTCGGTACAGCGTCTTCACGGTAGCCCGGTGGAGATTGCAAGGAGGGTGAAGCGACAGGTGCTGGCGGCTTCCGGTATTCCCTGTTCTGTGGGTCTCTCCGGAGACAAGACCACGGCCAAATATGCCGCCAAGCTCAACAAGCCGGATGGCTTTACTGTTATCCCTCCCTGGGAGGCAAAAGAGAGATTGGAGGAGGTTCCGGTCACCGAACTGTGTGGAATCAACCGGGGTGTGGGGGATTTTCTTGCTGCCCATGGTGTAACCCGTTGTGGTCAGATGGGCCGTCTTCCCGTCTCTGTGCTGGCGGCCCGTTTTGGAAATCTCGGGCGGCGGATCTGGTTGATGTGCCAGGGCGAAGATCCGGAGCCCATTATCACCCGGGTGTCTTCTCCCAAGACCATTGGCCATGGCAAGGTGGTGCCGCCGGGAACCACCGATCGCCAGACCATTGAGACCTTTCTCCACCACATGAGTGAGAAGGTGGCGGCCCGCCTGCGGCGTCATCGTATGGAGGCCCGCCGGCTCTTTATCGGGGTGCGCAGTGATCAGGGGTGGATTGGGATCAAGCAGCGGCTGGAGAGGCCGACAGATGATGGTCAGGTGCTGTTTTACTGGTGTCGCCACTTTCTTGACCGGCAGTGGCGGGGGGAACCTCTGCACCAGGTGCAGGTGACGGCACTCTCTCTGGCTCCTGTCGGAATGCAGCAGAGCCTGTTTGATCTCTCCGGAACACGCCGGATGGCGCTCAACAGCGTTCAGGATCAGATCAATGGCCGCTATGGTGAGTTTGCTATCGCTCCAGCTGCGCTCCTTAAGCGTTCACAGATGCCCAATGTGATCGCCCCCTCATGGAAGCCGGAGGGAGTGCGGGAGACGGTGTTGTAGTTAGGGGTGATATTTCGGAAACATAGAACACTTCTTCTCCTGGGATCTCCTCCCAACCTACCGGCATTAAAAAGTGAAGATCGAAGGTTAATTTCCATTTTCAGTTTTAGGGCAGGTTACAATC
>PVBE010984891.1_pt1 | contig 10149 bp, 8 predicted proteins | sample 1631181 | NCBI WGS metagenome assembly PVBE01 (sample SAMN08397723, study PRJNA350692) | Marine metagenome, whole genome shotgun sequencing project. | isolation source: water | place: Pacific Ocean | collected 2012-04 | reverse complement strand
CGATCGTCGATTTCGACGGGATGACTTCGACGGTGAGCGCGATCGACGGTTTCGAGGCGCACCGCGAGGGCCTCGCGGCGCGCGAGGGCCTCGCGCGCCGAGACGCGAGGCGTGCGACGCGGAGAAGCGCGCGGACGGCGTCGTCGTGGCGCGCGCGTTCGGCGCCGAGATCATCCAAGTCTCCGCCACGGGCGAGGTGTGCTTGCGCCGCCCCGTGGACGAGGCGTCGGGGGCGCCGCGGTGCGACACCGAGGTGTTGAACGCGTTCAACTCGTGTTTAAACAAATTCGGGTTCACCGCGAGCGCGTCGCCGGCTGACCAGACGCAGTGGAGTCTGTCCGACGGCAAACGTTTATCGAGATTCTCCGACGGAATGATCGTTCCCGCGCCGAACCCGCCGGGTCCTGGTCGAGGCTTGGCGCTCATGCTCACCGCGCCGGTCGGCGGCGGTCGAGGCTTCGGACGCGGCGGACGCGGCGGCGGACGAGGACGAGGTTTCGGCGGGTTTTACTATTAACTCGTCCAGAACGACGTCGCGTGCGTGAAAATAATTGAATAATTATTGAATACTTAGCGTCACATCTTTACTCGTTTCGAATCACGCTGGATTGTTGTTTCACGCTGGATTGTTGTTTCCAATCAAATTCCGGCCTCATGTGTCCTCATCCTCTTCGTACTCGAACACTCCCAACGCGTCCATCGCGTCACGCATCGCTATTTTCGCTAACACAATCTGTATCCTCGACCCCGGATCGAGTCCGACCGCGGTCGCCATCGCTCTCGCGCCTCGCCTCGCCGCCGCGTCCTCCGCGCCGCCGCGTCCGCCGCCTCCCGTCGACCCTCCACCGCGTCTCCCCCCTCCACCACCGCTCGTTCGCCCGCGCGCGTTCACGAAATCCTCCAACGTCGTCCATCCCGTCGCCCGTCGCCCACCGCTCGCCCCTCCACCGTTCACCACCGTCGCCACCGTCGCCGCCCTCGGTTCCGCCCTTCTCGCCGTCCCAGCCGTTCGCGTCGTCCCTCGCGCCACCGCGCGTGACGCCATCGCCACCACCGCCCTCGCCCTCGCCCCCGTCATCACCCGCGTTCGCACGCGACGGTCCCGGTCCGTCCCACCGACCACCTCGCGCGGCGCGCTCTCGCGAAGTCTCGCGGTCGTCCGTCTTCACGTCGCCCAGTCCAGTCCGGTCCGAACGAGTTCGGTGCGGACGAGCGCGGGGGGGTGTCCGGGAGGGTTTAGAGAGGTGGTAGGGGGTATGTGATGAGTCATGAACCTCTGATGTGTGATGTGATCGCCCCCGATTTGGTTTTTGTTTTCACGCCCTCGAAAACGGTGCGCTCATGGCGTGTTTGGTCTTCGTGTACGGTACTCGCACGCACGCGGGATTGATTCCGAGTGACGTTGATGATGATGGATGATGCGATGGATATGATGATGACGTTTTGCGCGACGGACGGCGGTGCGTGAGACGGTGACGCGTGTCGGACGGACGACGACGATGCCGATGCCGATGACGACGACGATGCGCGCGACGGCGACGGTGGCGTCCGGGATTTCGACGCGAACGATCGGGACGCGAACCTCCTCGCGCGTGAGATGCGGCCGCCGTCGAGACGCCCAGGCGGTGGACGGTGATCTCGGACGCGGACGCGCGATGGCGCGCGGACGGTGGAACGGGGTCCGCGAACGAGGAAACGCGCGGACGATCGGGGCGGTGGCGAATCCGTTGGCGCTCCCGGATTACGACGAACCGAGAGAAGAGACCACGGAGGGCGGAGACTCCAAGGACCCCATCAGAGTTAAAATCGGCGAAGAGTGGTACGATTGTCGAGGATGGGCGAAAGCGCACCCGGGCGGCGAGCGATGGTTGCACTTCTTCAACGGTCGCGACGCCACGGACGTTTTCTACGCCTTGCACTCGTACGGCCCGAACGGAAGCGATTTGGCGGTGAAACGACTTCAAAAGCTTCCCCGGTGCGACCCGCCGAAGGATAAGAGTAGATTGCCGAGTGAAAGCTCTTACGCGGTGAGCATGGCGTTCGGCGAATTGCGTGATAAACTCGCGGAAGACGGTTTCTTCAAGCGTCAACCCCTCAAGGAGGCGTGGGCTCTCTTCCAAGTCGTCGCCCTGTACGTGAGCGGCACGGCGCTCGCGTACTCTCACCCAATCGTCGCCACCATTCTCCTCGGCCTCGGCATGGAGCAAGCGGGCTGGTTGGGGCACGATTACGTGCACGGACGCGGCCCGTGGTGCACTTTGATGCGTTACATGCCCACGCTTCTGAACGGACACAGCGTTGAGTGGTGGATGCAAAAGCACTCCATGCACCACTCGTTCACCAACGAGGAGCACCTCGACAACGACATCATGATGGAGCCGTTCTTCTTCTTGCGCAGCCCGACGGAATCCGGCCGACCGGACCATCCGCTGCGAAAGTTCCAGCACATTTACGGCTACCCGCTCTTGTCCATCATGTTCTGGTTGTGGCGCTGGCACTCCGTGCAGACGGCTTGGAAAAAGAAAGACGTCAAGGAGCTCGCCTTCATCGGCGCCAACTATTTGTTCTTAGCGACGATGATGCCGTGGCAGGTTGCCGTCGGCGCCATCACGCTCAGCGGTTTTCTCGTCGGTTCGCTCGTCAGTGCGACTCACCAAAGCGAAGAAATCATGGAGTTTGGTGAGGATCCGGAGTACGTGGAGGGTCAGTTCCGATCCACCCGCGACGCCGAGTGCGTCTTCGGCGGGTTGGAGACGTGGATCTGGGGTGGTATGGACACGCAGTTGGAGCATCACTTGTTCCCGACCATGCCTCGTTACAACTACCACAAGCTTCGTCCGTTGTTGAAGGCTTGGGCCAAGGCGAATGGCATTCAGTACCGCTCTTCGCCGAGCACCACCATCATTGCCGACAACTTCAAGTTGCTCAAGCGAGTGGCGCGCGCCGCGTAAACGGCCTGGGATCCACCAGCGCGCATTTCATATTCTTTCGTTTGTAGACCTTTGGGCCGAAGTTATCACCGGTTGTTTATTGTCACTTAGGAACTTGTTTAGTGGTGTAAAGAGTATCTTTAGTATCGAAGAAACGAAGAAACGCGACGCGACACATCTCGACGGCGACGTGTGTGACGCTCGCGTCGGGCGGTGGTGCGATTATTTTATCTCGTGATTATGTGGCATACCATAAAAATGTATCAATCTATTCGCGCGCACGGCACACGAGGAGAGTCCAGTCTCTCGGCTAATGAACGTCACCCCCAAACATCCGTCCGTTGTCTAAGTTTTGTCACCCCTATTTCTTCTTCGCGCAGCGCTTAGAAGGCGAGGCGAGTGAAGAACCAGCGGGACTTGCCAGTCTTGAATCGTTCCTCGAGGAGCTTCTTTGCCTCCTTTTGCGCCGCAAGCTTCTTGGTGGCGTTCTCCAACGCATCCGGGGTGACAGCGTCCTTGAAGTCGACGTCAAGAGTGTAACGAGTCGGCATGAGGTGGGAGTAGTTGATGTTCTTGATGAACGTCTTGCAGCGAGAGCGCTTCTCTTGTTTCTTCTTATCCATCTTCTTCGTCACCTGTGCGTTTTGTAAAGAGAAACAGTGGTCAGTGATCAAAACTCTCGGTCGAGCGCGCGTTCGCGTCGCGCGCGCTTTAGGGCTTCAGGACCTAAAACGATGGATCATCGATCGCGCGTGCGCGCGCCCGCGACGACCCGTGGACAGCCCTAGCGCGTGATATGCACTTGAGATCACGCGTCGCATCGATTCGTACCTTGCGCGGGATCGTGGAGAGACCGCACACGAGCGCGTGCCCATACGGGTGCGCAGAGCTGCCGTCATCGACGTTCTTGACGATGACCGCCTTCTTGCCCGCGTAGCGGCCTTGAAGCACGACGACAACCTTACCGGGCTGTGATGGAGAAACGATCGGGTCAGTACAATTTCTCTCGAGTTCGTTCGCGCCTCTCGCGCGCCTCTCGCGCCGCCGTTCGCGCCACGGTCGCGCGCGAGGGTCGAGGGTCTACGATCCGCCACCGCGCCGATCGGTCGCGGTCGTCGTCCGCGTTCGCGACCGACGCCGACGCCGACGCCGACGCGCGGCGCGTCGACGCGATCGCGCGCGTTCGATTCGTTGCGCACCTTGAGGAACTTCACCATCGCGACGGGCGTCACAGAAAGAGGCCGACTCGATGCGCCGCGCGTCGTGTTCACCCTCGACTCGAGCTCGAGGGTCACCCTCGACCATTCTTTCTCGTATTCGAACGCGTGTATACGCCATGACGCATCCACGCGAGACGACCGCCCGGATAACCTCCATCGACCGGTCACGACCGGTCGTGGACCCCCTCCTCGTGTGCCCTCGTCCCTCGACCGTCCCTCGACGGTCGACGACGGTCCGACAGTGCGCGGCGGTCGGGCGCGCGCGGCGACGCGATGCGAGGGGCTGACGTCGAGGTGGAGGACGAGGACGAGGCGGGCGCGGCCGTCGTCGCGCGAGTCGTCGTCGAGGACGACGGAGGCGACCTCAAGGGTGCGACGCCGTCGACGACGATGAACGCGATGGGGGAGAGCGCGAGCGCCGCCTCGACGAGCGATGGCGATGACGAGACGACGGTGGTCGGGGCGCGGTTGGAGCGGTGCGTGCGAGAGATATTGCGCGCGATGGGAGAAGACGTGACGAGAGAGGGACTACTCGACACCCCCGCGCGCGTGGCCAAGGCGTTGACGTTCGCGATGCGAGGGTACGGGACGAGCGCCACGGCGGCGCTGGGCACGGCGCTCTTTCACGAAGACGGACTCGTCAGGGCTCTGCGAACCGAAGAGGTGGAGAGTGGAACGCACGATATGGTGCTCGTGCGAGACATACCGGTGTTTAGCACGTGCGCCGAGACTTTCATGCCGTTTTACGGCGTTATTCACGTGGGGTACGTTCCTCACGGAGGGGTGATTGTGGGCTTGAGTAAACTCGCGAGAGTGGCAGAAGTCTACGCGAGACGATTGCAGACCCCGGATGGGTTGGCGCACGCGGTCGCGCACGCGCTGCACGACGTCGCATCACCGCTCGGCGTGGGGGTGATGTTTACGGGCGTTCATCTCGGCCCTTTCGGGACGCGCGAAACCGCGGGGAGAGCGTCGACGGGATGCTTCGCCTCGCCAAACTCGGTGTGGTGGGAAGAATTTAGCGCTTTAGTAGAGCACGGTGGTGGCCCATCGGAGCTTTCTCGGGGATTATGGGGTGATGATGTGCGCTGCTTACCGTGCGACGACGACGAGAACGCCAGTTCGCGAGGGCCGGCGGAGACCTTCGTCGACGCGGCGGCGACGGATGCGGCGCAGAGCGAGAGCGTCGACGAATCCGTGCGCGAGTCTGTGATGAATTTATTTCGCGAGCTGGACGTCGAAAAGTCGGTGCGAGACGCGACGAACGGCAAAGCGTCGGCCGAAGACACCGCGCGACAGTTTTCGCGTCTTCTCTCAGCCATGAGATCGGGATCAGACGTGCCTTTTGGCCCGATTGAAGAGTCGGCGGCACGAGACTTGTCCCGTCGCGTCGACGCCGACGACGACGCGAGGGGCGACGACGGCGTGGTAGTCGTGCGAAACTTGCGCATGTCCACGGTGTGCGAACATCATCTCTTACCGTTCCACGGAACGGTGAGCGTCGCCTACATCGCGAATCCGACGGCGGGAGCGTTGAGCCGCGATACGCTGCAGGCTCTGGTGAGCCGCCACTCTCGTCGTCTGCAGGTGCAAGAGCGTCTGACGCGCGATGTGGCGGAAGAGATCAGTGCGCTCACCGGGGGCATCGGTGTGATGGTCGCCGCGCGTGCCGCACATCTGTGCATGGTGAGTCGAGGCGTAGAAAAGCCGGGAAGTTCGACGTGCACGGTGACAAAGCTCGGGAGACTCGCCGCCGAGCCCGCGCTGCGATCAAGCGTGTGGGGGAGGATGAGATAGACTGCGAGGCTGTGCGTACTGTAGTGTAGAAAAACAATCACATCTGCTCAAATTAACAATATCATGTCTAAACAAGCGCGCGCGCGTTCGCCGTGGTTCATTTCGCTTCTAGACGATGAAAACCTTTTGAGACGGTCCGCCGAGCATGACGAGTTGCATGAGGAGCGGCACTTCGCTCTGAAAGTTGGATTCCGCGGCTCTTTGCAGCGCTTCAAGTTGCTCTCTGAATAACGCTTGAACGCCAGCGATGCCAAAACATCCAGCGCCGGCGTTGTTCGACGCGTCGAGGGGATCCTGCACCCGAAGTCCCGAGCCAAGCGCATTTGGAGACTCGGCGAGAATGCCCCATTCCGCTTCGTCCTTCGCGGACACGATAATATCCTTGGTGAGATCCGCCTCGTAGGCATACAGCTTAAGGAATTGGATCATGGCTCGACCCAGAATCATGGCGTCGCGGGCGTCCGCTTCATCGAGTTCCACGCTCTTCTTGCCTTCATCCTTCGCCACCGTGACGCTCGCCGACACGGAACCGTCGCCATCCGATCCGTCGACGGATTGCTTATCCAACCAACCGGACCTTTGGATGGAGGTAAGGGCCATCAGTGTCAGCGCGTACGATCCAAGACCACCTTTGTAGACACCACGCAAACCCTTGCTCGCCAACACAGCCTTTTGCACGCAAACGATGGGCGCCAACGCGCCGTTCTGTTCCTCAGCCTTTTGGACGAAACGCATCGCCGACATTCCTTTGTGTTTCGCATCCTTCAAAGAAATGTGAACCTCAAGCGGAAGGCCGATACCGTTTTGTCCGAGACCCGGAATACCGTACGGCGACGCACCGGGCCTCGGTCCCGGCGGCAGCGGTGGCGTTCCGCTCGACTCGGTCGCGTTCGCGCTCGGAGGCACCACCGCAGCGATAGCCGTCGCGAGTGTAGCGACGGCTTTGCCAGTCATTTGCTGCGGCATCGGCTGGAAAAAAGCGGTGTGTGTCGACATCCGTATGAGTGGCCTATGCGCGCTCGGGACGACGTTCACGTCCATCACCCATGGGTTCGTGCGCAGAGCCATCGCAAGCGTATTCAGCGCTTCCAATCGTCGCTCGGGATTTGAGCTCACCGCCTCGGGCAAATTGAGTGATAAATCGAGGTTACTCGATCCCGGCACCCACGCGCGCGTCGGATATGATCCAAAAACGTCCACTCCGGTGGAGGGGAACAATGTTTGAACGATTGCGTTCATTGCGCGAATCACCACGTCCACGGCGCGTCTTTCCTTCTTCAGCAAGTGCGCCGTGGGGGTGAAAAATTGCACGTGTGCGCACTCTAAAAGTTCGCGACCGAGTTTTGCCGCTAACACACTTTCGAGTTCTTCACTCAAAGGAGCTTTCGGGCGATCACTCGATACATCGATCGGCTGAGAAAACGAAGCCTTCGAGACGTTCACCGCGCTTCTCGACGGTTTCTCTCGGTCTTTGCGGTAAGGTTCCTGACGTTGCTTTGACTTGTCCTTTTTCCCATCCTTCTTGCGAGAGTGCTGCCTACCTTGCTTTTCATCCGACCGATTCGCTTCCTTCTTCGTGGACGCCGTCGTGACTGGCGCGGGAGCCGCCGCGGCTGCCGCGGCGTCTGCTTCCATCGTAGCCTTGAGGTCGACCTTCGGCAGAGGCGATTTCACAGCCCACCCGCTCCAAGCCGGGGCCGATGGCGCCGGAGGCGTCTCTTGCTCTTGAGAGGATTCATCCACGTGATTTTCCTCGGCCGAGAAGGCTGTTTTCTCAGTCGCGTCGTCGCTGGCGGTGGGGCTCGTGGTGGAACCTCCTAGAATGGACGCCCAACCTCTCAACGCCTTGGCACCGGCGCCGACGACCTGGCTGTTCTCGCGGGCTCGATCGATCAACCGCGTCTCCCGTGATTCTCCGGGGGAGGATGGCTCTTCAGATTCGACCGAGCCGGCGCGATCATCGTTTGCTTTTCCTTCACTAGATGTCACCTCGCAGTCTTCACCCTGACGCGCGCGAGCGCCGTCGTTTGAGTCGTTCGAAACGTTCGAATCGACGTCCGCGACCGCCGCCGTTTCCCGGGCCACCGCGGAAACTTCGCTCGGAGAGAGTGTACCGGTGACGATAGCCGCCCAGCCCGATGGTTCCGAGCGCACGCTCGGTTGCTGCCGTTGCTGTTGCTGTTGTTGCTGCTGCTCTCGCGGTTCGCCCTCGCCGCTCGACGTCGCTATCGCTTTGTCACCGCTCTTACCGCCGGTGCCGCCACCCTTGGACTTTTGGCCGTTTCCCGCACCGTTCGTACTGTTTCGCCGTTTCTTACCGTCATCGCTCGATCCGTTTTGGTCGGCGCCCGTCTTGCTCGTCGCCCCCGTCTTCTTCTTAGCCACCGTCTCCCATTCTCCCTCACCCTCATCATCGAGCATCGTATCGATTGGGTTTTCGCCGACCCCATGGTCGTTCGCGGCTCTTCCCGTACCGGTGGTGGACGACACTATTCCGTCTGCATCATCGCCGCTCGTCGCCGCGCACGCCGCGACGTCGCGCGTCTCCTGCGCTCGCATGTTTCAGAAACTTCGTCGCGCACCGCGCGCGCGCGAGGGCGTAGGAAAATCTATCGACGATCCGAGCTCTGGCGCCCTCGCCGAGGCGCGCGCGTCCTCGCTCCACCGACGATCCGGTCACAGAAATTTTCTCGCGCGCTTTCTCGAGCGTGCGCGCGCGAACGACGCCCGTCGTGTCTCTGGCGCGCGTCCGCGTCGAGTTTTTTGCCCAGCCATCCAGCCGGCCGGACGGCGGCCGCAGTCGGTGGTGATCGCACGTCGACCTCGAGGCATCGATTGACGGTTCGTGACCCTCGAGGAGTGTCCCATCGTGGGTGCGCGCGAGACGACACACGCGCGTCGCCGCGTCGCGCCGCCGCAGTCGTCCGCGCGGCGCGACGTCGAGGGCGCGGACGGCGCGCGCGATCGTCAGACCCGCGCCGAGTCACCGCGTTCGCGCGTCGAACGCGAGGTGGCGACTCGGAGGTGAAGAGCGGCGCGCGGCGAGGGAGCTGATCGCGACGTCGTCATGGCGACCGGGCTCGGGCTCGGGCAGTTTGCGTTCGTCGGGACGTTCATAGCGGCGGTGAAAAAGACGATCGCGGGACCGAGAGAGGAACCTCCCGAACACCTGAAGTGCGTCATCACGCAGGAGCTGTTCACCGATCCCGTGGTGTTGGTGCAGACGGGGTACACGTACGAACGCGCAGCGATTCTCAGGTGGTTGAATGCGAAATTTCCGCCGACCGATCCCACGTCGAATGTGGAGTTGTGGTGCACAGATATCGTCCCCAACTGGTCGTTGCGACAGAGCGTGGATGAATGGGGATTGGCGAACGGGTACGGCGTGCTCGATCCACCGGAAGAGGCGACGCGGGTGACGAAGGATGGAACGCACGTGGCGAGGCGAAGCGCGAACGCGACGTCCGCCGGCGCGCTCACCCACCAGTATCTGCAGGCGTTGCATCGCGCGCATCCGCGACAAGCGGCATTCTTAGTATTTCTCATGACTTTCACGCTGGGAACCATCACGGTGACGACGCTCACCGTGGCGCACAGCATCTATTCCGTCGTAGGCGAGTTGTTTCGCGACGCGCGAATCGCGTGGTTCGTCGCGGGTCCCGCGCAGAGCGCCGTTTGGTGGGGAGGCGTGGGCGCTTTTCTTTGGCTCGCGAATCGGCCAGGGCCATACGCCGATCCGCCCGCTCGGGTGCGTCCGCAAGAAACAGTCGGGCGCGGCTTATTTCTTCGCTTGGGAGCGCGACGATGACTCAAATTCGCGCCGTTGTGTTCGGTTTTTCTTCTGTTGTACGTACGTAATCTCCATGTAATGTAATGTTATGCGCAAACGCACCGCTCCTGTCCCACCACGAGTCGTCACGCCGCGTCGCGCCGCTCCACCTCTGTCTCGCGCGCGTCGGCGCGCGACTGGCTGGTTCGCCTCGGAGAGAGAGAGATCGACCGTAACACGATCGCGCGCCACAGAGTCCTGCGCGGCGGTCGAGCGCGCCGTTCTCTCGCACGCAGCGACGAGAACGGTGCCGCCGATGACGACGGACGAGTCCGCGACGGCCGTCGCCGAGGAGACCCTTCGCGCGTCGACGACGTCGGATAATCAAAGCAGCGCCTTCTTGACGCCGGGCCCACGTCCGAGCGCACCTTCG
>PVBE010635446.1_pt1 | contig 10149 bp, 6 predicted proteins | sample 1631181 | NCBI WGS metagenome assembly PVBE01 (sample SAMN08397723, study PRJNA350692) | Marine metagenome, whole genome shotgun sequencing project. | isolation source: water | place: Pacific Ocean | collected 2012-04 | reverse complement strand
GGGGGGGATGCGCAACTGGCGGCGCGGGCCAGGGCGGCCCTGGCGAGCATTCACAGAGCCAACAAGCGGGATCGCTGATCCAGGGCAAATGCCGGATCTCGAAGCGGATAGGCCTTGTTGTGTGGGTACCGAGACACTCCGCGGCAGGATCGTCGGCATGTCACGTATCCGGTACACCGCCGGTGTGCTCGCGGGCACCACGTCACCGGATCTACCGAAGGTTGAGACGCGTCGCATCTCGCCTCCTCGCGGATCGAGGATACGATGGACGCACCCCAAGAGCAGTTCGCACGCACCGCCTCCCCCAATGATCCGGTTCCTCCCGAGTTTCCTCACACTCTCTCTCGCCCTACTCGCGTCCGCGCAAGCCAACGCGCAGGATCCGAAGAAGAAGAAGCCCGTTCCGCTCGGCGATGCCCAAGGCACCGCGGTGCGCGAGCAGATGTGGCGACCGCCTCTCGACGAGGAGTGGAAGAAGCCCGTCCTCATCAAGTTCCAGCGCAGTTGGAAGGACGCCGTTCAGGTCTCCAAGGAGACCGGCAAGCCCATCCTGATCTGCGTCAACATGGACGGCGAGATCGCGAGCGAGCACTACGCCGGCGTCCGCTACCGCACGCCGGAAACCGCGAGAATCTACGAGCCATACGTCTGCGTCATCGCGTCCGTCTACCGACACAACGCCCGCGACTACGACGAGAAGGGGTGCCGCATCCTCTGTCCGCGCTTTGGCAGCGTTACGTGTAGCGAGCACATCTGGATCGAGCCGCTGCTGTTCGGAAAGTACTTCGACAAGGAACGCGTCGCGCCGCGACACATCATGATCGAGATCGACGGGAAGGAGACGTACGACATGTACTACGTCAACGACACCCGCGGAGTCTTCGACACGATTCAGCGGGGCATCATCGATCGACGCAAGGAACTCGCCCGTCAAGTTCGCCAGCGGCCAGAGCGTTCGACGCTCGACAAGGTCGAGAGTCGTGATGTTCACGACAGGGATGCGGTGGAGGAGGCGTACCTCAGGGGCGATCGCGATCTGAAGACCAAGTTGCTGCAGCGAGCGCTCGTGCATCACAAGTCTGACCCGATCGACATGCTGCGTCTCTCCATCTACGACCTGGATACCGAACTCAACAAGATCGGTCGGTTGGCACTGATGAAGTCCAATCTCAAGGGCTCGATCGACCTGATCAACGAAGCGCTGCGCGTGCCGATGGATCAGAAGGAACGGTTGGGTTTGATCGCGGCACTCGAGCGGCTCGGCGCGCAGTTTCCACGGGCAAAGAAGCTCGCTGTTGTTCACAAGGGTCTCGCCAACCGCTCCAAGACCGTCGACGACGAGGGCTGGGCCAAGGCTCTGGCCGGCGTGAAGGTTCCCAAGAAGGTCGAGTGGTCGGCGCTCGAGTCACAGCTCGACTACAAGACTGCGGCGATCAAGAACCGACCGAAGGACGCGAACGCCCACGTTGAGCTCGCCGAAGCGTCGCTGGCCCTGGCCATCGATCCGAAGACCACGCTCATCCTCGCGCAGAGCTTCAAGAGCGGATCGAAGTACCAGCGCCTGATGCTGTACGACGCGCAGCGTTCGGCGCAAGAGGCGGAGAAGCTCGGCGCGAACGACTGGCGAGTAAACAGCGTTCTCTCGATCTCCGCGTACTATCTGGGCGAGACCAAGGAAGCGCACAGGCGCGCCGAACTCGCCGTCCCGGGCCTGCCAAAGGGCGAGCAGGCGTGGAACGCCATGGGCGTGCTCGGCATCTTCGCCGAGGCTCGGATGGCTCAGATCCGACGAGCCGAGCGCGCGAAGAAGACGTGGCCTGGACAGTGGCTGACCGACGTTCACGCAGCGTTCGGTGTCCTGTCGAAGCACCCACTCGGCACATCGACTCAGGTCGTCGCGCACTACGACTTCTTGCGCGGCCTCGCTGCCCATGGTCAGGCGTCGCGCATCCTCGACGCCGGATTGAAGCGATTCCCTGACTCTGCCCTGCTGCACGACCGACTTCGCGGTCGCACGCTGTCGAAGTCCGGACCGAAGGGTCTGGAGGCCGTGTATTCCTCCATGCTCGCCAAGGAGAGCGTTCCGAAGAACCTCCACTGGTTCGCGGGGTACGCTTCCATCGTCGCCGCGGAGTTCTATCGCCGCGCCGGCGAGACGGAAAAGGCGCTCGCCGCCTACAGTCACGCGATTGCGCAGTACGACACGGCGATTGGGAAGAACCCGGACAGCAAGCACACCTCGGATCACTTCGCCGCGCTCGCCATCAACGGTCGCGCGCGCATGGCGCTCGAGAAGAACGACCTCGAGGCGGCGCTCAACCTCCTCATCGAGTCTTTTGAGCGCAAGCCAGAGTCCGGCGGCAGTCTCGACGGCCTGAGTCAGACACCGATGGACACCGCGAAGCTCTTGAAGTCAAAATTGCAGCAGCAGGAAAAGACGGATCTCATTGCGAAGCTCGACGGCGCGCTCGCGAAGTTGCCACCGATCGCGTTCGAGTTGCCCACGTACGAGAAGAACGTCGGCGGGCCGAGGAATCTGGTGCTCCGGAGGGGGAAGCTGCGTCGCCGCAGTTGGCGCGACCGCGCCGAGGACCGGGAGCGGCGTGGACTCGAGGAGGCGAAGCGGCGACAGAAAGAACGGCTGGAGCGGGAGCGCAAGAAGAAGGAACAGGAATCTGCCGATAGGGCCAAGCGCGGCAAGTAGTCGTTCTTTCGATTGAGTGCCTGGCACGAATTCGCGAGAACCCCGCATCTGGTATCCTCGAGGTCCGATCATGCGTCCACTGATAACCACCACCCTTTGCCCTCTGGTCCTCGCCCTGGGCTCAGAGCGAGACGAAGACGCCTCAGGCGAAGGAAGCCAAGAGCACGGAGTCGTTGAAGAAGGGCCCGCGCAGGATCCAAAGAAGGAGAAGGAGCGCGTCATCCCGGGCGGCCTCGGGTATCGAAGGGCTGGTCTCATAGACGAGAACGGTCGCGCACGGGCTCTTCACTTCCAGACCGGAGGTCGTGCTGGTCGGCGCGAGCGCCGGCATCTCCGCGGTCCTGGTGTTCTACGCGCTCGCCTTTCCCAAGAATCGAATCGGTCTCGTCATCAGATACCGATACCTCACGATCTCTGCCAGGGTGGCGTGTTTGTGTTGGCTCGCCGAGCAGGGGGTAGGGGCAACCATGCAGTACCTCGGTCGGTCGTCCGTGTCAGCCGCCGCGCACATCGGCGGCGCCGCGTTCGGCGTCGTCGTCTGGCTGGTCTGGTCGCGGCGAATCGATCTATGGAAACTCGTGACTAGAAGATAGCCGCGCTCGCCGGCGCGGAGGTCGCGAGCCAGCCGCTCGCGTCGCGCGTGACGAAGGCGAAGTGCAGGCGGGTACCGCGAAGGCTGACGATCGCAGGCACGTTGAGAGTCGCAGTCGCCTTGCCCTTTGAGTCGAGGCGACCGAAGAACCCCGCGAACACGCTGGGGGTCTGGAGGCTCGCGAGCAACACCGTGTCCACGGTCAGCGGCAAGATCACGCCCGTGGCGATCCTCGTGCCGGGAACGGTAGAGAGCGATGCCGCGAGCGCGAACTCTGCACCGCCCGAGTTGCCCTGAGTCAACGTGATCGCGTTGACTCGACCGAGTCCGAGGACGCTCGGGAGCGACACCCAACCCGCGGCACGCGGCAGCGCCGGAGCCTTGCGTGCCGCACGACCCAGCGCGACGTCGATCAGTGCTGCCACGAGTCGCCAGTCCGGAGCGTGTCCGTCGGGGTCCGCGACAGCGCCGACCGCGGTGAACGTGTCGTGGTCGCGGTCGAAGAGGGCACCGTCCCCGGTCAGGACGGAGGGATGGAACGAACTCAACACCACACGTCCGCCGTTCGCATTCGGATAGCGGTAGGACACGATGGCCGCGGAGTTGTCCTCGCCGTGTTTGGCGAGCACCCGGTACGAGGCGGGTGGACTTTTTGGATTCCGAAGGATGAACCGTGGCCCGCCGTAGAGCATGGGCCGCACCGTCGCCGGCAGGCCGCGTCCCTTGAGTTCGGGTGCGTTCAGATCGAGCGCGGCGGTGCCGTGTCCGGCACGCAGGAGGGGACCGAGCAGTCGGTTCCATGGCAATGGTCCCTCGGCGACGCCGTCGAACAGCTTCCAGGAGTAGGCGATGTTCCGACCGAGCCAGCGCGTCGTGGTGGCGGCTGCGAACGCCCCGGCACAGAATCCGAGGTAGCCCCCGCCACCGGCGACGAACGCGCGCACCTCATCGTCGCCTGGACCTTGCCCGGACCATCCACCGACGCGGCTGATGTAGTCGCCAGCCCAGCCGCCCGGGACGATCAACAAATCGAATGCTGGTTTCCCCGACTTGTTCAGCGCGCCGGTGTTGATGTCGCGCGCCGATACCCACCTATACGTCGCGCCCAGCCACTCGAGGACTGCCGGCAGCGCCCGTTCCCCTTCGTTCGCCCAGACGCCGACACCCTTGTAGATCGCGACCCGAGCCGGGGTGTGTTGGGCCGGGACGGTAGTGGCCAGGGTGAGCGTGATCGCGAGACAGATACAGAGGCTAACTCTCATGGAGGGACGATAACGGAGATCGCGAGGCGGGTGCAGATCCGAACTCAGATCGACCCAAGCGGTACTTCCCGGCTACAGTGATCTGTCCCATGTCCGGACCGCCCCTGCCGAAACACCTCGAAGACGCGCTGGCAGACGCTCTCGTGGGTGCTAACCCCGGGGAACGCGAGGAGCGGCTCGCGGAGTTGACGTCTCGACACCCGGAGCACGCGGAGGCGTTGCGCGAGCGCTTCGCAGGCCTGACGGCAGAGGATCCGGTCACGGTCACGGTCGGTTCGGACGAACACTCTTTCGAGTGGAACGAACCACCCGAGCACATCGGACCCTATCGGGTCCTCGCGACGCTGGGATCCGGCGGGATGGGCGTGGTCTACCTCGCGGAGCAAGCGGAGCCGGTGCGACGAGACGTGGCGCTGAAGGTCATCAAGCTCGGGATGAACAGCGAGGATGTGTTGGCTCGCTTCGAAGTCGAACGGCAAGCCTTGGCCGTGATGAACCACCCTGGCATCGCCAAGGTGTTCGACGCGGGCGTCAGCGAAGACGGGCAGCCCTACTTCGTCATGGAGTACGCACGCGGCGTCTCGCTCTCCGAGTTCTGTGACGAGCATCAACTCTCCGTCATCGGTCGAATCCACATCTTCCAGCGGATCTGCATGGCCGTGCAGCACGCGCACCAAAAGGGTGTCCTGCACCGCGACCTGAAGCCGGCGAACATCCTCTGCACACGCGAGGGACCACAGCCCGTCGTGAAGATCATCGACTTCGGTCTCGCCCGAGCGACCGACCAGGGCACGGTCGCGAGGTCGCTCTACACCGAACAGGGCAAGATCATCGGCACGCCGCAGTACATGTCCCCCGAACAGGCGCGCGGGGATGCCATGGCGATCGATACGCGGACCGACATCTACTCACTCGGCGTCATCCTGTACCAGTTGTTGAGCGGTGTCCTTCCGTTCCGGAGTCTCGAGTTGCGAAGCGCCGGGCTGTTGGAGGTCTATCGGTTGATCCAGGAGGGCGACCCCGGTCGCCCGAGTTCCAGGGTCTCGGCTACCGAGCACGGCACGACGGCTCGCGCTCAGAGCCGCAAGCTCTCGCCCGCGGGGCTGCGCAAGACGCTGCAAGGCGACCTCGATCGGATCGTCATGAAGGCGATGGCCAAGGAACAGGACGAGCGCTACGACTCGGCCACGTCGTTGGCGATGGACCTTCGCCGGTACTTGCGCCACGAACCAGTGGAGGCGGGGCCGCCCGGAGCCAAATATCGACTTGCCCGGTTCGTCCGCAGGTACCGCGTGCAGCTCATGGCCGCAGGGCTCGTCGCGTGCATGGGCGTCGTGAGCATCTTCTTCGTGTGGCGCTACGCGGTGGATGCCCGCAACCAACTCGCGATCGCGACGAATGCCAAGTCGCGGGCGGCGTCCAACGAGGCGGAGGCAGCGAAGCAGGGCAAACTCGCCCGAACTGCTACCGATGCAGTCAATGCGAAGGATGAGGACGTTCGCCGGTTGGAGGAGAACGTCGACAAGCTGAGCAAGGACGTCGCGAAGTTCTCCGCCGAAGCAGACAAGCAGCGTGAGCGCGCGAACGCCAGCGGCAAGCTGATCAAGAGTCAGGCCGCGACCCTGCAGCGATTGCAAGACAACGCCGCCGAACTGGAAACCAGCAGCGACGCCGAGAGCGAGCGTCGACGAACAATGGAGAAGACGCTGGCTGCCCTCGCGGACCTCGCGCTCGCTGCGCGCCTACGCGATGTACAAGATGCTGCCGGGCGACTCAGTCCGGGATGGCGGGTCGGGATCAAGCCGATCGAGAAGTGGCTGCGTCAGGCCGAGTCCGTCGTCGCACAACGGGCGACGCTGCGCGCATGGATCGTAGACGCAGAGAAAATGGGCGCCGTGCTTCGGCTCGCGCGTCTGCGTCGACTCGAAGCCGAGTTCGCGCGGTTCACGGGACGTACCGGTATCCTCGCCCGTGTGCGGCGCGAGTCGAAGTGGACGCGCGAGGTCGGCGAGATGACGATGTCCGGACCGAACCTCCAGATCGCCTGGGCGCTGGCGCGCGCGAGCATCAAGGCGGCGGATGGTTCTACCGCGAGCCGTCTCTACGCGGGAACGCGACTCGATCTGCGCCCCCAGCCAGGCCTCGTCCCTCTCGGCAAGAACCCCGACACGGGGTTGTGGGAGTTCTATCATCCACGCTCGGCGTGGGTGTCCGCGACCAACGCCAAGCCCGATGCCACGCCGATTCCGCCGCCTGCGAATGTATCCCGTCGCTACCGGGGAACGCTCGTTGCGCAGTCGTTCCCCGGCATCGTCTTCGTCCTGATCCCTGGCCGCACCCTGAACTGGAATGGCGAACGGCTGAAACTTGCTTCCTTCTTCATGGCGAAGCACGAATTGACACAGGCTCAGTGGCTCAACCTGATCGGGTTCTCGAGTCCCAGCGAGTATCAGCCCGGGAGCGAAGTCGCCTCGCACATCGTGACGGGACGCCACCCGGTCGAGAGCGTGAGTTGGCCGCAGAGCCGGCAGTTGCTCCGTCGCTTTGGATTGAATCTGCCCACCGAAACGCAGTGGGAGTACGCGTGCTGGGGCGGCGCGGCACGCCGCGACATTCGCGACGCCGAGAGCTTTCTCAAGTTCGCGCGCCGTCCCGCCGCCAACGTGCTGGATCGCACGGCCAGGCGTGAGTTCATCGGTGAACCCGCGGACTTCAACGACGGCTACACGATCCACGCCCCGGTCGGCAATTACTCGCCGAACGGCTTCGCGTTGCACGACATGCTCGGCAATGTCGAGGAATGGTGCCTCGATTCCTTCGGTCCCTATGGTCGACCCGCTGCACCCGGGACCGGGGAGCGGCAGGATGTTGGCACGGCGATGCGCGTCGTCAGGGGCGGAAGCTACCGGGACGTCGCCAGCCGGGCGTTGCCGAGCTGGCGTTCGAAGGATCTAGCGGGGAATCGCGACCGCGCGCGCGGACTCCGCGCCAGCCGCAAGGTCGACTGAGCGATTGGCAACACCCGCTCACGCCGTTACGCTGACGTTGCCGCAGTGAAGGAACGCTTCCCTACCGCCCGTTCGAAAGCCCTGCCCGACGCTGACCGCGTCGCGCGTTGCGCACGGGTGCCCGAACAGGGACCGAAGTTGCTCTTTCTCACGGGCGGCACGGCGATGCGTCCCTTGACCCGCGTGGTCAAGAGCTACACGCACAACACCGTCCATCTGATCACGCCATTCGATTCCGGCGGCAGTTCGGCGAAACTTCGCGACGCGTTTGACATGCTCTCAGTCGGAGACGTTCGCAATCGATTGCTCGCATTGGCGGATGAGACGGCGCGGGGCAATCCCGAGATTCACGAGTTGCTCGCGAATCGTCTCGACGTCGCTGCCTCCCAGGAAGATCTCATCGCCGAGCTCCAGGGGATGATCGCCGGTGACCATCCCCTGGTCGCCGCGATCCTCGAGCCCGCGCGCCATCTGGTCCGCAAGCACCTCGAGTGGTTCCGTGAGCGGATGCCCGCGGCTTTCGATCTTCGCGGCGCGAGCATCGGCAACCTCGTCCTGGCGGGCGGGTACCTGGAAAACGACCGGGATGTCGTGGCCGTGATCTCCTTCGTGGCTCGCCTGGTGAGGGCCCGGGGCGTCGTGCGACCGATCACCGACGCTTCGCTGCATCTCGAGGCGGAGCTGGCCGACGGTTCTCGCGTCGTGGGCCAACACCGGATCACCGGAAAGGAGCACCAGCCCCTCGGCCAGAGGATCGTGGACCTCGGGCTCGTGGGACCCAAAGGCTCGGAGCAGGTAAACCTCGGCGCGAACGATTCAGTGCTGGACCTCATCCGGGAAGCCGACCTGATCTGCTTCCCACTCGGCAGCTTCTGGACCAGCATCGTCGCCAACCTGCTGCCCGCGGGAGTCGGAACGGCGATCGCCGAGGCCCGGGTGCCGAAGGTCTTCGTTCCGAACGCCGGCGAGGATCCGGAACAGTTCGGCATGAAGATCCATGACTGCGTCGAGGTGTTGCATCGGAAGGTCTGTGACGATGTCAGGGAAGATGTGTCGCTCGCGCGGGTGCTCGACGTGGTCCTCTGCGATTCGGTGGGCGCGGACTACGGCGATCGTCTCGACCTCGATCGGTTGGCCGCCCTGGGCGTCGAGGTCCTCGACCTACCGCTGGTCACCGAGCGAAGCGAGACGATGCTCGACCCGAAACCGCTGGCCGAGGTCCTGCTCACGCTGGCGTGAGAAACTCCGTACCGTCGGTGACTTGACGACGATCGTTGGTTTCGGCGGAATGCTGACGGCTGGTTTAGCTCAGTGCGCCCACGATCCACAGCATGCCGAGCCACCAGGGCACGGCGACCATCAGGATCCCTGTGAGTAGCAGCAGCCACTGACGAAGCGGCAACGACTGCTCATGCAGACCCGCCGTACCCTCCACGGTGTTCGCGTTCTGACTAGCCATAGGGGGTATTATGGCCGGGTCTACGCGGTCGAGACCATCAGGAAGTCGGTTTCCCGTGTGTGTCATCCCGCCCTACGATTGGAGTCGATACGTCGAAGCGAAATTTTTCGCGCTCCCAATCCCTCCGATGCGGGTGGGGCTCGTACTTGCCTCGGCGCCCAAATGCTCCTGAAATTGCCCAAGCGACCCGGAACCCGTCGGGGTCCGGGCCGTCTTCAGGTTCGCCGCACCGACCCCCATCGACTGTACGAAATCGCAAAGACATGCAGACCAGAACTCGCGCCGGGATCTTTCTCACGACAACTCTCGCCGTTCTGAGCACTCCCCTGACGCTGCCGGAGCTGGAAGCCAGGACAGAACTCCCTCTCGTCGAGCATCGCCGGGTGGAAGACGACGGTCGGGTCGCGACAGTCATCGACCGGCAGGGAACAGCCCTCGTCCGACCGGTAGGGCGGGAGAGATGGTCACCCTTGCGGCAGCGCAGCCTGCTGATGCCAGGTGACCAGGTTCGGACTTCGGTGCGGGGCGCCAATGCCCTGGAGGCAAGATTTACCGGGGGAGCGAAGCTGATCGTCGGCCCGGGTTCGCTGGTCGAGCTGACCGGACCCTCCGCCGTGCGTCTCTATCGCGGCGAACTCTCGGTCGAACTCCCAGAGGGCAAGAAGCGCGAAGGGATCCAAGTCACCGGTCCCGGGGGATTCCAACGGCTGGTGAAGAGCGACTTCTTCGGTCGGGTTTCGGACGGCAAGACCGTCGTGCTGGCGAAGGCGCCCCGGTGGTTGACTGGATATAAGAACTCGACAACGGACGAGTGGGTAGGGTCGCTGATCGCCAGGGTCGACGGTCGTGAAGTGCCGATGTCGGTCGGGTACCACAAGGTCGACGCGGTCATTCGCGATCAGATCGCGCAGACGACGGTCGAGCAGTCGTTCATCAACAGCACGAAGAACCGGCTGGAAGGCGTCTTCTACTTTCCTTTGCCGGCGGATGCGTCGATCAGTGGTTTCGGCATGTGGATCGGGGGCGAGCTCGTCGTGGCTGACATTGGGGAGAAGCAACGGGCGCGACATATCGACGAGGACAACCTGCGGTGGAAGAAGGATCCGGGGCTGCTCGAATGGAGT
>PVBE010819468.1_pt1 | contig 10150 bp, 11 predicted proteins | sample 1631181 | NCBI WGS metagenome assembly PVBE01 (sample SAMN08397723, study PRJNA350692) | Marine metagenome, whole genome shotgun sequencing project. | isolation source: water | place: Pacific Ocean | collected 2012-04 | reverse complement strand
TAGTAACGTGGTTTTACCGGAGCCACTGGGACCGATGAACGCGACTCTTTGACCAGACTCAATCTGTAGTTTCGGGATGCTTAACCCAAAGCCTTCTTTGCCATAAGAAAATTTTATGTTCTGGAGATTGACGTTCATTAACCATCCTTAAATTGACGTAAACTGGTCTCAAAACGCACACGTTTTTCATCAGTAACCTCAAATTCTGAGATCCTGCCTTTTCCCGTTGCAGATGTATCCAGAGTCATGCGGGCCGAATACTGGTTTTCCCGAGTGTGAATGTGGCCCCAGTGTTCTACAGAGCCTGTAACATTCCAGGTGCAAAGTAAGCCGGTGCCATCTTTTTCTGGTTTCATGGAGACAATCTTCACCTTTTTCACACTTGCTATTGCTCCACCCTGTTCTTGCATGCGTAGTCCACTTTGAACCTGTAAAAACAACTCTTCGAGTAGCTCGCCGGTGACGCTGTGTTCGAGGGCGTCGTACACATCGCCCTGATCTTGATAATCGTATGCGCGATAGATATTTTGCAACAGTTTGGAGGTATGTTTGCTCCGGTCAGGAATCGGAATGTGGTGGCGAAAGAAAAACGCACCGACCAGCCAGATGGCGAGCACTCCTATACTGCGCGGGAGTCGGTGTGGATGGTGCTTATATAGAGCCCAAGTGAAAGCACCTCCGGCGAAAGCGATGGCGATTAGCATTAAGCTTACGCGAGAAATTCCCCGGTTGATATTAAGCGCCATTGGCGGGAGGGGTTCCCCTTTGCGTGCCCAATCATAATGAGGCTGGTCTTTGACGAAGAACTCTTCTGTTGGGTCCAAATCACGATTATAAACTATTGAGCGCAGGAATGGGGCCGATTCATGAAAAACCTCCCAGGTCATTTTCACCGAATTGGGTGGAGCCTTGGCAGGGTAAGACAGGATGATTCCAATTCTGGCCTGATAGGCACTGACGCGCCGGGGTTTGGCGTCCTGGGCAAAGTCATTGATATCAAGGCCGAAGAATTGGAGTCGCTGGAGCGTGGGTTTCACGGGGATACCATCAATCTTAACTGGATTACGTTCTCGAAACCATTCAGCAATGAGCTTGTGTGCTGCTTGCTGCTCGTCTACTTCGATGAACTCCGGGTTCGTGCGTTTTACGGCCAACCATTTTTCGAAGGTGAGCAAAGGTACAAGAATCTCATGGCGGACTTCGCGATCATTCAGATAAATGTAGGAGTAGAGCCCCGTATAGCTGGTGATGCCGAGGCGACGTTGCATCTCCTCTTCACGTTTTTTGCGCAACACACTCCAGTCCTTGGGCGCTTCAGTGGGCGGGTTTTCCCAGTCGAGGGCAATGGTATGCGGTCTTCCGGGTTGGAGCTGCACTGGTTTATCCAGCCACACCCCTTTTTGTAACACCATGAAATCCATAATTGAAGGCACCAGGCTCTTGGGGCCTCCGAATTGCTGCATGATGGTAATAAACTTTGGCTTTGCTGCCGCCGGCTTGTAGCGTATCAGATAAATTGCGTGGCGCTTCATGAGTTCAGCCTGCGGGACACCCTCATCAGGAATGGCCTCCAAGTCGCGGCGCTCTACTTCTCCCTTGAGCAACTCGCCTTCTTCACCGCGTATAGAGAAATATTTAAGTAAAAACGCATCGTGTTTTACCGCTGCTTTGCGTAGGTCTGCGGCTTTGAAAATGGTTTCGGAGTTGGCCTTGAGGCTATGAAAGAGTACCAGGTCCTCCAGCATAATGCGGAGCTCCACCAACACCTCGTCTTCACGCACGTTGGCAACGGCATTACTCATGGATATGGGATGCGCGATGGCTTAAATAGCCAGAACCATCCATAGCGCCACTATGATTCTCGGGGAATTCAAGGGCGCGTGTTATAGCCTAAATCGACGAATTGCGGAAGCTTCAAGGGGCTACTCCACTTCGATGATTGTTTCCACCCAATCACGGAAATGCATATCTTTTGAATCGATATCAGCGGTAACGACATAAACGCCTGGCTTTCTGGGCGCCTGAATCTTTACCTTCACCGCTCCTTCAGCCCGTGAGTCCAGTTTGGTAGAGACTGCCTCGCTGAGTACTTTGGCGCCTTGGCGGGCATGTGGAGTGACTTTGAAGGTGCGCTGGATTGGGGAGTGATTGGTTAGGCGTACTTCCACCTCGCGCGTTTCGCCGGGTTTCATTACGTTGCCGTATGGATAAAAGGTTGCCCACCGTTCATCGATGCCGTAGTTGGGATCATCCCACGGGAAGAGATTACGAAGAATCCTGGTGCGTTTGGCGTATTGGGTCTCGAGGTAGGTTAGTTCCTTGTCTGAAAAGCGAAACACATGAGGCACGTGTTGATTGATGAGCCATGTATTCTTGGGTAACTCACGTACAATCTTGAAACAGCGCGGGTAGCCTGAATCCGGATGGACGAGATTTCGATTAAGCAGACAATAGTCGTCAATACCTGAAGGAGCAAACGAGTCGCCAATAAAAAATACCGGCTTTGTTTTAGGCCGTTCCACCAGCAATGCGCCATGGTAATACATTTGTCCGGGGAAAAAGCGAAAAGTGAATTCGTACTCATGCCACTTCATTGTTTCACCGTCTTTCATGCCTTTCACATCTTTCACGGCATGTTCAGTGAGGCCCGGCATGAGGTAATGCCCGGGATTCTCCAATACATCCTCGTATTCGGTCGTTGCATAAACAGGGCACTTGAAATGTTCAGCGGCCGCCTTGATCATCTGTGAGTGGTCATCGTGCGTGTGGGTAACAAAGATGCCGTCAATTTGTTTTACCAAGCCCTTGGTCACCAGATCCTTTACATATTCGAATTGGTTTTTCCCACCGCAATCGAGCAGGAACCCGTGGCCGTTGTCCGCAACAATGATGCGGCTGGTGGAAAATTGGATGATCCAATCGGGGGTATCGAGATGCAGGCAGTAAGGCATGAGATCAATCTTTGCCCCTTTTCCCAAAACACGTTCACCGCAAATGCGCATCCGTTCTTCTTTGAAGTACCAATGCAGGGCGTTGGTGGAGAGATAATTGCCATAGAGCGCTTGCACGCGCGTTTCATAAATATCAATTCAAAAATAATAATAAATCGACCGTGATATTGAATATTGGTGGTTTTGCAAATATTACATTATTGCCATGTGATAAAAATGAAACTATTGGTTTTGACACAGGTCCTGGCAATACATTACTGGATTGCTGGATCAAACAAAATAAAAATAAAGAATATGATAAAGATGGTCTTTGGGCAAGTTCAGGCAAAGAAGATAATGAACTACTCCGACAGTTACTTAAAGATGATTATTTCACATCACCAATACCAAAAAGTACGGGTAGAGAATATTTTAATCTAGAATGGTTAAAAATGAATTTAAAAAAACTGAATAAAGAATTATTGACTGAAAATGTTCAAGCGACTTTATTAAAATTATCTGGAATCACAATCGCAAATGCCATTAAAAAGTATGCCGCTGGGTTTTCCGAGGTAATTGTTTGTGGTGGTGGTGCTTATAATCTGTTGCTTATGAAAACTATTGAAGATCTACTAGTTGATTTTAAAGTAACAACTACATCTGATTACGGTCTATCTCCTGATTGTATTGAAGCGGTCACTTTCGGGTGGCTTGCTAAAAAACGTTTGGAGAATAAACCAGCAAATATAGCAAGTGTTACTGGAGCAAATAAAAATGTAATATTGGGTGGTGTATACTCACCAACTAAATAAGAGAATTGATAATAAAAATTATTAAACAGAAAATGACGAACCGCAACCACAGGTTGTTGACGCATTAGGGTTGCGTATTACAAATTGCGCGCCTTCCATGCCTTCTGAGTAATCAATTTCAGCCCCGGATAAATATTGAAAACTCATTGGATCAACTAATAATTTAACGCCTTCATTTTCAACAACGGTATCACCTTCTCCGACTTCCTCATCGAAAGTAAATCCGTATTGAAATCCTGAACACCCGCCACCTGAAATAAATACACGTAACATAAGCGCATCGTTACCTTCATCCTCGATGAGTGCTTTTACTTTGCTGGCTGCAGCTACACTGAAGATTAGTGGGGATGTTACTTCTCTAGCTAAACTCATAAAAATAATTATTATCTATTTGCCAACTTCGTTATAATTTAATTCCAACTCTACTTCCTCTTCTGATTTCACGGGTGTGTGAACAAGCTTTCCATTCACTTCAGCGCCAACAGATAATTCTACTAAATTATAGTAAACGTTACCTTTAATTTTTGCGTTAGTTAATAATTCAATATGCCTGCTTGCATGCACATCGCCATTCACAATGCCATTGATCACAATATAGGGCGACCTAATTTCACCCTCGATTTCTCCATGTTCACTCTGTGATAAAAGTGAAGTGCCGTCATTTTCACCAATCACCTTACCTTTAATTTTTCCGTCAATATGAACTCCGCCAGAAAATCGAACTTCGCCCTGAATTTCTGTATTCGACCCAATCAAACTATCAATACGAGTAGTTTTTTTGTTTTTATACTTTTTTAATAATTTTTTTAACATTAACTTTCCCTTATTTAGTTGTCACTAACACGCCACTCAAATATTCTATGAAGAATCAATTTTTCTTTATCATGCTGTTGCAGATCCACTACTACTCTTAAAGGTTCAAATCCATTCGGGAAATTAAAGTCACCCTCAATACGTTCAAAGTTTCTAACCTTTATTTTACGCTTAAGTTCTGCCCCTGGAATCATATCACCAGATGATAAAGTACGAAAACCAGATTTATCGTTTCCTTCTACTGACATATCTATCGTAACTTCTGTAATACTATCACTATTACCGATATTGGTTAACACTAATTTATACTTAAAAAAAGTTTGTTTTCGCGTAGTTTCTATATGTAATCCCTGAATACTCAGTCCTCTGGAGTATGAGCTTGCGGTTATGATTCCTTTATAAAATGTCAATTCTCTTCTTAAATTAAAAACTTGCTCTTGTAGTGACTTAATTTCATTTTGTAGTCTTATTGATGTTTCGTTATCAATATCTGCCAAACGCTCAAGTTTTAGAACCTGTTTGTCTAATTCTTGATTCTGTTTTTTCAACTCTTTATCAGAACTCAAAAGTTCGCTTATATCATGTGCTTGTAATAATTGTGTTCTAATTGTTTTTAAACGAGGGTTATCATATAAAAACCATCCGGTAACAACAAAGACTAAAAGAAAAAAAGTAATATAATGCGCTGGCAAAAAACGACTATCTTTTTTTACAACATGCTTAGGCATAGAGATGGAATATATATTTAAACATTTAATAATCAGAAGATACTAGTCCCGTTTCTTCATCTAAATCAAACATGAGATTCATGTTTTGTATCGCCTGTCCGGCCGCGCCTTTTACTAGATTGTCTATAACCGATAAAATTATAAGTTGCTCAGGTTTATCATTACTAAAATGGAGTGCGATATTACACATATTCGTCATTTTTACAGTTTTTGTCTCCGGATAGGATCCTTCTGATAAAACATCAACAAATTTTTCATGTGAATAAAAATTAGCATAATGATCTCGTATTTCATCACGATTGGCCTTTAACTTCGTATATAAAGTTGTGTGAATACCCCGGTGCATTGAAACTAGATGCGGGGTAAATGTAAAACTAATATCGCTTGCTGGCTTAACATCATTCAGGATTTGCGTAATCTCCGGTAGATGTCTGTGCGTAAATACACCATAGGCTTTAAACGATTCAGTAAAATCAGAAAATTCTTTTGAAAGTAGCGCTTTCCGGCCCGCGCCACTTACCCCGGATACCGCATTTGCGATAATGTCTTTCGTCTCAATCAACCCATTTTTGATTGCTGGCAATAAACCAAGTGTCACAGCGGTTGGGTAGCAGCCAGGATTTGCAATCAAATTTGCTTTACTTATTTTATCGCGATTGAGTTCGGGCAATCCATATACCGCAGTTTCTAAAAGTTCTGGGCAAGCATGTTTTTGCTTATACCAATACTCCCAAGTTTTGGAAGATTGAATTCTAAAATCTGCTGACAAGTCGATAACTCGGCATCCTTGGTCAAGCATCGTGGGAACATAATTCATTGCAGTTGCGTTTGGTGTAGCAAAAAAAATAAGATCGCATGAATTTAGTTCTTTGCTGTCATGCCCAACAAATCGAAGATCAAACTGTTTCAGCGATGGGAAAACATCTGTTATGAGCTCATCTTTTCTTTCATTTGAAGTAGCAATAACAACTTCAGCGGCATCATGAAATGATAATAATCGGAGCAATTCAGTGCCAGTGTAACCAGTAGCCCCAACAATACCTATACGGATCATTTTATTTCCAACCATTCCTCAGTAACCCAAACCATCCAAATTATAAATTAATAATACGTAATCATGGGCAAATAAAAAAGCGGCCGAGGCCGCTTTGAATTCAAAGTTTTATAATTATTATTTTTAAGAATTAGCTGTATAAACAACTAATTCCCGAACGAGGTTAATGCCAGATGGTAAAAGTGTCAAGAAATCAATTCTTGAATTCTTAAACATCAAGATAGTGATTAACTTATTGATTTCTAAGTTAAATATAGTTTCAGCCCACAAAATAATTATCGAACAGGGGAACAAATGAGGTTTAATTTGCTTATAGAACTAAGAAAATACTAGATAATATGGTCCAAATATGAGATTCATTGCCTAATGAGAAAAATACTAAAAATTTCCGTTTATTTGGCATTTGTGTCAAGTCTACTATTTTATTTAATCCCGACTAAAGCCCCAAATATAAGTTTAAATTTTATTGACGGTCAAACGGTTGATATAGATTCATTCAAAGGTAAGCCATTGTTGGTTACGTTTTGGTCTACAACATGCTCCACATGTTTAGAGGAAGTTCCTCGTCTCAGTAAACTATATGACGAACTAAATAAGGATGGTTTCGAGATTATTGGTATTACTATGTCCTACGACCCGCCAAATAGGGTAATTGCGTTATCTAAAAAGAGAAAAATCCCATACCCAATTGCACTAGATATTAATGCAGATGCTGAGATGGCATTTGGAAAAATAAAAGCAACGCCAACAAATTTTTTAATTAATGCCGATGGAAAAATAATCCAACGTTTTGTCGGAATAATGAATATCGATAGTCTACGTTCCAAAATAAAAAAATTACTACAAACATAAATAATATAAACTTTAAAAATGATCTGGTATAAAGCTTTACATCTTATATTTATGGTGACATGGTTTTCAGGCCTGTTTTATTTGCCTCGTTTATTTGTATATCACGCAATGAGTGATGACAAAATAAGTATTGACCGATTTAAAGTAATGGAAAAAAAACTTTTTTATGGAATAGCAACCCCAGGGGGGCTGCTGACTATTATTTTTGGGTTTTGTTTATTAGTAAGTAATGGAATGATAAGTTATAGCGGTCAGTTATGGCTATCGCTAAAAATGATCTTAGTAGCTATTCTAGTTTTATATCACATTTATTGTTTCTCCCTATTACAAGACTTTAAATATGACCGAAATAAACACACCCATATTTGGTATCGCTGGTTTAATGAAGTACCTGTCTTAATTCTGGTTGGTATTATTCTACTTGCTGTCATCAAGCCTTTTTAAATTAAATGGTCAATGAAAAAAATAAAAAACCAATTGTGCTGGTCATCGCAGGTCATGACCCATCGGGTGGAGCTGGAATCCAGGCAGATATCGAAAGCATCGCTAATGCTGGATGTCATGCAACGACAGTCATCACGTCATTAACAGCACAGAATACTAATACAATCAGAAATATCACTCCACAGGATTCTATTTTTTTTAGAGAACAAATTAAACTTGTACTAGATGATATGGATATTCTCGCATGTAAAATTGGAATGATTGGTAGTCCTGAACTGGTCGATACAATACATGACGCATTATCAAATACAGAAATTCCTATTGTTTTAGACCCAGTAATAAATTCAGAAACTGGAAAAAATCTTTCCTCTGAAAAAACGTATGAAAAAATAATATCCTCATTATTGCCATTAACAACAATCATTACTCCGAATACTGTTGAAGCAAAAATACTTACTAATTGTGAGGATCTGAAATTTGCTGCCAATAAACTATTAAACTACGGCACAAAAGCTGTATTGATAACGGGTACACATGAAGCAACAAATGATGTGATAAATACATTCTATACGAAAGATAGTGTTCCAATTAATTATACATGGGAAAGGTTGTCTAACACATTCCATGGTTCGGGTTGTACGTTATCATCAAGAATTGCAGCAAACCTAGCGCTTGGAAATAATTTAGAAAAAGCGGTAAAAGATGCGCAAAAATACACATGGGGAACTTTACAAAATGGTTTACATCTGGGGAAAGGTCAAATCCATCCCAACCGTTTTTTTATTAAAAAAAATAATGTTTTATAATTCACTCATCCCCAAAAAGTTTTCATCATAAAATTATGGACATGCCAAAATCCAGTGGGATTTATCTAATCAGTGATTATAAAAACCTTGCGATTGATGATTTGTTAGATAAAACAGAAAAAATACTGGGCGCTGGGATATCACTTTTTCAATTTCGTGATAAAATTTCAAAGTACGAAATTAAAAAATCGACTGCGCTAAAACTGCAAATTCTTTGTAAAAAATATAACACTCTATTTATTATTAATGATGATGTGGTGCTAGCAAAAGAAATATCAGCAGATGGAGTTCATTTAGGTAGAGATGATATGGATATCGACATGGCTAGAAAAATTCTTGGCGATAAAATAATAGGGGTTTCCTGTTATAACAATCTTGAAGATGCAATTACTGCAGAAATTATGGGGGCTGATTATATTACATTAGGTTCATTCTTTAATTCGCCTACAAAACCTGAAGCTAGAATGATCGCTATTGATCTACTGCCAATAGCAAAATCAAAGTTAAATATTCCGGTGGTTGCTATTGGAGGAATAACACCAGAAAATGGAAAACAGCTCGTTGATAATAAAGCTGATTTTCTAGCGATTATAAGTGGAATTTATGCATCAACTGATATTATTAATAGCGTAAAAGCCTATAAAAATTTATTTTATTAATTACTAAAATGACAAAAAAACTATTTGATGAAGCAAAAAAACGTATCCCCGGTGGTGTGAATTCACCCGTGCGCGCTTTCAAAGCTGTGTCAGGTACGCCACTTTTTATCAATAAGGCATTGGGCCCTTATTTATATGATAGTGAAGACAAAAAATATCTCGACTATGTTGGATCTTGGGGGCCTATGATATTGGGGCATGCTCACCCAGAGATAGTCAAAGCAGTTAATGATGCGGCAAAATGCGGACTTAGCTTTGGTGCGCCAACTGAAATTGAAACGCAGATGGCTAATAAAATTTGTGATTTAATGCCGTCAATTGAAAAAATACGCATGGTAAATTCAGGCACGGAAGCTGCAATGAGTGCCATCAGATTAGCAAGGGGTTATACAGGACGAGATATTATTATTAAATTTGAAGGATGCTACCATGGCCATACTGATTCATTGCTCGTTAAAGCAGGATCAGGTGCCTTAACATTTGGTGTCCCAACCTCCCCTGGTGTACCTACAGACCTTGCAAAGTATACAGTAACGCTTGCCTATAATGACATCCCTCAGCTTCAAGATACATTCGAGAAAATTGGGAACAAAGTTGCGGCAGTTATCATTGAACCCATAGCAGGAAATATGAGCCTCGTCCCTGGGAATCAGAAATTCTTGAATACACTCCGAGAGCTTTGTAACAAACATCAATCAGTATTAATATTTGATGAGGTTATGACGGGTTTTCGTGTTGCCTTAGGTGGGGCGCAATCTATATTTAATATCACTCCCGATATAACTATTTTGGGGAAAATTATTGGCGGCGGAATGCCCGTTGGTGCTTTTGGTGGAAAAGAAAATATTATGAATCATATTGCACCGGACGGACCAATATATCAGGCAGGAACATTATCGGGAAATCCAGTCGCGATGTGCGCTGGGCTGACAACACTTAACTTAATATCTTCCAAAAACTTTTTTAATTCGCTTGAGCATAAAACAAAAATATTGGTCGATGGAATTACTCAGTCAGCAAAAAAAATAGGTGTCCCGTTAGCAATGAATTAT
>PVBE010562142.1_pt1 | contig 10150 bp, 6 predicted proteins | sample 1631181 | NCBI WGS metagenome assembly PVBE01 (sample SAMN08397723, study PRJNA350692) | Marine metagenome, whole genome shotgun sequencing project. | isolation source: water | place: Pacific Ocean | collected 2012-04 | reverse complement strand
CCTCGTCGCAGGCATTCGAGCCTGGGCAACATCAGCCCGGTCGAGTACGAACGACGCTGGAAAAATGGGACATTAACCCCCGTAAACCAGGCCGCATAAAGCCTACCGGTCGACTGTCCGTTTTTCATTGGGCAGGTCAGTGTGACAACCGCCTATATACTCAGAGTAATCGACTCGCATCGAACTCTTAGCACGGAGTTATATTGACATAACATATTACAACAACACAGGTTCATCTGATTCCGATTGACAGCGGCCCCCTAAAAAAGCTCTATTTCTGAGGTTCACACTTTGATCCGTTTTGGTACACCTGTGAACTTGGCGGCCGGGGTGTCCGTCTGCTAGTAGAGAAGTGAGATTCTCCATGCCGACAAGATGTTTGAAATCGGCGTCTGTAATCTGAGCGCGGTTTCTCAGGATCAGATCGCTGAGCTGCTTCAACCCTGCCAGCCTGGCCAGCCCATGGTTTCACCAAGCGCCGTATCCACTCCATATTTTCAATCACCAGGCAAACATGTCAGCTTTGAAATTCGACGGGTTCAACGGGCACGCTGGCCTCCCCGGGGCTTCACAAGCCCCAAAACAGAACCCCGCCTGCGGGCAAGTCTTGCCCCTACTTCGAGGCCTTAACCAGTTTGGTCGGGCGGTTCAGGCGGTAGGTGTAGTCGCCCCATAGTGGGCAGTTCATGTCGATCCAGCATTTGATTCTGCGTATCTCGTCGCGTGAGAGCTTCACCTGATCCTTCGGCGATGCGGGCTTCGGCGGATGCTTCGATTCGAGCGTCTTTATCAGCTTGCTCTTCACCGAGCCGAACGTAAGCGGGTCGGCCTTGCGGTGCATCTGGTTGTACTGCATGTTGAAGTAGTGGACCAGGCCGCCGGCCACGAGCGTGCGGTACGATGTCGGGACCCTGTCTTTGTCGAGCTTGCCTGTCAGGTTGATCTTGCGTTTGTGCTTCTCGTCGTGGCAGCGAATGCATTTGGCGTCGAGCACGGGCTGGACGACCTGCTGGTAAGAGATCGCCCCGGTCCCCCACGGAGGCGGGGCGAGCGATTCAGGGCCTCGCAGCATCGCCGAGGGACGCTTCGCGCCGCCAGGGGCGGAGGCTCGCGATTCGTGACATCCGATACACCCGCGCTTCTCGCCGGGCTGGAGCTGCACTACGCTCCGCATCCGCTGAACTTCGTTGAGGTCCGCATCCAGGGCCTGGAAGTAGAGCACCTTACCGGCCGGGGCGCGAAAGTTGGCCGATCCGTCGGCGGCGACTGTCGCCAGGCCCAGCGAGGCCTTGGCCACGTACGTGGGCCAACCGCCCGGTCCGCGGACCTTGTGGACCGGCGTGGCGTAGTAGTCCATAAACGGCGGGTGATCGTTCTTGTAGGCTCCGTCGGGCAGTTGGACGAGATCCGAGCGCACCTCCTGGCAGACGCGGATGTACTTGATCGAGCCGCGTTTGACCTTCTCGCCGAGCCCCTGGTACACGTCGGCGACTACGAACTGCCCCGTCGCCGAGCGTTGTTTGGCCATGTATTCCGGGCTGCTCAGTGCTGTCGGCTGGGTGACCGCACGCAGCAGTTCGGGACACATTGACGCTATCGTCGGGTCCATGTAGAGCAGCTCGCGATTGCCGTAGCGATCGATCACATACAGGCCGAATCGATCGTCCGGGGCGTGGCTGCAGAGGAAGTAGTCGCGCGAGACCGGGACCGGGTCGCGGAAGCATTCCTTTCTGATCCAGCTCATGTGGTATTGCGCCGGCGTGTCGGGCGTTATGCTCCGGACCGCTTGCCGGTTGGATCGCCCTTTTGTCGGGTCGATCAGCGCTATCGGACCGTTCAGATCGCCGCCGTGGCTTACCAGCGTACATGACAATTCCTGCGTACCGGGCACCTGCCGGCCGGAGGCGTAGCAGTTCGGCGTGTTGTTGCCGAAGATCAGCTCGGGATGCGTGCCGTCGGGTCGGATCGCCCAGAGGGTGTGGCCGAAGTTGGCGCCCTTGTCGAGATACTCCGATCGCATCCAGATCACCCGCCCGTCGCGCATGACAGACGGGGTCCACTCGCTGATATTCGCGTGCGACAGCGGTCGGATATTCCGCCCGTCTGCGTCCATCCGGAAAAGCACAAACGCCTGGGGTCGCCAGCAGAGGAAGCGGGCCTTGCAGCGGGTCGAGGTGAACGCCAGCCCGCCGCCGGGGAGCGGACAGGGATAGTAGTCGTGGAACGGTCCGTCGGTAAGTTTTCGCGGCGCGGAGCCGGCGGCGACCGGGATCTCGTAGAGGCTCCAGTAGTCCTTGATCGAAGCTCGCCAGGCGAAGTAGATTCTCGACGCGTCGAAGTCGGCCTTGGCGTCGCGAACGATCCCGGTTTGCCCGTCAAACAGGACCGTGAGTTTCGCCTTGTCCGGCGCGAGTCGATCATCGTTGCGGGGAATGTCCAAAACGCAGACGCCCCCGCCGCCGCGGAACTTCGCATCCAGGATCACGCTGTAGTTATGGCTCGGAAGATACGGATGACGCTTGGTGAACAGTATCCTGCCCAGCGGCGCCAGGTCCGGGTCTCGCAGCATCAGCCGCCGCTTGGCCAGCCTGGCCTCGGCGAACAACGCCTTCGCGGCGTCATCTTTCGGCGCGGCGGCGTTTCGCCGAATGAAACCGGCCAGCTGTCTGCGCTCGGCCGAGACGTCCATCTGCTTGCCGGCGCTGCGGTCAATCATCTCGGCCAACTGCGTCAACACCCGTTCGATCGGGCTGGTCTTGTCAACGCGAGCCATCGTGCGCGCCTCGCAGAGAAACGCGTAAGTCGTCAGATCGCCTCGTGTCAGGGCTGCAGAGACCGCCGCGTCGGACGTGTCCAGCGGACCGACAGACTGCGGGGCCCCACGGCCGCGGCGTCGGGCCGGACGAGGCCCGGCGGCCTTGACCGAACGAACAGTCTTCCACCGCTTGCCGTCGAGTGAAACCATCACGTCAAAGTGCAGCGGCATGCGATCGCGATAGCGACCCTTGCGATCGCGGGAGAATATCACCTTCGAAACCTTCACCGCTCGCGGCAGTTCGATCTGAGCCCACTCGGCGCTTTTCCCTGCGGCGATCCAACTGTGAGAGTTGCCGTACAGACCGTCGTTCAGATGCGGGATCTTGTGGATCGGATATCCGCCCAGGCACGAAGAAGCTGAAGCCTTCGCCCCGCTTGCGGCTAGGGCGAGATTCTTCGCCCCCGACGGCCCGTAGACCTCCAGTTCGTCGATACACGCCTGCGAGCCGGAGGTAGCCCGGATCAAGAACCGCACAAACTTCGCTTCAACGGCGGGGAAATCGAGAGCATTGGGCTTGTCAGGAAACACTTCAGCGGCGTTGGCAATTGAACTGGACACGAAAATGCTTACCAACGCCAGGTAAATTCCATATCTCATCGCAACACCTCTGAGGCTAGTCTATCGATGTTTTCGGTTGAAGCAAAGCAGTTTTCGGGCGGCTATTTCAAACGTGCGCGGATGAACTTCTGGGGATCGATCCAGCCTGCGGCGCCGTTCTTGAACACGTTCGGCGGCAAGTAGCCGGTGAATCGACCGCTATTGAATGGACCTTTCAGGATTCCGAAATGCAGATGAGTTCCGTAGCCGCCGTTGGCCCAAGTGAAAGGCCGACCGACCGCACCGATCTTTCGGCCGCACTTCACCCGCTGGCCCAGACGAACGCACACCAGCGGACCGAGGTGAGCATACAAGCTGCAGAACGGACCGTCTTTGTCGCCTGCGTGTTCGATCACCACAAACCCGCCCCATGACAGGACCCCGACCGAAGCGATTTTGACCTGCCCGTCGCCTATCGCAACGACAGTGGACTGCGGTCTGTGCCAGGCCACATCATCGCCAACGTGATGCGTGCCTCTGAAAGGGCTCTCACCGCCGCTGACGAACTGTCCGAAGCTCTTACGCTTGGGATCGAAGTAGCCCCGGACAGGCGGCATGAGCTTAATCGCCGCCGGTCGCGTCGCGGCCGGGGGCGATGATTCGACACGGCGAAATGAGTCCTGTCGCACGGCCGGATATCCCGCCGCCAGGTTCAACAATTCGAGCCTCGCCGAGTTGCGGCCCCGGGCCGACCCGCTCGACGCGCCCTTGTAGTAATAGAGCGGCTCGAAAGGCTCAGCCGATGCGAGCAGTTTCAATACCGACTCCCTTGCCGATCTTGTCGGATACTTCTTCAACAGATCAATCGCAGCCCGGTAAGCATCGGCCGGCTCGTCGGGCCAGCTTGGCATCGGCGTGCTCGGGGCGTCCTTGAACAACTCCGCACGCCTGCCGATAGCTTCTACGGCCTCCTGCTTTGCGGCGCGACAGTAGGCGTCCGACTCGCCCTTGAGCGAGTTTTTCAAGGCGTCAATATCCTTCGGCCCGCCGTGCCATCGCATGTACTCAGCGGCCATCGCCCGAAGCCTGGGCGTGCCGAGGCGCAAGCGTTTGGCGATTTTGGCGCGGGTCTGGGTTGAATTATCCTGCTGGCCGATAAGGCTGCAAATCGCAGTTATCTTCTGCTCGCCGGCGGCGCGGTCCAGCATCGCCCTCGTAGCGGCTGTCAACGTTGGACTGTGGTAACGCGGCAAAGATCGGTCGAGGTATTTCCACATGCCCGACCTGGCCAGCGCCCGAGCCATCCTCGCAGCGTCCGGCGCTGCGCGGTCGGCCGATTCGATCGCCGGACCGGCGATCAGCACGCTGCGGTTGTCGGCCAGTTTGCTCATCGCGGCGCTTAGTTCCGGACCGCTGAGGTTAAGCTTCAATGCCGAGTGGGCGAGATTGCGAACCGTCTTGTTGCGATCGGACAAGGCTCCGATCACCGCGTCAACGGCATCGGGACTCCAGCACGTCTGCAAGCCCGACAACGCCATCACACGCATGACATGGGACGAGCCCCTGACGTGTTGGATCATGCGGGATATCGCCGGCGATCCGATGGCGTTCAACTCCGAGCGGGCGGCTTTCCGCAACGCCGGTCGCCCCAGTGATTTGAGCAATGAGTCGATCTTCGCATCCAACGCCCTGTCGGCAGCGAGCGGCGCGGCCAGGCCGAACACAACCATCACAAGCACAAAACACCTGAGCTTCAGCGGGTATCCGGACATGGACACGATCCCTTCACTCTCATTATTACACGTTTTTCCGCCGCACGCCGATGAATGCTTTCTGCTTGTCGCCCATGCGGGTCCAGAGAACGACCAGGGGCTTGTCGCCTTTGCCTCGCAGGCGGCGCTGGAGGGCGTCGGTGTTTATGCTCACGCCGCGCGATTTGATCTCGACTAAACCGGCTCCGAGCTTCTTCAGGGCGATGCGGATCTCGCGCTCGCGACCCGATACGGTCTCAATGATCTCGTACGAGCGGCACAGGTGCGAATCGACGGGCTCGGAGCCGAACATCCAGAGCATTCCCGGATACGCCCGCCACAGATTGTCCCGCGCGGCCAGGGCGTCCACCGCATGCGCAGCGATCACTTCCGGACCCGGCTCGATCAACCACGGGCCGACCTCGCCGAACGGAGCCGGCGGCGCGTCGGACGCAATCGATTCGGACTGCGGATCGTTCATGTCGCCCCATACAGCGGTTGCGGTCCGGCCGGTATCGGCGGAATCCGGCGACCACCATACGACCAACTGCTTGCACACACCGTCCTCGGAAACATACTCCAACCGCACGTTCGACCAGTCGTCCAGTTCGGAGAAATCCATCGCGGCCGACAGTTTCATCGCCCCGCCGGCGGTGTTTTCCGCCAGCCTGCGCAAGAACTCCTCGCCCGGGCGAAGCTCGCTCAGGCCCACCACTCGCCGCCCGCCGCTGCGACGGTCCGGGTCGATATGCACTATCGCATCTGACGGGATGTCCAGTTTCGTCACGTCGGCGGCGGTGAACGTTGTACGATCGCCCATGCCCGCGACGCCGGCGTTATGCTCCGAACAGACGATCGCCTGGGGCGAGATGTCGTATCCGAGCACGTTAAGCCCGGCCGACGCCAGGCCGATCGCATCGCCGCCGAGCCCGCAGCACAGGTCCATGACCTCCGACCTGCCGACGCCCCGGGCGATCTCCGCCATCCGGCGCCCGACGTAATTCGCCAACCGAAGCGACGAACACTGCTGCAGCAGTTCGTCGCTCAACAGCATCTTGCCCGCAAGCTCTCGCGAAAACTTAGCCCCCGCCACCGAACGCTTGCGAAGCTCCCGCATGTGCCCTATGGCGCAGGCCTCATCATATGAATACTTCTTCCGCAACCGCGTCTGGGCGCCCAGCGGATCGTCGGGCAAATCCAACTCCATCGCCTCGATTCCGCCGGCGCCGGCGAGGAACTCCAGTTGTTCTAACGTCAAAGCCATTTTCAAAACTTTCCAAACCCGACGCCCGAAATGGGCGTCTTTGGGTAACGGCACATAATAGAGTACGCAATGTGCCGTTGCAATGTACGTTGGTATGTGTAAGAATATTTACGCCGGAAAAACACCAACGTAAGTCATGTCGGGATCGGAATCGGAAAGGGTTCGAAACTATGGCTACTAAGACCAGTTCGTCCGCCGGAACTGTAGGCGGAAAAGTTGGCGGCTTTCTCAGGCGTCTTATTATCCTGCTGGTAATCGCACCGGCGCTGGGGATGGTCATCCTGTGGTCGGCGTTGGCGATAACTTACGCCGGCGTGCCCGACCAGAACATTCGCTGGGCGCTTGGGGCCGCGTTTGCGGTGGTTTTCGTGGCCTCGTTCTTCTGTTTCCCAAAACGCATCGTAACGGCGATATGCCTGATGGCCGCCTGGGGCGCAGTCCTGTACTGGTGGGCCAACCTCACCCCGTCCCACGATCGCCAGTGGAGCCAGTTGACCGCTGTCCTGCCGAGAGTCCAGATCGAAGGCGACACCGCTGCGGTGCAGGGCATACGCAATTTCGAATACGAAACGCCCGACCAATTCACACTGGGCTACTACGACAAGACCTTCGACCTGAGCAAGATCCAAACCCTCGACCTGATAATATCCTACTGGGGCGACGGAAAGCACACCGCCCACTCGATGCTGTCGTTTGGCTTCAGCGACGGAAAGTACCTGTGCGTATCGGTGGAGGCCCGCGCCGAACACGGAGAGGAGTATTCCGGCGTCGCCGGCCTGTTCAGGAAATACGAACTGATCTACGTGCTTGGCGACGAAATGGACCTGATCGGATCGAGAACCGGGGTGCGCAGAGAACAGGTCTATCTCTATCCGACGAACACTCTCCCCGCCGACGTCCGCAAACTGTTTGAGAAGATCGCGGCCCGAGTCAACAAGATCGCCGAAACGCCGGAATTCTATAACACGGTAACCGACAACTGCACGACATGCCTGGCCCATTCCGGACAGTCGATCGTGCCGCCGAACTCGTTCGACTACCGATTGCTGTTGAACGGATACGCAGACGAGATGGCCTTCGAAAACGGCTGGATCGCCTCGGACGACTCTTTCGAAGAGACTCGCAAACGCCATCGCATTAACCAGTACATCAGAGACGAATTTGACAAGGCTCACTACTCACGCAGGATCAGACCCCATCTGCCCCAACCCGAAAGGCCCGTCGAAGAGCCTGAGACGCAACCGGCTCCAGACGCCCCGCCTGTAGCGGAAAAATGACAATCCTCGTCCTGGTAATAGCAGCCGCACACGTGCTCGGCGTGCTGTCGTCGATATCGGCGCTGATGTCGACGCGAACTCCGCAGGGAACCATAGCATGGATCGTCTCGCTTAACACCATTCCGTATATCGTGGTGCCCGCGTACTGGATTTTCGGGCGGTCGAAGTTCCAGGGGTACGTCTTCGCACGCAAGGACCAGGACACCGAGATAAGGGGCACCCTGAGCGGCGTGCAGTCGAAGATCGACCCGCACATATCATCGCACGGCCAGGCCTACGGACGCGTCAGAGCAGTCGAACTCCTGGCCCAGATGCCGTTTTCCGGCGGAAACCGGGCCGACCTGCTCATAGACGGCGACGCGACGTTCGAGAGCATATTCGACGGAATCGACCAGGCCCGCGACTATCTGCTGGTGCAATTCTACATCGTCCGCGACGACCAGCTCGGCCGCCGGCTCAAGGACAAACTTATTGCAAAACGAAAAGAGGGTCTGGAAGTCTATTTTCTCTACGACGAGATCGGAAGCCACGATCTGCCTGGAGCCTACATAGACGAACTGTCCGACGCGGGCGTGCAGATTCGACCGTTCCACTCGTCTCGCGGGCGATGGAACCGCTTCCAACTGAATTTCCGCAACCATCGCAAGGTCGTGGTCGCAGACGGAAGCGTCGGATGGGTCGGCGGGCTGAACGTGGGCGACGAGTACATGGGACGCAGCCCCCAGTTCGGACACTGGCGAGATACGCACATGCGACTCGAAGGACCCGCCGTCCTGGGCCTGCAACTGGCGTTCCTGGAGGATTGGCACTGGGCCTCGGGCAAGGTTCTGGACCTGGCGTGGGAGCCGCAAGCCCACACCCAAGGCCGTCAGCACGTACTGATCGTACCGTCCGGACCGGCCGACTCGGTCGAAACCGCAAGCCTGATGTTCCAGCACGCCATACACTCGGCCGACGAGAGGATATGGATCGCCAGCCCCTACTTCGTTCCCGACGAGGGCGTGACCGCGGCGTTGCAGCTTGCGGTCCTTCGCGGCGTGGACGTCAGAGTGCTGATCCCGGCCAAGCCCGACTCGCTGCTGGTGCACCTGTCGTCATTCGCATTTCTGGGGCGAATGATCGACTCGGGTGTAAAGATCTTCCGCTATGGCCCCGGCTTCCTTCACGAAAAAGTCTTCCTCGTGGACCAGTACGTCGCCGGAGTAGGCACCGCAAATCTCGACAACCGCTCCTTCAGACTCAATTTCGAGATAACCGCAGTAGTGATCGACGACAACTTCGCCTCGCAAATCGAAGAGATGTTCCAGACCGATTTCGCCAGCGCCGAGCAGGTGACAACCGAACAACTGGAGGCCAGAAGCTTCTGGTTCAAACTGGCGTCGCGAGCAGCATATCTTCTCGCCCCGCTGCAGTGATAACAGCCCGCGATCAGTATCGGCGATCATCCTCTCCGGCGTCGCATCAGCGCCAATCCGCCTAACGCCATCAGCGTAATCGTGGCCGGCTCGGGAGTCGCGGTTATATTGTCGAAGCCACTGTTCCAGTTATATGTTCGGGGTGCGCGCCGCGACCGGTGGGCGAAGCGGCGATATCATGCCGCAACAGCAGCTTTTCGACCGCCGAGAGAGTATCGGATAAACTGCCGCTCCCTCCATCTACATGCACCAGATCCGAAGCCGTCAGGCCGAAAACATAATGGTTCCACTGGTCGGGAAAAATCCGTGTGGGGTTGATCGAAGAGAAGAATCCTCCCGGCCCAACCAGCCCTATCCGCAGGGCGACAGGTTCGGCGCCGGAGATGTGATTGGCGTCCAGCTCGATCGCCCGAATACCGGCGGACAGATAATCTCCGCTCCACTGGTCCGAATTGCGAGTGGCCAGATGGTAACCAACTGTGCTCTGGGCCAGATAGTAATCGCCGATCCCAAACTGCCCTCCGTCCAGACGTTGGGGCGGCCCTGTTAGAGACTCTTTGTGGCCGTCCCATCCGATGGTCGTTGATTCGGTTTGGAAGTCATCTATCTGGTCGAGTGTCGCCGCCCGCCCTGAAGACGCCATAAGCAGACACGTCAGTGAGATAAGCAAAAACCTGATGTGGTTCATAAGGCTCTCCTTCCGTCCTGAATCGATCCTGCTCTGCGGTTGGAACCTGATCGGTTAGAGCGTATGGGAAATGCACGCTGAGCAATAATCGTTCGACAATCCGCAAGCACAACTTACAACCAGTATAGCCCGCCAGCGCAGTTGATTTCAAACAGATCACCCGCCCGCCGTTGGACACCCCATTCGGCAACCAATGGCCCGGGTGGGACTCGAACAAGATTCTGTAACGAACGAAACGGGCGACGGTTACGAAAACCGGCATAATTGCGTGGGGACTGCCGAGGGGACTGATCGGGAGTTTTGCGGGTCAAAACGCCTGATTTCCGATACCTGCGACTCCGACTTGCAGCAAGTAATCAACGCCTGGCCGACACTGCCCGATACCGTGCGGCGGGATATT
>PVBE011411232.1_pt1 | contig 10151 bp, 7 predicted proteins | sample 1631181 | NCBI WGS metagenome assembly PVBE01 (sample SAMN08397723, study PRJNA350692) | Marine metagenome, whole genome shotgun sequencing project. | isolation source: water | place: Pacific Ocean | collected 2012-04 | reverse complement strand
GATAGGAGCGAGTTCTGGCTCTCGTGCGAATCATGGTGTACGTGATTTTTCCCCTTTCGACGCTGGGAATTTGTTTTACGGAGCACCAGCTCTTCTTCCATAGCCTGCCTATCACTGGCGTTTTGATAATTAGCGCAGCGACGTGGCTAACGTTTGAAGATGCCTTCAAGCCAGGGGGGAGTGGTCGTCAGCGATACTGACCCGCCCCCCCTCAGTAATAATGTAGTCCACCTGGTCGGTGAGACCCTGCGTTGGGGCCTTTGGCCAAGGACATCATTATGATCGCCCTCCACTGGCGGCCCAGGTTCCCTATCAGCAACTTGTCTGAGCAATGCACTGTGCGGGAGCAGACCGGCTGCAGGATGGTGGGCGGGCGCGCTGTCCGTTTTGATCACGAGCCCGATGCGTCGGGAATCCCAGGGTTTCTTGTGTCAGTTCACCCCAGCAGAGCAAGCAAGTTCGATGGGGGGGCGCTGGGGCGAGTCTGGTCGGACCTTGGAGTCCGTCTGCGTCCTCCACCCGGGTGTTTCGAGTCCGCTGCTTATCGCCCGAAGGAGCACAATATGCTAAAGAGTGTAATCCGTATATCCCTTCCCAGGAGAACTCGCTGATGAACCATCGATTTTTCATTCTAGTGCTGGCCGCTTTCGTCGGAGGCGCCGCGATGCAAGCGTTTTTGCACCAGCTCTCACCCGCCTGCGCCGATGGTCCCGTTGATGGTGCGAACTCTCAGTCCGTATCTGGTCTATTGATTGTCGGGAAAGACGGAAAAGCGCGGGCCAAGCTGGCGATGGACTCCAAGGGCACGCCCAATCTCTGGTTGGCGGACAAGCAGGGAAACTGGTACCCACAACTCAAGAACATCGATGCTCACGCTTCGGGGCTCGAGGCCACCAAGACCATGCGAGCCGAGATCAAGGCGCTTCTGGCCCGGCCGGAGTTGAAAGTGGACAAGATCAAGGTGCAGCACATCCTGATTGCCTATCGAGGTGCGCCACGGATCCAGGGTATCACCCGTACGCTTGCCGAGGCGGAGCTGTTGACGGCCAAGCTGGTCCAGCAGATCAAGGCGGGCGCTGACTTCACCGAGCTGATGAAAAAGCACAGCGACGATCCTGGGCCCGGAACCTATCCGATGACAGCCGAAGGTCGAGGAAGCATGGTCGCTCACTTCGGCAATGTCGGTTGGCGCTTGAAGGTGGGTGAGGTCGGCGTGGCTCCCCAAGACGCACGGAAGAGTCCCTTCGGTTTTCATGTCATCAAACGCCTGGAATAGCCGCAGTGTTGCGCAGGTTCAATGGGTCGGTCCGACGACGAAATCAGCGGATCAGCAGAGCCACTTGCACGTGATATGGCGTACTTGTCGTTAGAGCGGGCCAATGGAGGGCAGTGGTGACTCGTAACCAGCGACGCCAACGGGATTATGTCGTCGCGACGTTAGAGGACTCACACTCTTGAGCACCAACGCGTATGCTGAAGATCTCCGCGACATCACAGATCACGGATTGGCTTCGGTCGCATGTTCGCAGCCCCCCCCTGGCAAGATCGCCCGTTGGTTGGGAGCAGAAACGGATTTTTCGTACGAGCTTCTCGGTGAACCTCAACTGATCAATACCGAGTTTATCGAGCAGTCCGTCCTTTTTACTCTGTCGGCGTCCGATCCTGGTTTACTTCCGTTTGCTGTGATGCCCGTCGGAAGCTGGGGCGTTTTTGCCTTCGATGGGCATGGCCTCAGCATTCTATATCCAGACGACGACTCCTGCGAACGGCTCCTTCGCCTTGAGAAGCGTTCCCTCACGGAGGCAGACCCCAAGTCCCTCGCGCAACTTCTGTGCCTGGTGAGGCTGAAACAGGCGAAGGGCTGTGTGCACCACGTAGTCATCGAATGCGCGGAGGCGTTGCGAACATTCGCGTGGACCGGGTTTGAGGGCTATCAGGTATCTGAGTCGGAGCTTCAAATCGTACAGGACACAATCATCCCCCCATTGATCACCGATCTGCCCGGCTCAGGCTGGGAATTGTCCTTCACGACAATCCATGGCTGGATGCACCAGCTGAATGAACTTGGCATCGAGGTGATTCATGTCACTCCAGAGTTCACTTTCCGTCGACAACCCAGGCAGGTGCTGTCAAAACGGATTTTTCAGGCAATCCCCTCCATCAGGTATTGAGGCAACCGGTTCAAGAGCCTCTGGGCGGGGGGGCTGCTAAGAGCTCAGAATCCATACCGAGTCCGCAGCCTCGTTGCGGTAGGACTCCTACATAGCAGGCTCCGGGTTAGCCGGCAGAGGGTGCGAACGTATTGCTGGTAGGCTGCTGGTGCAGTCGGCCGGCGGGGTCATCTTGTGACGATGCTGCGTGTCGGCTACTGGCCCCGCTTGCGTCGCTTCGTCGGGTGGGCGTTGATCAGGTCGATATCGAATCCGGTTTGGCGGAGGATCTGCTGGAAGTCGTGGCGAGATTTTTCGGTCACGATCGAGATCACCTCACCTTTCGCTCCCGCTCGGCCCGTGCGGCCGATGCGATGCAGGTAGCTGTCTACCTCGTTCGGGATGTCCCAGTTGACGACCAGATCGATGTGGCTGATGTCCAGGCCACGGCTGGCGACGTCGGTTGCAACCAGGATCTTGATCTCGCCTCGTCGGAATTTCTCGAGGATCTGGAAGCGGATATCTTGCTTCAGGTCACCGTGGAGACTGAACACCTCGAACGCGCGCCCCCAGAGTTCGCGATCGACGAATCGCACCTCTTTCTTCGTGTTGCAGAACAGCAGAATGGTTCCGCCGTGGTGGGTCCGGATCAATTCCATTATGTAGCGAAGTCGCCTGTTGAAAGGCAACTCGACGTAATGCTGGTCGATTTCGGGCACCGTGGCCAGGCCCTCGGTAGTGCGGACGTACTTCGGATTGCGGAGGTAGCGGTGGGCCAACCGAACGATGCCGGGTGGCATGGTTGCCGAGAACATCAGAGTCTGCCGCTCGCTGGGCAAACGGTCCATGATCTTGCCGACTTCCTCGAGAAATCCGATCTCCAGCATTCGGTCGGCCTCGTCAAAGACCGCGATCTCGACCCACCCCATGTTGACGGCACCTTGGTTGAGCAGATCCAGCACACGGCCGGGAGTACCGACCACGACCTGGCATCCGGAGGCCACTGAGCGGATCTGGTAAGTCATGCTGCCCCCGCTGACGATGATGGAAACCCGCACATCGGCGCCCTTGCCGAGCCAGATAATCTCCTCAGCGACCTGCTGAGCGAGTTCTCGGGTGGGGCATAACACGAGCGCTTGAATGGCTTTGCGCGCTGGGTCGACACACGAAACGAGCGGGCCGGAAAATGCGATGGTCTTGCCGGTCCCCGTTTCTGCCTGACCGATCAGATCGTGCCCTTCATCGATGATCGGGATGGCCAATCGTTGGATGGGCGTGGGATCGATCAAGTTGTGGTCGTACAGGGCGTCCTGTACGTCCTCGGCCAGAGGCAGCTCATCGAACACGGCGGTTTTGATCGCCGGGTCCAGTTCGTCCAGAGTGATCGCCCTTGGTAAATCTTTCGGATCTGGACGGGTTTTTCTTCTGCCGGGCGGTCGTTTTCTGGAGTGGCGTTGATTCATCGGGGGTATGTTACCGCCTTTTGACGCCTTATCCAGAGACGATCCATTCCCGAAGCAGGCGAAGTGCCTCACGAGCGACGGTGGGGGCCCGATGGCTGTCTCGTGAGAGTTCGACCAGCAGCAGACCCTTGTAATCGATTTCGCGCACCGCGGCGAGTACAGGCCGGAAATCGATTTCGCCCTGGCCCAGCGGCAGGTGCTCGTGAACGCCGCCGCGGATGTCGTCGATGTGAAGGTGAACCAGATCGTCCCGCGCTGCGAGAATGTGCTCTGCTGGCGGCTCTCGCTCCACACAGGCCAGGTGCCCGATGTCTAGCGTCAGTTTGAATGCCTGGTGGGCCACGGCGGTGGCCAGTTCTCGGTAGCCTTCGATCGATTCGACCAACATTCCAGGTTCGGGCTCGAATCCCACGACCTGCCCGCGCTCGGCGGCCATGCCGGCGACCTGGCGACATCCTGACACGAGCCAGTCCCAGGCCTCCTCTCGATCCACTCCGTCCTGTAGCCGTCCGCTCCAGATCGAGACCACCTTGGCCCCGAGAGTTTGCCCGATGTCCATCGCTCGGCGGTAGAAGTCGATCCGCCGAGCTCGCCCGGTCGACTGGGGGCTGATCAGCGTCGGCTCGTGTTTGCGGCGGGGGTCGAGCAGAAAGCGGGCACCTGTTTCGATCGCGACGGACAGGTTGTGCGAGACGAGCTTCCCTCGGACCACTGCAACATCTCCAGCTGTGCAGCGAAAGGGATCGAGATGGTTGACGTCGAGGGTCAGGCCGACTCCTTGGTAGCCGAGCTCAGCCAGAATATCGAGGGCTGCGCCCAGCTCGTGATGAGCCAGCCCGTTGGTGATGTAACCGAGCTTCATCCGAGAAACTCCCGGCACCACTGCTCCAGCACGAGTAAGGCCCATAGTCGGTAGCCGTGGTCCTCGGCCCCGACCAGGTGTGTCTCGACCAGGTGGTCGACTACGCCAGGTGACGCATATTGCTTCACGCGACTCTCCCCGTTTAGCAGCAGGTCGCGAGTCATTTCTGACAGGTCGGAGCGCAGCCAGCGGGAGATCGGCACCCCGAAGCCGACCTTGGGCCGTCTGCGAATTGCCAGGGGGATGCGGTCGGCAAACAGGTTCTTGAGCAGCCGCTTGAGCTGCCATCGACCCATCCGACGGGCTCCTGGTAGGCGGTCCGCGAGCTCGACAAGTCGGTGATCCAGAAACGGGCTACGTACTTCGAGTGAGTGGGCCATCGAGGCCCGGTCGACCTTGACCAGCAGGTCACCCGGCAGGTAGCTGAGCAGATCCAGCCGACACAGCATCGAGACCGGGTCGCGTCGGAATCGCTGACTCAGCTCGTTGTTCGAGAGTAATCCCTCCAGGTATTCTGTCGTCTCCCACGTGGGGCCACGCAGTTCTGGACGCATCAGCTGATCCAGTTGCTCTCGATCGAATATCGATATCCAGCTGGCGTAGCGTTCGAGTGGAGGCCGATCCAGATGGTCCAGGAAGCGCTTGAGCTGACGACGGCGTGTTCGCAGATGGCGAGCCGGGCCGCCGATCCGATCCCAGCTGCGGGCCAGCCAGTCGGCCAGGCCACTGCCGGGCATCCGGTCATACAGTCCGGCCAGCCGACCAGCCAGATATCGCCGATAGCCCGCAAATAGCTCGTCACCCGCATCTCCGGAGAGGGCGACGGTCACCCGCTCACCGGTCATCTCCGAGAGGTACCAGGTAGGAATCGCCGAACTGTCAGCGAAGGGCTCCCCGTAGTGGCGGACCAGCAGCGGGAGTACCGCGGCGGCGTCTGGACGGACGACTCGCTGGTGATGCGTGCACCCATAGCGGCGGGCGACGAGCTCGGCATAGGGTCGCTCGTCGAACTGGGACTCCTCGAATCCGATCGAGAAGGTCTGTACCGCTTGCGGCTGTGATCTGGCCATCGAGGCGACGACGAGCGTCGAGTCGATGCCGCCCGAGAGGAACGCGCCCAGAGGCACCTCGCTCATCAGGCGGCAGGCAACCGCCTCGTCGAATGCGGCTCTGAGGTCACCATGAGTGACGGGCGGTCCGTGGTTCTCCTGCAGGCTCCAGTATCGGATGAGCCGGGCTGGTCCCCCGTCGAAGATCGCAAGGTGGGCCGGCGGTAGCTGACTGACACCGGAGACGATCGTGGCCGGGGCGGGGACGTACTGCAGCGAGAGATAGAGTCGCATTGCTCTGGCATCGATTGTCGGATTCTGGACGTCCTGCAGCAGCGCGCCAAGCTCCGAGGCGAAAGAAACTCTCCCGTCAGATTCGCGGTAGTACAGGGGTTTTTGTCCCAGACGGTCCCGCCCGAGGATCAGGCGCCCCCGCTGTCCGTCCCAGAGCGCAAAGGCGAACATTCCCGCGACGTCGTCCAGCATCGCCAGACCGTGCTGCTCGTAGAGATGAACGAGAGTTTCGCTGTCACTGCCGGTGGCGAAGCGATGTCCCTGAGCCTCGAGACGCTGACGAAGTGCACGGAAGTTGTAGATCTCGCCGTTGACGACGATCTGAATGTCGCCCGTTTCGTTGGCGATCGGTTGATCGCCGGTCGCCAGGCCGATGATCGACAGCCGCCGATGTCCCAAGCAGATGCTGGCCCCCGCAGCCTCCGTCACCAATTCGCCGGCGGCGTCTGGCCCGCGGTGTTGCATCGCATCTCGCATCCGGCGAACGATCGATAGGCGATCCGCAGGTGCTGATCCGGGCTGATAGATACCGCAGATGCCGCACATCTTCCCAGATTGTATTGTCCCGGAGGTGAGGCTACAATCGCTGCAATGGGTAATCCTACCGATAGCCAGATATTCTCGCTCTTATGTCGCCTGCAGATTCTGGGAGAAGCCGAGGCCGAAAAAGCGCAAATCCGTTACAGCGAGGTGAGTGGAGGTCTTCCCCTGGTGCTCTTCTTGCTGGATGGTGGGTATCTCGGCCGGAGTCAGCTCCTCCGCCTCAAGGCGATGGCCAAGTCGGACGGTGGCGATCTCTTCGCCGACGAACGGGCGGTTCTCGATTACGTCTGTGATAAGCTCCCGGACGGTCTGGGAGTCGAGGACAAAAAGGACACCGATGTGCGTCGCGGGGCCCGGTCGCAGACGTTCATCGAGGGTGCCGAGAGGTCAGCGGATGGCGCTGGGGAGATCGAGCCGGGCTAGGAACTCTGAGCGTTGCCGCGAGTCGCCTTCTACTGTCCTCAGGCCGCGCCGCTGTTTGAGCCGAGCTCCACGCTCGGGCATGGCGGTGCGGAAATCGACATCTATTACCTCGCCCGCTGGCTCTCCCGGCTTCCGGACTGGGAGGTGCATGTTCTCGTGGCGGCCTGGGATGGTGCTGATGGATCTCCCGTCGAAACAGTGGATGGTGTGACGCTGCATCCGTTCTATACCCCCGGCCGACCGTTCAATTTGCTGACGGTACCGAGGAAGATCGGCAAGCGGCTCAAGCAGGTGGCGCCCGATGTCGTGTTGCAGGAGGCCGCGGGGGCCGAAACCGGCCTACTTGCTGGCTGGTGCGCCAACAACGATACGCGCTTCGTCTATCGTGTGGCCCACGACATCGACTGCAATGGCGAGTATCTACGCTGGTCCTACTTCCGTGGCTGGTTATTCCGGCGGGGGCTTCGCGCGGCAGATCGGGTGATTGCGTTGACCCACCGACAGGCCGACCTGCTGGCCGAGACCTTCGACATTCAGGCTTCGGTTCTGCCCTACGCCCACCCACCGATCACAGTCGCTCCACGTCCCCACGCGGACCGCAAATATGTCCTCTGGATCGGCCGTTTCCAGGAATGGAAGCGACCCGAGATCGTTCTGCAATTGGCCCGGCGCCTCCCCGAACTGCAATTCCGTTTGGTTGGCCGACTCGAGGGGGTGGTCGCGGGAAAGTTGCAGTTTGCCGCCAAGAAATTGCCTAACGTGACGCTGCCGGGGTCGGTGCCATACTCCGAATCGGGTGCACAGTTCGACGAGGCCTTGGCGCTGGTCAGCACGTCCCGCTACGAGGGCTATCCACACGCCTTTCTGCAGGCGCAGCGTGCAGGCACGCCGGTCTGCAGCTACGAAGTAGACCCGGATGGAACCCTGGCCAGCGCTGCGTATGGAAGCCTGGCCCAGGGTGACCTGGATCGCATGACCGAGTCGCTGCTGCGATTGGCGAATGACTCCGCGCATTTCGACGGCATGGCCGCGACTGCACAGCGCCATTTCAGCGAGTCACACGATCTGCAGGTGGTCGTGCCGCGCCTGGCAAATCTGCTGGCGGAGGTGGCCTGAATGATGCTGCCCGGAGAAGATCCCGCCCCAGCAGAAGACGAGTCGACCATCGAAGGGATGCCAGATAATTTCGACACCGAGATCGGTTACATCAGCAATGTAGCGAAAGGTGAGGCGCCGGTGCCAAGGCGCATCGGACCGCTCGAGATGCGTGGCAAGCTGGGTGAGGGTGGCATGGGCATCGTCTATCGGGCCCATCACGTGGAGCTCAACAGCGACGTGGCGGTCAAGTTCCTCAGTCGAAACGAGGAGTCCCGGCGCTTCCTTCACGAGGCCAGGACGATGGCCAAGCTGTCGCACCCGGGCATCGTGAAGATCTATCACGTCGATTTTTCGGGCGACACCCCATACATGATCATGGATCTGATTCGCGGAGAGACTCTGTCCGCCGTGATACAGAAAGGTCTGATCACACCGCGGCGTGCCTTGCACTTGTGCGTCAAGATCTGTCGCGTGATCGAGTACGCGCATTCCGAGAACGTGATTCACCGTGATCTGAAGCCGGACAACATCATGATCGTGTCCGAGCAGGACAATAAGTGGGAAATTCGGGTGATGGACTTCGGATTGGCGATGCTGCATGACACCAACCTGACCCGCTCGGGCAGCATCCTCGGTACACCCAGCTATATGTCACCCGAGCAGGCTCAGGGCTGGCGCGAGGCGATCGGGGAGCGCAGTGACGTCTACAGTCTTGGTGCGGTGCTGTACCAGATGCTGACCGGGATGCCACCGTTTGCCGGAGAGTCGATTCCAGAGATCCTCTACAAGGTGGTGCACAGCGTTCCGCTGTCCCCGCGACTACTCAACCCAGCAGTCGATAAATTCGCTGAAGCGATCTGCTTGAAGGCAATGGACAAGACGCCCCGGCGCAGATACCAATCCGCTGCGGAGATGGCGGAGGATCTGGAGAGTTTTCTCGAGGGACGACCGATCAGCGCCAAGCCGCTGGGGCCGATTCGGGCTGGATGGCTCTGGGTACGTCGACATCGCTGGAGCACGCTGGCTCTGCTCAGCCTGCTTGCGCTGTTGAGCTACCTGGGCTTCGAAGCGTTCTTTCCGGGAGCGGTCGTTTTTGACGGGTTTCCTGCGGGCTCTCGCATGCATGTCGACGCTGGCGAGCCGACGACCCTGACCCCTGGGGGGCGGGTTTGGTTGCGGCCGGGCTATCATCGTGTGGTGCTTGTCCATCCCAAATTCGAGCCGTACGAGTTCGATCTACACCTGCGCGCCGGACGGACGCAGCAACATCTGCAGGTGGAGATGATCCCGGCCTACGGTGGGTTGCGAATCACGGCCAGACCGGTTGGCGCACGCATCTCTGTCCGGCCCGGAACGGAAGGTGCGTGGCAGACGATGGGTCTTACGACACGCGACAGGACGCTACGGCTACGCAATGGAGCATGGCAGGTCCGCCTGGACAAACCGGGTTACGAGGTAGCGCTCGTCGCCCGAGTCATCGACGGAGGCAGGACGACCCACATCGAGCGTCCGCTCGTTCCTCGCACGGCAATGGTCCGTCTCGAAGGTGGACCGGGTGAGGTCGGGTTGCGACTGGTTCATCGGTCCAGCGGCGAATCCCGACGGTTTACCTCGAGCTGGTCGGGGTCGCTGCGTGTCGGCTGGCACGATGTGTATGCCAGCAAGCAGAACTTTTTCCCCAAGGGGCCGCTGGGATTCCATGTGCGCGCATTCGACGCTCCCGCAAGGGAGCGCCAGGTCAACGTGCTTCGCATCTTGCTCACCAGCCGAGATCTCTGGCAGTACCATGCGGGAACGCCTGTCACGCGGTTGGTCAGCGCCGAATTGACGAACGATGGCTGCCCCGACTTCGTGGCCCTCGGTGCGGATCATACACTGCATGCGGTCGACGGTTTCTTCGGGCGCTCGCTGTGGCGCCACCGACTGGGCCAGAGGGGTGACCTGCTGCTGGCCACTCCGGATCTGACCGGAGATGGAGGCGCTGATCTGTTACTGGCCACCAGTGACTCGATACTCCACTGCTACGCTGGCAGACAGGCACGATGGGATCGTGTCGAACCGGCATGGAAGGCATCACTGAAGCAGTTGCGCTCGATCTCGGTGGTCCGCGACCAGGACCGTGATGGCACCCCTGACTTGCTGTTGGGTCTGGGTGCGGGGACCCTGGAAATTTACTCGGGCCGAAGCGGAAAACGGCTGAGAATACTCGTCAGCACAGTGGGTGGGCGCCTGATCGAGCATGTCTCGTCGGCTCTCGACCCGGATGATT
>PVBE010803486.1_pt1 | contig 10151 bp, 6 predicted proteins | sample 1631181 | NCBI WGS metagenome assembly PVBE01 (sample SAMN08397723, study PRJNA350692) | Marine metagenome, whole genome shotgun sequencing project. | isolation source: water | place: Pacific Ocean | collected 2012-04 | reverse complement strand
ATTTTGAACAGTTCCATATGTAATCTTTACATTCTTTTTTCCAAGACTCTTGACTGCATACGTATAAGCATATGAAAGACATTCACCGCAAGCTATCGTTTCATTTAATAAATCTTTTAATTTAATCATTTATTAATCCTAATCCCTAAATCATCAAATATAGTTGATAATATATAAGACGTTCCAGAACTTAAAAATCCTAATAAAAAGAAATTAAAAACTTCATATTCAAAAGTAAAAAGACTTGTCCAATTATTTAATAAAAATAACAAACCGCCTACCCAAAATCCCATGCACATAGAACAATGCCAAAACTTTCCTTTAGGTCTTATTCTATCAAAAATTGTCCCATAAACTAAAAGTTGTGTCAAGCCATAGCAGCAAAGTATAAAATAAAGTATATCCATTTTTTATCTTTTCTTTAATAATAATTGTTTTTCAATCCATTTCTTACCTAGGTGATTCTTAACAGGTCTCTTTAAAAACTTATCAATTCCTTTCTTTACCAACATATTGAATTTCTTCTTTGCCTGATCTTCACCTAACGCTTTAGAATTATCCACAAGGAGAAAATTTGCATTTCCGAACAGGCCTTGAAATGTTGCTTTATTACGTTGAACTTCATTCCATGATTTTTCTACAATTTCTGGATTGAGTTTTCTCGGTCGTGTCATGTTACGTTTCTGTGCAATATCTAAATCAGTATGAACGAATACCATAAATGTGTCGTAACCCATATCCATAAGTCGCTTTCTCTTATCTTTTATCGACCCGAATTTATGACCCGTTCCATCGATCACAACTCCGAGACGCCCTTGAGTATAGAGTTTTAATCTATCTTTACTCATTTGTTTTGTACGTGTTCTCATTCCCGAATAATCTGCATATCCCGGATCTGTTAACTGTTGAAATACTTCATCAGGCATTGCATCTAGATCTGTTCCGAAACCATATTTTTTTAAAAATGTTTCTAACTCCGTATCCTGATTCACCATTTTCAAACCATAAGGTGAAACATTTATCTTTTCAGGTATACCGAACAGTCCCATCGCAACAAAAGATTTTCCGCTTCCCGGTCCACCAGCAAGAAATATTGCTTTCAGCACTCCTGGATCATAAACACCTTCAGCTAATAAATCTTTTAGTTTAATCATCGCTAAATATCTACTCTAATTTTAAATGTCATCGACATATCATCCCTCATCTTAATCGGACGTGGTAAATTTGCTACAATTACGGGTTCTGTTAACGGAATCATCCGATTTCTACCAGCTTCATACGAACCTAACACTTCTGTATTACTGCTATATAATTGAATTTCATTTATATAAGTTGCTGGCCACCAAGAATCATCGCTAGTTTTACTTCCTGTAAATTGAGGATGTAGCCATGGACTGCGGTTCAATTCCATCAAATTACTACCACTTGCAAATACACGGGCAGAAGTGTTCATCGTATAATTAAATTCATTGGGTTGAATCGTTATAATATATTCACGTGTATAGACTGTTTGTGTTGAACTAAATTCTAAAGTATAATTGCCTGTTGTTACATCAGTATAATTTATGCTTGAAGAATATGATCCCGTATCGGTAATAGTGGCAATGCCATGATCATAAAATATATTACCAACATAATTATCAGATGATGAGGGGGATGTAATGCTCTGTGAATCTGAATTTCCAACTGGGTATAGATTACCTTGACCGTCATCTTGAATTGTAACTTCTTTAGATGTTGAATTATCAACTAACTTAAAACTTTTAGGTTTAATTCCTTCCCCGAAATATTTTTGAGGAATCGAAATAATAGATCCAGATATATAAAACTTATTAACACGTTGTGGATTATTATAAAATGACCAATTAGCTAAACTAGACGGGGATTGATTATATCGAAGTGCATTAGATCCTGTCCCTTCTAAAGATCCGCTTAAATAATATAAAACTCTTAATGATTCCCAATAACTCCCTGAAATATTAGATCGGTCATTAGCACCTGCTAATAACGAGCCAGATCTATATTGAGTAGAATTTATACCATCTGAACCGGAATGTAATGATTGTTTCTTATAAAGTTTTGTTTCTGTTATTGAAACATTTGACTTATCAATAGGCTTGAATGTTGACATTCCATAACACTATTAATACGTCAGCTTAACTTTAATAGTTGCCTCTGTGCTAAAATTTTTCTTTAATGAAGTACTTAATTTTCCTATAGCAACAAGGGTTCCGTTCGAACCATATAATCCTATTCCAGAAATATATACATTTGGATTCCCCCACATATCTGTGTTAGATATTTCAGCAGATGATCCGCTAATAAATGTGGGATTATTACTAAAATTTAGATCCTTTGCTCTTACTCTACAGAAATAACTTGTAGATAATTGATCTTCTTCAGATCTAAATTTTAAATAAGCTCCTGATGGTCTTAGACAGTTAACAAATCTTAATGCATTATTGGAATTTCCATTTGCATTCAAGTTAGGGGCAAATCCGCTGGCACTAATAAATGATGCCTCGGTGTATCCAGCATGAAAACTCGCCGTCATATTAACGGAAGCACTTATTGATGGCATACTTGCGGAAAGTTCAGCTGCGCTAAATACCATGGCGCCTACTTCAGGCCAAAACCATCCATAAACTCTATCTGAAGCTCCTGATCCAGATACTGTTCCATCACTACCGCTAACAATATTATACCTTACTCCTGCCACTGTACCGGTCCCCGCGGTTGTATTGCTGTCGTCTGTTAGTTTTAATATAGCAGTGCCGGTGCCTGCAGAGGTTGAACCGGATAAAGCAATAGTCCAATTCTTTTTATTAATTCTATCTTTAAATCTTTCTCTTTTACCTACAAGAACATAAACATCTTCATCTCTAGCAGATAAAGCTTTATTTGTTGGATTATTTCCATTATTAGTAGAAATTTTAAAACCTCCAGATACTTCCGACTCGCCAAGTAAAGTAGATGCCCATTGACCATAAATAGCTTTAGTCGCACCTTCAATTGTTCCACCGGCAGTATTCGATCCAGAACCTCCAGCATGACCATACGCTACAGAAAATTGTGTCGCAGCACTTTCAGAAAGGGGGTGGGTTTGTGTAATATTAAAATAATATGATTCATTTGAATCGGCTAACGATCCAGTATGAATATTAGTACTATTTAATGTTCCAGCTCCACCAGTAAAATACCCCGCAGTAACTTTCACAGTATCTGTTAATAAATCTTCTCCTTCAGTAGCATTAATACTCACCATAGTTCCTACAACGCCAGGTGTCATTGCACCCCACGAGGAATCGCTAGTTATAGGTGCATTCGGGTCTGGCATATATGCAGGAAATCCACCACCAGTATTTTGTGCTACCATTTGATCTCCATATCCAAATTTTCTTCGTGCTGAAGCTCTACTTTTATTCACGGATTTCCGTGGTGCAGATTTTCTTATTGGCTTTTTCTTCCGTGCAGGCATATTATATCTCCTAATTATTAATTATTAATCTCTTACACTATATTTAACAACACTTGCAGGTACTGTAACATCTGAATCAGCTGCCCACGCACCTGTACGGTCGCAAACAACAATAAGTGATGTATGTCTAGTTGTATCATCAGCTGCGGGTCTAAATTCTATCGATCCTCTTCCACCCGCTTCCTCGTGTACCGTTATTTGCCCTGCAGAGCGAATACCTGATGGTGCTATAAATCGATGAGAAACACCTGAAACATCGCCCCATGTATGTCCTACCGGTATTAGAAATTGTGCGTCGGGACATATAATTGTCCAAGTAGTTGCGGCTGAATAATTCATCGTTGCGAATGTCCACATTCTTACCATCTTTTCTTTAACTGAAGTTACATTTGTCTCGAATGCACTAGGTATTTCAAGATCAACCACCGGCATCGCGATAGTTCCACGAGAAAGTGTAACTAACTTATTCCGCATAAAATATTCACCTTGAGATAACGCTTCAACTTGTGGTAAATTTTCAATTGCTTCTCCATAATATGCTGAACCGCTAGGATGATCACTATTCCATAAATTATAATCAACTCCCGTATCTGAGAGACAAAATGATGAAATACTTAATCTATCACCATTAGCTAAAAGTCGGCGTCCTTGTTTTGTTAACACCGCATCTACAGTTATTGCTGAACCATCTAAATATCCCATTTAATTTCTCCTAATTTACTCGTGGGGCGTTATAAAATAAACTTTAATTCATATATAAATATACAATTTTTAAAAAAAATATTACTTTTCATTGTAAATGATATTTATATACCTCCTCTATCTATCTTTCCATCAGATCCTATAGTCTGCACGCCCCTTACAACCTCGAGCCCGGACTCGCCTGTGACGGTTATAGAATAAAATGATGAAGTGGAATAATCTCTCCATTTATTTAACTCCATATAATGCCCACCTATATTTTGAGTTCCTTTAATAAAATTACTTCTTAATGAATCTTCACTAAAATGAATCCAATGATTTGACGGATAAATTAAATCGCCATTAGATCTGGTCGCATAATATGAAGTCTTTCCTACCGGTCGTCCATCTTGCGGGCCTTCGAATGTATCGCTGGTATTATTACGAATATATGAATTATATGTATACCCCTTTTCTTTATCTCGAATTTCTCTATTCAAAAAGAAATTTGCATCATTAAAATCTACTTTGGTATAATCAGCTCGATACGTAGCCATTCTATTTTCTCCGTCTGCATCAATGGGAGAAAATTCCTTTTTCTTATACTGCCCTAATATAAATTCTACATCTCCTACTATTTTAAATACAAAATCTTGTTCATAATACCCAATATTAGCAAGTTTCGAAGCAGAGTCTGGTGCAAGGAAATGTACATCATCTGATGATGTTCCCCAACTATCTGCTAAATTAACAAAAGATGCATAAGATTGTGAAGCAATCCATGGATCTTCTCCCTTTATTATATCTTCAATATTACCTGTTTCTATAATAGGGTCATAAACATTATATTCGCCGTCATTTGTTAATTCATATGTTATACCTTTTGTGATATTACTTTCGACATTGTATTCAACATTTTTAGATGGTTGATATAATATTTCTTTTGCAATATTACTTTCAACATTATATTCAGTATCTTTACTTGGTTGATATGATATTTCTTTTGTAATATTACCTTCAATATCGTATTCAGCATGTCGAGATGGTTCATAAGACATTTCCTTTATAATGTTACTTTCAATATCGTATTCAACATCTTTACTTGGTTGATAAGACATTTCTTTTACAATATTACTTTCAATATCGTATTCAGCATCTTTACTTGGTTGATATGATATTTCTTTTGTAATATTACCTTCAATATCATATTCAGCATTTCGAGATGGTTCATAAGACATTTCCTTTATAATGTTACTTTCAATATCGTATTCAACATCTTTACTTGGTTGATAAGACATTTCTTTTACAATATTACTTTCAATATCGTATTCAGCATTTTTCACGTCAAGATAAAAGCCTTTTTCATCAATTAAATCTATAACACTATATTCTCCATCTTTACTTGAAACATACATTGAATCTACTAACGAAATATCAGATGCTACTTCAATTGGATTAAGGTTAGTTTTAATATCTAGATATGCTGAATCTGTAAAATCATAATATGGAATAATATCATGAATAAATCCAAGCTGCCCTGCCGCTGACCCAGTTGCTACCGATACTTGTGGATTCTTTATTTTATCTCTTTCAAGTAATGTTGGTTCAAACATTACGCCTATATTCTGAATTGTGCTTCTAGCCGGAAGAACTCTTTGTATTGATTCGATTACTGGTGGATTAAAAATATTTGCTTGGGCTCTTATCCATTTATTTATATCAATTGTAACGTTAAAATGATTAAATAAATCATCTCTCAAGTTATTTAAATCATTATAATATGTTTCATATAAATCTTGAGGATCAGCAAATTTTCCTGATATATCATAATCAGCTAAATTATCAATAATAAATTCATTTAAAATCTTTTGTGGTGATCTAACAAGTTGAAGCTTACTTGTATGATATCTTTTAATTTCTCCGTATTTATCTGAATGATAAATAGAACTTTCACTAGAACGATCAAATTTAAGATTGCTTGTAATATCTACGGATGGGTTCATAATAATTTTATTATCATCAGGTTGGTCAGCGCCCCCTATTCTAATCGAAAATTTAACAATATCAATATCATCTCTATCATACAATACAGACCCTGTTAATAAACCTGTGCTTATATTAGAAGTATAATCTTTAACATTATTTGGATTTGAATCTTCTATTTTTGGTGATGTCGAACCCCTTTTCCAATTTTCTTGAAGTGCATACCTATATGTAACTTCATCACGGGAAGCATCTATATTATTACCTACCGTACTCTTTTTATTTAAAATATGTTGTTTAAATTTTGAAGCACTTAAAGCTGTTGTCCATGTTCTAAATTCAGCAAGTGAGCCTGTATATGTTCTTCCGATATATAAATTACCAGATACTGCTGTAGATAAACTTCCAGTACTTAACCAATTTTGATTTGCGTAATAACTACCTGAAGGATTATCTACTGTATGGCCTCCGCTAACACTCATCGAAACTGCAGAAAATTGTGTTATCTTATCCTTATCTTGTAAGCCTGCAAAAAGCTTATATGTCTGAATTCCCGTTCCGCTAATACTGCTAGTTGCTCTTTGTAACATCACATTCCATAAATTACCATCAGCCTTCAATGGTAAATAACTAGTTGACATCGATACTGCATTCGATGCAATTGCTGATGATCCACTATGAGTATTATTTAATCTAAACTGAAGTTTACCTAATGTAGCGTCACTACCAGTAGCTAATAATCTCACGTCCCATAATTTTTCAGCACCGCTTCCACTACTTTCTAATAAAATTTGATCATTATTTAAACATCTATGCGGCTTTAAAATAAACTCAACTGTATTTAAATCTGTTGCACTATTAGTCCACCAATCAAAATTGAGAGTTCTAGCATTATTATTATTAAAAATCCAAGAATATAATTCATCAACAAATTTTATAAACGAAGCATTGCCTGATAAGCCTCTCGCTCCTTCTAACAGTTTCGTTATATTATCTGTAATGTGGGTTGGATTGTGTTCTTGTGCTGAACCTCCTATCTCTTGTATTTTTAAAACATCACCTGGATAACCATATACATTTAATAAAGCATTTACGCCTGTTAAAGTTCCCTTCGTTTTATAAATGTAAATTAAATTATTTAAAACTTTTCGCCATGTATTATGTGTTATTTCTTCTGCAGTGCGACCGCCGACTTTAATATCTTCCTGCGATGTACCGAAATATTGAGATAAACTTCCTGTAAGTATCTGCGTAACATCCCATCCTAAATTATTAGCTAAAACTGGCAATAAATTTGTCGGGACAGAATTTAATTTATCATAACGTCGTTTATAAAATGATTGATAATTGTCAATATAATTCCTTACCAAATCGAACTGTTCGGCTATCATATTAAGAAATTGTTTAAGATCACTAGTATCAGAATCTTCTCGTATTGCATCGGGGAGATTACTTACAAAACTATGAATGTTCTTATCATCATAAGCGGAAGCAGAAGACTGCATGCCAGTATACCAATTATTCCACTCGGACGATCCTGTTTTGTATGTATAGGAAAAGGGTAATGTATTTAATGGATTTTTTGTTGTGATTTTAATATCAGTCATATATGATGCTGTTACAGCAGTATCATCTGGAATGCCGCCAAAGGATCCGCTAATTCTAAATAGCTCGCCGGCCGGTAACAGAGAACCTGTATAGGGAATTCCAGCCATTCCTCCTGATGGATAAACAGTTCCGATAGTGGGATAAAAATCACCATGTAGAGTAATTAAATACGAGCTACCTGCCGGGACGTCAGAAGCTGACAAGATCTGTTCACTTTGGCTAAGGATTTCATAATGAGTCTGATCTGCAAAATCTATATCAATTGTAGATGGATGCCCGCTGCTCGGTCTCCAATACGACTGTGAAGCTTCAAAAATAAAACGACGCCATTCGGATCCAGTAATAGCAGGATGTAGAATTGAACTCGATGCGAAAGATTCACTGGGTAGGGAAGCTTTGGCATCTTCAGCATAACTTAAATTTCTATTTTCAAAACTCATAGAAGTTATTGCGTGGTCACCTTTCAATAAAAATGAAAGATATAAAGAGCCACTGTAATTAAAGAAAGGTTTCTCTTCAGCTCTATACTTACCTTTAAAATAATTCATTCCATCACTATCACTCGTTTCAGAACCGGTATGCTTATAAACTATATTAAAGCCATCATAATTTGTCAATGTGGCGAAACTGCCTGTAACTGGAACATTATGAGCTAAATTGATTCCTAATCCAGGAGCAGAAGATGTTGTCTGGCTCTGATGGTCATAATATAGAAATCTTTCATAAGGAGTGAACGTACCGATAGTATCTTGAATATTACTAAATTGAATTTTTCGAAGATCTTTTCGCGCTGTAGAATCTCCAGTTATTGAATTTTGTGCGAGAGATCCAGAAGCCAGTGATGAAGATATTTTATTGAGATAAAGTTCAATGTTAGAAACTTTTGATTTAAAATTTTCTAATTTTGTTACGGCTGACCCGAAAATGGTATGATTGCTAAAATCATTATAGTCAATATTAAGATTGATATCGCTACCAGAAAGGATATACTGTTCTGTACTCTGATCTGTAAATGAACCTGTTAAATCAGCGTATGATTCAAAATTATCTGCTGGCATCTTCTTTTCCTATAATTTTAATCCACATCATCAATTCCTAAAAAGCCGGCTGTATAGTCTAATCCAAAACCAACTACAGGGTCGATGTAAGCTTCTGTTCTATATCGTATATTTTCAATTTGTGTTGTGAATATTTCTTGTTCAATAGTTACATTTGCTAATCGCACTACATCAATGGGAAGTGGAGAATATAATTTTAAAATTAAACTTGGATTAACGGGATCGGATATTTTATCAATTTTATAATTAGTAATTGGAATATTTCTTGCATTAGATATTACTAATACGAAATTAAAATTATGATCAGAAAGTACACCTTCTATTTGTTGGACCCAACTACCTTCTATATTTCCATCAATATCTACAGTAGGTACTCTATCATTCGCTCCATCTCTGGTAACTAACCGGACTTCTTTACGTGATGGAGAAACCTGAGTAATGTAGAAATAATATTTTTTAGTAACGTCTGTCTCATTTAAAACATAAAATGGATTGTGGAGAAAATCAAATTGTAATTGATAATTACCTTCATTAATATTTCCGAGTTCTAATGCTTCATTTGGTTTAACATAAAAATTACCAGCAGCATCTTTATATATTCTGAGTTGAGGAGAGAAGTCAGTAATCCAATCCTGTGTATATTCTGTAGATGTTGCAGTAGCAGAGCATTCAACACTAGCCGCTACTTGAACTGATCCCTGTTCTAATGCCCATCCGATATCTTGTGTAAAAAGCACCGTCACATCCTCTGGTGTTAACTCCCTGTCCCAGATAGCCACATCGCTCAAGTGACCTTTCCAAGGTCCCCAGGTATTATTAGGAGCAGTTCCAGAGCTGGTCGCACCCATTCTGAATTGTGCATTATTTGCGCCTACGAGTGTTATATTTTCGTATCCATACCCAGGATCATCCGTTAATGGAACAAATTCTCCATCCATGTACATGCTGACAGTCGATCCGTCATAAGTTGCAACAAGATGTGTCCAGACACCAGCTGGCAAGAAAAAGGGAGTTTCTGGATATATATTTCCATTTTGAATATGGATATAAAGGCCGTCAGCTGGATTATCAGATTGCCAGAATTCAAATTGTGAATGTGCACCACCTTCATTATCATAGCCAAACATCACACCTTTTCCATCTGTGCCGGCGCCATCAGGTTTGACCCATCCCGCTATCGTTCTCGATTGGGCTTCGACAGGTAGGCCAGATGGTTCACCAACTACATATGAATCCGCTGGAGGGTCGTGTACATTATTATCAACATGTATAACCATACCTCTCTCGGGATCGTCAACCCACGTGGTACTTCCAACCATATCTCCACTAATTCCTCCGACTAT
>PVBE012823329.1_pt1 | contig 10152 bp, 9 predicted proteins | sample 1631181 | NCBI WGS metagenome assembly PVBE01 (sample SAMN08397723, study PRJNA350692) | Marine metagenome, whole genome shotgun sequencing project. | isolation source: water | place: Pacific Ocean | collected 2012-04 | reverse complement strand
GCAGTCGGAGCACGGTGGCCGCACGATAGCCGGTCCCAAGGTGTCGTCGCAGCAGCCGCTTGACGACGCGCACGTCTCGGTGGCAGCACTCCGCGAGGCATGGGCGTGTCGAACGCGAGTTTTGGATGAGGCGTTTGCGACGGGTGGCGCTCGGGGCGGTGGCGGTCTATGTCCTGTTGGCGATGGCGCTGCTCGCACTCCAGCGGATGATGCTCTTCCCGCGGCACGCGATCCCCGACCCACCGGACATCGCCAGTCGCATGCCCGGCCTGGTGCGGGTCGACGTGACCCACGAGGACGGCGTCTCCGAAGGCTGGCTCATCCCCGGGCGCGGTGTGTCAGCCGCGAGCCCCGGGCCCGTCGTCTTCCACGCCCACGGAAACGCGGAGCTGATCGACTACGCCGCGCCCATGCTGCTGCAATACGTCGATTGGGGCGTGTCGGTCGCGCTGGTCGAGTATCGCGGGTACGGGCGCTCCGGCGGCGAGCCTTCCGAGGCCGGCATCACGGCCGACCAGGTCGCGTTCCATGACCTCGTGACGGCCCGTCCAGAGGTGGACGCGTCCCGTGTGGTGCTGCATGGGCGCTCACTGGGCGGCGGAGCGATGGGCCAACTCGCCGCGCGCCGTACGCCCCGGGCGATGGTGCTCGAGTCCACGTTCCGCAGCGTGACCTCGATGGCGAAGCGCTTCCTGATGCCGGCGTTCCTGGTGCGCGACCCGTTCGACACCGAGGCGGTGCTTCGGACCCTCGACGCCCCGCTGCTGCTGATGCACGGCGACCGCGACGAGGTGATTCCACACGAGCACAGCGAGGCCCTGCTCGCGGCAGCGCGAGACGCGCGGCTGGTGACCTACCGCGCCGGGCACAACGACTTCCCGCCGGTCAGCGCCCCGTATTGGGCGGAGATTCGAGCCCACCTCGTCGCCGCCGGAGTCCTGCGATGAGCAGCAAGGCGAGCCACGACGCGCCGTCCGCCTGCCGGCAATCGCAGCCTTCGTCGACCTCGTTGCCATCCTCGCCCGAGCCCATGTCGTTGCGCGGCATCGGCGGTGGCTCGTCGGGGATGTCGTTCGGGTCGACGGTGTCGCCCTCGTTGAAGACCTCGGAGTCCGGCTCCCCGCGGCGGCACTCGCCCATCAGAGACCCCTGGTCGACGCAGCCGAAGCCGGCCGGGCATTGGCCCGCCATGTTGCAAGGCCCGGTGCAGTACGCGTCGTCTCCCGCGACGTAACAGCGCAGCCCGTCCTCGCAGCTGTCGTCGTCCGCCGGGTTGCACTGCCCCCCGATACCTACGCGCGCCTGCCCGAGCGGAGCGCACCTGGTGCCGTCGCAGACGAAGTCGCGTCCGCACTCACCGCCCTCGTCCTCGCAGGCCTGCGTGCACAGCGCCCCGAGATTGGGGAATTCGTGGCATTCGAGGCCCTCGGCGCAGCGCGGCTCCGCGTCGTCGCACAGGTCGGTGTAGTTGGCGGGACCGTTGCGGCGTTTGCAGTTGCCACCCACGGTGCAGCTCCAACCCTGGGGGCAGCTGCCGGCCCCGAGGCAGCGCCGCGTGCAGTACTGCTCGTCACCGTCCTCCGCGCAGAAGAGCCCCTCTTCGCAGGCGTCGTCCCCGCACTCCTCACCGAAGCCGACCGGCTCGGGTGGCAACCCGCGCTCGCAGACGTGTACGCCCATCGAGTCGCGGCAGAAGAACCCGTCCGGGCACCCCTCGGCCGGACAGCGCCCGGTGCAGTACATCGTGCCGTCTTCGTCGGTGGAGCAGACCAGGCCCGGGGTGCACTCGCCGTTCTCGTCGCAGGGATCGCCGATGGCGGCGGAGGAAAACGCGGGCAGGAGACAGACTGTCAGGCAGAGGAGGCAGCGCATCGCACCATCATGGCGCGCCCTCGTGCGCGGGATCCACGTAGTCGTGCGTCGAGCCGTCGAGCGGGCTCGTCAGGCGCCAGCGTCCGGGCCCGACGGGGCAAACGTATCCGCTGTCGATCGGCACCTTTCCGCCACCACCTGGGATGTCGAGCACATACGTCGGCCAGGCCAGCCCCGTGAGACGTCCGCGCAGCGCACGCGAGATCGACAGCCCACGGTCGATGCTGACGCGAAAGTGGCTGGTGCCCACCGTGAGGTCGGGGTGGTGCAGATAGTAGGGACGCACCTGCCAATCGAGCAGGCCGCCGAAGAGCGCAGCGAGCGTGTCGGGCGCGTCGTTGACCCCGCGCAGAAGCACCGCCTGGTTGAGCACCGAGACGCCGGCATCGACGAGCCGGGCGACGGCCCACCGCGCCTGGTCGGTCAGCTCGCGTGGATGGTTGAAGTGGGCCACGACGAAGAGCGGGCGGTGCCGGCCCAAGCTGTGCGCCAGCGTGTCGTCCACGCGCTCGGGGTCGGTCACCGGGAAGCGGGTGTGGATGCGAATGCGCCGCAACGTCCCGAGTCCGCGCAGCCGTTCGAGCAACCCGTCGAGTCGCTCGTTGGACAACATCAGCGGGTCGCCTCCGCTGAGGATGACCTCGGTGACCTCCGGGTGGGCGCCGAGCCAGTCGAGCGCCGCCTCGAGCTGCTGATGCAGGCGCACCGGCTCGCGGTCGTTCAGCGCCACCTTCCGGAAGCAGTAACGGCAGTACATCGGGCAGCGCAGGGTCAGAAAGAGCAGCGCCCGGTCGGGGTAGCGGCGCACCAGCACCTCGCCCACGCCGTGCGCTTCGTCACCGATGGGGTCGGTCCGCTCGAGCAGGGATTCGCGCAGCTCCGCCGCGTCGGGGAGCGCCTGCTTGCGGATGGGGTCGTCCGGATCGTCCGGATCGATGAGGGAGAGGTAGTAGTCGCTGACGAGGAGCTGGTAGCGGCCTGTTACCGGGCGAAGTGCCGGCGCGTCTTCAAGCTGGACGAGGCCGCGCGCGACGAGGTCATCGACGCTTCGCGCACGGCGTCGGATCACTCCTCGCCGCCCTCCTCAGCTGCGTCTTCCGCTTCCTCGGCCTTCACCTTCTCGTCGAGCTCGGCGATGAGCTTGTCGACCTTGTCTGCGCCCTTCTCGAGCTTGTCGAGCAGCTTGTCGAGCTTGGTGCGCAGCTTGGCCACCTTCTTGGCGATGGCCTTCTGCTTCTCGGCGCGGTTGTCCGCGACCGCGTCGCGGTAGTCGCCGAGCAGCTTCGTGTTCTCGGGGAAGAACTTCTCGAAGCCCTTGAGCATCTGCCCGGTGAGCTTGTTCATCGCCTCTTCGCTCTTGGCGAACTTCCCGGCGCGGCTCTGCATCGTGTTGATGCGCTTCTCCAGGGCGCTGCGGCGCTCCTCGAGGGCAGCGGCCCGCTTCTGGTCGGGGTCGTCGAGGACCTTCTTCTTCGGCTTCTTCCGCTCGAGCAGGCCACCCTCGTCGTCACCCTCGATCAGCGCGCCACTCGTCGGATCGAGCGGGTCAGGCCGCGGGGCCGCGGTCGGATCGAGGGGGTCTACCTGCGCGAGGGCGGGCAGAGCGGCGAAGATCACGCTCAGAAACGCGAGGCGTGCGTACATCAGGATTCCTCCCAGCTGCGCTCGGCGCAGCATTCTGGTCGCCGTCACGCTGTGACGCAACAGCCTACGCGTTCATTCTCTCGAGCCGAGCAAATCACCCCAATTCGCGATCAGCACATGCGCCACGAATGGCGCCCAGAATCCACCGGTGTAGAGCGCGACGGCGCCGAAGATGACGCCCATCGGGAGCGTGCCGACGGTCTCCGCCGCGTTCTTGGGCAGGTGGGCGTACGCGTACGCGATCGTAGTGATCGCGATGGCCGGCCAGGCGCCGAAGGCCGCGGCGAGCGGGAAGAGCAGGAAGCCGCGAAAGAAGAACTCGTAGGCGAAGAGGTACAGCGTCCAGGTCGTGAAGTTGTGCGCGCGCAGGCGCCCGTCCCAGGTCACGCCGCGCATCTGCGGGTAGTCGTCGCGAAATTTCGGGCCACGCGACGCGAGGGCGATGGTCGGGAGGATCACGACGACCACGGCGCCCACGAAGGCCGCCGCCATCTTCGCGTTCGTCAGCCCCCAGCCGTAGTCGGCCCAGCCGCCGGGGAGCTGCCAGGCCACCAGGCCCGGGACGAGGCCGAGCAGGACCACGCCACCGACGCGCTGAAGATGGAACGACGCGGCCGGGCCGCGCCCGCGGGCCGCCCAACGCGCGGCGTTCGGACCGTAGTGGTAGGCCACGTAACAGGCGGCAGCGACGAGCGTCACGACGACCGCGGTCGGGCTCTGGACCTCAGCGAGGTTCACGGTCACATCCACCCCTCCGCGCGATACCACTCGGCGGTCTGTCGCAGGCGGTCGAGCGGCGCGACGGGCGCGAACCCGAGCGCGTCGGCCGCCTTGGTCGCATCGCACACCCACGAGCCGGCGCGCGCCTCGCGATATTTGTCGAGGTTCAGCACCGTCTTCGCGTCGCGGATGCGGGCCACCGCCTCCGACGCCGCCGCCGCGCACCACACGATGCCGGCCGGGAGTCGCACGACGCGCGTCTCACGGTCGAGGGCGCGGGCGACGAGCCGCCCGAAGTCGGCGTACGTCGGCTGCGCGGGGTCCGCGACGTAGTAGAGCCCCTGATCCTCGGGCCCGTCCGGCGCAGCGCGTTCTCCGCGCTCGGCGGCGGCCAGCAGCGCGTGGGACAGGTCGGTGGCGTGCACCATGCTGACCCGGTTCGACGCCCTGCCCGGCACCACGTGCCAGCCGCGCGCTGCGCCCCGGAACACCTTCAAGACCGAGCCGTCGGCCTCGCCGAAGACCATCGGTGGTCGCACCACGGTGATGGGCACCTGGCCGGCGAACCCCAGCGCCGCCTTCTCCGACGCGAGCTTCACGCCGCCGTAGATCGACACCGGCGCCGACCCGTCCACCTCGCGGCGTGCGCCCTCCCCCACCGTCGGGCCACCGGCCGCGAGAGACGAGACCACCACCAGGATCGGCGGTGTGGACGCCTCGGCGCAGGCGCGGGCGACGTTCTCCGTGCCGCCGACGTTCACGTCGTGGAAGGCCTGCTTCCACGGCATCTTCAGGAGGCTCGCGAGGTGAAAGACGGCGTCGACGTCCGCGGCCGCACCGAGCGACTCGGGCTGCGCGATGTCGCCGACGGCGAAGGCGGATGCGTACGGCTCGAGCGGCGCACGATTGGAGGTGGCGCGCACGAGACAGACCACCTCGTGGCCGGCCTCGGCGAGCACGCGGACGAGGTGACGCCCGATGAACCCGGTGGAGCCGGTGACCAGCGCCCTCATCTCACCTCCGCGGCACGCTCGCCCGGATCGAAGTGCAGGGTGCGACCGTCTGGCAAGGCCCACCGCGTGGGTACGACGTGCGAGTCGTCGCCGGAGAGGTGGTCGCCGAGGGCGGTGCCCAGCGTCTGCGGCGGCTCGGCCGGGAACAGGTCGAGCGGACGCGCGGGCACGCCGCCGATCGCGAGCGCCGCCCGACCGTCGTCCAGGCCGCGACCGATGCGGCCTGGCGCGAGTACGCGCAGGTCGTCGGACCAGAAGAGCGCGCCACCCGAGACCGCGACGACCCAGGCGCCCATCTCGACCTCGTTGGGCGCGAGGTCCCGTAGAACGACGGGGTCCGCGTCGCAGAGCGTCGCCAGGCAGATGGGGTAGCGCGCCGCGATGCTGCGCAGCTGGTTGGGAACGAAGGGCCAGACCACGCCCAGGTTTTCGACCGCGATGTCGCCGCCGACGCGCCACGCGTCGACGTAGGGCAGCGACGGGAGCGGCGGTGCGCCGACGGCCAGGAGGATCGTGTCCTCGCCGGCGGCCTCGCGGATGACGCGCAGCGACTCGGCGTAGGCCGCGATGGGTGTGACCGCCGCGTGGCGCGGACCGGGCGCGGCGCCGGCGAAGAGGAAGTCGATCTTCAACAGGTCATAGCCCCAGCCGACGATGCGGCGGATGAACTGCGCGAGATGGGCCGCGGCGCCCGGGTGCGTCGCGTCGAGCACCCGCATCGGTCCGTTCTTCAGGTGCGGGAAGACGGCGTTTGGGACGAACCAATCGGGGTGGTCGGCCACCATCGGGTCGTCTGCGTCGACGAGGAGCGGCGCGAGCCAGACCCCCATACGGAAGCCGTCCGCGCGCAGATCCGCCGCGAGCCCGTCGAGGCCCGAGGGGAACTTCTCGTTGGGCGCCCAATCACCCCATCCGCGCTGCCAACCGTCGTCGACCACGATGCGCAGCGGCAACGCAGCCTCGGGGACGTGCGGAGCGAGGTGCTCGCGGACGAGGGCCGCGTTCTCGCGCACGGCCTGCTCGTCGACCGAGTCCCAGAGCTCGTACCAGGAGTTCCAACCGGCCTCGCCCTGCGCGCCGGCGCGCCTGGCCGCGAGGGCGTCGCCGTAGCGGGTCAGCACCTGCTCGGGGGGACCCGCCCACGCGACCCAGGGCTCACCCGACCAGGTCTCGTCTGGGCCCATCGATTGGGTCCGCCCGCCGCCGCCCTGAGCGAGGCGAAAGCGGAGCAGGTCACCGTCGCGCCAGACCTGGACCCAGGGGGCGCGCGTCCGAGAGCCGATCGCGCCGAGCAGCACGACCTCGTCTGCGTCCGGCGCCCCGACGACGGTGAACCACCAGGAGAGCTCGTCGCCTGCCCGGGTCGTCTCGGCGTCGCCGTGGCGGCGGAGGGCCTGGTCGATGGTCGGCACGTCGTAGGGCACCTCACGCAGCGCGAGCACGCCGGATTGGGACCAGGATTGAAAGCCGTTCGACACCCAGGCGGTGAACGCGCCGGCGCCGGCGAAAGCCCCTTCGACGCCCACGCCCTCCACGGTCACCGCCTCGCTGCTGCGGAAAAAGGGCTGCATCGCCGTAGGCTCGCGCTGTACGCGGTCCATCCCGAGGTGGCCGGCTTCTGGTTCGGCCTGCCAGACGCCGCCTGTCCGGACGACCGGGCGCGTCGATAGCAGCTGCAGACCGCCGCCCGAGTCGGCGGGCGGGGCCGCGTCGGACACCAGCGCGTCCTGCACGACCGCGTCCACGACAACGGCGACCGCGTCGGGGTCCGCGCTCTCGGTCTGCGCGGCGTCCATGTCGTCGCACGCCCCGCAGGCCGCCACACACAGCGCCAGGAGCGCTTGACGCGCTGCGTCAGGAACAGCAGAATCCCGGCGCCACTGAATCTTGTTCATTTCCTTATGCAAAGGAGCCTTCATGAGCCTCGGACTCCAGGATCGACGCGACGTGGACTTCCTCGTCAAGGACGTCCTTCAGGTCGGTCACCTCTTTGACCTGCCGGTTTTCGAGGACCATTCGTGGGAGACATACGACCACATCATGGACGCCGCGGCGCGTTTCGCGGTGGAAGAGATGTTGCCCACGCTCCAGGAGGGCGACCGCGAGGGCCTGCGCTTCGAGGACGGCGAGGTCATCGCCCCGAAGTGCTTCCGGGCGGTCTACAAGAAGTACCTCGAAGAGGGGTGGACGGTGCTCGGCGAGCCCCCGGAGCTCGGAGGCATCGGCTTCCCGCGCGCCCTGGGCGTGCACGCGATGTCGCAGCTCATCGGCTCGAACATGTCGCTATTCACGCTGCCCGGGCTCAACCACGGCGCCGGCGAGATGATCGCCGAGTCGGGCACGCCGGAGCAGATCGAGCTCTACGTGACGAGGCTCTTCGAAGGGAAGTGGGGCGGCACGATGTGCCTGACCGAGCCGGGCGCAGGCAGCGACGTCGGCTCGCTGCGCACGTCGGCGCGGCAGGCCGAGGACGGCAGCTGGCACATCACGGGGACCAAGATCTTCATCACCTGGGGCGAGCACGACCTCACGGAGAACATCGTCTACCCGGTGCTCGCGCGCATCGAAGGGGATCCGGCCGGGACCAAGGGCATCACGATGTTCCTGGTCTCGAAGTTCCACCACGACGAGAAGGGTCGCCTCGGCGCCCGCAATGGCGTGAAGTGCACGGGCATCGAGCACAAGATGGGCATCCACGCGTCGCCGACCTGCACGATGGTCTTCGGCGAGGACGAGCCCGCCGTCGGCGAGATGCTGGGCGACCGCTGCCGCGGCATGCACGGCATGTTCAAGATGATGAACACCGCGCGCATCGCCGTCGGCTTGCAGGCCCTCGGGACCACCGAGGCCGCCTACCGCTACGCGCACCAGTACGCCCTCGACCGCCAGCAGGGCACCGACATCGCCAACTTCAAGAATGCGGCGGCGCCGCGCATCTCGATCGTGAAGCACCCGGACGTGCGGCGGATGCTGCTCGACATGCGCTCGGTGGTCGAAGGCGTGCGCGCGCTGCTGGGCTACGTGGCGTGGCAATTCGACCGCGCGAGCACGACGCACCCCGACGCCGACGACCTCGTCGGACTGCTCACCCCGCTGTGCAAAGGCTACGCGTCGGAGATCTGCTACGAGGCGACCGGCACGTCGGTGATGGTGCTCGGCGGCCACGGGTATCTGCGCGACCACCCGGTCGAGCAATACGTGCGCGACATCGTCATCGCCCGCGTCTACGAGGGCACCACGGGCATTCAGGCCCTCGACCTCGTCGGCCGCAAGCTCGGCAGCAAGGGCGGGCTGGCGATGATGAAGCTGCTCGGCGAATTCGACCGCGTGGTTGCGCTGGGTCGTGAGGCCGGCCTCGACGATCTGGCGGACCGGGTGGCGTCGATGCGCCAGACCCTCGGCATGACAGCGATGACGCTGGGCGCGCGCTTCCAGGGCGGCGACCTGAATGGCCCGCTGCTGCAGGCCACGCCGATGATGATGTTGATGGGCGATTGCGTGCTCTCGTGGCTGCACCTGTGGATGGCCGCCGTCGCCGCGAAGACCGACGACGCCACGCGCTTCCACCGCAACAAGGTCGCCACCGCGCGCCACTTCATCGTGACCGCCGCGGCGCGCGTCACGGCCCGCGCAGTCGCGATCGACAACAACGACATGTCGCCCTGCGAGTTCGAGTTCGAGGGCGAAGCCGACCTTTAGGAGAGCGGCCGAAATTAGCTTGCCAGATCGCGTTCGAGGCGCCCGCCCAGCGAGGCGCGTCGACGCGCGCATACTCCCGGTATGCGAAGGCGGCGCAACTCAGCTGGGCGGGATGGATCGGGCGCGAGGTGGCAAGCTAATTACGGCCGCTCTCCTTGGAGCCCTGAATCAGTCGCTCGATAGCGTCAGCTCGGCGCCGCCCAGGGTGCGCATCCTCCGCAGCACGTCGTCGAGGCCGACCCGCTCGTCAACGAGGTGGACGCCGGGCTGCGCGGGCTGATCCAGCAGCGCCTCGACCACCGCCGCGATGGCGACGCCGCCCGCGCGCAGCCCGTCATCGGTGCGCAGCCGCCGGGTCACCGAGCCCGCGGTGGCGACCAGCTCCACCGGCGAGACGCGCCAACGGAACAGGACCCGGCGCAGGAAGGCGAGGTAGGTGCGCACGCACCAGCGCACCGGGCGGAGTTCGAACAGGATGGCCGGCGTCGAAAGGAAGGCCCAGCGCAGCAGGGTCGGCGGTGACAGGTAGGCCGCGACGTCCGGCGCGCCGAGGCTGAGGTGGAGCATCTCCGGCTCGCAGAATGGGACGTGAAGCGAGGCGCGTGGGCGCTCGAAGGGCAGCTGCGGTCCCGCCGAGATCGGGGGCCCGTCGAGTGGGCGTCCGGCTTCGTAGCGACGGGTCGGCGTCGTGAGCAGACGGGTCATGAGGTCGACCAGCCCACTGCCGGCTCCGGACAGAGGTGTCATCGCGATGCCGACCCGGAGGCGCTCGGCGCCGCCCGCCTCGGTCCATGCCGCGTGCGCCAACAAGTTCGTCAAGCCGGGGAAGATGCCGCCCCCGACCACCACCTCGCCCGCAGCCTCAGTGCCCCGGCGCGCCAGGACGCGGCCGACGCCCAGCCGCTCCGCGGAGGTCACCAGCAGCCGCCCGCCCCGGTCCAAGCACGCCAGGCCAGCCAGGTCGGCGTCCGCCGAGGAGCAGTCGACGACGAGGTCCGCGTCCAGGAGGGGGCCGAGGGTGTTGGGGTCTGTGAGATCGACGCGGAGCCCGCCGGGTGGGGGCCTCCGCGCGGCGCGGACCACCTCGACGCCCGGAATGCGCACGAGGGCCCGCCGGGCTCGCTCGCCCCAGTGACCTGTCGCTCCGAGCAGCACGACTCTGCGCACGGCGGCAACCTATCGTACGGTGTCGCCCGGCGCACGG
>PVBE012198629.1_pt1 | contig 10152 bp, 6 predicted proteins | sample 1631181 | NCBI WGS metagenome assembly PVBE01 (sample SAMN08397723, study PRJNA350692) | Marine metagenome, whole genome shotgun sequencing project. | isolation source: water | place: Pacific Ocean | collected 2012-04 | reverse complement strand
GATCTTCCAAATTAGATCTGAAGCAGAACAGAAAGGATGAATTGTGAGGCGGCCCAGATTTTGCTAAATTGGCCGCAATTCGTCACCCCAGCAGGCCGCAGCTGCACCGAGGTCGCAACCACACTCGATATTCTCCCCACGATCGCCGGTCTTGTGGGCGGCGAGGTCCCATCGGATCGCGTGATTGACGGGAAAGATATCCTGCCTCTAATGAAAGGCATCCCGGGCGCAAAAAGTCCTCACAACGCCTATGCCTATATCTACAAAGATGGCGGCGTACGCAGCGGCAAATGGAAATACTATCCGTTCCGGGCCGGAATCGGAGCGAAGGATCGGCTGAAGAAGGGTGATCTCCGCACACAAGCACCGGTCCAGCTCTACGACCTCTCGACAGATCTTCATGAGGAGAAGAACCTGGCCGAACAGAATCCGGAAGTTGTTATGAGGCTGCACAAGGCTCTTGAGGAGCTCAAGACAGATATTGAAAACAACAAACGACCCTCAGGTCGCGAATAGATGAGTATGGCTACTTCGCGAGGCCTTTGAGGGTGACCGCGACGCGGAAGCTGAAGTACCAGAGGTGGTTGTGGGGCTTCTCGTGCCGGCGGAACCCGCTCTGGTTGCCCACGCCCGGCGTGCACCAGCCGCCGCCCCTGAGTATGCGCCGGCCCTGGTCCGGCCGACCGATGCTCCAGAACGACCGCGCCTTGTCCTCGGTCGTCTGGTACTTGTAGTGATAGTTCAGGATCTCATCTGGGAATTCATCGAAAAACGGATCCACGAGGTCCTCGCCTGTATAGTGGGTATAGTAATCGGCGACCCACTCATGGCAGTTGCCGTGCATATCGTAGAATCCCCACTTGTTCGGCTTGAGACTCCCCACTGCGATAGGCCCGCATCCCGGCTCCCAGCCTGGCGTGTTCTTATTCATCCAGAAGGCAACCGTTGCAAGATCTCGCGGGGTGTCACCGGTGTACCATATCGTTGTCGTCCCGGCCCGGCAGGCATATTCCCATTCAGCTTCCGTGGGCAGGCGTACCTCGTAGCGCGACTTCTTACTGGCCCATTTGCAGAACGCCTGTGCATCATTCCAGGAGATACAGGTAACCGGTTTCTCGGGAGCCTGCTCGTATAGCCCCGGCTTTTCCCAGTTGGCGCCCTCGATCTTCAGCCAGTCGCCGTGCTTGGTTCCGCCCATGGAGAAGCCCTGACTGTCTGCATCCGTCTGGTAACGTGTGTCCTGGATAAAGGAGGCAAACTGGGCCCAGGTGACTTCGGTCTTCCCAAGATAATAGCCCTTCGTGAGCGTCACCTTGTGAAGAGGTTTTCCGTTACCGGCCCATGGATCATGGGCGTAGGACATCAGCTTGCCCTCTTCCTCCTTGAAGTGGTCGTCAGGCGTTGCCCGGCATCCCATCGTAAAGGACCCCGGCTTGACGTATATGAGCTCCAGCTTCTCGTCACCCGTACCTTCGTACTTCTGTCCCAGCTTGATAGTCAACTCATCCGCAGGAGCTTTGGCTTTCTCGATCGCCTCGTTGAGAAAGACTAAAGCCATATCATCCGGCCGATACCGGGCTGCTGTTTTGACGGCCACCTCGGCATTTCGCCCAGCGGCATCCTTGGCTATACGCTCCCGCGCCTTATACAGCGAAGAGAAGTACAGATCCAGGGACGATGCCTGCTTGACGATGGCCTGGTCCTCGGCGGACAGCCGAGTTGCCTGAATCGCGACCATCGTGCCGTCTTCTTTTCTAATGTGGCACCTTCCGAACTTTGACGCCACTAGCACCCCATCTACAGTCGTGTCGGACCGGCTTGTCCAGGTGCGTGATTGTCCGAGCTCGATGAGCTCCCTGTCGGCTTGCGAAAGGTGCTTGGCATAGACCCGCATTGGCGAACCGTCAGGTCTGTTGAACACGACCGTACCGTCATCGCGTGACTCCACGAAAGTGGCCTCAAATATCTTGCCTGACTGACCGGTCCAGTTCCTGGCGACCGACAGGTCGGTTGCGGAAACGGCCATGGGTATCAGAAGCAAAGCTATAACTGTTCTGAAATTCATCTGTGTTTGACTGCCTTGAGACTTCGTTACTCGTGTATTCGTTATTGGTTACTCGTTATTCGTGAAGAGGGAAGTTCGCTGATCCGGCCCCATCCCCATTAACGAATAACAAACAACGAATCCCCCAATTACCTGCATACACTGTCATTCTCACGGCGTGAATGCCATGCTTGAGAACGCCAATTGCTTGCCCGAATGCGACACAAGGCTCTGGGCATGGCTTCTGCGCACACGTTTGCCGGCCAGTTGGCGCATTCTGACAGGTATCCGTCGTGTTAGACCATTGAGCGTGTGTATCGGGATAAGCTAGAGTTGGGATCAAGAAGGAGAGTTCGCATGAAGACAGTGAAGAGGATCCTACTGACAATGACTACGGTGGCGCTTGTCGCCAACGGCGCGCTGGCGGCGGATAAGATCAAGGTTCTGATTGTTGATGGGCAGAACAATCACAACTGGCCTGAGATGACAAAACACCTGAAGCAGATGCTCGACAGGGCTGGAATGTTCGAGGTGACCGTATCGACGACACCGGAGCAGAAAAAGCGAAAGAAGTGGGACACCAGACCTCCCTATACGGAAGAAGAGGGAATCCGGACGGAGAAGGAATGGAAAGTGTGGCGACCTGTTTTTGAGGGGCAGGACGTGGTTCTCATGAACTTCAACGGGCGCTACTGGCCTCCAGAGGTACTAAAGTCCTTTTACAGCTATATGGAGAACGGCGGTCGGCTGTTCACTATCCATGCGACAACGGCCTCATTAGGAGGTTCAAAGGAGTTTAACCTGATGACCGGGCTCGGCTGGAGAGGCGAAAAGGCCGGAGACAGGATCTACCTTGATGATGAGGGCGAGATCGTCAGAGTGCCTAAGGGCGAGGGGAGGGGGACTCTCCATCCTCCCAAGTGGGAATATACGGTCAAGGTAAGAGAACCGGAGCACCCGGTCATGAAGGGCATGCCGCAGGAATGGCTGCATGCCACCGACGAACTGTGGAGCAATATGCGCGGACCGGCGCAGAATATGACGATCCTGGCTACCGCTTTCTGTGATTCGGCCAAAGGCGGAGAGAAAGCTACGGATAAGCATGAGCCTCAGATCTGGACCGTTGACTATGGTAAGGGTAAGATCTTCAATATCTCGCAGGGGCACATGATGGATCCGACCGATCCCGCTATGAGTTGTGTCGGGTTTCAGACGGTTGTTCTTCGCGGTCTTGAGTGGCTCGCCACGGGCGAGGTTACCATTCCAATTCCGGACAACTTCCCGACCGCGGAAACAGTCAGCATCGTTGATTAGCTTGCGCTGACCGGGGCGTGCATTCTTTCAATGCAACCGGGGCGAGATGATGTTTGACCGGGTTCTCCGTCTTTCGGTTGACGACTACGGCGACGAGAACGGTAGACGATTGAGACGCTCTTTACTCGTAATCCGTCGTCGCCAACCCTCTCCCGCGTCTTCATACGTGGCTGAGAAGATAGTTTCGTGTGGGTTTTGCGAGATGCTCCATGTATGGTTGATGTGTTGATTTGCTCAGGATCGACGAAGATCGGGACGATGATCGCGACAAAGATGGGAGCGGGAATCGATGTGAACATTGGGTCCGCAAGGCGCCACCGTTCGCCGCCCCTCCCTCCCATTCGTCGTCCTGATCATTGTCCCGATCTTCGTCGTAGCGAAGAACCATTCGACCCCGCGTGCGCTTATCGTACGGAAAGAAGCCCTGAAGACCCCCCGGGTAGACATGCCCGGGGCCACTATCACGAAGGGGCAGTGCCGGGAGTTGACACCCCTATCTCCGTTCTGACAGAGCGTTGAGGTGGCCACACACAGCCGCAAGCGCTATGAACTGTACCACAGTGATGATGGCATATCCTGGGAGAATCCAGCGCCTCTGGACCCACTGTTCAACCCGTTGCTCGTCCCCTGATGGAGAGACTTCACGTAATAAGGAACTACGTGGGGATGCCAGAAGAAATGGGGGGTACGTTTCGCCATTCATCATTGACGAAAATAGATGGGGCTCTTGGGCTGGACGGTATTGGGACTAGGGCGGAAATGCCCCGCTGGTTGGCGGGGCTTGAACGTTGAAGGGGTTTAAACGGCGATGGGGTGAATCTTCTCCAGTTCACTGAATAGTTTTTCTTCGGTCTGGTTAATGTCGAATAGCTCCTGGAGACCAAGCCAGAAGTCGGCACGGTTATTGAAAAAGCGAGCCAGCCGTACGGCGGTATCTGCGGTGATGCTTCGTTCTCCTCGCACAATGGTGTTGATGCGGCGTACGGGAACACGAAGCTCTCGGGCCAGTTGGCTCTGACTCAGGTTGAAGTCGTCCAAAAACTCCTGCAGAGCTTCTCCGGGGTGTACATTGACAGGTTTCATGGTCTTCTCCTCTAGTGATAATCCACAAACTCAACATCTTCGGCTCCATTCGATGTCCAGCGAAAGCAGATACGATACTGCTGGTTCACTCGGATTGAATGTTGGCCTTTTCGGTCTCCACCCAGCTTTTCAAGTCGATTGCCCGGCGGGGTACGCAGGTCGCTTACGTCATGTGCCAAATGGATATACCTTAATTTGAGCTGTGCTTTCCGTTGTAGTGCCGCATCCAGTCGAAGGGCTTTACCTTCCCATAGTTGTCGAGTTCGCCTATTTTTGAATGAGAGAATCATCTTCGACCTTTCTGGAATATACGCATAGGTGTACCCTTTTGGGTTTAACCTGTCAAGGCAAATTTCCGGCCCCTTGCTACCCACGCCAGGGTCATTCAGTTCTCTGCAACTCCCACTGCGATAACTCATTCGGGTCGTGATAGTAGCGTGTTGTGTCATCCCGAGCTTGCCGAGGGATCTCAGCCCCTTACGAAGAACAGGAGATCCTTCGACTCCGCTGCCGCTCCGCTCAGGATGGCAGGATCCGAGTATAGGTTGGATTTTCGGACCTAAAGCCTTGTGCAACAGGTTGCAAGCTTCGAGAACTTATTGCCCCTGGATACCCACCCAACTGCCATGCGCCCCCTGGCGGGTGCCAGTTCCGGACAGACGGAAACGTTTCTCTCATGTCGCAATCGGACAGTCTTTGGGCGTGTCAGGCCATTGAGAGTACGGCCCGATCAGCATAGTCTTTTAATTATGAAAACAACGATACCATTGATAGTGAAAGGGAATAGGATGAAGCTTAGCAGAAGAAGGTTTCTGAAGAGAGCTGCGGGAAGCGCCGCAGCAATCGGATTCCCGACGATTATACCGTCATCGGTACTCGGCCTTGATGGAAGCATCACACCGAACAACAAGATCGTCGCCGCAGGTATCGGGATGGGCCATCGTGGATCGGGAGATTTCAGTGAACTGGTTAAGCAGCCTGGCGTGGTCGCTGCCGGCGTCTGCGATGTCAAGAAGCCGCATCTCGCCAAGCGTCAGGACCGATCCACTCACAAAGGCATCGTCGCCACCATGGACTACCGCGAGATACTGGCCATGGACGACGTCGATGTAATCGTCTGCGGCACACCGGATCACTGGCACGCACAAATCAGCATTGATGCGGTGATAGCCGGCAAGGATGTCTATTGTGAGAAGCCGCTCACCCTGACCATTGCCGAAGGCCGCAAGATGGTCGATGCAGCCCGCAGGCACAACCGCATCATCTCGGGTGGAAGCCAGCGTGTGCTTCAGGACTATGGCCGCATGGCCTGCGCGGTACGAAGCGGGAAGTATGGGAAGATCATTGCCAAACACGTGACTACCGGCGGACCTCCCCGTCAGTGTGACCTGCCCGGGGAGCCCGTTCCAGACACCATCGACTGGGATATGTGGCTTGGCCCGGCTCCCTGGGCTCCCTACCACAGGTTCCGTCACGGTGCCGGAGCTGACTATGAGGGGTTCAACGCCAATGGTCTCAGAGGATATGGCTTTCGGTCCTGGGCAGACTACTCCGGTGGTATGGTTACCGACTGGGGCGGCCACAAGTTCGGAGCCGCACTCCACGGCCTGGGACTCGACCATACCGGCCCCGTTGAGATCATACCGCCGCACCTGAGCGACAATAAGTTCCTCACGCATGTCTTCGAAAACGGGGTCAAGATCTACCATGGCGGCGGAGACGATTACATAGGCACCGAGGGTGTGGTGAAACCTATGCGAATCCTCAAGGTTCCGGCCGGCTTGCGCTGGTATAAGAACGGCACGAAGACACTGATGGAAGACTTTGTTTACAGCCTGAGAACGAGAAAGGAACCGTTCAGGGACGTCGAATACGCCCACAGGACGGCGACCCTCTGTCACCTGACCAACATCTGCTACAAACTGAAAAGAAAATTGAGATGGGATCCGGTTAAGGAGGACTTCATCGGAGACCTCGAGGCGAGCCGCATGGTGGACCGGCCACGCCGCGGGCCATGGCAGATTTAGCATGATGCGTGGGTGCTGTGGCACATCTGACGACGCTGTCATGCCGAGCGAAGTGCCTGCACCCCGGACTTGCTTCGGGGTCGAGGCATCTCCGGCGTGGTAAAAAGCATGGAGATCCCTCGACAAGCTCGGGATGACCGAAGCGAGAACCACAGCATGTGGGGGGTACGCCAGCGAACTGGATACCCCAGATTGGTTACTAGCTACTCGAGCAAAGGGAGAGAAACGATGAGACAATTCATATTAATAGTTGCCGTAGTGATGACTATCGCCGCCGGGGCGGTAGCAAAAGAACAGAGGATTGCAGTTCCTGAGGGATCAAGCGAGGCGACCGAGCGGATCATTCTCAATCTCAAACCGGGTGAAGTGGATACCGAAATCTGGAACGGGCTTGCCGCATACAAACTCGGAGACGATCCAAAACTGATCTATGTACTGGAAGCCGCCGTCATATCTGCCGGTGTCGAGAACTACGGCCTTATCGAAGATGAACTCATCAAGGTCATCAACAACGTCAACGCGACAGACGAGGGTAGACAGTTTGCATGCCGCCTGCTCCAGCGCGTCGGCTCGAAGAAATGCGTCCCGGCCCTCTCCAGACTTTTGCTTGACCAGAAGATGTCGCACTTCGCCCGTCTCGCTATTGAACGTATACCTGCTCCGGATGCGATCAGGGAGGCCCTTACCAAAGCGCCGGACTCCCTTAAGCCCGGGCTCATCGGCAGTCTCGGTGAAATGGGCAGCGCTGAAGATGTTCCTTCGCTCAGCAAGTACGCTGCAGATCCCAATGCGGCCATTGGCGGCAGTGCCATGAAGGCTCTGGCAAAGATCGGGACATCCGGCGCTCTTTCCGCGCTTAAGAAAGTCAAACCGGCTGAGTCACTTTCCAGCATCCACCGCGATGCTCTCATGACCGCTGCATTGCAGAATAAGGACGTATCTGTCCTGAAGAAAATGTACTCAGACACCACAGACATCAACCGTACAGCGGCACTGAGAGGCTGGCTCAGGATCGAAGAAGACTCCGCCGTTGCAGAGATATCCAGGATTGTCACAAGCGAGGACAAGGAGCTCCTGACAGACGTGCTGCAGATCATCACCATGGAGCCAAGCAACAAGCTCACATCAGAACTCGCCTCAAAGGTCACGACGATCAAGGACAAGGCAATACGGCTTGAACTCATCAGCGCACTCGGAACACGCGGTGACATATCTGCGCTCAAGACCATCAGCGGCCTTGCCGGCAGCAGTGACAGGGACATCGCCAATACCGCACTCGCCGCACTGGGAGCGCTTAATGCTCCAGAAAGCATCAAGCTGCTGCTTGGCAAAATGAAGTCGCCTCAGCATGCCGCTGCTGCAAAGAAGGCACTGGTCGCGATAAGCGCGGAGGGAACCGATGCGGCCCTCATAGCGTCACTGGCAGATAGAGGCGCTACCGTGCAGGTTCTGAATGTGCTGACCGAGAGAATGACCTACACAGCCGCCGCCGAGATTACAAGGCTGTTAAACGATGAGGACGAGGAGATCCGCAAAGCCGCATGGAGCGCCGTGCCGGGAATATGCGCAGCATCCGACACAGAAATGATCATGAACAGCCTCCTGAAGCTCAAAGACAAGCGTGAGATAGGCCGTGCCACAAGATCTGTAGTGGCGCTCGCCTCCAACGCTGAAGACAGGAAGGCCTGCTTCAACGCCGCACTCACGTTCAACGAAAATGCCGGCGAACCAGTCAGGAATCTGATTCTGGACCTCGGCGCAATTTCCGGAACACCTGAAGCACTCGACATGGTAAAGGCTGCCTACGCGTCAGACGACAAGGAGCTCAAAGCCAAAGCCCTGCGGGTACTGTGCTCTTGGTCTACTGTCAACGCGGCCCCCACCCTCGTTGACCTCGCTGAACACGGCGATGACGACGTGACCCGCATCCTCGCTCTCCGGGGGTATATACGCCTTGCGGGCCTGGAGTGGAGAGAGCTGGTCGATGACAAACACAACTTTGATGCCGCCATGGACAAGAAATACCAGATGCTCTTATCGGCCTCAGAACTGGCAACCCGCAAGGAGGAAAGGACATCGATTATCGGAGCACTTGGCGATATGGGCAATACCAAGAGAATGCAGGAGGTCGAGCTCGTAATGACCTACATCGACGATCCGGAGGTCAAAGAGGAAGCTGAGCTTGCCGCCCTGAATCTCATTAAACGCCTCGCAAAACACAAGCCGGCAGAGGTGTTTCCGATGGCCCGGAAGCTCTACGAAACAACCGAGAGCAAGCATGTCAAGTTCCACGCCAACAAGGCAATCGAAACCTGCCAATCCGGCAAACGACCGGCGAACAAGTAGATATCTAGTTGACTGTCATTGGTTACTGGTTGGGAAAAGGGATCGGGGATTCGCTCTCTCCCCCCTAATAGCAGCTAACGAGTAACCCATAAAAGACAGCCCCTCCCGCCCATGTCGCAATCGGGCAGTAATCCGGCGTATCCGGTCATTGTGAGTGCATTCAGGACAAGGTAGTCTTGATGCAGTGCGAATCAACTCGAAGCGAGGTGTCCATGAATCAGCAGAGAGCAGTTCAACTACGAAATACGCGAAAGCAAGACAGGAGTGGCATCCGTAGGAGGAGTGCGGTTGACCTCCTGTCGTCTTCTCGTCTCCTTTTCGCGTGTTTCGCGTCTTTCGTAGTTTCCCTGTATTCCATTTCCGCTTCTGCCAAGCCCACACCCAACTTCCTGATCGTCTACATGGATGACCTCGGGTGGGCGGATACCTCTGTCCCCATGATGGATAGCGAGCCGGAATCGAAGAGCGACTTCTACCAGACACCTAACCTGGAGAAGCTGGCCGAACGCGGCATGCGTTTTTCCAACGGTTACGCGCCCGCTCCCACCTGCACCCCATCTCGCAAGAGCATCCAGTTCGGTAAAACGCCGGGGCGTCTGCAGTATACCTTCGTGCACGATGTTCTGGCGTTGAAGCGGGAACTGAAATGGCAGGATGAAGTGTCGCTGGCTGATGTGGTAAAGGCGGCGAACAAGAACTACATCACGGCGCATTTCGGAAAAGGCATGGGCAATGAGCGCATGGAGACCATCGGTTACGATGTACACGATGAGTTCGACGGCAACGCCGCCAACGGAAATTTCCATGGCGACTACGTAGACCTGAAGTCACGGAAGCATCTTCCCGATGACGACCCCAAACGCATCTATTCCCTGAAGAGACGTTCGCTGAAGTTCCTCGACGAAAACGCCGGCAAACGTCCCTTCTTCCTGATGATCTCGCAGTACGCCGTGCACGTTCCTCACAAGGCCAGCGAACATGTGATCGAGAAATACCGCAAGCTGCCGCGCGGGAAATACTGCAAAGACGAAGATTACCTGCCCACCGATCAAGTATCCGACAGCAAGAAGAACTCCCACTGGCGCCTGCAGTATGCCGCGATGATCGACGAAGTCGATGCCGGGCTGGGGAAGATGATGGACCTGCTTGAGGAGCGCGGGGAGCTCGACAACACCTACATTATCTATACCTCAGATAACGGCGGCGGCTTGAAACCCAATGGTCCATTGAGCTGGGGCAAGGCGCAACTCTTCGAAGGCGGGCTGCGGGTGCCATGGGTCGTAGCGGGGCCGGGTGTGAAACAGGGCGTCCAGTGCGATGTGCCCGTGGTTCAATGGG
>PVBE011666200.1_pt1 | contig 10152 bp, 9 predicted proteins | sample 1631181 | NCBI WGS metagenome assembly PVBE01 (sample SAMN08397723, study PRJNA350692) | Marine metagenome, whole genome shotgun sequencing project. | isolation source: water | place: Pacific Ocean | collected 2012-04 | reverse complement strand
ATGTCCTTCGCGCGGATGACGCGGACCCGCTTCTTGCCACGTTTGGCGAGGTCGTCAATCGATGTTTGGCGCGACTTCGCCTCTATCGAGGCAAGTACGTCGATCTTTGGCTCCATCCCAGCTTTCCTGACCTCGGACGAAGGACCAACTGGTCCCCTTCCCGACCTACGAACCGAAGCTCCGGGTCAAGGGATCGGCCAGATCCGAGGAGAACTTGAAGCCAAGAGTGGGGGACCCACCCCCCACTTTCTCGAGGTTTAGACGGTGGGCGTAGGCGTGAGGCAAGCCGTGATCGTCGTCGGGCAAGCCGAGTGCCCGCAGGGTACGAGGGTTGCTAGAACGGGATTTCGCCGGCGGCGTCTTCGGCGAAACCTGGCTCGTCGATCGGTGCGGAGCCGCTTTGCTGGTGTCCGCCGCCGCCGCTGTTGCGCTGCTGGCCGGAGCCGAGCAGTTGGAAGTTCTCGACAATGACTTCCAGCTTGTTGCGCTTCTGGCCGTCCTGGCTAGTCCAGCTGTTGAACTCGAGTCGACCCTCGATGAACACCGGCCGTCCCTTGTTACAGTATTGACCGATGACCTCGGCTTGCCGACCGAACGCGGTCAGATCAACGAAGCATGTGCTCTCGTTCATCTGGCCGTCCTGGCCCTTCCACTTGCGGTTGACCGCGAGGCCAAACTTGCATACCTGCGTGCCGGTCTTCGTCGATCGCACTTCTGGATCGCGCGTCAGGTTCCCCAGCAGGAGTACCTTGTTGAAATTCGCCATCTCACCCTCCTAATCCCATCCTCGGTGAGTCGGAATGGTAGCACTTCCGCCGCTGTTCCGCGATTGCGGAACACGGCCAGTGCGGGCACCATGGCGGCCTGAGGGCGGGTTCATCAAGAATGCAGGAGAGAACCGTGCATACATCCGAGAGCAGCGAGCGGCGGCGCGCGCGGCGCGTCCGCGCCGACCTGCCATTGAAACTGACGGGCGCCGAAGCGCGACTCGAGGACATCTCCACCGTCGGGCTCTTGTGCTCGTCACCGAGGCCAATCCCGGAGATGACGGTCGTGCGCATTGGAGTTGAACTCGACACGACCCTGCACGAGTGGGACGGCGCTGTCGTCCGCTGCGAGCAAGAGGCTGACGAGTGGAAGGTCGCCGTCTTCTTCACCGACATGCCCGACGAATCACGTGCGCAGCTGGGCAGTTACATCGACGGGATCTCGTAACTCCCTACGGGCTAATCGTTCTCGATCGTGCCGATGAGCATGACGAGTGCTTCGCCCCAGGCTTCGAGGAGGAGGTCAGCCCCTTCGCGGCCCTCGCCTTCCAGGTGACCGAGCCGCCCGAGCACGGGCAGGGCGTGCTCGGCGCCACGACCGGTGGCAGCCCCCACGCTGCTCAGGGCCTTGTCGATCGGCGAGTTCTTCGAAATCTCGGTCACAGACATCGAAGCCGCCTTGCCTGCCTGGTCGGTTGCATCATCCCGCCCGCGTGACTCCGGAGCCTTGTTTCCGCGCAGCAGCGCGGCAACATGCGACAGATGGAGGCATGGTGCGTCGAGGTCGCCGTCAGGCCCGGGCTCGTGGACGCGGCGGCGGCAGAGCTGAGCCAACAGCTCGCCTCCGGAAGCGTCACTTCGATCCGCGGCTTCCTGCTGCCGGCAACCCTCACAAGGGAAGAAGTCGAACGCGCAGCTAGCGAACTGCTCGCCGACCCGATCACGGACCGTTACGTCATTGCTACTCCCGGCGCGACCTGCGACGACCTCTGGCCCGACATCGGCGCGACCACTCGAGTCGTCGCCCGACGTCGGCCCGGGGTCATGGACCCAGTCGCACGCAGCGTGCAGACGGCGCTCGCCGACCTCGGGATCGAAGTCGAAGCTGCCGGCACCTACCGCTCCTTCCTACTCGATCGCAACACATCGCGCGCCGACCTCGAGTACGCCGGACGTCTGATCGCCAACGACGTGATCGAAGAGTGCCTGATCGACACGCTTCCGCCCGGCCTGCCACTGCCCGGCGGCATCTGCTGCGAGACGCGCGTCGAGGTTCCGCTTGCCGGCCTCGACGAAGACGCCCTCAATGAGATCAGCCGCAACGGCGTGCTGTCGTTGAATGCCGCCGAGATGCGCTGCATCCAGGAACACTTCGCGAGTCTCGGACGCACACCGACGCTGACCGAGCTGGAGACGCTCGCGCAGACCTGGTCAGAACACTGCAACCACAAGACACTGACCGGCCGCGTCGTCTACGAAGACGGCGACGCGGAACCGCGAATCTACGAGAACCTGCTCAAGGAGACGATCTTCACGACGACACAACGCATCGATCACTGGATGTGCGTCAGTGTCTTCGTCGACTACGCCGGCATCGTCGACTTCGACGGGAAGGACTGCCTCGCGATCAAGGTAGAGACGCACAACCACCCATCGGCAATCGAGCCGTTCGGCGGGGCGGGCACGGGCATCGGCGGCGTCATCCGCGACATCCTCGGCACCGGGCTCGGTGCCAAGCCGCTATGCAACCTCGACGTCTTCTGCGTCGCCGCACCCGACACTCCGGAAGCGGAAGTGCCGGCCGGATGCCTGCACCCGGCGCGCGTTCTCGACGGTGTCGTCCGTGGCGTCCGCGACTACGGCAACCCCATGGGCATTCCGACCGTCACCGGCGCTGTGCACTTTGACCAGGACTTCCTCGGCAACCCGCTCGTCTACGCCGGCACCGTTGGCATCTTGCCCAAGACGCACGTGCGCAAGGCTGCACTACCGGGTGACCGCATCGTCGTCACCGGCGGTCGCACCGGCCGAGACGGCATCCACGGCGCGACCTTCTCGTCCGTCCAGCTCGACGAAGCCAGCGAAACCGTTTCGTCGGGTGCAGTGCAGATCGGCGATCCGATCACCGAGAAGAAAGTCACCGACGCCTTGATCGAAGCTCGCGACGAAGGGCTCTACCACGCGGTCACCGACTGCGGCGCCGGCGGTCTGAGTTCGGCTGTCGGCGAGATGGGCGAGAAAATCGGCGCCCGCGTCGAGCTCGAGCGCGTGCTCCTCAAGTACGACGGCCTGACGCCGACCGAGATCTGGATCAGCGAAGCGCAGGAGCGGATGGTGTTCGCCGTCCCGCCGCAGCACCTGGAACGCTTCCACGAGATCTGTGCTCGCTTCGAAGTCGAGTCGTCCGAGATCGGTGACTTCACGGACACCAAACACCTCGAGTTGTCCTACGCCGGTGAGAGCATCGCCGACCTCGAGATGGAGTTCATGCACAACGGCCTGCCACGGCCCACGCGCCACGCCCGCTGGTCACCGCCGCAACTGTCGGACCCGGAGCTGCCGTGGCCCGAGGACCTGAACAGGAACCTGCTCGAGGTGCTCGCCGATCCGTGCGTGTGCAGCAAGGAGTGGATCGTCCGCCAGTTCGATCACGAAGTGCAGGGGCAGTCGGCAGCGAAGCCGCTCACCGGCAGCACACGCCGCGCGCCCGGTGACGCTGCGGTCGTCGCGCCCAAGCCCGACTCGCCGCTCGGTTTCGCGGTCGCGACCGGACTCAACCCGCGCTACTCGCGCATTGACCCGGCGTCGATGGCGGAAGCTGCGCTCGACGAGGCGATCCGCAACGTCGTCGCGCGCGGCGGCGACCCGACGCGGTGCGTCATTCTCGACAACTACTGCTGGGGCAACACAGACGACCCCGAACAGCTTGGTGCCCTCGTGCGCGCCACTGAGGCCGTGTGCGAGGCGGCGTTCTACTACCGCACACCATTCGTTTCGGGCAAGGACTCGTTGCACAACGAGTATCACACTGGTGACAAGACCATCGCGATCCCGGGATGCTTGCTCGTGACCGCGCTCGCCATCGTACCGGACGTCCGTGAGATTCCCGACTCGGCATTCACGGCGCCCGACCGGAACGTCTACTTGGTCGGGCGCACACACAAGGAACTGGGCGGCTCGGTCTACTGGAAGCTCGCCGGCAAGCTCGGCGCTTCGGCACCACGCCTCGGCGACCCGGCGCCCGCGATCGCCAAGCTGCGCTTCCTGCATGAAACCATCGGAAACGGCTGGGTCGCCGCGGCTCACGACCTCTCCGAGGGCGGCCTCGCAGTCGCCGCGGCCGAGATGGCGTTCGGCGGCGGCGTCGGCCTCTTCCTCGACGTCGCCAACGTCGACTACGACGACGACATCGAACGCGACGACGAGGTGCTGTTCTCGGAATCACTCGGCCGCCTTCTCGTCGAGCCCCATCCGGAGCACGAAGATGACTTCGTGAACTTCCTCACTCGGCTCAACGTGCCGATCCGCCAGGTCGGCCGCACCGTGACCGAGCCGGTGCTCGTGGCCGACGGCATCACCGGTGACCGCGTGCTCGAGATCACGAACGCCGACCTCGAAAGAGCCTGGAGTACACCGCTGGCCAGGGGACCGCTCGCGTTCGGGACAGGAGCGTCGACATGAGCAACCTGGCTACCGCTCTCGTCATCAAGGCCCCCGGCACCAACTGCGACGTCGAGAACTCCGACGCTCTCAGGCGCGCCGGGGCCAGCGTCGAGGTTGCCACGACTGGCGAACTGCTCGCTTCACCCGAGATGATTCTGCGCAAGCGGATCCTGTGCTTGCCTGGGGGCTTCGCCCACGGCGACGACGTCGCGTCCGCGCGCATCCTCGCCAACCAATGCAGGCTACGCCTTGGTGACACGCTGCAACGCTTCGTCGACCAAGAAGGCGGCTTCGTGCTCGGCATCTGCAACGGTTTCCAGGCCCTGGTCAAGACCGGCTTGCTGCCGCGAACGGCCGGCGGCCTGCGGCAGGAATGCTCGGTCGTGCACAACGACTCCGGTCACTACGAGTGCCGCTGGGTCCGGCTACGCATCGAGAGCTCGGCCTGCGCCTGGTTGCCACAGGGCGACGTGTGGGAGATGCCGGTCGGCCACGGCGAAGGAAAGTTCGTCCCCGGACCGAACTTCGACGCCGAAGCATCCAACCTGGTCGCCTTCCGCTACGTGGACGCTGACGACTCCCCGACCACCGATTACCCCGCGAACCCGAACGGATCGCTCGCCGCCATCGCCGGCCTGACGAGCCCCGACGGCCGCGTGATCGGCCTCATGCCGCATCCCGACCGCAGTTATCTGCCGTACCACCATCCCGACTGGGGACGACGCGAACTCGAAGGCGACGAGATGGCCGGAGCAAAGCTGTTCCGCGCACTCGTGGCGGCCGCAAGCGGTTAGCCGACCCGCAATGAACGACTCCCGAGGGCACGCGCGCCTTCAAAGCACCATCCGTATGGCCTCGTGCTCGCCAAGCCTCGTGTAGAGATCGAGCCGCTCTTCCTCCGTCACGACTTCGATCACGAGTTCGAGCGAGCAGTAGGTGCCACGCTTACTGCGATGCGAGAAGCAAAGTGTGTGTTCGGTGGTGGGAATGATCTCGCCGACGGCAGCGCGAATCTCGGCCTCATCCCAGCCGAGGAGCGTGTAGCTCCAGTCGGTCGGGTATTCGATGATCGGACTGCCCCCGATGGGTTGCACGGGGCAAGCTTCGGACAAACCGCGTCCGCTCACAACCCGAGCGAGGCACGATCTTGGGAATCAGCCGCGACAGTGTGCGTTGTACGATCGGCCCGACCAGTAACCCCGCGGCTATGATTGCCCGCATCCACAGGAGTCCTCGAGTGGCCCCCTACCACATCGCCAGCGTCGTCCTCCTGCCGTTGGTCCTGCCTGTCGCCTTGGCCGCCCAGAATCGGCCCAACATCGTGCTCGTTCTGGCTGACGATCTCGGAGCCGGAGATCTGGGTTGCTACAACCCCGAGTCGAAGATCCCGACGCCGTGCCTCGATCGGATCGCCGCGGCCGGCGTGCGCTTCACGGACATGCACTCGCCGTCAGCGGTATGCACGCCGACGCGCTACGCATTGTTGACCGGCCGATACGCCTGGCGATCGCGGCTCAAACGCGGCGTCCTCGGTGGCTACAGCAAGATGTTGATCGAGAAGGGGCGCGTGACGCTGCCGGCGCTCTTGAAGAAGCACGGCTATCGCACGGGTGGCGTCGGCAAGTGGCACCTCGGCCTGCAAGACAACAAGCGCACCGACTACGCCAAACCACTGCGTCCTGGACCATTGACTGCGGGCTTCGACTCGTTCTTCGGGATTCCGGCGTCGCTCGACATGCCGCCGTACGTTTGGGTCGTCGGCGACGCCGTCGAAAAAGCACCGAGTGAGAAGGTCAGGAAGAGCGGGCACCGACGCAAGAAGGGAGGAGGCTTCTGGCGCGGCGGCGCGGTTGCACCCGGCTTTCGCCACGCCGACGTGCTGCCGCGCGTGACCAAAGAGAGCGAGGCCTTCCTCGAACGATGCGCGAGCAACAAGGGCCAACCGTTCTTCCTCTACGTGCCGCTGCCGGCGCCACACACACCCTGGATGCCGACCCAGTCCTGGCGCGGCAAGTCGAAGGCAGGCTACTACGGCGACTTCGTCGCGATGGTCGATGCTTGCATCGGTCGCATCGACAGCAAGCTCACCGAACTCGGGCTCACTGAGAACACGTTGTTGATCGTCACATCCGACAACGGATCGCACTGGCCCACGGCCGACATCAAACGCTACGGCCACCGCGCCAACTTGCACTACCGCGGACAGAAGGCGGACATTCACGAGGGTGGACATCGCGTGCCCTTCCTCGTGCGTTGGCCCGGCAAGACGCCGCCCGGAATCACGACCGACGACACCGGCTGTTTGACCGACATGTTGCGCACCATTGCGGGCATCGTCGGTGCAAAGCTGCCGGAGAACGCTGCCGAGGACAGCTGCAATCTGTGGCCTCGCTTCGCCGGGCAAGAGATCGGGGGGCCGATGCGCGAAGCAACGGTGCACCACTCGCTGGGCGGGATGTTCGCGATCCGCAAGGGCCGTTGGAAGTTGATCGAAGGGCGGGGCAGCGGTGGTTTCACGCAACCGCGCAAGATCAAGGCGAAGCCCGGCGAGCCTGCTGGACAGCTGTATGACCTGCGTGCCGACCCCTCGGAGACCGAGAATCTGTGGGGCAAGCGGCCCAAAGTGGTCGCAAGAATGACCGCGATCCTCGACCGCTACAGGCGTGAGGCTCGCAGCGCCCCGAAGTGAAAGGGTCATTGCGACGGACGGCTCGGGACAGACGATGTACAGGTCGTTTTGACCGCCCCTTGCGGCCGAGAAGAAGCACATGGGAAAGGGGCTCGAGCTGCAACGCGAGTTGTGGGAGCGCGTTGCGCGCCAGGCTCGCCGACTAGGCACGGCGGGTAGGCCATCACTTTGGCGCGCGGTGACGGAGTTCGAAGCGAGCTTCCCCGACACCTACCGCCGGCTCGAACGACAACGCTTCATCGAACGCCTCGCGTCTACTCCGTGGCTCTTGATCGGCGACTACCACACGCTGCCACGCGCGCAGATCGTCGCGTCGGATTTCGTGCGCGACTACAAACCAGCGTGCGTGGCCTTCGAGATCATCCCGGCATCGAAGCAACCAGAGCTTGACGCTTGGGCACAGGACGATCGACCAGCCAAGCATCTGCTGCATGAGCTGCGCTTCCCCGAGTCGTGGGGAAAACTTCCGACGCACGGCTACGAGATGCTACTCGAGACGGCACGTGCGCACGGTTGCCGGCTGCTTGCGGTCGACCACCCGTCGTCGGCCGACGGCCAACTGATCGACTTCAACGAGCGCGAAGACTGGATGGTGGACCGCCTGGGACGCTACGCCGACAGGCCATGCCTGGCGCTGCTCGGCGACCTGCACCTGCATCCGCAACGAGTACCGGCGAAGCTCGGCGATGAGTGCACCGTGCTGCACCAGAACCACGCACCGTACCACTTCGCTCTCCAGGAAGATTGCGAGGGCATCCCGGCGCTGCTCCAGATCGACTCGAACCGCTACGTGTTCCAACACACGCATCCACTGCTCGTCGAAGAGAGCTGCTTGGTGGCGCTGTCGGGCGAGAACGAGAGCCACGTCGCGTCGCCGGATGAACTACTGCCCGACCTCTTGACCCGCGTCGGCGCAGAACTCGACGTGGATGCGCCGCAGGTGCCCACAGTCATCGCGACGTTCGAGCCGGACCAACGCAATCTTCTCCAGTCGCTCGTGAACGACGAGGCCAAAGCGACCGCGTTGCTCGACCGACTCTTCATCCAAGGCATCGCCTTCCTCGAAGAGACGGGGCCACTGGTCATTCACCTTCCCGGCAGCAACCATCTCGCCGAAGCGGCGGGCAAGTGGCTCGTGCAGCAGAACTGCCCACAGCCAGCAAGCGACGCCCCCGACAAGGTACGGCTGCTGTCGAGCCTACGCCTCGAAGCGGCCGGCTTCGTCGCGTCGCTCTTGGTCAACCCGCTACGCCGCGGCAAGTCACTGTCGTGGTACCGAGACTTCCTCAACGTCGAAGCCAACTGGAAGCAAACAGGCGCTTGGCACGACCGGCTACAAGCGCTTCTGGACGGCCAATCGCCCGGCCTTCCGTCGAACGGACTGCCCTGCCCCGAGGGGCCGGCCGGACTCGTGCTGGCGCGCATCGTCGGGCAGACGCTCGGTCAGCAGTTGTTCGGCGCCTTGCAAGCCGGCAGCAATGAACGGCAACTGGCCCTCGCAGCGCTGTTCTGCAAGCTGCAAAACCCCAGCGACGTCCAGCCGGCGATCGAACTGATCCGCCGCGCGATCGCGCCATCGGCCATTTCAATGATCCGGGGAACCAAGTCGGCGTAAGGGGCTTCTGTCCCGGATGGGGTCTGACCCGATCCGGGACACGCCACGTGCCCTGCTAGGGTTGCCAGCAGGCGACCATTCGACCCTCGTGTTCCTCTGGGGCCGGGTCCTCGACCCTGCAACGCTCGATTGCGATCGGGCAGCGGCCCGCGAACGCGCAGCCGACCGATTCTCGATCTGGCGACGGGGGGTCGCCGAGCAGCAAGATGCGCTCGCGAGTGGCTTCGACCGCGGGGTCGGGTACCGGCACTGCCGACAGCAGCGCCTTGGTATATGGGTGGCGCGGATCGGAGAAGACCTGCTCCGACGGACCGGTCTCGACGATGCGGCCGAGGTACATGACTGCGACCCGCTCACACAGGTGACGGACGACCGACAGGTCGTGCGCGATGAACAAGTAGGCGAGGTTGCGCTCAGCCTTGAGCTCGGCCAGGAGGTTGAGGACCTGCGCCTGGATCGAAACGTCGAGGGCCGAGACGGGCTCATCGAGGAGCAGCACCTCAGGCCCTAGCGCGAGGGCGCGGGCGATCCCGATGCGTTGGCGCTGGCCACCAGAGAACTCGTGCGGGTAGCGGTTGAGAAAGCGCGGGTCGAGGCCCACCTGCAGCATCAACTCGACGGTGCGCAACAACAGTTCCTTGCCCGTGGCAAGGCCGTGGATCAGCAGCGGCTCACCGACGATGTTGCCGACCGTCATGCGTGGGTTCAGGGACGCGTACGGGTCCTGGAACACCATCTGCACCCGGCGGCGCACCCGGCGCAGGCTCGCCTCGTCGAGATGAAGGACCTCCTTGCCATCGAGCAGGGCGCTGCCATCGGTCGCCGGTACGAGTCCAACGAGGGCGCGCGCGGTCGTACTCTTGCCACAACCAGACTCGCCGACGAGCCCCAGTGTCTCACCACGCGCGAGGTCGAACGAGACGCCGTCGACCGCGCGGATCGGTCGCGGCCTGGACGGGAACCAGACCCGCAGTCCGCGCACGGCCAGTAGCGGTGCCTCGGTCAAACCGCCCCTTCCCACTTCGGCAGCGTGACGACACACGCCGCGGTGTGGCCGTCGCCCCGTGGCGCCAGTAGCGGCTCTTGCTCGCGGCAACGGTCCTCGACGAAGTCGCAGCGCGGCGCGAACGGGCAGCCTTGGGGAAGCGCCGAGAGATCCGGCGGCGCGCCGACGATCTGGCGCAGCTTCTGACTGCCACGGTCAAGCCGTGGAATCGACGACAGCAGACCGCGCGTATACGGATGCTGCGGGTTCCAGAACAGCGCGCTCGTTTCCGCTTCCTCGACGACCCGCCCCGCGTACATCACGAGAGTCCGATGTGCGAAGCCGGCGACGACGCCCAGGTCATGCGTGATCAAGACGATGCTCATGCCGCGATCCCGCTGTAGACCGGCCAAGAGGTCGAGGATCTGGGCCT
>PVBE011517789.1_pt1 | contig 10152 bp, 3 predicted proteins | sample 1631181 | NCBI WGS metagenome assembly PVBE01 (sample SAMN08397723, study PRJNA350692) | Marine metagenome, whole genome shotgun sequencing project. | isolation source: water | place: Pacific Ocean | collected 2012-04 | reverse complement strand
GGGCTCGAAGCCGTTGTCCATGTACGGGCCTGAGCAGTGGGCGATGTGCTTCCCGGACCTTTTCCCGTATGGTGATGGAGTCTTTGGCTTGGCTCGGCGGCAGGCGTTAACGTTTCAGCATTGTGTCGGCATGCATTTGCTGCGCGAGGAGCTGTCCTACCGGGTGACCCCCGAGCTCTATGACGAGGCCAAAACTTGGTTTGCAGGCCGCGCTGCTGCTCGAGATGTCGTGATCGACGCATATGTCGTGATCGATGCAGGCCAGCAGCATCGAGACGAGGACGCTGCGCACGAGGACCAGCCGAGCCGGTGCTCCACTTGCTGTTGCCAGCAGTGCGTCAAAGCGGTCGCGTGCCAGAACTTTGCACCTCCGCCTCAACCTCGCTGGGGAGCTTCGCTGAACCTTGTCTGCTGCTATTACGATTCTTGGCGAAGAATGGAGCAGATCCGAAAAGCGAGAGGGCACGTGCGTCGCAGCGGCTTCGGTGAGCGATTGGAGCGAGTCTGCAACGCCTCTGCCGAGAAAATTGACGCGACCATGCACACCTTAGGCGCAGAGGCTTCTATCAAGGATGTGCTGCGCTCTCCGAGCGCCGACCCTGACGTGAAGAGCGCTCTGCTGGAGCTCATGATCTTCACATCTGAGGTCATCGGCTCGGACGGCGCTCGGGCGCGTCTCCGACACGAGCAGAACGGCTTCGGCTTGATGTTTGGAGCAGCGGGCGGCTTCCTGACACCAAACATGGCAGATGTCCGCAGCCCCCTCTTAGTGCACTTGCACGGCGCCGGCGGCGAAGAGCGTTTCCAGGTGAATCTTTTGGAGGAGGAGCCCGACATGCCATCGGCGCGCGAGATGCTCCACATCGTGGCCAAGGATCCTGTGGCGCAGGCGAGGTTCTTCATCTTGTCCATGCGGCTTTTCTGCGAGCACGTGCTGGGCACTGGACCCTTTGACTCTTGGCTTCGTCATAATGGTTGGCTCAATGGTGCTGCGTTTCCAGACGGCTTTGCTGCCTCAGGTCTGGGCGGCGCTTTCGCCATGCTTGCAGCAATGCACGGGCCCATTGAAGAGCAGGCGCGCCTCTCGATCCACCCGCACATTCTGCTCTGGTTTGTGCACAATCAATCCGAGCAGTGGCTGCGCAGCATTTTGAAAGGACAGACCGAGGAGGCTCGCCAGAAGCTGCGGACCTGGCAAGAGAAGGTCCTTGCAGCGGTTCAGTCCATGCAGCTCGACTCTGCAGCTGTTTTGCCATTGCTATTGACAGAGGAGCCGGAGCAGGCGAGCATGCCGCAGAACACACCGTTTTCAGAGCAGCACCAAGCCGACTGCAGGTTTGATGGCAAGCTTGAGGGTGATTTGAACAATCCTGAAAGAAGGCGCCCGCTGCTGGCTTCGGCGCCCTTGTTCGAAGACCACCACCTGCGACGGAAGCGAGAGAGCATGCCGGCTTCATCTTCGGAGTTCGACCGCTATGCAGTCCCACAGACCGGCGCGCAGCTGTGCAGGCTCCCACATTATCGGCTGCTGCAGCCAATAACGGACGATGATCTGGAAACCGAGGAGGGGAGGAAAGCTGAAGCTGCAGCATATCGCACCGCATATGCGGAAGATTACAGGCAGAACATCGCAGTGGGGCAGATGCATGAACACAAGGACACTTGCTTCAAGTACGTCACTGACAAAGCGGTCCGTTTTGCGAAGCATTGCCGCTTCCATTTCTGTCACTTCGTGATACTGTGGCTTCGAGGCCGTGACCTCGGGGGATGCCAGGGGCTTGTCATCAACCACGATCCGCGTTCCTAGCCGGCTGGCCAAGCTAGCCTAGCCCAGCCAGCCTCGCCTGGACCGGCCAGGCTAGCCTAGCTAGCCGCATCAGCTTGGGAATCCTCCGCGTTCTAGCCCCGCGTTTCGCGTTAACGTAAACTAGCCCCGCGTTGCAGACTAGCTTCCTGTGGTCATCAACCGATCTCCGCGTTCACAGCCAGCAGCTGAGCTTGCCTAGCCTAGCTGGCCGAGCCTAGCTCAAGCACATCAGCCAGCGGTTCCTCCGCGTTCCGCGGTCTAGTCTCGCGCTCTGCGTTAACATAACTAAGCCCCGCGTTCCAGCCTAGCTACTTTCTCGTCATCAACCGCGTTCCGCGTTCCACGTTAACGTGCAGTAATCTAGCCCCGCGTTCCCCCTAGGTGACGATGACGCCGCCAAGCCGAAGCGAGAGATCACCTTTGCGCGGACGGGCAAAGACTTGGTATTGCCACGCGCGCCTGGCGACCCTGAGCCGGACCTGTGTCCTCTGGGGGCCGATGGGGAGCCGCTGCCACTGAAGCCGTCCACAGACTTGGGTCCCACAGTTTGCACCGATCCCGATCACGGAAAGGATGGACTTGTCGTGCCAATTCGTTGGAATCCGTTGGAGGGCAGCTCTTCTGGACCATGCCAGGTAGGTCTTCGTGGCAACGTCGATTACCAAAGCATGCTCAGAACTTTGCAAGACGGTTTCCATCCAGATCTTCCAGACCTCCTGCGCACAGCACCCGTGAACGAGGGCGAGCACGAGGCCGACGCAGCAGCAGCTTTGGAGGAGTTTGAATCAGCCTTGCCTGCCAAGGTCAAGGCGGTTGCGGCTGAGAGGCGAAAGAAAGGTTTAGAACACAAAACATCCGAGGAGATAGCAGAGCAGCTCCGCGATGCTCGGAACAGACGCGCTGCTGCGGAAACAACGGGAGGCCCCATGAAGCGTTTCGCGAGATGGGTCCGAACTATCATCGTAGACGCCATGAAGAACAGCATCCAGGCCATGTTCTATGCGTGCGACTACTCCACCAAGCCAAACATGACTTGTTCCGCACCCCTGGTGGCGCTCAGGGGCGGCGTGCGGCGCATTGAGGAGGAGTTCAAGAGACAAGAGGAGGAAGCGCAAGCTGCCGAGATGTCAGGTGAACCGAGCGGCAAGGCAGTTCAGGCACAAGCCCCAACCGTGAACAAAGGACGGCAGCTGAGCAAGCTACAAGATGAGGCCCGCCGCCGATTGATTCGCTTGGCTACTGCAGCTAATCAGGCCATTGTCAAGGGCAGCTGCTTGATGGTCATGCAGATGCTCTCGGGGCGCGAGGTCTTGCGCTCGCATTTTCCTTGGCAGCTCATGATGAAACACTCTATGTGGATGGCCTTGCAGCATCGGCGGGAGCTGCAAGGCTTTGACGAGCGAGAGCCACAGGAGGACGTTGGTCTGAGCTTGGTGGAGGGCGACGTCGCCGAGGAAGAGACGGAGGCCGAGGACGTCGAGAGCCAGGGCCCAGAGGCGAGCATGGAGTCAGATTCCACCGGCTCAGGAGAAGAAGGCGTAAAGGCCGCAGGTGATGTGTCAACAGAGCCGCCTGTCGTGATCGATCCTGGTGTCGTGATCGGCGGCGGCCCTTCGACCTTGGAGACAGCCCCTTCAGATCCGAGTGTGCAGGGAGCATCGTCCGCTGCCGGTAATGCTGTGCGCGGTGAATGCCAAGAGACAGTCAAAGACATGGCGGAAGTGAAGGTCAAGCTGCGCGTGCGAAGCGACACCTTCTATGATGACTACTTGCACCGTGGGGACTGCGAGCCCGGCTCCGGCGGCACATTGAGGGACACCCCTTTGCGCAACATGAGTTTGTATTGCTACGCCATGTTTGTTCGCATTGTGGAGGGCGATCCTGAAGACCTTGGACCAAACCAGTATGCGTTCAGCGGGCACCATTCGAAAAAGAACGATTATGTCCAAGAGCTGCGACCATCTCCAAGCGTGCCTTTTATTCATGGCTTCACGATGCCAACCGTGACCAAGGATGCGGAAACCAATGCGTGTTTTAAGCAAGTGTTGCTGAGGCCACACCATTGCAGTGGGAGCCACCAGTGTCGACGAGTTGACTTCACCCGGGGCTTTTGCCAGGAGTGCCGCAGCAGCCGCAGCAGGCGCGAGGCGACCGGACAGGTAGTAACGGACGCGGCCACAGACCATGTTGTGAAGGAGGTGATCTCCACTTGGTCGTTCGTGCCCCCTTGGACGCATTATCATGCGCAGCAGCTGCTCCTAGCACAGCGAGCCGACCGTCTGTTGGAGAAGTCCTGTAAGATAGCAGTGCTGCCTGACATAACATCCTTGAGGCAATGGTGGCTCCCAACTGCTGTGCGCCATTCCATCGTTCAAGACACTCTGGTGCCCTGGCTGATGGGGCTCAAGCGGCACGATACCGACTCGGCCTTGAGAGGTACGTGGTGTCGTCGAGACCTGAGCGCCCACTTCATGCAGGAGAGTGCAAGGCCTTGTTGGCGCGCCCGTCTCCCAGAGAGCTTGGCGTGGCTGGTGTTGCGTTTTGCCGGGCATGTGGTGCAGGACGATGGGTCTGTTTTGGGCATTGCCAACACGAATGAAGAGTTGGCGGCTTTACGGAAAGACGTGCTTGGAAATGCTAAGGAAAAGATGCTGTGGGACGGCGCTGTCACGAGCCCTGGAGCGCACGACGAGCAACTCTCAGCGGAGGAGCTTTTTGCATTGAGGAACATAGAGGTCGCTGCCCGCCTTGAATACATGGGAGAAGCGCGAGGGAGGCCGCGGCCAGGCCAGCCGCACCCCGATGCTGAGGTTGAAGAGCATCCCGAGTGCGCGCTTGGCGGCGACAGGCAGGACTCCGACCCCGAGTTCGAAAAGGAGATGGCACTTCCAGGTGCGGACGGCGAGGTCGAAGAAGCTGCGCCAGATCACGCTCTCGATTTGGAGTGGGACTACAAGGCTAAGCATCCTGTCGGAGAGGATGAATTGGAGGACATCGTGCATCGCACCGGCGATGCTGCTAAGCATATCAGGAGCAAGCAGCGCACTGCAAAGAAGGAGTTGCTGAGCACGTTTATGTCGGGACACAAGAGCGCCTATGCCAACGCCAGGGCAGTTCATAAATCCACCTTGTGCACACCAGCGCTGCATCCTTCAGATCCGCACACGCGGCGTGAGGCGTCTGAGCGGCAGAGAAGGCTGCTTGAGGAACTGAGAGTCGAGGGCCTGAATCCTGATAAGGAGGTTCCCCCCATGTCTTTGGCTGCCATCGCAGCAACGCCGGATGTCGAACAACGGGAGCGAAGCCGTCAGCTGGATCCCGCAGAGCTTCCACGCTCCCCCATCGACGTTGCGCTGGAGCTCATTGCGACTTCTGGCGTTTGGCGCAACAAGGAGCAGTACTTGGCGACGCTGTTTATCCTCCAGCCAGTGCAGCAGTTGTGGGAAGGAGCGCGGCGACAGGGAAAGCTTCACCAACTCCACAAACCCGATGTCTACTCTCAGTTGACCTGCGACATGCGAGCCCGGCGCGTGTTCCTGCACGGCCCTGGCGGCTCCGGCAAGACATTCTGCATGACAGAGGTGGTGATGAAGGTCGTCAAACAATTCTTCGGGCGCAGAGCTCTGAAAGCCGTTGCCGCTGCCAATAGCGCCGCGCGTCTGCTGGAAGGGAAAACGATGCACGCAGCCGGCAAGATGACACGGAAGCAATCCCTGAAAGCCAGAAACTTGCGTCCGAGGAAGAAGGCCAAAGATGCACTGGCCAACGAGTGGTACGACGCGCTGATGCTGTTGGCCGATGAGATTGGCACAGCGGCGCCGCCGTTGTTTGCGGGAGTCAGCCGCAGAGCCTCACACGGCCGCAGGGAAGCATACAAGCTGGACATGGCTCGCGCAATGGAGCAGCCGTTCGGCGAAACCTTGCTGCAGGTGGTGATGGGAGACTTCCTGCAGCTCAACCCGGTTGCGAGCCACACGCTGTTGGAGTCGCTGCTGTCTGCTGGGACGCGAGTGCCGGGCGTGCCGAGGACAACCACCGATGAGGACAGGGATGGCTACAGCATCTTCCGGAAAGTGTGTGAGAACGTTGTCCTCTTCACCGGTACGCATCGCTTCTTGGATGAAGACCTCCCCCGCTTGTTGGAGATCATGCGGACGAAGGGCGGCGCAGAGGTGCCAGAGGAGCTTCGGGCCCGCATCCGAGAACGCACCCTCAAAGGAGAAAGCGATCCGAGGCTCAGCTCCACTTATGAGCAGGAGGGCCAGATGGGATTCTTTGCATATGGCGCGCGTGCGGCCATCCAGTGGGAACAGGTCGCGCGATTGCAGCAGCTGCATGTTGTGGCCAGCGCCAGGGTATGCCCAGGCGCCACCGCTGCGGCGAATGATGCGGCGACTGGCAAGCCGGACGCAGCGAGGCCAGGGAGCAGCCCGTCTCCAAACGCAGGCCGAGGGCAGCTCGTCTACTACTTCCAGGCGGTAGATGCGTTCAAACATCCGCAGTCACGGGATGTGCATATGGAGGCTCTAAAGTATGTCAACCTCACCAAGAGTGCGGGTCTGCAGGGCGTCTTTAGCGGTTTCCTTGGCATGCGCGTCCGGATCACCAAGAAATTGCTGCCGCCGAAGATTGTGCAAGAGGCCACTGGCGAAGTTGTGGGCATAGCGTTTCACCCGAACGAGAAGTTTGGTGGCGGGCACGGCTCGAGCAATCTGCGCCCGGCAGATGACCACCCGTGCTGGCAGACTGGATACGTCAAGTGCGATTACTTGCCCCTGCATGTCGAGGTGCGTCTCGATGGCTGCACTGAGGACTTCACGGGTCTGGGGAAGCCTGGAGTTTGGCACGTGGAGCCCGCCACCGATGACTGGAAGCTGCCGTATCAACAAGCGTTCACCATCGACCATCCGAATGTTGCCCGTGCGAGGCGTGTCAAGGCCACTTCCAGAAAAGGGAAATTCTTAGATGCGTGGCGCACGCAGGTCCCTCTCGCACCGGAGCACATAGTCACCTTCCAGAACATCCAAGGACAGACCATCAAAGGTCCGCAGGATGAAGCGAAAGGTTTTGTCCTCGACTTCTTTCGCCCATGGAATATGTCCGGAGATGATGGCAGTGGCAGAGCAGAGTACTTCCAACATCTATACATGGGGTTGGGTCGCGCTCGGCGATTGGATCGCATCCTGATCCGCAATTTTCCACAAGACGCTTCTGGAGATTTGGATTGGAGCTTCTTCGAAGATGGCCCTCCCGATTACATCGTGGAGTTCATGGAGGCGCTTGAGGCACGTGCCCGCCGTACCCTTCCAAAGCTGTTGCGTGCGCAGACGGAGTTGGGGGTGCCTGCTTGGAAAGATGTGCCTAACTGCGACCCAGACCCTGACAACGAAGGCCGATTCTTGTATGATCCTGCAGCCTGGGGCCGCCAGGCGGCGAAGAGCTTTGCCGACTCTCCGAAGAAACGCTTCCGGGGCAAGCAGGATCCGCCAAGTCCCGCAGTGCTGCGGGGAGCGAAGGTGGAGGCAAGGACGCCTGCTTGCAGCCCGCCGCCGAAGAAGGGTCGAACCGAAGCTCCGACACCCGCTGCTTCTTCGCAGCCGCAGCCACCGCCGCAGAAGAGGCAAAGGCAAGGTTCAGCGTCAAGCACATCTGTTCCTGCTTCTCTTCAAAGCACAGCCGCAGCGGCCACGCCGCCGCTCCGCCAAAGAGACAAAGCTTTGCTCCTTAGGCCTGTGGCGCCACAGCTGCAACGAGCAGTTCGCACCCACATGGGGACACCGTGTCGAATACTGTCGCGGGAGGCTGGTGGCGGAGGTGATTGCTTGTTCCTCAGCTTTGCCGCCGTATTGTTAAGGATGATGGCCGAAGGCGGTGCAGCAGCAGCACATGTACGTTCAAAGCTGCCTGAGGCCACCTGCTCGGCTGGTCGCGACGCCGTCGCGAGGCACCTCAGGAATATGTCGGCGCAGCGGTTTGACGATTGGTCCTGGGAAGACCTTCTCAATTACGTTTTGCGCGCGGTGCAGGACGAGGACACTGGCTTTTGGGAGGACCTCTGGAGCCCAAGAGCGTTGCTTGAACGCTCTGCCTTGACCGCTCTCGTGGGCTATGAAGCAGTAGCTGCGATTGGCGCATCCGTTGGAGGCGATGTGGGTGATATCGTTTTTGACTTAGTTGTGTTTGATCGCGTGGTCGCTCTAGGATCTTGATCTAGATCTGTGGCCGCACTGGGCGGCGATCAGTTCGTGTCGGGATCGGCTCCTGTTGGGATCAGGCATCGGCGAGCAATGGCGCCTATGCAATCATGCTTCGGCCGGCGAGCCAAAGGTGCCCAAAAGGTGGCCAAATGGTGGCCAAATGGTGGCAAATGGAGCCAAAAGGTGCCACGAAGACCCCCGAGGGACGGCCTCCAAGACCAAGAAATTATAAAAAACACGTTACAGTTATGCGTGTAGCGCATTTTTATATATAAATACGCATAGCTCTGCCTAAAAGAGGGCATATATTTGGCAGAGTTATGTGTATTTATGTAAAAAAGCGTTACACTCATAACTGCACCGCTTTTTTGATAAGTTCTTGGTCTTGGGGGGCGTCCCTCGGGGGTCTTCGTGGCACCTTTTTGCTCCATTTAGCTCCAATATTTATCATTGAGGCCCTAAGAGTAGGCCGATCGGTTGATCGGGTTATGTGTGTCGGCTGATCGGTTTATCATGTGTTCTCTTCATCTGCGGGTCGGCTGATCGGCTGATCCTGTTGTTCATCGGTTGTGATCGGGGGTACCTCCAAGGTGTTAACGTTGCAGAAGACAGTTGCCCAACGGGGTGGCGGAGAGCGTGCGGAGGACATGGTTCGCATAGACCAGGGCTTGGCACACTTGACCACAATGCGGAGAGCTCTGCAAGCGGAGTTCAGGAGGAGTGGCAACAACCACTGGGGAGATCTAACTGACGTCAAGGCTCTTTCTGACAGCTTGGATGTGGGCGTCTGCTTGTTCTGCGATGGCTTGCAACGTGGTGGGCAGGACTTCTTGTACAACGTGTGCCATCAGCGCGGTAACTTCCCGTACTTTCTGGCAATTTGGTGGTCAGAGCCGACGCATTTTCGTGTCGCGGAGGTTCGAATGAACAGCGTTGATGCCTTTAGGTCGTTCTGGCCACGCGACGCACTACCAACCCCCTTGCGGAGGCACTATGACGCATGCAATCCACAAGCTCCAGTGGGCCGCGAATACCTGCATGACATTTCTTAGGTCAGCTTAGGGACAGTAGCTGCGCACAGACGCTGCTGAGACAGGTGATTTCACGTAGCTTTACAAGTGACATTGGAGGTGCACCGTTAGCTTCCAGCATGCTGTGATCGGCTCATTGCCGTGATTGGCTTGTGTAGGTGACTGTGTGTCGCGGGCTTGCTGGGAGATGCAACTTGAGCCTTTGGTGTGCCGTGATCGGCTCATTGCCGCGATCGGCTGCTAACACATTGCATAGAAAACGCATGCAGTGGTTGACACGTCGTTGCCGTCAAGATCGTTGGGTCCATTGCATTGCTTAAGTCAGAGTCCTACACGATGTCACCACATCCTGGAGGGTTAGGGATGAGGGCTTGGCGGAGATGTGTGCATCCGAGGGTGATGGGGGATTTAGGTGAGGGCGTGCGGCGTTATGGGAACGGCCAGGCGAATTGGAGAGGCCGTGTGGATTAGCGTATAAATAGCATTATACATAACTACGCACATCCACTTTAGTACAAATGTACATAATACGTGTTGTTGTTTTTGTCGATTGCTCGTGACAGCAGCAAATCAATTGATCAGCTTCAACATACAAGCAGTCTGGAATCATACAACAGATCGGAGTGAGGGGTTCCCCCGAACAGGATATTTCGCCAGAAGAGCGTTACAGCTATAAGTGTAACGCTGTTCCGCTCAGCTGAGCGCCCTGGCCGCCCCCAAAATAAGGCCCAGGGCCTGCTTCAGGGCCCCGGCCTTCGAAACACAGCGCCAACAAATTCCACGAAGACCCCAAAGGGACGTTCCCCAAGACCAAGAAATTAGCAAAAATGCGTGACAGTTATGAGTGTAACGCTTTTGTCCACAGCCCTGCCAAAATCCTCTCCTGGGGCCAAGCGGGTCTGTGACACACGTGCGGGGAAATCGTTGCCCCCATATGCATTTTGCATATGAAAAACAAGCACTTTCTCATAAAAGCGGCCTGCGCAAATTCGGGCGAAAAAATGACAAAGTTGCGCGAGGCATTTTTAGTGATTTTAACTTGTTTGTTCAATGCAAATTGCATGTGCGAGCAACGATTTCCCAGCACGTGTGTCACAAAACACTTGTGTCGCGTGTG
>PVBE011350318.1_pt1 | contig 10152 bp, 11 predicted proteins | sample 1631181 | NCBI WGS metagenome assembly PVBE01 (sample SAMN08397723, study PRJNA350692) | Marine metagenome, whole genome shotgun sequencing project. | isolation source: water | place: Pacific Ocean | collected 2012-04 | reverse complement strand
TATATTTCTTGGATTTTTTCCAAAAAACCATGTTCTGAAATTTCATTTCTAGGAAATCAAACACATCTATGGAATCATAAAAATAATTCTTTTTCTTCTCTTGTAACTGAAATGAAAATTCGAAATAAACTACCACCAATTAAAAAAGCCTGGGAAAAAATTGGTTTTTATTTATTAGATGAAAGAATAAAAGATAATAAAATTAAAGTAATTAATGGTATTCATGATAGTGACGCTTCGTACTTATTATTTGCTAAAAGTAAATTCAAAAAATTTAATTTAGTTTCAAGCGGTACCCAGATAGTTGTAATGAATTCATTTACCTCAACCAAATGCTTAATAGATGGAAAAGAAATGTACGCAGGTTTAGACGTATTTGGAAAAGTGGTTCCAACAATTCGGTTTATGGGTGGTAGAGAATATGAAATTTTAAATAAAAAATTAAAAATTAAAAATTATACCAAATTATTTGATCAATCTTTTTTTAAAAAAAATAAGTATTTATATCCAAGTTTTGGTATAGGCGGCCCATTCGGAAAAATTGTAGGTAACTGCAACGCCTTTATTAACGAAAATCATACAACAAGGTATATGGCTATCATTACCTATATTGCGTTCGTTTTAAATTATTGTATGGATTTAATAAATTGTAAAGAAAACATTATAATTACTGGCCCTTTGGTTAATAATTTTAATATTCTTAAAATACTAAATTCATTAAGAAGTAAGCAAAAAATTTATTTAATTTCAAATCAAGAAGGAACTGGTATAGGAGCAAGTTTATTATTTGATATAGAAAAAAAATATAATGTAGATTCAAAATTATATAAACATAATAAAATACTTAATATTAATTCATCATATGAATACTGGTTGTTAAATTTAAAAAAAATGAAAATAATCTGATTTACGTTTATAATCTAAATTATCCCCGGTAAAGACGGTTTGTTTTGAAAACGTATTTTTGACTTTTGTTGTCTGTAATTTAATTGGCGGTATGTATATATAGGTTCTATGGCATTATGATTTTCATATCTGTTTTTTTTTATTATAGCGGATACGTCAATACTATAGGCTTCTCTTAATATCATACTTGCACCAATAACATCATTTTTTTCTTGTAAACTTTTAATTTTTTTTTGATCAACTAACAAAGATTTAACATAAGCTGTGATAATTTCATTTGCACTTTGAATAAGACTTTCAATAGGGTCTGTTACATTGTGGGATTGATCGATCATGTATGAAATATTTGTAAATTTATTAAGTTCAGATGCACTTGTTAATTCATTAAAAATTAGAAAAAGTTCATATGGATCGATTGATCCTGAATCAAGATCATCGTCTCCAAATTTACTATCATTAAAATGAAAACCACCTAATTTTTTAAGATCAATTAACCTTGAAACTATCATCTCAATGTTAGTGTTCGGTAAATGATGACCTAAATCAACTAGGCACATTGCTTTTTCTCCAAGTTCTTTTGCACATATGTAGCTAGTACCCCAATCATTTATAACTGTTGAGTAAAATGCCGGTTCGTAAGGTTTATGTTCTAATAAAATTTTCCAATCGTCCGGAAGAGATTTGTAAATTGTTTGCATTGAATCCATATACCAAGATAATGTTCTAGAAAAATTCTGCTGCCCTGGGAAATTGCCACCATCAGCTAACCAAACTGTTAAACCTTTAGACCCAAGGGTAATGCCTTTGTTTATGCAGTCAATATTTAATTCCACCGCTTTTTGCCTTATTGATTGATCTGAATTAGTTAAACTTCCAAATTTATATGAATGTTTGTGATTAGCTTGATCTTGAAAAGTATTTGAATTAACTACATCAAATTTAAGACCATAATTTGCTGCATGATCTTTCAATTCTTTATAATTCTTAACATTATCCCAAGGAAAGTGTGGTGAGACAGAAGAAGTAATACCAATCAAATCGTTTACAATCGCACAATCTTCAATTTTTTCAAATATATTGCGAGGTTCAGCAACGCCAGGAAAACGTCCAAAACGTGTGCCGCCGGTACCTACACCCCAGGAAGGTAGGGCAAGATTAAATTTAGATATTTTTTTTTTTTAATAAATTTTCATTAATATTTAACCTTGATATTCTTTCTAAAAAATATTCATAATCTCTATTCAAATTATCTGTAAATTTAGTATTTGATTCAACTATTATGTTTTTTTCTATTGCTTTAAACATTTTTTTTTCTATTCTGAGATGTTATAATTAACTTATACATTTTTGTTAGAATAATTTTTAATAAATGTTGATAAAGCAATTGTTAAAATCAATAATAATCCAGTAAAAATAATTATACCAACACCAGGAATATTTAATAAGCTAAGACCAAAAGTAAGCATTCCTAATATAATAATTGATAAAAAAACTCCTAAAATTGATCCTGAGCCACCATAAATATAAACCCCTCCAAATACGACCATAGTAATAATCTCAAGTTCCCAACCCAAGGCAATATTTGGTCTTACACTTGAAAGTCTTCCAGATAAAAATAGAGCAGCAATTGATGAAAAAAGTCCATTTAAGGTAAATAAGATAAATGTGTATTTATTAACATTTATCCCTGAATATTTTGATGCTTCAGGATTATTTCCAATAGCAAAAATTTTTTTACCAAAAATTGTTTTATGTAAAAAAAAGGCAAATAAAAAAGTTAATATGATAAAAATAAAAAAAGAATATGGTATCAAATTTAAAAAATAGCCATTACCTAATTCAAGAATAATATTAGGAAAATTACTGTAATATTGATCTTCAAGAAGGACATAAGACAAACCTCTAAATAATGACATTGTGCCAATTGTAACTATTATTGAGGGAATTGCATAATGGGTAATTAACCAACCATTAAAAGCTCCACAAAATATCCCACAAAAAAGTGTTAAAGAAATAATCGAGAATGTTGAAAGCCCTATACTATTTGTATAGCCAAGAACACAGGAAGAGATTGCGATTATAGAAGCTACTGATAAATCAAGTTGGCGAGATATGATTATCAATGTCATACTCAAAGCTACAATTGCTTTCTCACTAAATAAAAAAGTGCTGTCAATGAGATTGACTAAATCAAAAAAATAAGGTGAAATATTTGAGTTTAAAATTAAAATTAAAATTAAAACCAAAAATAAAATAAATTCTTTTTTATAAAATATTGTAGAATATTTACCACCATAATTAGAAATAATATTTTTCATTGAATTTATATAGGATTATTTTTTGTTAAAATATTTTTTTCTCTTATTTTATCTGTTTTGTTATTAATAATAATTGCTACTAGTATAATTATACCTGAAATAGCTAGTTGCCAAAATTGAGATATATTTACAGATGGTAATATGTTTCTTATAAGCCCAATTAACAAAGCTCCAAAAGTACATCCAAAAACAGTTCCTGTGCCGCCCATAACACTTATTCCACCTACCACACAGGCTGAAATAACTGTAAGTTCAAAGCCAATAGCTATTTGGGAAGAGGCAACAGAATATTTAGCTACCCACAAATAACCACATAAACCCGCAATAGCTCCTAATAATGTATATACAATTAAAATATAATGCACATCATTAATACCAATGTATTTAGCGGCTTGAGGGTTTCCACCAAGAGCATACAAATTACGTCCGAATTTAGTATAATTAAGTAAAATAAAAATAAAAATAAAAATTATTATTGCTATCCAAAACATTGTGGGCAAATTAAAAAATTTGAGATGAACAAATGATAAAAAGTTTTCGGAAAACTCATGAGAATAAACCTGTTTTCCGCTGCTAATAAAATATATTAAGCCTCTATAAATACTCAAGGTTCCTAATGTAGTAATAATGAAAGGAACTTTTAAGATACCTATAATTATACCATTGATTAAGCCCAAAAATGTTCCAATAAAACAAGATAGAAGAATAAATACTATTACTGGTAAGTTGGGGTTTGATTGAGAGAGCAATGAAACTATCATTCCAGATAAAGCAAGGATTGATGCAACAGATAAATCAACAGCTCTTATCAAAATTACGAGCATTTGACCAAGTGCTAAAATTATTAAAATAGAACTATCATTTAAAACATCTGATAAGCTATTAAATGTAAAAAAAAAAGGATTAAAAAAACTTACTAATAAAAAAATAGATAATAGAATAAGAAATAAAACAAAATCTTTATTTGTAAAAAAATTTTTTTTCAGTGTTTATTCACCAGTTGCATATGAAATTATTTCTTCAGAACTTGTTCTAGATACGTCAAGAGTCTTTTTAATTAAACCTTTGTACATAACAACCACCCTATCACACATACCCATAACTTCAGGCAAATCGGATGAAACTAAGATTATTGACATTCCTTTGTTGACTAAATTTCCCATAAATCTATGAATAGTTGATTTAGAAGCAATGTCAATTCCCCTAGTAGGTTCATCAAGAATGATAATTTTTGGATCTGTATTCAGCCATTTACCAATTACAATTTTTTGTTGGTTGCCACCAGAAATATTATCAATTATCTGTTCAGAATGAGAAAATTTTATATTCAATTCTTTTTTTAATTTTTCGGCAATATTAAACTGCTTTTTTGTATCAAGTATTCCATAAAGAGAAATTTTTTCTAGAATAGACAATGTCAAGTTATCTTTGATTGACATATTACCAACTATTCCAAAATCTTTTCTTTCTTCTGTAAGATAAACAATTCCTTTATTAATTGCATCTATAGGATTTTTAAATTTACATAAATCATTATTATAACTAATTTTTCCGTTATCGAAATTATTAATAGAAAATATTGACTTCATAACCTCAGATCTTCCCGATCCAACTAAACCATAAAATCCTAAAATTTCTCTTTTATTTAAGTTAAAATTAATATTTTTAAATTGATTTTTTTTAGATAAATTTTCTATTATTAATATTTGATTTCCAATTTTTACTTTTTGTTTAGGATAGATATCGTTAATTTCTCTCCCAACCATTTTTGAAATTATTTTTTTTTTTGAAAATTTTTTTATTTCATCAGAAATAATTAATTGTCCATCTCTAAGAACACTAAATTCGTCACATATTTCAAAAATTTCATCTAATTTATGAGAAATAAAAATTATAGATTTATTTTTTTTTTTTAAATCTTGAATAATTTTAAATAATTGGTCGATTTCTTTTTGAGATAAAGCAGCTGTAGGCTCATCCATGATAATGATTTTTGAATTTTGCATTAAAGATCTTGCAATTTCAATGATATGACGTTGTGCTATACTTAAATTTTTAACTTTTTCATGCGGGCTTATTTCTGATTTTAGAAAATTAAGTATTTTTTTTGATGAAATTTCAATTTCATTCCAATCTATAAATATTTTTTTCTTTAAAATTTGTTTTCCTACAAAAATATTTTCCATTACTGTAAGATTTTCAAACATCACAGTTTCTTGGTGAATAACTGAAATACTATTCTTAAGAGCTACTTTTGGATTAAAAAGATTGATTTTTTTTTTATTTAAAAAAACATCACCTTCATCTGGTTTATAAATACCGGTTAAAATCTTTACTAATGTTGACTTACCTGCTCCATTTTCTCCAACTAGAGCATGTACAGAATTTCTTTTAAGATTAAAATCAACTTTGTCTAAAGCTTTTATTCCCGGAAAAAATTTACTAACTTTCTTTAGTTGTAAATTCATGTATAAAATAAAGTTAATTATTTAATTTAAAATAAATTAAAATATTTCAGCAAATTTATCGATATTTGAACTATCAAAAATAAATGGATCGGCCATTGCTGCATTATTTCCTACACCTATACAAATTTTACCCATCCTACCTGAAGGAATGCATTCGCCATCTTGACCTTTATATTTTTTCGATGCTATCTGATAAGAAAGATAAATAGCAGTGTATCCAAGATCTATTGGATTCCAAATTCCGAATTGTTTCGTTGCGCCACTTTTAACATGTGCTTTCATTTCACTTGGCAAACCAAGTCCTGTTACGTAAACTTTTCCTATCAAACCTTTGTCCTGTACTGCTTTAGCGGCAGCTACTATTCCTACAGAAGTTGGAGCAATTATAGCTTTAAGATTTGGATATTTTTTAAATAATCCAAGTGTCTCTTGATAACTTTTATCAAATAAATCATCGCCATACACAGTATCAACCCATTTCATTTTTGAATATCTATCTTTAGAAAATTCTTTTTTCATTTCTTCAATCCAAGCATTTTGATTAGTAGCTTGACTTGTTGCGCTTAGTATTGCGAACTCACCCTCTCCATTAATTGAATTGTAACACCATTTAATATTTGAACTTCCAATCAATTCAGTATTAGATGGATCCAAATTCATAATTCTTCCTTCTTCAGCAATTCCAGAGTCCCATGAAATAATCGTAATTCCTCTTTGCATAGCTTTTTTTGTTATTGGCACCAAAGCATCTCTATCATTAGCAGAAATAGCTATAGCATCAACTTTTTGAGCAATTAAAGAATTAATAACTTCTATTTGTGCCTCCGCCGTAGTAGTTGCCGGACCAGTATAAATTACTTTTATATTTCCTATTTCTTTTGCTGCCTGATTAGCACCTTCAGCAGCTGCCTCAAAAAAACCAATTCCCAATCCTTTTACAACTAAAGCAATTCTCATTTCGTTTGCAAATAAAAATTGGGTAAATAAATTTGTAACTATTGTTAAAGAAAAAATGAGTTTTAAAATAATCCTAAATAAATTTTTCATAAATCTGTTACCATTTTTACACTTTTTAGATATTAAAATCAAATAAACTTATTATTCAAGCATGGGTTAAAAAAATTAACGAACAAAAAAGAGCATAAATCCAAGGAAGTTAAATCAATAAATTGAATTTGTTAAATGAATGGAAGATATGCAAACCGTACATAGCGTAAAAGGATTAAATCAAACTGCTTCTTCAAGAGAAATAAAATTCTTTGAGAAGAAAAAATTTCTTAAAAAAAAATCTTATTTTTTTATGAAAAATGCATCACAAGAATACCATTGAGAAGGAGCTTGATAATCAACATGATACTATAATCATACCCAAGGTTTTTTCTGCTACTTTAATCCTTCCCCCCCCATCCTAGAGAGGTCATAAATGAATTATAATCAGAAGTCGTATCTAATCGCGAAAGTTGGGCAACTATTTTAATGTTACTTTTAAGAATTATAGAATATGGAACTTCTCTTAATAATTTTTGATTATTTAAAAGTGTAATATTGTCCAATCTCAAGTGTAAACTTCTTTTTGCTTTTAACGTATGTTCATAATTTTCTAGTGGTTCTCTATTTTCATAGTAAAAAGATATGTTGAGTAAAGCATCTGCATCGGATGAATTAAGCATACATAAAGATTCATGACCAAACTGATCTTCATTTTTTGATGTTTTATAGGAGTGTCCTTTAGCAGGTAGAAATGCATCAGGAAATATCCAAATTTTTTTTCCTATTCCACTCATTTTTACTTCTAAAATATTTAATAAAAGCTTCAAGTCCAGTATTAAATATAAGTAATAGGTCAGTAAAGATAATCACTTCAGCTCCAAACGCATTTAACAATCTCAAACTAACTAAATGTAAGCATTCTTAATATAAAAATTATCAATAAGATTAAAAACATGCGACTAATCAGGTCTTTTTTTATGTTAGTTAACCTGGTAATGGACTGTTTTATAAGGATGTGATTTAACTAATACCATTGAAAAAATAAGGACGACGAGTGAATAATAGACGTGTGAACATAATGCCAATGGCTGGTGAAGGGCTAAGATTTAGAAATGCTGGGTATAAAAAACCCAAGCCCCTAATAAATATTGATGGAAAGCCCATGTTTATAAGATCTGCAAAATGTATGCCTAAAGCAGATTTATGGATTTTTATTTCGCAAAAAAAATTTTTAACAAACGATCTAATAGTTAAAGAAATTGAAAAAAATTTTAAAAATTATAATATAATAAGTATTGACCAAACAACAGAAGGACAAGCTTCAACCTGCAGCCTTGCAAGAAAATATTTAAGAAATGATGATCAAATTTTTATAAATGCGTGTGATAGTTTTATCGAATTTGATTTTAAAAAATATTACGCAGAATTGGAAAGATATGATGTTTTGGTTTTTACAACAAAGTGTAAGCAAATACACCTAGAAAATCCCAAAGCATACGGTTGGGTGAAGGTTAATAAAGAAGGAATTCTAAATGTTTCCTGTAAAAAACCATTTAGCAAGGTACCCTTAAATGAAAGACCTATTGTTGGCACATTTTTTTTTAATAAATTAAAATATTTTATTAACTCTATAGATTCATTATTTAAAAAAAAAAATAAAATTAACAATGAGTATTACCTAGATATGGCTATAGCAGAGTCAGTTGAATTGGGTTTTAAAGTTGGCGAATTTTTAGTCGATGATTATGTAGATTTTGGAAGACCTGGAATTGATATTTATGAAGAATTAGAAAAATGGAAGAATAATAATTTAGCAGATTAAACTAATTTATTCTAAAATCATGAAAAATTTGAGCATCGTAATTCCCTGTTACAATGAAGAAGGAAATATACTGGGATTATTCAATAATTTAGAGAAATTAATAAACTTAAATAGTAATTTAGAAATTATAATTGTCGATAATGGATCAACAGATAATTCATTGGCAAAAATTAAAGATCATTCACTTTATAAAAACAAATTAATTAAACTAGTTGTGGTAGAAAAAAATCTTGGATATGGAAATGGCATCATGTCCGGCATCTATAAATCTTCAACCAAATATATATCATGGTGTCATGCTGATTTGCAGACACCCCCTAAATATGCTTGCGATGCATTCAAAAAAAATTTTGATAAGTTAGAAAAACAAAAAGTAATAATTAAAGGTAAGAGAGTAAATAGAGATATTTTTGACCAATTATTTACATTTGGAATGTCAATTGTAGCAAGTTTACTATTTGGTAATAAATTGACCGACATAAATGCTCAACCAAAAATTTTTTCAAGACAATTTTTAAGTTTATTAAAAAATCCACCCAATGACTTTTCTCTTGATGTATATTTAATGGTGATTGCAAAACTAAATAATTATGAAATAATTGAATATACTGTAACTTGGGACAAAAGAACTGCTGGTGAAGCGAAAGGTGGCGGATCCTTGCTTTCGAAAATTAGGATAGTGTTTCAAACTCTTAAATGTATTTATAATTTAAAAAGAAACATTCAATATAATAAATAGTTAATTTTAAAAGATAAATTGGAAAAACTTACTAAAGATCATGATAAAAATGTGGCAAAAGAAGCTTTGAGAATGTTAAAAAATCCTGACATAAAAATTGAAGAAAAATTTCCTACACAATATGGAGGATAGTTATGGATAAAATAATAATTAATGTAACTGATAGAAAAAATTAAAAAACATCACTTATTAATATGGAAATAATTATTCATAGAGTAAATTTGTTAAAAAAACTAAAAAAATTACCAACTCTTTTTGGAACTGAAATTGATATTAGATCAAAGGGTTCAAAATTGATTTTAAACCATGAGCCAGACAATAAAGGTGATAGATTAGAAGATTATTTATCTATGTATAAACATGGGACATTAATTTTAAACATCAAAGAAGCTGGTATAGAAAATGAAGTGATTAAAAAAGTAAAACAGGCTAAAATTAATTCATATTTTTTATTGGATGTAGAATACCCTTTTATTTTTAAAAGCATTAAAAAAAAACAAAGAAATATAGCAATCAGATTTTCCGAAATTGAACCAATTAGTAATGCAAAAGTTTTACATAAATATTTTAATTGGATATGGATAGATACAATAACAAAGCTTCCAGTCAATAAGAATAATATAAAAATAATAAAAAAATATTATTCTTGTCTTGTATGTCCAGAAAGATGGGGCAGATCTAAAGAAATAAAATCTTATTGGAAAAAATTAATTAAATTAAAATTCATTCCTAATGCAGTAATGACCTCAGAAAAATATGCAAACAGATGGAGTAATTTATTTAATTTATATAAATAAAAACTTTATAATTATTTAAAATTGTTTATCCAAGTCCTATTACATTGACATATTTATGTTCTCAGATATAGTAAATCTTCTAAGTAGATAGATTAAAAAATAAAATTTTTTC
>PVBE010064085.1_pt1 | contig 10152 bp, 6 predicted proteins | sample 1631181 | NCBI WGS metagenome assembly PVBE01 (sample SAMN08397723, study PRJNA350692) | Marine metagenome, whole genome shotgun sequencing project. | isolation source: water | place: Pacific Ocean | collected 2012-04 | reverse complement strand
TACTCACACGATTGAGTTTACAGCAATAAGCACTTCTACTTTTATAGGTTTTAAGCACACTACTGGCGCGACGCATACCTTAGATAATGTTTCAGTCAAATCAGGAACGCAAGATGCGAAAGTTCGCTTAGTACCTTTTGAGTTTTCAGTCACACAGCCTTACATATTAGAGTTTGGCAATTTATATATCCGTATATACAAGGACAACGGGCAAATTCAATCAGGTGGTAAGCCAGTAGAAATCACTACAACTTATCTGACGGCAGACTTGCCTTCACTAGCCTTTGCCCAAAGTGCAGATACTTTATATATATCTCATAAAGAATACGCTCCGAGAAAGCTGACTCGCTCGTCGCATACTTCTTGGACGTTAGCAAAAATCAGTTTTACCGGCTCTACGTTCCCATCTACTTTTTGCGCTGGCTCCGCAGGCGTTGGAACGGATGGGAATAACAAGAACCCAGGCGCAGTCACTTTCTTTAACCAAAGATTATTTTGGGGAGGAAGTAATACTGATCCTCAAAAGATTTGGGGAAGTGAAGTAGCAAGCTTTGAGTCAATGGATCAAGGCAGCGCTGGAGCTGATAACAGCGTTGAGTTTACTTTAGTGGCAAATCAGGTAAACGCAATTCAATGGCTGGCAGAATCGACTGACATGTTATGTGGAACACTGGGCGGCGAGTTTACGATTACTGGAGGGCAGGACGACAATATATCTCCGACAAATATTAAAGCGGTTCGCCAAGCTGGTTTCGGAAGCAACAAAGTAGCACCTCTTAATGTAGGTAACTTACTTTTGTTCAATCAAAGAGCTGGGCGAAAAGTAAGAGAGCTGGTATTTAGCTTTGATGTTGACGGGTACTTAGCTCCTGACATTACTTTGCTTGCAGAGCATGTTAGCGAATCGGGTGTCGTGGACATGGCTTACCAGCAAGAAGAAGACACAATTGTTTGGGCATGTACTGCTGACGGAGTGTTAATCGGTTGCACTTACTTACGCGACCAAAACGTAGTTGCATGGCATCGTCATCCAGTAGGCGGCGATATGCCGGTAGTCGAATCAGTAGCTGTTATCCCTTCTTCTGATGGTTTAAGAGATGAGCTTTGGATTAGCGTTAAGAAAAGAGTTAATGGAGTAACAAAAAGATTTGTTGAATGGCTTGACCCGTATGTTTTTGCTGACTCATGTTTAACGCTGGATAATCCTGTAACAATTACAGGGGCGACACAAGCTAATCCTGTAGTGGTGACGGCAGCGTCGCATGGATTTTCAAACGGTGATCTAGTTGACATAAAAGAAGTCAAGGGAATGACTGAGTTGAATGGCAATCGTTACAAGGTTGCCAATCAAGCTACGAACACGTTTGAACTGACGAACCAAACGACAGGAGCCAATATCAATGGCACTGCGTTTTCTAAATACGACTCTGCTGGAAAAGTTCGGAAGGGTGTAACCACGATCACGGGTCTAGCACACCTGGAAGGCGAGTCGGTCAAGATTGTAGGAAACGGCGCGGTCTTTCCAGACAAAACGGTGAGCGGTGGTTCTGTAACAGTTTCAAGCGCAGTCTCCGAGGCTTATGTCGGACAGGGATTTTCTGGAGTGATTAAACCCAGTAGGCCAGAGTTTGGTACACCTACTGGAACGAGCCAAGGCAGAAAGAAAAGAGCGAATCAGGTTCTAGTTCGTTTGGTGAACACAACTGGAATCAAAATCAATGGCGACCAGATTCCATTCAGATCGTCGGCAGATCTGATGGGCAGTCCTCCAGCAGCATTTACGGGGGATAAGAAAGTGATGAACCTGGGCTATGACCGCGACGGATTTGTAGAGATTCGCCAGGAGCAGCCTTTGGATTTTCATGTGGTCGCTGTAATTATGGACATGAATGTCGGCGAACACTTCTAAACGGTGGGTAACTGGCTTTGAGCCTTGGCATCTGAAAGCGTTGAACTTGCGGCACAGCGATTCTGTAGCTTTATCGCATATAGATCGCGAATCGGATGTTCAGCTTAAAGGAATGCAAAAAGGCACTGCCTTCACAGGATTTTCTGAAGGCGAAATTATAGGATGCGCTGGCATTATTCCTATCTGGCCTGGAGTGGGACACGCTTGGGTGACAATGGGAGCAAATTACAAGAAGCATCGAATATGGGTGCATAAAAATGTAATGAGTTTTATGGACAAAATTATTGAAGGCATGGAGTTGAATCGCGTACAGGCAAATGTGGTTTGTGATTTTTACCCAGGCGTTCAATGGCTGGAAAGGATGGGATTCAATCTGGAAGGCAAGATGCAAAAGTATGGGCCAGAAGGCGAAGACCACTATTTATACGCAAGGATTATTGCATGATTTTCGATGAAGAAAGCCTACGCAAAACATTAAGTAAAGCGCATAACTTTACAGCGATTGGTGTAAAAGTTTTAGGGATGACTGCTGCAAAAGCAGCGACTGCTAAAGGAGCGGCGGCGGCGTTTCAAGCTGGAGTGGCTGTTAGTTCTTTGGCGGCAACGGCTGTAGGCGCTGGAGTTTCTGCCTACGGGCAAGCACAGCAAGGCAAAGCCGCTAACGCCGTTGCTCAAAGAAACGCGCAAATACAATTGCGCGATGCTGAGATTGCCAAGCAGAACGCTGAGTTTAACGCGAGGATGAAAGAAAAGCAGGACGACCAGCGACGCAGGGCAATGATTGCCAAGCAAGGCGGCAGCGGAGTTGAAGCGGTTGAAGGAACTAACTTGCTGGCTTTGGCAGAACAAGAGTTTATTGATGACATGAACGCGCAGCTAATACGCAGAGGCGGTTCTATGCAAGCCCAAGGATTGCAGGACCAAGCGGTGCTTACTTCTGCAAGCGGAACTGTCGCTCGCAAGTCTGGCATGATAGGAGCAGGGGCAAGTTTGCTGACGGGGGCTGGGAAAACGGGTGTGCAATATAGAACATTAGATCAGCAAGGAGTGTTTAAAACAGTATGAACGTAGATTTCTCTGTTATTCCACAAAATCAATTGTCTGGTCTGCGTCAGACCAATCAGTGGGCTTTTACCGAGCCGTATAGGCAGATGGCTCAAACTGGGCGCAACTTACAGTGGTTAGGGTCTACTGGCGTGGAACTAGTGTCTCGACAAAAGTCTTTAGCGGATGATTTGGCGTATGGTGAATTGTTAGCGGATTTTAAAAATGCTCAGAGGGAAAATGAAGGGAAATTAATTCAATTTTCAAAGCGCGATCCATCCGCATTAGCCCCTGATAAGCATGGCGACTATCCTTTAGCTGCAAACGCATTTGCTCTTGGGGTAAATTCACAAAAAAAAATATTGGATAGTAGTAAGTTTAAAAGTTTAGGAGTAAATGCTCAGAGAAAATTAACACAATTAACTAATGATTTGATTAACGAGCGTGAAATTAAAGCAAAACTGGAAACTACTAAAATATTACATGCAGCACAAATTGTTAAAGATGAGCAAAGTTTTAGTGCCGTATTAAATCAGGGGAATGATCCGAATGTGAGTGAAATAGAGTTTCAAGCGCAAGTGGATAATTATAAAGCGGAACTTATTAAAGATAGCCAGAGGAATGGGATAAGGGACAGCTTGCAACTACAAAAGACTTTAGAGTCAATTGATCAGCGGGTTACAAAAGTAAAATATAACAAGGCTAAGTTAATGGCGTTTATCGAGGGTACACCAAAAGCAATTCAGTCGGTTGCGGATCGTTTGCAAAAAGGTGAATTTGGCACAAAACCAGAAAATGTTGCCACAGAATTGACGGCTTTATATGGATATTTTAATACTGCTCAAGAAGCGCAGGCACGGCGATGGAAAGAAGCTAAGGCGAAAGTAGTCAATGAGACTGAAACTGAATTTTTGCAGAGATTGGATTCTGGAGATTTCGAGGAACACGAATTAGAAGATATGTTGAATGAATATGGCGACAATGAATTACGCGGTGAGGGGACAAAGTTACGCCAATTACGAAAAGATTTAAAAGCGCATTTTAAGCCAGAATCGGACCCGCCCAGTTCAATTAATAGAGAAATGCTTTTATCAGTTGAGCGCATCAATATTTTGAACCCAGATGCTGCCAGCGATCTTAATGACTTATTGCGTATAACGCAAAATCTTGGCGAATCTGAGGAGGGGTTGAGCGCTAAAGAAGAAGCAGGAATTACGCAAGCAATAAATAAAAAGTTACTTTCAATTAATAAGGCGGATGCTACGAAGGCAGCGGCAGAAAAGACAAAATATATAAAGCGTATTGAACATAGAATGCGCGAAGGCAGAAATAGCACCATGCCTATGAGTTCGAACGCAATGGCAATCCAGTTTGTTGCGGAAGACCTTTTTAATGAGTTGATTTTAAAAAGTCAGATGCCTGGGGAAGAACCATTAACATATAAAGAGGCATGGGAAACGGTTGATGATGCAATCACACAAGTATACCCAGGATTTAAAGAGTTGACTTTAGACTTGGATGCTTTGCAACAGGCATTGGAAATTGATGCGAGCGAATTAAGGGCAAGATTTGCACGGGGCGAGGATATTACGGATCGCGAGGAAGAGGCATTGCGAATTTATACTGACGCGCTTGAAGCGAACGAATCATCTCTGTTTAACAAGAATCAGTCTGAAAATACAGGGCAATAAATATGGCGGAGCAAACACATCCAGGGGTAGACGGATTTCAAATCCATGAAGATGGATCGATGGATATTTTTTTAATTAAGAAAAAGCGGCAGCGCAAAGAGCGTTTGCAGAAATTATTTGATCGTGTAGACAATGCCAAAAAACCGATTACGTTTTCTTCGGAAGGGTCGCCTGGGGCTTCTGGCACAGGCTTTGATTTTTCTGGGGATGTGGATTCTCCAGAAAGTAGGACAGAAAAACCAGAGGATGATGATATTTCTTTGTTGGAGTTTTTGACTCAAGTGGGCGTTGGAGGTGCGCTCGATGCAGCGGATCAAACTTCCAAGCTGGTTGTGTCAGAGGGGCAAAGATTGCGCGACACTACGCTGGAAGATGTGGGAAGAAATTTGCAGGGTTTTGCGGCAAGTGTTGCTACACCAGAGATGTTAGAGGCAGGCCACTTCGATCCTTTGCCAGAAGGGTCTTTCGGTGAGGTTGGGAAAAAGACTGTTCAAGAAGCTTTAGACGATATTGGAATGGGCGGCAAAATTCCTTTTGCCATTCCTCAATTAGAAAAGAAAGGCGGGGCTGGTACAGAGTTTGCGAGAGGCGTGGCTTCTTTTCTTTATGGATTTACTGTACTGCGAACATTTGGTGTTGCGCGAGGCGCTGGATCGGCTGGTGTTGGATCTGATGTTTTGACTACGCCAGGAGAAAACAATCTTGCCAACATGTTTAACCAGTTGGCCCCAGAATTGAAAAATCCTATAACAGATTTTTTGGAAGCTAAAATTGATGATTCGGTCTTAACGCAGCGTCTTAAACAGGCTGGATTGGGCGGCGCAATTGGTTCTTCTTTAAAATGGGCGGCAATTGGCTTAAAAAAAGCTGGCATTACGATGGCTGATCTTGTAACGCCTAAAAAAGCTATTAGAAAAGCGCGTAAAGCACCTTGGAGAGAAGAACAGGGGCCATTACCTAAATCTGAAAATACAGTTACGATCAAACACTATTGGCATGGCGGTGTGGATGTTGATCTTGATGGTTTTGAAAAATATTTAGGAAAGGTCAATAGCGGTAAGGCAGTCAAAGAATCTATTCAGGATGCTCAGGATATTTTGGAACAAGGGCGTGTGCAGCCTGACGGTAGACCTATTCGGCATCGCGCCGAAGCGGTCAAAGAAGCACGTTTACGTTTACAAAAAGACCCTATTGGAGAAACTCGACGAATCTTAAAATTAGATTCAAGTAAAAAAATCGATGATGTTGATCCGTTAATTATGGAGTTGGTGTTTGCGGCGCACATGCTGAGGTCGAAGGAGTTGGCGGCGGAATTGCTGAAACAACGTCGTTTTCAACCAGGCGTGTTTAAGGGAATACATGCGGCGGCGATGGCAATGGCGGAACAGCGAAAGCAATTATCCGAATCTGCCGCTCGTGTTTTGGGGATTCGCAACGCTATTAAGACATTGGAATTAGAGGAAGGTGTACGTTTCGGTAAAGAAGTGCAGGAAGAGTTGGGGGCGCTCCCCCCAGGTGCTTCAGAAGTTGATTTGATAAAGTTTTATAATTTGCTTAATGCCCGTCAGCTAAAAAAATCGTATGACATGGCTGCCCGTCCAGGGATGAAAGATTTTCTTTTAAAATACATGTATTTTAATCTTTTGTCTGGAGGTGATACCCAAGTCGCCAACATTATTGGCAACATGCTTGGTGTAACTTTTAACTTAACGGCAAGAAAAGTTGGGGAGCAAGTTCGTGGCGGCTTGCGTTTTATGGGTAGCAAGGAAAAGGGCTTGCAAGATGGTGAAACCGCAGCATTAACTTTTGGTCTGCTTAATGCTTTGAGGCGACTATTTCCCGCTTTTCAACAAAACATAAAAAATACTTTAAGAGGGCGAGATATAGAGGTTAGTGATGTTACGAAGCTGGAAGGTTTGGGGTCTAAACCAGCTTTGATGAATGCAAAAACTTTTAATCAGTTTTTTCCAGAAGCCATCCCAGGAGAACGTCCAAATTTTTTTGATACGGCTGTAAATCAAATTGGTGCGCCAATAGAAGCACCTGGCAGGTTTTTAATGTCGTTGGATCATTTAGCGCAAGGGGCTTCATTTGATGCGGCAATGTATGCCGTGGCGTTTCGCAAAGCAACGGAAGATGGGTTGACAGGTAAGGCTGCGGCAGACAGGATTCAATTTTATTTACAAAATCCAACTGTTAGCGTTATTGAAGAGGCAACTAAGTTTGCTCGTTCTAATGTGTTTCTTGATGAACTTGGCCCTTTTGCCAGAAATCTTCAAAAGGGTTTGGATGATAGCGCCTGGGGCAGAATCCTAGTTCCATTTATGAAGGTGTTGGTCAATCTTGCAAAATTCCCTATACAAAATGGGCCTTTAGGGGTCTTGACTCCTAAGCAATTTAATGCGGTTTTTAAAGGTACAGCAGTAGAGCGGGATATTGCTTTTGGGCAAATGATTACAGGAACGGCAATTTCATTATCGGCAATATCAATGGCGTTAGGCCAGGGAATTAATGGCACGTTAGGCGCGGATAAATCCAAGTTATCTGCAAAACGCAGAAGAAATAAAATACCGTGTTCTTTTCGTGTTCACAACAAGGATGGATCGGTGCGTGACATTGCCTTTAATAATATGGCTCCTGTAGGGCAATACTTTTGTGCGGCGGCTGATTTTGCCAGAATTGTTGGTGAGTTGAAAGCGGGAGAGGATATTGCATTAGCAGAAGAATTTATTAATTCGACCCGCAAGATTCTTTTAAATGCCACGTTTGCCCAAAACATTATTCAAATTGGTAATGCTCTGGAGAAAGGTGATACTAAAATTTTAGAAAATTTGGTTGCCACGTTGATACCCGCGAGCAATATTGTGGCGGATTTTCAGCGCAATGGTGTTCCATATTATTCGGATGGAGACAATAAATTGCGGGATACCCGCACTATCAATCCAAATAAATTTCAAGGGAAACCTGGAGGCAGAGTTGTTGAGCCTTTTTATGAGGGATTTTATCGATTGATTAATAGGTTCCGTTCACGCATTCCAGGCTTGTCAGACGACTTACCGGCTCGACATAATTTGTGGGGTGAAGAGATTATTTTGGAGGGAGGTTTGGGTCCAGATATTATTTCTCCGATTTACACTTCAACCGAAAAGGACAGTCCGATTGATGACATCATTGATGATAATGATGTTGAGGTCAAGATGCCAGAAGATAATTACAAGGGAGTAAAGCTTACGCCATCTGAATACCAAGAGTGGATTGTACGCGCTGGGAAGCCTGCAAAAAAAATGCTTGAAATATTTTATGCAAATGGCGTGTTTGATACAAAGGAGGAAGGTGGCCCAGGATTAAGTGGTGGCCCAGCAGGAGGCAAGGCACAAATAATTCGCGCTTATGTTAATGGGTTTAGGAACCAAGCGATGGAAGAAATGTTGACCGAAGAAAAACATCGAGATTTATTGAAATCGGTCACCCAGAAAGGTTTAGAAACTTATGATGCGCGCATGACATTAGAACATAAGCCATTGGATATTGAAGGAATTATGAAAAATTTTCCATCTAGGAACTAAACTATGACCATATCAACACTAACAAGAACTAAGCAATACAACGGAGATAATTCGACGACTGTATTTGCCTACGATTTCAATATACAGGCTGAATCAGAAATTGAAGTTTATCTTGGCACTCCTGTCGGCGCTCCAACATCTTGGACGAAAAAAACATTGACGACCCATTACACTCTAAGTGGGGTTGGCACAGCCGGTGGCGGGAATGTAACTTTTACGAGCGGCAATACTCCGCCAACTGGAACGGGCAACGTATTTATCCGCCGTGTTACCGCTAAAACGCAGACGAGTGATTACGTTGAGAACGATCCATTTTCTGCTGACACGGTTGAAGGGAACCTGGATAAGCTTACGCAAATCACCCAGGACATGCAGGAAGAGATTGACCGCTGTTTCAAACTGGGAAGCATCGTCCCTGATGCGGGTGAAACGGAAGCTTCTTCCGTAGTTGCAGATCGAAAGAACAAGCTGTTTGCTTTTGACAACGACGGGGATTTTAGCGTTACCTCTGAGATAGGCAATGTTCAGGGGAACTGGGCAGCATCTACTGCGTATGTGTTGCGTGACATTGTTAAGGACACAAACAATAATAATATTTACATTTGTATTACTGCCCACACTTCTTCTGGATCAGTGCCAATCAGTTCAAATACGGATGCGGCAAAATGGTTCTTATTAGTAGACGCGGCGAGTGCTACGACTTCAGCTTCGGCAGCCGCAAGTTCGGCTACAGCGGCGGCTTCAAGTGCGACCGCAAGTGCGAGTTCGGCTTCTACGGCGGCCGGTCATGTTTCCACATGTGCCGGTCATGTTTCAACGGCAACCACAAAAGCCGGGGAAGCCGCGACATCAGCCACGGCAGCGGCGGCCAGCGCAACGGCAGCGGCAGCATCAGCGGACAATTTTGATGACACATATTATGGTGCAAAAAGTTCCGATCCTAGCACCGATAATGATGGTGATGCAAGAAGCGTAGGCGATTTATATTTTAATACTTCTGCTAATAATTTACGCGTATGGAATGGCTCCGCATGGCAAGTGGCTGCCGTATCGGCGAGCGGACTGCTAACAGAAATCAGCGAAGATACCTCGCCTCAACTTGGAGGTGATTTAGACACTAATTCACGCAACATATTAATTGATGATGCACATTTCCTCGCTGACGATAGCGGTAATGAATATATTATTTTTCAAAAAACTGCATCGGCGGTCAATCAAATTGATGTGACCAATGCGGCGGCTAGTAACGATCCAAGCATTACCGCAACGGGTGACGATAGCAATGTCGGGTTAACCATTGCAGCCAAAGGTACAGGCGTAGTCCAAATTACAACAACAATGAACCCATCAATATCAAGCACGGGCAAGGCGCTTGTCCTCGGATTCTAGGAGAACATTATGGCATCAGAGTTATTAAAAGTATCACATACAGCAGGAGTAACGAATAGCGAATCGGTTTTGATCAATGGTGTAAATGGACACACTTACACTATTCTTTCGATTCTGATTTGTGAAACAGCAGGGGCAGCAGAAACATTTGATCTTTACATAGATGATGGTGGAGGTGGTACAGATTATGAAATTTATTCAGATCAAGCTTTAGCTGCTAATGCAACCTTTGAGCATACAACTAAATTTGTTATTGAAGATGAAGATCATTTATGTGCATCCACAGCTAGTTCTGCAAATGTGGATATTATTGTTAGTTACTTAGACCAAACTCGATAAAGTAATATTATGAGTGGATCAATTGAAACAAATTCTGGACGAAAGTCTGGAACAATAGGAGCAAAGGTAGCTGGCCCAACTATCTCTGCAAGTGACCCCACCATCTCAACGAATGCAACATTAGGAACCCAGTGGGCAAATAGTACCAGCGGGGAGTTCTTCATTTGCACGGACAGCACGGAAGGCTCTAATGTTTGGACCAATGTCGGTAGTG
>PVBE012607645.1_pt1 | contig 10153 bp, 10 predicted proteins | sample 1631181 | NCBI WGS metagenome assembly PVBE01 (sample SAMN08397723, study PRJNA350692) | Marine metagenome, whole genome shotgun sequencing project. | isolation source: water | place: Pacific Ocean | collected 2012-04 | reverse complement strand
GATTCGAACCTCCGACCTCTGCAACCCCATTGCAGCGCGCTAGCCAGGCTGCGCCACGCCCCGACCGAGGGGCCATGTTCTATCCGGGTCACGCCACTGCGTCAATCGGCCCTGTCCCAACAAGCCTGGGTAAGAGACAATCTGGTCGTGGTGAAGCCCGGTAGAGAGCGTCTGAGCGGGGGTCCGAGGGTGCGGCGGCGCCACCGGACCTGGATCAGATCCATGATCTTCGCGACCTCGGGCTGGGCGGTGTTCTGGTGCTCAGCGATCTGGGACCGGCTGAGTGATGGCTGGGCGCCCTCTCCAGAGCTCGCCTACTGGATCTCCACTCCCCTCGCCTTAGCCGGCTTCGCCATGGCCGTCTTCACCATCCGCAGCCAGCGCAGCTGGCTCCTCTTCGTCAGCGTCCCGCTCTGCGCGAACGGGTTCCTCATGGTCCTCCCATGGGTCCTCCCCGGGGCCGGGGGTCTGCACGGCCAGTGAGTCAGGCGAGCGGAGTCGCCGCCAAGAGCATGCTGGCGCCCGTGATGGCTGTCAGGACGGTCAGGAAGAGCACGGAGTACGCGATCCGACTGTGAGTCTTCCGGTGGGAGGACTGCTTGATCGTCGCGACCCCAGACCCGACCACAACGAGGTACGAGCCTGTGGTCACCTTCGCGAGGAGCAGGTGGAAGGGGTAGATCCACCCAGCCGCCTCGAGGTCATAGCGCTCCCCAAGTCCTTCAGCGAAGTAGATGGTCACGCCGAGTCCGACCACCGCCCCCGCCACCCAGGAGAGGTGCGCCTTCCTCTTCGCCGCACGACCCGTGACCACCACCCCCCCGAGGCAGACGAGCGTCACACAGAGGAAAGTCAGGAAGCCTGCAGCAGGAGTCACTTCACGTCCCTTAAGAGAGATCCCATCTCGCTCACTGGCTCGCGGCTCATCAAGTCCTGCACCGCGTCTCGCGCGTCCTTCCCCTCGAAGAGGATCTCATGAACTTGCTTCGCAATGGGGAGCTCCTCGTCACCGAGCTCGGCCTCAGGTCCGAACAGCGCCTTCGTGGTCCAGACCCCCTCGGCCACCATCTCCATCCGTCCGAGGATCTCTTCGAGGGTCTCTCCCTTCCCGATGGCCTCTCCCACAGCGCGATTGCGGGAGTGCTCTGAGCAGCAGGTGGTCACGAGATCCCCGAAGCCTGCCAAGCCAAAGAAAGTCTCAGCCTTTCCGCCGCGACTCCGCCCGAAGCGCGCCATCTCGACCATCCCGCGGGTTATGAGCGCCGCCTTGGCGTTGTCACCAAGCTCTAGGCCGTCACAGATGCCTGCCGCGAGCGCGATCACATTCTTCAGCGCCCCGGCGAGCTCTGCGCCCACGGGATCATCAGAGGTGTAGACCCGCAGGCTGTCGCCGCTGAAGGTCGCTTGTACTCGTGCCGCGAGCTCGAGGTCGTCGCTGGCTGCGATCACGGAGGCGGGCAGCCCACGAGCGACCTCCTCAGCGTGGCTCGGCCCGGTGAGGACGCAGTATCCGCGCTCGCCGAGGACGCTCCCTAGAATCTCCAGAGGGTGTTGGAAGGTCTCGATCTCAACGCCCTTCGTCGCGGTGACGATGGGGAGCGTCCCAGGGAGCGCGTCTTCGAAGCGCTCGGCGACCGCGCGGAGATGCTGAGTGGGCACGACGCTGACTGCGAGTTCCACGCCGTCTGCGGCAGAGGAGGGGTCAGCGCTGAAGCTCATCGTCTCAGGCAAGCTCACGCCGGGGAGGAAGCGCTTGTTCTCTCGGTGCAACGCGAGCTCTTCAGCCTGCTCAGGGAACGCGCTCCACAAACAGACCTCCACGCCATGACGCGCGAGCACGAGGGCCAGGGTCGTTCCCCAGCCACCGTCTCCGATCACCAAGACCTTTGAATAGGCATCACTCATCTGATTCTGCTCCCGCAGACCCTCTGCTGCGGAGCCCCAGTCTCGTCCTTGCCTCCTCACCCTGCAACAGCCGCTCGATGTTGGGGCGGTGACGGGCCCAGATAAGGATGCACAAGAGCAGGGCTGCCGCCGCGAACCACTCACCCCCTTCATCCTCTCCCCACCGCAGCCAAGCGGTGACGGGGAAGGACGCGCTCATGGCCAGAGAGCCCACGCTGACGTGGCTCGACACGAAGACGGCGAGGAGCCACACCGGCCCCCCCCAGAGCGCGACCGCAGGATCGACGGCACAGAGCGCCCCTAACGCGGTCGCGACCGCTTTCCCTCCACGGAAGCCGATCCAGATCGGCCAGACGTGCCCCGCCGCAGCGGCGACTCCGGCAGCTGACGCCACCGCGAGCGCCTCCGCTGATCCAGACTGCAGGAGGTACCAAGGGACGAAGAAGCCCTTCCCTAAGTCGAGGGCGAAGGCGAGGAGGCCCAGGGGCTTACCCAGGGCCCGCATGGCGTTCGTCGCCCCGATGTTCCCGCTGCCCACCGCGCGCAGGTCGACCCCGCGCACCTTGGCGAGGAGGATTCCGAACGGTACAGACCCCAGGAGGTAGGCCCCGAGGACCCAGGTCAGGTCAGAGAGGTTCCACATCTCGCCCATGAGGGTATCCTCCGCGAGCCTCTGAGGCTCTCTCGGAGCAGAGATCACCGAAATTGAAAGCGATCGGAGCAGACACTGGCGGGACCTTCACGGACCTCGTCCTCCTGGAAGGAGACGAGGTTCAGACAGTGAAGGTCCACTCCACCCCCAAGGACCCCTCTGAGGCCGTGCTCTCCGGGCTGGAGGCGCTCGGAGGAGCGCCTGGGGTCGAGCTCATCCACGGCTCCACCGTCGGCCTCAACGCGATGCTGACCGGCGGGGTCGCCCCTACCGCGCTCGTCACGAACGAGGGCTTTCGTGATCTGATCGAGATCGGGCGTCAGGATCGCCCCGAGCTTTACGCGCTCCACCCCACAAAGCCGTCTCCCCTCGTAGAGCGTCGACGCCGCTTCGAGATAGCCCAGCGCGCCTTCCCGTCAGAAGGCGGCTCCCTCGAGGTCACGCAGCGGCCGACGAAGGCTGAGCTCTCTCGCCTCGCCGAGCGCGTGCGTCGATCGGGCGCGAAGTCGGTCGCTGTCTGCTTGCTCCACTCCTACGCAGACCCAGCCATGGAGGAGGAGGTCGCGCGGCACCTCGAGGCGGCCGGACTCAGCGTCACCTGCTCCGCGCGCCTCTTCGCCGAGTACCGCGAGTTCGAGCGCTTCTCCACCGCGATCGCCAACGCGAGCCTCGTCCCCATCGTGCGCGCTTACATCGAGCGGCTCTCGGAGCGCGTCGGCGAGCGCGAGCTCTCCATCCTCCAATCGAGCGGCGGGAGCTTCCCCGCCTCACAAGCCGCGCACGAGCCGGTGCGGGTGCTCTTCAGCGGTCCGGCTGGCGGCGTCGTCGGCGCCGCCCGCGCAGCAGCGCAGGCCGGGCACGAGGAGGTGGTGACCCTCGACATGGGCGGGACGAGCACCGACGTCGCGTTCCACTCGAACAAGGCTGGTCTAGAAGAGGCCGTGAACGACGTCCAGGTCGCAGGACATCCCATCGGCGTCCCAGCGCTCGACATCCACACGATCGGCTGCGGCGGAGGGTCCATCGTCTCGGTGGACCCGAGCGGAGTGCTGCGCGTCGGACCTCTGAGCGCTGGCGCCAGTCCGGGCCCTGTCTGCTACGGGACCGGGACCGACCTCACAGTCACGGACGCTCACGTGATGCTCGGGCACCTCTCTCCCGGCGCCTTTCTGGGAGGAGCCCTTGAGCTCGACGTTGAGGAGGTGAAGAGAGGCTTCACCGCCCTCGGGAAGAAGCTCGGGGTGTCACAGCGAGCCGCGGCGGAGGGCGTCTTGTCAGTCGCGCGCGCGGCGATGCGCCGCGCCGTCGGCGTCATGACCATGCAGCGAGGTCGAGACCCCCAGCGCCTCCCGCTGGTGGCGTTCGGCGGCGCTGGCGGGCTGCACGCTGCCGCGCTAGCGGACAGCCTGAACCAGCCTGGGGCGCTCATTCCCCGCCACCCAGGCGCGCTGAGCGCCTGGGGTATGGCACACGCAGATGCCGTGCAGGACCGCTCTCAGACCGTCCTGGGCGACCTAGGAGACTGGCCCCGGGCGAAGCGCGCGTCTGTCTTGAAGGAGCTCGCCCAAGACGCCTCTGACCTCCTGAGGGCGTCTGGGCACGCTCAGAGCTCGATCCAGACAGAGTTCCGCTTGGACCTTCGCTACCGAGGCCAGTCTTACGACCTCGCCCTCTCCGAGGGTCGCCGTGACGACGCCGCGACGAGGTTTCACCGGGCACACGCGGAGCGCTTCGGCTGGGCTTTGGAAGACGCCGAGGTGGAGCTCGTCCACTTGCGAGCCCGCGCCCTCGTCCGTCGGACCCTGCCGCGGACGGGAGAGGTGCAGCCCAAGCGCCTCTCAAAGAGCGCCGTCCTCGGGACCCAGCGAGCCGGCTTCAACGGACAGGTGCTCGCCCGGCGCATTCAGCGAGAGGCGCTGCAAGAGGGCGTCAGATTCCACGGCCCTGCGATCATCGAGGAGTACTCCGGGACGACCCTCCTGCCTCCTAAGTGGTCCGCCCAAGTGACGAAGGGTTTGCACCTCTGGCTTTCCAAGATCTGACCCCCCCAGCGGTCTCCGGTCGCCCTTCTCTGATAGAATGCCGCCAGAGTGCGCACGGGTCCGTCCGAAGTACCCAGAGAGAGCGCCTAACACAACTTTTCCATTGGAGAGAACCTCATGACCTACGTCATTGCTGAACCCTGCGTCAACACGAAGGACACCGCTTGCGCTGAAGTCTGCCCGGTAGACTGCATCCACCCGACGAAGGAAGACGAAGAGTTTGAGAAGGAGACGATGCTCTACATCGACCCTGATGAGTGCATCGACTGTGGAGCTTGCGCCCCGGAGTGCCCCGTTGACGCGATCTTCGATGAGAACGAGCTGCCTGAGCAGTGGTCTAACTACACAGAGATCAACGCTGCGTGGTTCGCCAACCGCGCCTGAGCCTGCGCTCTCAAGACCCCTGAGCCTGCGCTCTCAAGACCATTGAACAGCGGCCTGCCCCATGAGCAGGCCGCGCTCATATCCAGGCAGTGTGCTCAGGACAGGCGGAAGGTGAACGGCTTGGAGACCGTGATCGTTCCTTTGCCAGGCTCGAACCGATATCCGCGCGCAGCTTCGATCGCGGCTCGATCCAAGGAGCCATGCCCGCTGCTCTTGACCAGCTCTACGGCGACCACATCGCCGGAGGGAGCGACCGTCATGCTGAGGTGGACAGTGCCCTCGAGGTGACGGAGCACTGCGCTCTTTGGATAGACCGGCGCGGGGCTCTCTAGGAGCTGACGGAGCTCTTCAGGCTCTTCTCCGAGCGGCTCCTCTATGGGCACCTCCTCGACCTCCAAGGTCTCGAGCGCCTCCAACTCCAGGTCTTCGAAGGGGTCCTCTTCCAAGAGCGGGTCCTTCTCCATGGGCTTCACAGGCTGAGGTGGGTCGGGCACAAGGTCCTCCTCAATGAGGTCCACCTCTTCCAAGACAGGCGGGATCTCCGTCTCGTGCTCCTGCTCTCGAATGACCACAAACGCGTCGTCGCGAGGGAGCGAGGCGACCGTGATCTCCCGCGGCGTGTTGGAGGGGCCTACCGGCGAGCTCCACTCGACCTCGTTGATGAGCACCAGCCCTCCGACGAAGAGCGCGTGCAAGCCGATGGAATAAGAGAAGGCCCACGGAAGCCTGGAGAAGTCCTGTGTACTTCGCCCACGCAAGGAGCGTGTTCTGTTGATGTTCTTAGGGTCTACCAAGGGGATGCTGGAGAGCTGTGCTCTCCTAGATTCTCCCCTCTTAGACCGCAGAAGGGGGGAAGAGGGTTAGAAATGCCCTCTCAAACCGAAGGCGAGCCCGAATCCAGGCGCATCAAAGCCTGACGCGTGTACGCGATAGCGCTCGTCCAAGATGTTGTGGAGGCCGACATTCCAGTCAAAGGCCTCGTTGATACGTCCTCCGACGTCGAGGTTGAGGGTCGCCCAATTGTCCGTCCCGTCAGGGTCAATCCGGGGGTCTCTCACGTCCTCGGGGTGGAGGCGGTCCTGCTCCTGCGCGAAGACGAGTGAGAGCTCGCTCCACTCGACCTTCTCTTCGGGGTCTGAAGTGTCGTATCTCAGAGAGGCTCTGCCAAAGACCGGCGGGATCCGCCTGGCGTGAACGCCGTCCAAGCTCGCCTCGTTCTCATCGTGCTGGCGACCGCGGACGTAGGCAGCCTGCACCCCAAGAGAGAACGGGCCGTCTCCGAGGTAGCGACGGGCCGAGTACTCAAGCCCGGTGAGCGTGAGCTCGCCTGAGTTGATGCGCAGGTACTCCTCATCACCGGTGGTCGCGGGGTCGCCGACGTCCGTAAGGATGCGGCCGATGTACCCATCGATCTGCGTCGCGAAGGCCGCCAGGGAGGCGTCGTATTTTCTGCGCGACCACTCGAGCACGAGCTCTGCCGTGAGGCTCTCCTCTGGTTGGAGGTCTGCGTTGTGGGTCTCTGTACCACCAGCCCAGTCGCCGTCCTGAGCGAGGTCATCGAGGTTCGGCGCGCGGAAGCCCTGAGAGAGGACCCCGATGAGCCGTGTGCCCTCGCCGATCTCGCGCGCGGCTTCGGCGCTCGCCACGAAGGCGTCGAAGTCTCCCTCGATGTGTGCGCCACCACCGAACTCGTCGAAGGCGAAGTCATAACGCGTGTAGCGCGCCCCGAGCGTGACGTCCCACTCGCCCACATCACGCAGCTCGTCTTGGAGAAACACTCCTGTCGAGGAGTACTCTGCGCCAGGCGCGATCGTGCCGTCGCGCAGCGTGCTTGTGCCTGTGATCGTGTCCGTGTCGATGCGGATGGAGTCGACGACGTCTGCGAAGTGGTCAAAGCCGAGGGTGAGGTCATGCCCTCCGCCAGCCGTCAGCTTCCAGTCTCCCCCGACTCCCACAGAGCGCACGTCGTCCTGCTCAAAGCTCGTCGTGTCGCTGCCTGTCTTCTGCTTGTCCCGCTCCTCGACATAGGTGTGGAGGGAGACCCGCAGCTGGAAGATGTCCGCGAAGCCGCCTGCGGCCTCGTCGGTGTAGGTCATGAGGTAACCGCTGCGGTCCTGGAGGCTGTACCGATAGTCCTCGTTCTTTGGGGCGCTCTGGCCAAAGCCTGTGTAGAGCTTGTCCGTCCTGGGGACGTCGAAGTCTCGGTGGCGGCGCGCGACGAAGCGCAGGCTGCGGTCCTTCTCTAGGGCGGTCTCGAGGCTGGCGAAGCGCCCCTCTGACTCGTATCCAGTGAAAGGCTGCTCTTCCCCTCCACCGAGGGTGAGGTCGCCCCAGCTCGCTTGTGCGCCACCCATGATCCATCCGAATCCGCCTGCGCTCCCGGAGTAGACAGTGTCAGCTTGGATGCCCGAAGACGAGCCCACCGCCGTCAGGCCGACTTCAAGATCCACCGAATCATCCGGGTTGATCGAAGGTCGACGAGTCCAGATAGAGATCACGCCACCGATCGCGTCTGAGCCATAGATGATCGAGTTCGCTCCGCGGATGAGGTCCACCCGCTCCACGAACGCTGGGTCGATCATGTTCAGGCTCTGATTCGGTCCATACCGGGTGGTTGAGTCGTTCAAGCGCACGCCGTCCACGACCACCAAGATCTGATTTCCGAGCAGACCCCGAATGACGGGCGCCCCGCCACCGAGGCTGGTCTCTTGAACCCAGACACCTGCTGCCTTGGCGATCGCGCGCGGGAGAGAGCGCTCACCCGTAGCCCTCAGCTCTACTCCGCTCACCTGACTCACTTTGGCGACTGAGGCCGTGACAGAGTCGCTCGCGCGGGGAGCAACAATCACGCTCTCCGGTAAGACTATGTCTTGGGCGAGAGAGAGCAGGAGGATGCTAATCATTTGGAAAGTCTCCTAGGTGGAGATCGTTGCGCGCGAAACGAACCCTTGAGCGTTGAGTTCAGCTAAACCCCTAAAAAAAAACGCCCACGGCCCTCTTGAGGACGGGTGAGCGGCTTGATTGGAGCGGCTGAAGGGATTTGAACCCTCGACATCAACCTTGGCAAGGTTGCGCTCTACCACTGAGCTACAGCCGCGTTCACCTGGAGGGACTGAGTACGTCTCTCGCAGGAGGTGGAAAAGAGTACCTCCAGGCTCTCAGAAGGCAAGCGGGAGTACCCAAGAGCATTCAAGAGGCCCCCTGGGCCCCGATCAGAGACCCAATCCAGGCGCTCGCGACACCGGCGGCCTCCAGGAGCCCGAGGCCTCGCGCGAGGGAGACAGCGACGGCTGTCGAGTGGCGGCAACCCGTCCCTCGGAGAGACCCTGAGCGCCTCTCCAAGCTCAGCCACTCCGGATCAACTCCTGGCGCGCAGACGAGCTCCAAGAGCTCCCCCTCTGCATGACCCCCCTTCAAGAGGACGCCAGCTGCCCCGAGCTCCATGAGCTCTTGTGCGGCGTCTAGGCGCGCCTGTGGATGCTCTGCGAGGAGGCTCGAAGCTCGACCCGTGAGCTCGGCGGCCTCTTCTAGGTTCGGCGTGAGGACGCAGCCTGTGGGGATGAGCGCCTGCTTGAACGCCTCGACGCCGCCTTCGTCCAAGAAGCGCCCGCCCAAGGTGGGCGCCAAGACTGGATCGACCACGACTGGCACCGCTTTAATCCCCCCGCCCACCTTTCGAATGAGCTCGGCGGCGGCCTCGACATGCTCTGCTCCTGGAAGGAGCCCGATCTTGACCGCGTCCACGCCGGCCTCGAGGGCGAGCTCAGCCTCACGCGCCCACTCCCCAGGGCGCCTCGCACCCAGCTCCACGAGACCTCCTGGCCCTTGCTGCGTCTCGGCAGTCACGACGACCACGGCGCTCGCGCCTGCCCAACGAGCAGCCTCCAGGTCAGCGTCGACCCCGGCTCCGCCGCTTGAGTCCTTCCCTGCGACCACCAGGAGTCGCGGAGACTCAGATGAGGTCGCGCTCTTCAGGTCCGTCTTCTCCACTCTCGTCCTTTCCGATCACCGCGAGTGTGAGTGCGCTGAGGCGCTCCTCGACCTCCTCAAGCGCGCCCTCGCAAGAGGTCTCGACCGGGATGCGGCCACCCGCGATGTGGCCGTGCCCTCCAAAGGTCCCTTCACCACCCATCACCCGCTGGAGCAAGGGATAGGCGTTCCCGAAGGCTTGATCTGTGCGCAATGAGATGACGTATTCCCCCTCTTCCTCCACGAACCCTCCGACGACGACCCAGCTCGCGCCGCGCATCCGCAGGAAGAAGTCTGCCATCTCTGCGACAAACTCTGGGTGGCTCACCTCTCCGAGCAGACAGAGCACGAGGGGTCCGTGCTGGCAGGCTAGGTCGAGGGCGCGGTGCAGCTCGGCGTAGTACTTGCGCGGCAGCGGCGGGTGGTGGATCTCAGGCAACACCTCACGTTGCGCGCAGCGGAAGGTCTCGTAGTAGGCCTCCTCGTCGAGGGGTGAGACGTTCCTAGAGAGGTCCTTCGTGTCGTATCGAACCCCGCAGAACAGGGCGGTCGCGACGACCGGCTCTAGCTCCAGACCGCTCTCTCGGATGTAGTCCCAGACGATCGAGGAGGTGGCGCCCACACAGAGCCGCACGTCATGGTGCGGGACGGCGCTCGGTCCCGCGCCGCCCTCCGGGGTCACGTGGTGGTCCAAGACCCCCAAGAGTGGAATGTCCTCTGGCAGGACGGTGTGTCCAAAGCCCGGCTGGGTGTCGACGAGGAGGCTCCCAAAGTACTGCTCTGGTCGTATCTCCTCGTAGTCCCCGAACTCAAGGTCGAGGGCACGGACCAGCGCGAGGTTCTCAGCGCGGTGGATGCGACCGACCGTGACGATGTCCGCGGCGATCCCCAAGGAGCGATCGAGGAGAAAGCGCACGCCCTCAAGAGAGCCGATCGCGTCGGGGTCGGGCCCTCGATGAGTCAAGACGAGCAAGCGGTCTCCGCGTGCGCCTTCGGCGGCGGTTCGGAGGACCTCGTGCAGGTGAGCGAGGGCGGAGCCCAGGAACTCAGGCTCTGCCGAGTGAGGGGGAGGATCTTGCTGCGTCATGAGCTTGTGAGCCCCATGCTATGACTTGAGACGCAGACCGCGAAGTCGCTTCTCGCTCTCGAATACCAGAGATGGACTCCGAGAGGGCCCTGACCTCAGCCCCGGGTTCGGTGG
>PVBE012200290.1_pt1 | contig 10153 bp, 6 predicted proteins | sample 1631181 | NCBI WGS metagenome assembly PVBE01 (sample SAMN08397723, study PRJNA350692) | Marine metagenome, whole genome shotgun sequencing project. | isolation source: water | place: Pacific Ocean | collected 2012-04 | reverse complement strand
GCGCTTTGGTTGAGAAAACCGATCGCACGGTCGTATTCGGTATGATAACGACACCCCCATGCCTCGTTTGGCTTGGCTTCATCCCGCCAAGAGAGTGCGATCTGAAGATCAGGGTCGGAATACAGCCCCGCTTTGTCGTCAGCGTGTAATTGAGCTGTTTCAGCCAGCCGAACAAAGATTCGAGCTGACTGGGACTCTGTCTCCACCCACTGCCTGAGGTTTACCCAGACACGCATGAGACTTTCGTGCGAAATATCAACGACGGTATCATCTTCAAGCGACACCTCGACCGGTGGCATCAGGAATGTGCGGCCCGGTTTTCGGAAACGCTCCACCACGGTTTTAAGGATATCAGACTCTGCACTGACAATGTCATAGAGTTCATCCAGTCGGGTCGGCCTTCTAATCCCGCGATTATCGCCGCCTTTCTCGGTGAGTGCCTGAAATAATTTTGTTGTGGCCTGCTTTTCGTCCTCGTCGACCGATTCAAGGAAAACTTCATCTGCATGTTGAGACAAGGCACCCTCCATTCCCCCAATATTCTCGTAGTGTTGCAGGTCCAGCGGATCGTCTGGGCCACGGGTCTCCACCCACTTGTCCCACATACGCATGAGCAAGTGCTGTAATACGGGGAGTTGATCGGGGTCGTTGCCAAAGTCATTCAGCAGTTTTTGAGTCAAACGCGACGTGATTTCACCTCCGGCAACCTTAATCGGCCCCTCAATGGCTGTCCGTCGCTGATCCCGCTTGAGTCGGGGTACTAGGTATTCACTCTCGTTGACCGACTCAGTGAGATCAGGGAACTGCGCACAGTCACCTATATAGTCAGAGCGCATAGTGATGACAACGTAGATCGGGATGTCAGACTGTCGAGAGGCTTCAAGAAGGAGTTTGACAAAAGCCGCTGCTATTTCGTCCTGCGCCTGGCCTGAGTGGCTGAAGCGGAACAACTCCTCAAACTGATCAACCACAATCAGCAGATTGGCGCCCTCTTCGATTTCGGATTGCTTGATCGCCTCGACCAAACCCAACCCGCTACGCTTTAGGGTAGCCTGTAAATGAAAAATTGCTTCGCTTTTATCGTAGTCGTAAAGATCCATCTCAAACAACACCTTGGCCAGGTTTTGGATGGGATTGCCCCCGGGGCGCATGACTCCGATTTCCCAGTAGGAACCGGCTGAGGTCATGGCACCGCCTTCAAGAGCCGGAAGCATCCCTGCCCTGACGAGGGAGGATTTACCACTCCCCGATGCGCCCAAAACGGAAAGGAATCGGTGCTGCCGAAGTCGAGACAGGAGTTCGTTCACCTGCTCTTCACGGCCGAAAAACAGATAGTCCTCTTCGGCAAAAAAGGCACGCAGGCCTGGAAACGGGTTGGATTGCGGCTGGATCCCCATGGCTAGCTCCTAGCTTTGGCCTTCTTTGATGCGGCCGATGAACGCCTCAAGCTCGGGTGTAGCCGAAAAGGCTTCACCCTGTTGAATAACCGTAGCACTTTGGCTCCTGTAGCGCTCCTTGCGTCGGTCATACGGTGGCACCACAAACACGGCAGCATGTTGAATCGGCCCGGAACGTCCGTAGCCGGTGGCTTTCATGAGTTCACGCAACTTTATGTCCACCCATGAGTTGCGAGCGGAAGCATAAAAGACGATAACCGAGTCGCAGTCGACGAGATTCTGCCGGTGGACGTCACTCACTTCGGTTTCATCCCCCTCAAACTCGGGCAAGCTCACTTCAAAGTCATTATCGTAGAGGAAATCCTCAAGTGGCTCAATGAGTGCCTCGTCTCCTTTGTCGCAGATCAAGTAGATACGATTGGTTGTCAATCCACTGGACTCGGCGACGGAAGCCTCCCCGCGTTCACTCGCATCCTCCTTAGGCGACTCCGGCTTGGGGGTCAGTTTTTCAACAACCAGTTCCTTGAAGTTTTCGAGCGTGTCTACAATGAGCTCTGCACCGCGGTGCGCGTCTGGGCTTTCGACAAGGCGATCAACAAAAGCTTTTTGCTTTTCGCCCTGTGGATCGCCACCCTTGGGCAACCAAATCAGGCGCTGAAAGCCCTCCTTGTTGAATGAGGCAGCTACGTCGTTTTGCAATTCCGCCATGGAGTTTTCCGACTCCTCCGGGATCATCCCGTATCGTTGGCCGACGAGATGAATCGACAAATCGCAGTCCGGCAATGCCTTCAACATTGCCTCTTCCACCTGTGGGCCCAAGGGGGGCAGGTTGACTTCTGGCAAAACCTTGTGACCGCGCTCGATAAGATCCCGCTTCAGCGTGTCACGCTCGGAGTACAGGTCAGACGAGACCTCCGCCAAAAAAACTGTCTTGGATTCGCCTACTGTGGCCGCCACCGGATGAGTGCCCGAGCCGAGCTTCATTGACTTGAGAACCTCGTAGACGGAATGAGCCAGATCATAAACCTTCTCGAAGTATCGCTGCTTGGCCTCTGGCCCGAACACCTCATTGTACTCAATCACCCGCCCGCTATCCGGTTCGGTTTCGTAAAATTCGTATCCAAGTAATTTGTCGTAGAGTTCACGAATCTGATGAGGCATTTTGGATGTCTCCACCGGCGTTTTGACGACTTTAAACACCCGGGATTTGTCATGAACATTGAGTCCGTCCGACTGCTCCGCATTGGCACAGAAGTTACCCAATTCTTTTTTGCACCATTCTGAGTTGATGTATCGCGGTGAAAGCACTGACACCAGAATTTTGGAATCTAGGAATTGCTCCTCGATGGTCTGATCGAACAGATCGCTTCCGGACAATTTTTGATCGCGCCAAATACGTGGTTCCGCACCCATTAATTGGGCCAAGCACACCTGAAGAATACGATGGAACTGTGTAATCCAGCCCCTTTGGTCCTCCTCAAGAGTTTCATTGTCGATGTGCGCGTAGCTAATAAAAACGTCGTTCATGTTGGTCGGCACGCCGTGCAGAGCAAATATCACGGGTGAAACGGAACAATCTCACCAGCGACCCCGAATGTCTATCCTTACATTACAACAAAAAACATCTTATGCCACTTCTGTACTCCTCCCACTTATGTACCCCCCCCCATAACTCCCGCCGCATCCACCATTCGGATATACGTCACCACCATTTCCAATCAGAATCTGGTTTAGGGGCTGATATCCAGCCAGCGGCTTCGTTAGGGAATTTGAAAAATTCAACGTGTCCATCTCCAAAAAGAATATTATTACGATATTGTCCCTTAACCGTATGCCAAAGATATCTAAGATCGTCTTTTGTTCGATTTGGATGCCACGTCCAATCTCCTTGAATAATTTTGTTTGTTGGGCTTTTGGCTATCTCCCCAGATTTAATGGATCGGCCATATCTATCGTTTTTAACCCCGCAAACCATTTTAACTCTAAAATGGTCCGTTGAGAATTGGGTTAGATAACTATTCCCCCATGAATCATAGCAGTTCTTGAAGGTTCCCCATCGTTGTGAAGCCCATGAATCTCCTCTGTCTGAAGGACAAGAGAAAATTCCGGTGGATGAAGCATATTTATTTAGCGGTCTTTGCTCAGGATCTGTTCTTCCACTGTAGGTATTGCTGTTTCCTTTTTTTCCTCCAGTAGTCGCCCAGTCAGTTATGCTAGGATAATAGTCCTCGTTTTCATCTGAGTACATCATGTAGGCCAACCCGATTTGTTTCTGGTTGCTGATGCATTTAATATTGTTTGCCTTCGCCTTGGAACGGGCTAATGCTGGCAACAACAAGGCGGCCAAGATTGCTATAATCGCTATGACAACCAGTAACTCAATCAGGGTGAATCCTTTATTGTTCTTCATTTTCCTTTAACTTTCAATCCTTCACCCGCCTCCACCCCAGACCAATTCACCGGTTTACCGCACCCCACCAATAGTTCGGTTGCGGTTGTTGCGAGTAGGAGGTATTTCAAAACGAAGCGACACTCATTCCGCTAAGGACAGTTTTCAAGCCGTTTATACTGTTGTCACAAAACCCACACTGTCTTGAAAATTAGGGATTGATGCCCAAATCTAAAGCATACGAAACGGAGAAACTGACCTGTGGAGTCACATAAAAACAGAAAAAGACATCTCTAACTGTCCTGCCTGTGAATGGACTCTAACGTAAACGACAAGCATATTCAGTACGACTGCTGGCGCCACACGCAACTGGTGTAGGTTTCTGTAGGTGGTGCTGTATGGCTTTAATCCCGATGCGCCTTATGCGTTTACTTCATTGGCGCAGATGTCTGTGGGTTGGGGTTAGTTGTGAGTTGGACGGGCCTGTAGCAGGCCCTGCAACAATCCCCAATCGTACCGATCAGTCTTCCATGCCTTCACCCTGTCAAACTCAAGGTCGATACGGGTTGGTAGGAGTCGCAGGTTGTTGTGGGTCAAGCTTCTGGCCCCAGGCACCCATTCGTCCTGTCGGAAGGTGAATATGCTGTGAACCGTTGGCCCTCCACACGAGTGGCAATCGATGCATGATTGCATCACGGTCTGACGATTGTGCTTGGAGCCGTTGACTTGAAATTCATCATCATTGTAAATCAAGGAGAGCCCCGAGTGCTCATGCGCTGTCATGGCCCGCAATCCGCCCTGTTTGCCGCTGAACAACCTGGCGCGTTGCATTACATACTTGTAGACCGCCTGACTACCCTCATGGTTCTTCACGTCAGAGCCGACCTCGCGATAGACCCGAAACTGAGCGGTCTGCACTATCGGGGTGGGGATGATTTCCCCTGTCTGATCGACCACCATCATCAGTCGCACCAAAGCGACGGCTGTACCGACTGGAAACTGGGGCAGCTGTTGCTTCCATTTCTTGGCATCAGACTCCCGGGCGGATGCCTGGTTTAGTTGCTTGAGATAATCGAGTGTTGCCTGACGACCGTCGGGCAGGCGCAGCAGGACAAGGAAAGGGGAACGGCCTCGGTAATACTCAACATGCACCGGTGCAGAGGGTCCCGGCAAAGGTCCACGGATGCAAACCCACGAGCCGTGCGGTTCGAGCAGGTCGGTCGGCAAGTAGTGTTTCGGTGGGTGCTCCGGGTCAAACCGGGGATTGAAGTGTGAATCCAAAAGAAACGCCCTGACCTGCACTTGTTTTGACCGGTGCGCCAGGTCAAGCTTGGAGGTGAAGGCCCCGGACTTGACCGCCGCCGTGTAATTGTCAGTAAGATTGGCAATGACTGACTTCTCAAGCGCCAACCGGGGAATGACAATGGTCAACCTTTGCCGCAACGCCTTGCGCTTTGCGTTCAGTTCCCCGGTCGCTATTATTTCTGGGTCAACCCTGCCACCAAATGGAAGCGGATTTAACACATTTGCGGTCCAGTCGAAGACGGCCCAAAGATCATGCTGTAATACCGCACGCTTGAGCGGGTCCCAGATCAACTTCTCCCCATCCTTGGCGATGAACTCATCAAGCAACGTGATGATCTCCTCGTGGCTTTCCCCCTGCAGCAGGAATTCCGAGGTTTCCGGCCAAAGCAATGGATCCACAGAATCGCGGCCGCGCTCACGTCCGTCCTCGTCCACCCGCACAAACAGGGCTTCGTGCACCCTGTTCCAAAGATGATCGTGGTCCGGATGATAAATCGTAGTCTTGCAGGGAGACCCAATGCTGGCCTTAGCAGCCGTAGACATCACAATGGCCACCCCGGCGGTCACTAGTGTTTTTGCCGCGATGATGCGAACCCGCTTCATGGTAAAAAGACCGAAGATTAAACAGAAATACTTGTCAAGCACGGAAAGCAACCTTCTGTTTTTGCATCCATCCATCATCTTCGCATTCACATCACAACCTTTGTTGTTATGTAGCCACCACCCCGGCAAACGCTCCTCCAAAAGCACATCTGACAACACAATCAATCACGATGATGATGTTTGATTTCTCTTTTGATCTAACTCCACGCACCTTGGGGCATAAGTATTTGAGAACTTTTTAAACACCCCGCTGCTTGCGGTGGCATGGCTTAATAATAATTTGTTCATTCCGGCCAAGCGTTACCACAGTCTACCAACAGCACAGCTGATATTTTTATAAGGAGGAGGTGTTTCATTTCCCTTCAGTTTTCAATTCTGCAACCGCCTTGCCTCCCCGCTCGAGCCAAGCGAGTAGGTTCAGGATTTCCTCCATATCAAGCAGATTTAGCAATCCGGGAGGCATCAGCGATACCACTGAATGCTCACGGTTAATGATGTTCGCCTTCGCAATGTGGGTGATTTTGTCCGGGTGCAGCGGATTCTCCGCGAGTTGCAGGTTGGGTGCGCGATAGTCGAGGTTGGGGATGATCTGTCCCGCGAGTTGACTCCCGTCCCTGAGGTCCAGCAGAACGGTCCGGTAATTTTCCGCGATTGTCCTGGACGGCAACAGGATTTCGCCGAGTAACGTGTCCCGGCTGAAACGGCTTGCCACACGAGTCAGGTCCGGTCCAATGGGGTAACCTTCCCGACCGTAGCGATGACAGCGACTGCAGAGGGCGATCGAAAACATCCTTCGACCATTGGCCAAGTTACGTTCTGAGGCATCGAACCCCAGTTTGCCTTCGAAGTCGCTTACCTTCCATTGGCGAACCTGTCCTCTGCCAGACAAGTCGGGCATTGTTGGCAACGCAGGTTTTCGGGAGATGAATCCTGCGTATTGTTCTTTTTCTTCCGCAGTCAGCGTGTCCAATGCCTCGCGACGGATATTCTTAAACGCCAGCGGCAACCCGCGCCCGCCCAGAAATGTTTCATAGGCGCCAAGGATGCGAAAGAAAATCCGTCGCAAATCGGGTGTCCAGCCGACCCTGGCATGGCGCAAATGGTACAGGTAAAATAGGCCATCCTGTTGGTCAATGCCGGCATCGAGCAACGCAATGGTTTGAGGAACCGCAGTATGGGGTGTCAGCTTGATGAGCAAGGGGGCAAGGGCTCGGCTGATTGCAGCTGAACCATTTGGAAAATGAGGGGTAAGAGTGGCTAGGACGAGATGACGCCCGTCTGCGGAGAATTCGTGACGTTCCATGGAGCGGCGAATGAGGTCAACGAACGCAAGCTGTCTTGAGGGTGGCAGCTTGCCCCAGTGCCTGTAGCCAAAGAGGATTCCCTGTTTCTCTGCGGGATCATCCAATCCCAGCAGCGACAATAATTGCTCGCTCGTGGCGGCGTTAGCCATGGCTGTCAATTGCTCAAGGTCATATCCGGTTTTCGCTGTGGCATTTTTCTTCTCGATTCCTGAAAGAAGCCTAGCCAGCCGGTCCGGGTTATGTTCGCTTGCAGTTCTCCAAGCTTGCCGGATTCGAGGGTCGGAGAGTCCTTTAGTCCGAGAGTATTGCCCCTTGCGATGAAATGATTCCGCCAGTTTGCGTTGTTGCCGGTATTCATGAGCCAGTCTATTGCGGTGTTTCTCCTGCGGGCTCAGCACGCGAGGCTGCGCAGTGGGATCGGTGCAACTCACGCGATAAAGCCCGCTCTGTGTCTTGCGCCCACCAGTGACAAAATACATCGCTCCATCCGGGCCGAAACCGAGATCGGTGACATTGAGCGGTTGGCCGCGCAGGAATACCTCCGTTTGGCCCATGTAACTGGACCCGCGCGGAACGAGATGCACAGCGAGGATACGGCCATAGGTCCAGTCAAGAAGATAGAGTGCTAGCTGATAATCGAAGGGGAAATGGCTTCTGGTGCCGAATTTCACCGCGGTGGGAGAGCCCTTGCCGATATCGATTGAGGCTTGAGTGTTGTCGGGATGATCCGGGAAATATGGTGGCCAGCTTCCGGTCACAGCTCGCCAACCAAAGTCTGCCCCACTGGTCAGGTGCTTGACCTGCGTTGGGCGATACCATGGGGTTCCCATGTCGAATTCCGCGTCGGCATCATAAGTAAATGCCTCTCCTTCCGTGTTGAAGTCGATGCCATAGGGATTGCGTAGACCTCCACAGAAAATTTCCCGGTTGCTTCCGTCAGGATCCATGCGGATGACATGACCTTCGTTTTCACGGAATGGATCAAATCTTCGGCGCAATGGAGATGTTCGATCCGGTATGCTCTCCGGCAGGTGAACCGAGTCGCCGTGGATTGCGTAGATTTTCTGGTCCGATCCCATCGCAATGTCATTGCGCCCGTGGCCGACTCCACCCTTTGAGGCATGAAGTAATTTTTTTTCGTCAAAAAGGCCGTCGCTATTTGTGTCGCGAAGACGATAGAGTGCCTTGGAATTATTGGCATTCACATAGAGGCTTCCATGCGCGTAAAGGAGTCCTCGACATTCCTTTAGATCGTCATTGATGGTTTCTGTCCGCAAAACTTTCCTGAAATCCCCAGACAGCGTGTAGCGGATCAGCCCCTTGTCCTCCCGTGCCACGGTCAATCGGCCTAGGGAATCAAAGGCCATACTTACCCAGGAGCCTTCGCTCTTTCCCGCTGAGCGGAGTAACTCGGCTCTGTAGCCCGGCAATAGCTGGAAGGTCGCCGGGTTTGTGGCTTCCCCGAGATGGCTTGCCCGCTTCCACTGTGTGTAGTCGTCGGTCTCTCCGATGACCAACGGCGGCAGCGTCCACCATTTTTCTCGACCGAGATCGCCACTGGCGATCACCCTGGCCCCAGGTATTGCGGCCTGCCATTGGGGTGAAGTGGCTATGATCCTCTTTCTTCCCTGCCTGTCGATGAGATCAAGTTGAAGGGCAACAGCCGGGGCGCCGCCCATGGTCTTGCCCACGAGTCGCATCTCGTTGGTTCCGGAAAGCAGCAAAGGCAAGGCATCCAGCTTCAGAACCGACTCGAATGCCTCGGCAATTCCTGCCTGCCGCCTATTGACGGTAAGCGTTACGGTCGTAAAATCCGACACCAGGCGCAGTTGCGCGGATTGCAACTCAGCAGGATTCGCATCAAAACTGTGATAAAAAACCACACCATCGGCGGGTGCAGAACTGTCAATCCAAATCCAATTCGGCACCGCAAAAACTGGGTCACTGATAAGACCAATGACCAAGATTAAAACAGTGGCGCGTGCAGCCATGAAGTCCAGTATAGATATTGGAGAACAAACGGAAAACCCCTAACTTTCTGAACTGTCTAATTACTTAAACTCAGTTTTCTGGGCAATCCAGTGAGGGGGGTCTTTGCGCCCAAAGTTGCTTCCCATGCCTACGCCATGATTCACATAGCCCGGGCCATGGTCCATGAACTGTAGGCATCCCAATCAAGATATATGCCCATGCAGGGTGTTAAAGACTTGGAGGTGGCGTTGCCCACAGCATTCATCACGTGCTGCGCCATGTTGATTCCGTCATGGCTGATGTTCGGGCTGTCATTGATGTCATTGAAGGAAACCACGGGGCATGGTCCTTGCGAAAGCCAAGCGGCTTTTTGCGCTGACGGCATCCAGCTTCTGGGGTAGCTTGCGCGGCAGATGAACTGGATTTACAGATTGCTTTTTGCCGCGCTTGCCTTGTCGTCATCCGGCTTTGCCAAGCCAAATATCGTGCTTATTTACATCGATGATTACGGGTGGCGCGATGCCGGCTTTAACGGCAGCAAGTTTTACGAAACACCCAATGCCGATCGCATCGCGCGCGAAGGGGTGATCTTTCGCAGCGCCTATTCCAACGGTCCGAACTGCGCACCAAGCCGTGCCTGTCTGATGAGTGGCCTGTACTCGCCGCGGCATGGCATTTACACCGTTGCCAACTCCGATCGCGGCAAAGCCTCACTACGCAAGATCATCCCCACGAAAAACACCACAGTGTTGGCGGATGAATTCGTCACCATCGCCGAGGCGCTGAAGGTGAGTGGCTACACCACTGCGACGATGGGCAAGTGGCACCTTGGCAAGGAACCGACGACACAAGGTTTCGACATCAACATCGCTGGTCGCGAATGGGGAAGTCCGAGCGGCGGCGGTTATCACAGCCCGTACAAGTATCCTAACTTGGTGAACAAGCAAAAGGGAGAGTACCTGACCGATCGGCTCGGCAGCGAGGCGGCCAAGTTCATCGAGGCACACAAGGACAAGCCGTTTTTTCTCTACCTTACCCACTACGCCGTGCACACGCCGATTCAGGCCAAGCCTGAACTGACGTCGAAGTACCAAAAGAAGCCGACGGTTGATCAGCAGACCAACGCCAAATATGCCGCGATGATCGAGAGCATGGACGACAGCGTCGGCACAGTGCTCGAAACG
>PVBE012172030.1_pt1 | contig 10153 bp, 7 predicted proteins | sample 1631181 | NCBI WGS metagenome assembly PVBE01 (sample SAMN08397723, study PRJNA350692) | Marine metagenome, whole genome shotgun sequencing project. | isolation source: water | place: Pacific Ocean | collected 2012-04 | reverse complement strand
GAGACCGTTCTTGGCGACGATGCCTCGATTGACCACGCTGCTGTCTTGAAATCGGAGTCGGGTCTCGATCCGGTCCACGCGTTCTTGGGCAAATTGGGTCATCGTGAAATAGGTGGCGCCCAGCACCACCACCAGGGCCACCGCCAGACGAGCAGAGCGGCGAATCCACCAGACAAAGGCGAGCCCGACGGCGATATAGGTCCCGCGGGAGATGGTCAAAACGATGGCCAGGGCCATAAAGAGGCAGGCCGCGATCAATATGCCGCGAACGAACGCATTCTTGCTGCGTATGATCCAGCCGGCGGTGGGAAAAAGCCCTAATGCGATGAGCACGCCGAGCAAGTTGGGTTGCCCCACTAGACCCGAGAGTCGGCCGGCCGAGCCCATGAAACCGACCCCGATGGCGGCGTGAACCAGACTGCATAGGGCCATCACCACGGTGATCCGTTCGATGGCGTCGACGTCCCGGACGAGATCCACCACGGCGACCATGGTCAGGCCGTAGGTCAGGAGTCGTGCGTAGACGCCGACCCCTGTATGGGGGGCGACGCCGAAAGCGAGGCTGGCCAAGGCCAGGATAAAGTAGCCGAGGAGCAGATGGCTCCGCTCAGGGAGGCGGAGCCCTCGTGGATTTACGAGGCGGTGGGCAAACCAGGCGCCGTTCAAGCATAGCGCCGCCACATCGCCGGCGCCGAGGGTGGCGAAGGGGGTGGTGATGGAGACCGAGTCGAAGAAGGCGCCGACCACCAAGCCGTAGACACCCAACATCGGGCGTCGCAGGAGCACCATGGCGAGGCCGGTGATGGCCACGCTGGCGAGCATCCACTTACCCGAATGGACCACGCCCAAGCCCACCACGGGGGCCAAACACAGCCCGATGACCACGGCCAATCGAGCCGGTCGGTCCATACCCAGAGGACGTACGTCGGCCACTACCGGCGATCTCCTTCACTCCATCGAGCACCAAAAATATGGACGCGCCGGGTGGGCACCTCGAACCTCCTTGCGTCGGGAGACCGGAACGGCGGATACCATACCTCCTCGGCGCGTCGAGATCAGATCATGGTGAGCTCAGTGGACGCAACATATCGATTCATCCCACTCCTCTTCCTCAGCTTATTGACGGCCTGCGGCGGCGCGCCTCGACGATCAACTCCGGCGAGGACCATCCAATGGCAGTCCGCCGTGGACGGCGGGTATGTGGCCGGATGTCTCCTGAGTGACCAGGTCACCGCAGCGCGGAGCCACAGCGTCGAGCGCTGGTCGTTTCGTGCCGGCGCTGGACCCAAGCTGCTGCTGAGCCATGGGCTGGGCCCCATCGGTGAGGGGGCGGTGGCCGGGCTTCGGTGTGACGGGGCGTCGGTGCTGGTGGAGACCGTGGACGGTCGACGTCTGACGCTGGCCAAGACGGGCCTGATGTCCTGCAGTGCAGCGGACGCGTCCGTGTGCACAGACGGTGTGCCCCCGGGCTCCGAATCAGAGCCGGCCTCCGGGGAGACCGATCCGTCGGTGCAATGGCAAGGCGCGCTCCCCGACGGGCGGCAGGTGGTGCTGGGTGATTGGGGTCGAGGTCTGCGCCGGGGAGATGAGTATGTGGATTGGCGACCTGTGCCCGGGCGCCTCGCAGACGCCACCTTCGACGGGAGCTCGGTCTGGGCTGTGGGTGCCGGTGGGCTTTGGCGCTGGGTGCCGGGCCTCCCAAGCGCGCGGCCCGTGCCCCTCCCTCCGAGCTTGAGCGGGAAGGCCCTGACCGGTGTGTTTCGTGACGGGTCTTTGCTCTGGGTACGGGATCAGGACGACGCGGGGTGGCCTCTCGCCATCAGCGGAGGCGTCGCGCACATCGTGGGGGCGTCGGGGCCTCTCCCGGCCCGCAGCCCGGTCTTGAGTCTGCAAGTTGGAGAGTGGCAGATCGCCGCCACTCACGGTGAAGCAGGGCTGCAATTCATCGACGCCGAGGCGAGGACGATCTCCGAAGATACGCCTGCGGTCACGACTCTTCTGCCCCTCGACGAGGTGCACTTCCTCGTGGGGGACACAACGCAGTTGACCCTGTGGTCCCTCTCGGACTCGGGTCCGCCGGCGCGGCTCGAGAGTTGGTCTTTCGGCGGGGCGACGCTGCGGCTCTTTGTGGATGGGGAGCGGATATTCGCCGTCGGGCAACCCTATGGGATCATCACCGGAGTGATGGCGCCGGTCACAGAAAAGCGTACCACGCGATCCCGATAATCAGCGCCGACAAGCTCAGACCGACCACGATCCCGGTGAAGACCGAGCCGCCGTCATTCTCTGATTGGGAAGCGGAGGTGACCTGTTGGGGTCCGACCATGGCGCGGGTGCCCGTTAAGGTGTTGCGCACCACCACGGGGGCGCTGGGTGGGCGCGAGGACACGCTCGCGCGCTCCTCTACGGCGCCGTGAGCTTCGGGTTCGGCGGGTGTCTCCCCGAAACCATCGAAGGGTTTGGTCTCCTTCATCTCGCCGCTCGCCTCGGCGCGCGGCGTGTCCGATGGGGGTCCCTTGACGCGGACCTTGGCATCAGCCGCGTCCCTCTTGGGCGCCGCCCTGGGGGCCGAGAGATCCACCCGGCGATACAGATTTGCGTCGATGATGGTCTCTTCGCCGTCAAACAACTCGAACTCGTTGGCCCAGCCCCGGGGATCTTCGGGGTTGCCCGTGCGCCGACCGGCAGAGGCCGGCACCGCCGTCTCTGACTCCGCCACGAAGGCCATCTGCTCCAACTCTTCGATGGAGACGAACCCATCGAGTTCACCGCGCACGGCGTTGGCGGAGCTGCTCAACACCTGGTTGGGGGTCGTGCTCTTGATGGCGTCGGAGAGCACACGTTTGACCAGCACCGCGATGTCATAGCTGGTCACGAGCAATTGGTGGGTCATGAGGTAGCGAGAGAGTTCGTGTCCGAACTCTTCACAGCTCTGAAAGCGTTGACGAGGGTCGCGCGCGAGGGCCTTGAGGACGAGCGCTTCTAGATCTTCGTCCACCTCCGGGTTGATGGCCCGGATGGAGGGGATCTTGGCTTCCCGGACCAACTTCACCGTGTCGAGATCCGTCTTGCCCTCGAAGAGGCGACGGCCGGCGAGCATCTCCCACAAGACGATCCCTGCGGAGAAGATGTCGGCTCGATAGTCCACCTTTTGCCCATAGGCCGACTCGGGGCAGAGGTAACTGAACTTGCCTTTTACGACTCCGGGGTCCGTGAAGGTCGCCTGGCTGGCGGCCTTGGCTAATCCGAAGTCCACCAGCTTGATCTCGCCCTCGCGGCTCAAGAGGATGTTGGGAGGGCTCACGTCTCGGTGCACGATCTCTAGGTGTCGGCCTTCGGGGTCCCGTCGCTGATGAGCGTGGCTGAGGCCTTTACAGACCTCGATGGTGATGAAGACCGCCTGCTCCCGCGCTACGCGGACACCCCATTCATCCATGGTCCCCAGCAGAGACTTCAGATTTCCTCCGTCACACCACTCCATGACGATGAAGTAGGAGTTGTCGGACCGCCCGACGTCGAAGGTCTGAATGATGTTGGCGTGGTTGAGGTGCAGGGATAGACGCGCCTCGTCGAGGAACATCGCGATAAACTTCTCGTTCTTCGAGAGCTTGGGCAGCACCCGCTTGATGGCGACGAGCTTCTCGAAACCACGCATGCTGACAGCCTTCCCTTTGAAGACTTCAGCCATGCCCCCGGCGTCGAGGCGTTCAACGATGCTGTATCTCTGCTCGGACATCTAGCGGGTGTCGCGGGAGTGAAGGCCAACAACAATTAAAGCCGAGATTTGCCGTGCTGGCAACGTCGTGAGGCTTGAACCATAGTTACCGGGAGGAGTGAGCGACGTCATGGACCGAGAGTTTTGGCGCGGAGTATTGGCCGACGGCGCCCAGCGATTGGGCCACCGCCTGCAGTCGGGCGACGTTGATCGGACCCACCGAGCGTCCACTCGGGCGCTGCTCGTGCGCGCTTTCGATGCCCTCGATGAAGACGTCTTCAGCGTCGAATTGGTTCGTGAGGTGGACGCATCTGCTGCCCCCCTGCCGGTGATTCCCCGTCCGGTGCGGCTCAAAGGGCCCCGTTTGATGGGGATCGTCGACGGTGATTTCGTGGATCGACTCTGGGCACCGGAGCGCCAAGTCGATCTGCTCGTCGGGCGTCTGCAGCGATTCTTGGCCTGCATCAAACGGGAGGAGGTCCGTCGATTTCTTCGGACCCCCACAGTGGGCTCAGACCCCGAAATTAACTTCGAATACACTGAGGGCTGAGGCGGCCACGCCGATTTCTCAGCCCGTTTGTGGTGCTCAAGCGTCTCGAAAACGCTTCTTATAGAGGTAGAGAAGGTCAGACGCAGTCTCCTCGATGGCCCGATCCGCGACGTCGATGACGGGCCAGTCAGGCTGGCTGGCGTAGAGCTGAGCGGCGTACTCGATCTCGCGCTCGATGTGGTCCTGCATGCCGTAGGCCGTGTCGGAAGGCATCCCTAGGGAGTGGAGACGTGCCTGGCGGATGCGAAACAGTGACGCGCTGTCGATGGACAGGGCAAAGATCCGCCGAGGATCGATCTCGAAGAGCTCTTTGGGCGGCTCGATCCCCATGACGATGGGCACATTGGCGACTTTATAGCCTCGCTGGGCCAGATAGGTGCTCAGCGGCGTCTTACTGGTGCGCGAGATGCCCACGATCACGATGTCGGCCTTGGCCAGATTCCGTGGATGCTGTCCGTCGTCATTCTTGACCGCGAACTCCACGGCCTCGATTCGCCGGAAATATTCGGCGTCTACGGCGTGGAACTTACCCGGTTCGGCCAGCGCCTCTGTGTGGAAGAAGGAGGCCAGCTTTCCCATCAACGGGCCGATGAGGTCGATGTCCGTCACCCCCGCATCAGCCGTCAGCTGCTGGAGAGTCTCCCGCTGCTTCGGGTCGACGATGGTGTGGACCAAGAGCGCCTCCTCCTTCGCGGCGCGCTCGACGATGTCCTCCATCAACTCTTCTGTCCGGGTCCGCGGAAAAATATCCATGGACGCCGTCGCGATATCGAATTGTCGCAGCGCCGCGTCGACCACGCTTCGCGCGGTCTCTCCGGTCGCATCGGATACGACGAAGATCTTTTGGGTCATCGGTGCACCTCAGCCCCCCAATTGGGCCTTGATATTGCCGACGTGGGTTCCCTCGTCAAGATAGATGATTCGATTGGGGCAAAATGAACGCCGCCACGGCGCCGCCGCCGGCGTGATTCCCGAGGCTCAGATCACCGCCGAGGCTCTTGACCAGGGCATAGGAGGTGTAGAGGCCGAGACCGGTGCCCCGTCCCGGCGGTTTGGTGCTGAAGAACGGCTCGAAGAGGTGTCTTTGCGCTCGAGTGCTGAGCCCGGGGCCGTGATCCAAGACCTCTACGCGGGCCGGGTGGGTGTCGTAGCCGAGCACTTCGATCTGACCGCCGGGCTTCGTGTCCCGTGCGTTTTGGAGAAGGTTGACGAAAATTTGAACCATGGGATCAAGCGGCATCTGGATACTGCCCACGTCGCCCAGGGCGATCGAAACCCGGGTCTTGGCCTTGGGGAAGACCACCGCCACAGCCCGCTCCACAGCGGCCGCGATGGTGGTGGGCTCGCTCTTGAGGGTGGCGATGGGCTCAGCCCGCCCGAGGAGCGCGTGGGTGATTCGCCGGCATCGTTGAACTTCTTCGACGATGATGCCCGCGGACTCGGTCAAATCTGCGCGGACGGGCGGCGTCAGGCCGAGCCCGTTGATCACGTCCAAGACGTCTCGACTGAGTGTTTGGATGGTGGCGAGCGGGGTGTTGAGTTCGTGTGCCACCCCGTGGACCGCTCGACCCAGGCTGGCCAATCGCTCGGTCTGCATCAGACGACGTTGGTCTCTAATCTGGCGGGTCCGATCGAAGTAGAAGAGCAAGGTGCGCTGCCCTCCCGGCACGGGGAAAGACAGGAGGTCGTAGATGTAGCCCCGTCCGTCACGGAGGTGCTCGAACTCATATCGGGTGGTGGGGTTTTCGAGGACCGTGTCGAGGCTCGGCTCGGGGTCTCCGTCCGCGTTCCGCGGGTCGCCGGGACAGGCCCACTCCACCTCGGAGCGGGGCCCGAAGAGCGACTCGGCCTCGGGGTTCTGCCAGATGATCCTTCGGGTCTCGATGAGTTCGATGGCTGCGTCCAGAACGTCAAAGGCGGATCTCACCATGGCGTCGGACTCTTGCCGCGCTGTCGTCTGTTGGCGAAGGGCGTGGGTCAGGTGGAGCGCAAAATAGGCCACCATGGACACGGTGAAGATCACGGCGCAGCCCGCCAAGACGAGATCCATGGGGGGCGTGGGGTTCCATTCGCCCACCTGGAGGGCCGGGACTCGCAGGCTCACGAATTGAAACGCCAGGCCCACCGCCGAGGCCAGGCCTGCGGGCCAGAGGGCCTCGGCTCCACCCACCAAGACCGCCAGTAGAACCGGGAAGACGTAGAAGGCGATGAAGGGACACTCTGCGCCGCCGGCGGCCCAGACCACGAGGGTGAGGGCCCCGGTGTCCAAGAGGGCTTGTCGAATATGGCGGTCATCGGTCTCGCCATGGGAGCGGGTCCGTCGCCACACCACCAAATTGGTGACCACCCCCAGGCCCACGGCCAGCAGGGTCACCTGCACGTTGACCCCCGGCACCAGGCCGCCGGCCGCGAGCATGGCCGAGAAGGTCACACCGGCCAGGGCCAACCAGCGGAGATCCACCAGCCAACGGAGGCGGGCGGTGGCGCTCGTGAAGTTGGTCGACATGGACGAACTCTAGCAGCGCTCGTGCCAAAAGACCCGTCGCACAACCCGCTGCGGGGGGCCGGGTCGTGGTCATCAGCTTGACAGAATGGACCTAGGGCCACGATATGGAGACATGCGATCCGTGCTCCTCTGTGTGATGTGTCTTCTCTGCAACCCGACGGTGGTGTCGGCTCAGCCTGACGGGGGGTTGGAGCCCGAGGCGGCCAAGGTGCTCCCCGTATACCCCTCCGCCGAGGAGGACTTCAGCGCCGATCAGAGGGCCTTCACCGACGCCGAGACCGAGCCCGAGCGGCTCCTTCGTCTGGGTATCGAGCGAGAGCGTACGTTGGTGGGGCCGCCCAAACGCCCCTACGAAAAATACCCGCGTCTGACCTTGTTCACCGAGGCGGCGCTGGGGACCTTCGGCGCGGGCATCGCCGGGGTGCTCAGCGGGAACATCGGGGCCCTCTTCGACGAAGGCGACCCGAACCAAGCTTTGGGCGGATTACGGGGACCGGCGATCGGTAGCCTTGTGGGTACCTGGGTCGGCAGTGGTCTGACGGTGTGGGGGTCCGGCGCGCTCTTCGGCAAGGAGATTCGACCGGGGATGAGCCTATTGGGCGCCGGCGCCGGCGCCTTGGTGGGCGGGGCGGCGGGGTTCGGCCTCGCCGTGGCCCTCGAAGACGAACCTCAGGTGGGCGCGGCGGTAGCGGTGCTCTTGACCTTGGCGGCGGAGGTGGCGGGCGCCATCTGGTTGGGTGAGGCGACGTTGCGCCCACTCACGGCGGAGCAACGGGGCCGCGCCGTGCGGATCGAGGCGCCCTGAGCGCGCTCAGTTACACGGCTCGATGAAGCAGTCCGCCGGCTCAAAGCCGGGCGTGGGGACCTGATCGCAGGAACTGCCGGTGGCCAAATCCGGGGCCCAGGTCCACTCGTTGAACTGGAGCTCCCCGATGTGCTCGGCGACGCCGCATTGGTCGAAGCCTCGGATCTCTGCGCGTCGAACCCAGCGAGTGGTCTGTCGATAGAACACCCCGAATTTCGCGATGGGCAAGGCGCCGCTGAAGCTGGTGACCGTGGTGTCGGCGCTCGAGGTGGACCACGTGCGCGACTCCGAATCGCTCAACCCGCTGCTCACCAGATCGGATGACGTCGCGCCCTGATTGAAATCCCAGGTCTGGCTCTCGGTGCGCGTGTTTTGATCGCTGTGGTCCGTGGCGGCGGATCGGGAGAGGGTGTAGGACCCGCTCACGTCCTCGGAGCGATTTTCGGTCAAGGTGCTGCCGAAGCCACGGCTCTCGGAGGTGGTGCCGCTCATCCCGAAGCCGCGATCCGATGAAGAGGTGCGGCTCAGCCCGTTGGTTTCGCCCACAGAGCCGCCGGCGCGCACGCCGGTGGTGACCGAGGTTCGGCCGGTGACCTTGGCGAAGCCGGGGACAGACCCGGAGGCCTCGGCGCCTACGGTGCCCGACCAATTTCCTTCACCGTAGAGACGGTTGAGTCGATCTTCGTAGTCGGTGTTGCTCTCGCCTTCCCGCCGGTTCCAATTCCAGGATTGTCCGTCGGTGCTGCTGTAGTTCATGTCGTTGGCCTCGCTATTGTCGTAGCGAAGACCATGGCTCTCGCGAAGACGCTCGTCCTCACGCTCGGAGCCTCCGAGGGTTCGACTCTGGCTGCTGCCTTCACGAATGCCCTCGGACCAACTCTCGGTTTGGCTATTGCCTCGGCTCGAGGTCCACTCGTTGCGGAAAGTGACGTTCACGCTCTGCTGGCGGAACTCCGTACGCGCCTCGCTATAGGTGACGTTCCCGCCCAGCGTTCCCGGCATGCAACCGGAGGCCGGCACGGGCTCGTAGCGCTGGGCCAAGAGCCGTTGACCCGAGTTGATCACCTCGATGGGGCGGTGGACGCTGATGGGCAGCGCCGTCTCTACGGCCTTCCCCTCCGCGTCCTCGATGATGACTCGAAGGGAGGCCGTGTAGGACTGCTGATCAGCGGGAATGGGGTTGAAGAGGACGGCCTCTTCTTCGGCGCCCAAGACGTCCCGCTCGATGGGGCTGTCGAACTCGTGAACGAACTGCACCGAGCCGGTGCTGTCGTTGACCCCGCTGAGTTGATAGGTGAATCGAACGGGCTTGATGCCCACCGCACGAACGCCGAAGCGGTAGGCCAGCCCGGCGAAGGCGCGCACGGCGGGTGCGCCGCAATTCGCGTCGAGGGGCTGGAGCTCCTCGATGATGACCGAGGGGCCTACGTCAATGGTCACCGGCATCGCGTTCGCGCCCTCGATGACGGTCCCCGCCCGGGTTTGGGCCATGATGTAGACGTGACCGTTGAACTGCCCAGGGCGATTAGACTGGGTGAATGGGTTCGCGAAGGGGCCCAATCGAGAGATTCGGTAGACGGTGACGGGGACGTCGTAGTGGGTCCCGAGGCCGTCGTAGACCGACGCGAGCGGCAAATCCACCTCGTCGACTTGGCCGTCGTCAGTGGTGTACTGGCCCTGGAAACGAAGCGTGACTTGGGTGTCCGTGGGTGCAGCCAGATCGCGGACGAACACCTCGAAGGACTGACCCACCACCAAATTGGACGAGGACATGCCGACCACGCGGAGACCCGCAGGGTCCAACTCCTGGCTGTCGGCGCAGCCTGCGAGGGCGATCATGGTCAGTCCGGCCAAGAGCCGGGGATAAGAAAAATTCATTGTTTTCACTCTCCTCAGCCCCCACACGGTTCGATGTAGCAGTTGGCGACCGACAGACGACTTTCCGGCGGACTTCCGGCGCAGTCATTGGCGAGCGCCAACTCGGCGGCCCAGGTCCACTCATTGAATTGCATCTCGCCGGCGTGATGGGCCAGACCGCACATATCGTAGGTCCGAACCTCGGCCCGGCGAACCCAGCGTGATGTTTGTCGGTAGAACATGCCCACCTTGGCGGCGGGAATGGCGCCGCGAATGGTCTGACTCGTCGACAAGCTCTCCGAGGTGACCCAAGTGCGGGACTCGGCCTCGGAGCGGCCGTCGGTGACGGTCTCGCTCTCGGTGGCCCCTTGGGCAAAATCCCAAGTGCGGGATGAGTCACGGGCGTCGGTCTCGCTCTCCGTCCGCTGCCGCGAAGTGGAGAGGCTGTAGCTGCCGCTCAGGCTCTCGCTGCGGCTCTCGCCGACGGTGCTCCCGAAGCTGCGGGTCTCGTCGCGGTTGCCGCTCATGCCGTACCCAGTGTCGGTGCTGATGCGGCGGCGGTTGCCGGTGGTGCCCGCCGTGCTCGCGCCGGCCTTCACCCCCACGGTGGTGTCTACGCTGCCGCCCACCTTCGCGAAGCCGGGCACCGAGCCCTCGCCGCTGACGCCCACGGACATGGACCAGCTGCCCTCGCCGAACATCATATTCATCCGGCTGCTG
>PVBE011332411.1_pt1 | contig 10154 bp, 17 predicted proteins | sample 1631181 | NCBI WGS metagenome assembly PVBE01 (sample SAMN08397723, study PRJNA350692) | Marine metagenome, whole genome shotgun sequencing project. | isolation source: water | place: Pacific Ocean | collected 2012-04 | reverse complement strand
TACCCTGTGTCAATGGTTGATTGTACTCCTTTTGCCATTCCTTTTCCAATTCTGGTTTCAACTTCTTGAAGATTTTTTCCTTTATTCTATCGACCTCTTTGCCCAATGTAGGAAACGTATCCTTGAAATTCATAAGTTCAATCCATCTACGACCTTGTTTGTCTTGATAACTATATACATCCTCATCTGCTTCGTAGACTGCAAGTCCTTTCACTAGTGCAACTGCTCCACCTTCGGTTGCAACACCAGATACCAATGTTTCGATTCCCTCTTTTGATGCCCAATCAACAGTAGATATCTGTGCAGAACTGCCTTGCAACTTAACTAATTTTTCCATGCCATTTATAGTGGTTGAATGTACCCCATACATATTCTTCACTTCTGTTATACGCTTCCACATAGGTAGAGACAGTGGTATATGAACATAGGTTCTAGCGATCTCACCAAAGATGAGATCTTTGACAGACCATGATGTAGAGTCCTCTGCTAATAAAAAATCTTTAAAGTTTTTCATCCGTTTTTAGTCCTTACATACTCGAATGCCTGCTTTTTTATTACAGAAATGATTTTATCATTACCTGATCCAATTCCGCCAGCAATGAACACTGCTGCTCTATATTTTTTGACCATCTGATCAACATCCATAGTCATATTCTTATACTGACGATACTCTATCACAATCCTATCGATTTTGAATTTGGTCATTATTATTTCATCCCAATCCGCGTGATATCTCATACTACTCGGCGTTGTAAGCATTATCTGTATGTCTCGTAAATTTTCTTTAACGAGCTTTTCTGCACCATCAATAAACATCTTTAATGCGAGTGCCTTTTCCTTACCAGTACCCCTACTATTAACCCCACCAATGTGATTGAAATTATACACATTATCTGTTCGCCAACGGTCTGGATCTTCTGGATTAAAGGAACCCATCTTTTTCTGTAACTCTGGATTGTCATCCTGTGCACCAATGACTTCTGCATATATCTTCTCACGCAAATCTCTAAATCCTGTTACCATCTTGTGCTGTAAATCTCCAAATCTATCCATCTTATATGTAATATTAACCCATCTTCTACCTTGAGTGTCTCTCCAAGTACCATAATCCATACCCATTTCAACAACAGGCTTTCCTTTCAAAACAACCCAAACGCCACCCTCAGTCAATACGCCATACTGTGTATCAACAAAAGATTTAATTACCTTATCACTGGTATCTGACATTGCAGGAACACCTTTTTTACTACCAGAAATACGCTTGATACTATCCAGCCCTTCTAAATCTGTGATATGAACAGCATATTTGTCCTTCTTTTCACCTGTAAGTCTCTCCCATACAGTTTGCGATAATGGAATTAGAACATCAGCATCATCACTCTCAAAAATTATCTCGTTGACAGATGTATCACTACCTTCAGTTAGATATTGCTTGAATGATTTCATTTTTCAAACTTTCTTCTTACCAATTTGGCTAGTGCTAGACTAGATACAAACTTTATCCCAGCCTCTGCTATCTTTTCCAGATCTTCTGTAGACATATTCTCCAACATATCATCCAATTTCTTATAGGTTTTGGATGTTGGGTCTATACGATCAACAGTAGCCCAAGAATCTTTTAACTTCTTAACTTGTGTTGGTGAAAACATTTCTTGAAAATGTTTAAATTTCTTCATCTGATACCCCTATTCTAAGTATTGTACTGGTACATACGGAAAGTCATCATAATATAGACGCATCGTTTCAGCTGCTCTCTGTGCTATTTTCCAACCATCATCTGATTTAAAAATCCCAAAAATAATACCAACAGCAACTCCAGCTGCAGTCCTATCCCTCATAGAACCAGTATTTTCAAACCATATCCATGCCTTTTCTTCATAATTTGTATACCTACCATCACACAAATCTGCAAATACTGCAAGTCCATCTACCAATACATCGAGTGCTGGATTGTACCCATTTGAACGATGAGAATTGATATAATCCCCATCTTGAACATTCAATTCATCATACATCAACGGATTAACTAAATCGCCTGCATCAAACGAATCACCTATTACTGGACAATCCACATATGGAGCCCAATGATTAGTCGTACCAGAAACTTCCCAAAATGGTACTTTATAGATCCCGCCAGCATATGAAAACATTATATCTCTAAACTCATTATCATTACTAACTTTTCCAGTTTGTAAAAATTCCATCAAGTGCACTGCATCAGCACCACTCTCCACAGATGTTGGTAGTTCAGTACTGGATTCTATCAACAAACGTATTGCATTCGGTGTTTGTTGTCTTATCTGTGCATAATAGACCCCAACTCTTGATTGAATCGTATCATCAAACTGTACGCCCTTGCTAGATACATATATATGATCCACTGGTATGCTATTCTGTTGGCCCAAATCTTCTATATTTTGACCTAAGAGATCTTGGGTCACACCCATTAACAGTACTTCAAACTGATTCATAGAAATCTCATTCCATGCACTATAATCCTCACCAATATCATTAAGCATACTCTCAAGCATTTCAAGACCACCTCTTTTCATAATAGTTTCAACGCCATCATACCAACTTCTAATAATATAAGCTTTGGTCTTTTTAGATATTGGAATGGCAGTATATCTTCTACCTATTCTTGAGCCCACTCCATAATGCAAATGTTGCCAAATTTCTGTAGTAAATGGTGTTTTATCTCCTTCAACAACTCCCTCTTTAAAATCGGAAACTGCACCATACTCTTTGAAACTCTTTTGGCCCCAATTTGTATTAACTGCCTCATAAGCAAGTTTGAGATTCTCCACGCCTTCATCTGTATTTGCAAATTTATCAATTACATCCTCAACAATTTTGAATTTCAACCTATGAGCATCAAGCATAATATGCTTCAATCTACGTCTATGGCTTTCTGGATCACTGGTTCTACTGGTCTGGAAATATAATTTTGATAGACTGAACCACCTACGACCTTGAGTATCCAATTTAGTCCAAAGATCTGCTTCGGATGTTAACACAGGATACCCACGCAACACCATTATTACTCCACCTCTAGTTGCGACTCCACCAGAGGCCAACGAATTTAACTGATCTCTAGGATCTGTCATCACAGAAATTTGCTTTGCAGTATTCTGAATTCTAAGTAACTTAGGAGCTCCAGCAGCATCGGTTATATGTATGGCATACATAGGATCATTACTATGACCCTGCACACGCTCAAGCATCTTAGAACTTATGGGAAAGTGACTATTTATATGAAATACATACTTATCAGTTTTAAGAGTTTCTTCGGTTAGATGTGCTTTGAATGATTTCATTTTTTCTTTAACCTACTTTTTTCTCGGCGTCCTCGATTTTTAGATTGATCCTCGAAGCCGACTATTTTTCCATCTTTATGTGATGCATCAAGTTTATCGCCATTACCATAGGTGCCCTTCTTACGATTATAACGATTCAATTCTGCACGATACTTTTTCATCTTAGCCGATGATTGAAATTTCTCGTACTCTTTTTTATAATCTCTTTTGGGCTTTTCATCTTCTGGAGTTTCTTCGTCTTCAGAATGTTGTTTGAATGTCTTCATTTTCTCTTTATTATAGAATATTTAGTTTTTGGATTGACTGGCTTTCTTTCCTTATCAACATTGTCTGTCAGCCACCAAAATTTTCTCTTGTCTTTTTTCGGTTCCACTTCTTTTTTGACACTTTCATTGGTATCACCACCACCCCAAAAATGTTGGGTTTCCTTAGTTCTTGGTACATTGTCCTTTATCCAATCCAGAACCTGCTGATTAACTTCACCCTGATCATAGAACGGCTGTCCTTCACGCTTCAATGTAATGTAAGTAAAATCCTTGATTATAGGAAATGCTGGCTTCTTTAGAAATACTCCACCTAGACCAGTATCCAACTCAGAATCATCAACTCTCCTACCATGGCGTGCACCTCTCTCATCTTCTGGATCTGTATAGAAAATGGTATTTTCCTTATTGTTCAATATTACATGAACTCCGCCATCTAGTCCTAAAACACCCTTACTTCGTATCAGTTGATACATGGTATTCGCAGCACCTTCATGGGTTTTCAATAGGATGTCATCAGGTACAACACGCGATCGCGATTGATTTCTTTCGACCGCAACGTGGTAGTTTGTCAATACCCATACAACATGAACATTTCTAGCATCATACCCTGCCTTAGCCAAATCTGGCAAGACTTCTTCAATATCATCCATGTCCTTCAGCGTTACATCAAACAGTATATTGGGTAAGTGCCTTGCATTCAAATCTTTCAATAAAAGATCCAAAGATTTGTTTTTAACACCTAATTTTTTAACTGCCATATGTAATGCAAACACATGCTCAGGATTTTTCAAGTCAAGATCACCCAATAAACGACCTTTCTTGTCTAAATATTTTTTATTTACATTTCCTTCCCAATCAGTAGAATCTCTCTGTATCCTAGAAATTTCCATGAATGCACGCTTCCACTCATCAACATCGCGAACCTTGAACTTAGAAATTTCCATGAAATTTTTCTGTGCGAACCCTTTACCAGAACCCGCACCACCTGCCATAAATACAATCTGACCGTACTTCTTTCCTTGATTGAAAAGTATCTGCTTCTCTATTAAAAAATCCTCGAAAGTTTTCATTCCATTCTTCCTTAATCGTGACGTTTTCCGCCCCTAGTTTCAGACGGTTCTGGTACTTTATCTGCACCCTCGTCCTCTAGGAACAAGTGACGCAATGATTGTTTTTGCTTTTTATTCCTTCTTTCCATAGCATCATGGTAATTGTCCTCATCGTCATAAATGAATTGGAGCTCTTGGTGCTCTATAAATTCATATATCCTATCGGGATGCGTACTAAATCCCATCCATGTCATAACATCGATGCCAAATCCCAATTGAATATTAGTAATACGAGAACACAAACCTAACAACTCCCCATCAATACCATGAAACAACCCGCCGCCAGAATTACCGAATATAGACGGTGCATTATACATTAAATAACTTTTCTGATCTATCATTTCTCTCAGATAGGTTAGTTCACCCTTATTTGCAAATGGATCATGCAATAAACTACAACCACTTGTCCAAACCTCATCAAATAGTTTTAGATCTTCAATCTGATTCTCTGGATAAAGGGTAGAAACGTAATCTAACGGCTTAATATTGGTGAGTCTAACTGCGGCGAGATCGTGATTCTTGTCATAGGCAATGATTTCAGCCTGAGTACTATTCGCTGAAGCTATTTTAGAACCTATATAGTCAAAAACCTCGACTGTAACTTCTTCTGTAACGTCCTTTTTAATTTCTCTTTTTAACAGAGAATCCCATTCAGATTTAACTGTAACTGCATCATTAATAACGTGTTCACAGGTTATTACAACATTAATAAATTCACCCGGCTTATCAGGATCTTCTTTACTATATACGACTACTCCACTACCACCAGCTTTTGCAGTTCGTACTCTAGTAACTGGATACAAAACCTTTTCATGCAATATCTCTTGATTCATTTTATAATCTCCCATGCAATTTTAACCATTATCCAATATAAAAAAAGGGTAATACTTAGTGCTAACCAGTACTTCCCCCACAAATATACAATAAAATAACGAAATTTCATATATCTATATAGTATAAATAAATCTTGAACTTTCTTACATATATTTATAAGCCACATCACCTACTCACATTTTTAAAGTACCTTTACCATTGCAATTGAACCACTGCCTATTTGCCACTTCCTTTTGGTTTCTGGTATGTATAATTCAACAATATCATCAGCATCATCAAACCAAATTCTTTTTACGAACCCTTCTTTGTATTGACTCAACCCTAAGATACCCACTCTCTGCTTTTTAATCTTTGCATTGTTCAACACATCCAAACTAACCATTAGACCACCCCCGTGCTAATCAAACGACTTTAGTAAGCGTATTAGAAAAACCCTAATTTCCGAAAAAAGAATCTTCCAGTAACTGTATGACATACAACATATGTATTTATAATTCTATAGATATCCATTCTTCTTTGCAAATCTATAGAATTTTCTAACTTTCAAAGTTTTCTTTCTTAATTTTTTCATTCTTTTTTTCTGACCTTTTTTCTCCGTAATGGGAATTATTTCATCTAATTTTTCAACAATCGTATCACAACTTTTTTTGATTCCAGTATCTGCAGACAACAAAATTTCATTAAATATAATTGGCATTACCTTCTCCATACAGTTTCTTTGAGTCCGGCACATTCTTTTACATTCCTTCTAAAGAATCCATTATGTATCCGAACACTTTTATGATTCACTGTCACACCTACTTTTGCATATTCAATTACTACATTATCTAATCTGGTGAGTCCATTCAATACAATACCTTCCCAATCACCTATATGCGGTTTTTTCACTTGATCTGTTGTAAATCGGATAGGTGTTTTCATCGTTCCACTTCCTATACAAAATGCATCATTTGTAATAATCAATTTTCCTTTAGTTTCACATTCACCATAGACAACAGAACCACTTTCTATTCTTAAATATGCACCTTTCAATATCCTGACTGTACCACGCAATCTTGTTGCATCTGTCTTTTTTATATATACATCTTCTATATAATCACCTTGCAATACACGATACTTCCCCTCTGCCTGGCCAGGATTCTCAATAATATTATATGCAGTCATCTGGAATTCATCACAACCACACAACAACAACCATACCATCACAAAATATTTCATTATTTTTTCGCTTGTCTAATATATTCTCTCAACAATATTCCAGACTTACCACCCATCAACGGGGAAGCCAATTTTAATTTTTTTACAGCTTCGTATTTTTCTCGTCTGGTAAGCCTTCTTTGCATTCTAACTGCCTTTCCAGTTTATCTATCGTTTCGTTTGCCTTCTTTAATTTTCTTTCTAATTCCAACTCCTTCCGTTGTCTATATGCAATTTCTTCTTCAAATGTGACTGCCTGTTCCTTAACTAATCCACTCTCTGCAAAATCACAACTAACTACCACCAAACAAACAAAGATTAACCACATTATAAAACAGATGCCTTTAATCACTAGCGTTCTCCAGTAAAGTATTATCTTGTTCTGCATTGTTGAACCAGAAATCGATCACTTTTGACCAACTTCCAACGAATGCACCTATAAGTACCAAAAGCACTTCTTTCCAACCTTCACTGATATCCTTACCTAATGCGACAAACAACATCATTAGTGCCAGAATCATCGCAAAAATGGCTATTATGGATATGGTCGAATACCACTTTCTCTGACTTCTATACATAATCAACTTCAAAAGTTCCTCATTTATTGCTTGTTCATTCTGTTCTTCCAATTCTTCCATACTAACTTCACCTTCTGCCTTTCTTCTTAATCGCCTCTCCCTCGCCGATTCCTCCCGCGAGGCCGATTCCCCCTCTGACTTCGGAATTCCTGTATCATCCTCTGTCTGTCTTCGGGAGATGCGTTCTGAAACTGTTCTATCTGTGCCTGCCATTGTTCACCACCTCTCATTCTTCCGCTACGAGTTCCTTGTCGTACTCTTTGAGTCGTTTCTGTACCTTTAGTTCCTTTATCTGCAGTTCCTTTTGTTGTCGAACTACTCCCTCGCGACACAGAACCTGTTCTTTTTCTCGATGATCCAACATTAAGTAACCCAAAACTTTGGGCACGAAATTCCCTATTGTCATCTAATTGAACCATCCCTCTATCAATTTTTTGAACAATATTATCACCAATGGAGTCACCAACGCCAACAAAATAATCTCTACCATTTCTTGTTTCCCTCACATATGCTTTAACATAATCTTCACTTATTATAGTTGCAATCAATTCATACTTCGGAGATCTATCTGGTACAGTCCACCCCAAGGGCCTGAATAAATTATTGCTAGCAATTGGTTTATAATATTCATATCCAACATCATCAAATTGATATGGTTGGACAGTTAGCAAACTAACAATCAGGTAAAGATGGATCATAATCAAGTATCAACTCCTTATTCACTCTTATAGGATTGTTTTTTATATAATCAGACCAACCATCGGCCCATACTCTCTCTTTAGATACAAACACTTCTGTGATTGAAGAAAGTGCTTCAGAATGAGTAGTATTTGGAAATTCCTTCATAAGATCATTCATCAACCCTTCATATGCGTTAAATGTTGGTGCATCATACATTTCATCTGCATACAACCAAGTTAAAAAATATGATGTATCAACTGTTATATTTGGATTATCATCTACTCTCTTTTCGATGAAATCCTTTCTTGCATCTGCTTCGTTGTAATATACTGGCATTTTATCCCCCTATCCAAGTAAATATTTCTCTTAGTCCTACAATGGCACAAAACCATTGAAATGTACAAAATGTTAATATAGAAGCCCATACTAATACTTTAACTAAATCACCATCAAACATCATACTATTTCACATGCCCCACCTGCACATGCTAATTCTCCTTGCAAGTTTGTATTATCATCCATTTCTAAAACATTTTCAAGATTGATCTCTTGTACATATTTAGAAAACCTTTGATACTCATTTTCATCTATATCTTCAAACGGTGCTTGTACATAGGTGCCTGTATCATATGGTAAAAATGACAGGCCATTAAAAGAATCTTGATTATCCCACAACCACTCGCGTACTTCAGTCCAATCATTCTCCTGTATAGAGACTGTCGCAGAAACATTATGGGTATTCATCCCATATTGATGTCCTGGCTTGACCCAATTGGTGGTAAAATACTTGACTCTGTTGAGAAATTCATCAACTTTTTCTGTTCTAATTTTGGCACGCACTGGAGCCTGTACTGGAACTGTGATGACCGCCCCAGGCCCGAATTTCTCATCTTCAACAAGTTCTGGTAATGTTTCCAATAGATATTGATAGATGGCTTCGTTTTTTCCAACCCGTATTCTCCTTTTATAATAGTGATTATGCCATGCATGGATACCAGATGATGTGCCCAGAACAAGTGATCCTGTTCCCTCGGGCTTTATACAAGTCACTCGTTTTGCAGGATTTATACCAATCAATTTTGCAACACGTTCATTCTCTTTTACCGCCTCAGATGCCGCTTCGACAAAATCAAACTCACTTTCATCTATAGATGCAATACCTGTAAGAGACACGCCAAGAAGTGCTTCCTTTTCAGTTTGCTTTTTCCATTGGGCCCTTAAATAATGAAAATCAGTATATGATGCCTGCAAAGTACCCAAGAAAGCAGCTGCACGTGCACGTCTATTCAAATCCTCTTGCGATTCTAAATTAGACACATTAATAGATGTCAAATTACAGAATTGATATGGATTCAAACTAATCTCACAGCATGGATTTGACCCAAGTTCAACGTTGTTAGTAAAGTACATGCCCGGCTCACCAGAACCAGAGTACTTTATAACATCCCATTTTGTATCAAACAGATCTTTAGTAATCAATGGTCGAGCAATAACAATTGAATTATTAGAACGTGCTCTCTCTGGATAGAAATAATACCACTCAAGTTTGCCAGTTTCTTTAAATTGTCTATATGTAGACTCATCTAAAAAAACATTTTCAGTCTTATAATATGTGTCACTATTGGTCTTATAATTTTTCCAAACACTAACTCTGATATTATATACGCCATCCTCAGCTGAAAGAACTTCTTCCTCTAATACATCATAGACTGATTTACAGCCCATCATTTCTTCATCATCTATACTAAACAATGAAATAAGTGCACTCCTACGAATTCCACCAGCAAGTACTGCATCTGCTATGATACATTGAATATCATGACATTCAAGTGGAGTAAGCTTCTCACCATCTTTTTTATTATCCAGCATTGTCTGAATCTGGTTCAATGATTTCTTCAAAGGTTCTGAGCCAGGGGCTTTACCGCCACTTATAACCAATCGTGCACCTTTCTCTCGAATTGACCTATAATCAAATAATGGAAGTGATCTATCATCAAAATATGCTCTCATTAGAACTTTGATTGCATCAGCCCAACCTTCAATACTATCTTGTATTAAATACCTACGAGATTTGATAGGCTTCCTAATTTCTGGTAACTTGTCTACATGATGCCTCTGGACACTACATATCGCATTCATTTATAGTGTATATTACGTTGGGTGATGCAATAT
>PVBE011535334.1_pt1 | contig 10155 bp, 7 predicted proteins | sample 1631181 | NCBI WGS metagenome assembly PVBE01 (sample SAMN08397723, study PRJNA350692) | Marine metagenome, whole genome shotgun sequencing project. | isolation source: water | place: Pacific Ocean | collected 2012-04 | reverse complement strand
GGTCGCGACGAAGTCGCCGCCATCGCCGATTACGATGTCGCTCTTTCCTAGACGCTTTCCGAGCTCGTGGCAGACGCGCAGCGGGTTGGGCGTTTCGCTCTCGGCTTCGATCTCGGCCTTCATCTTGCCGCGGCGCTCCGTCTCCGCCTTGCGCATGTGGGCGAGCCACTCGGGCGTTTGCTTTTCTCCGACGCGCTCGAGCAATGAGGCGAGGACGAGACCTGTGTCGCCTTCGATGCCCACATCCACGCGCCGGTTTCGGCCGAGTTCCGAACCGTCCAAATCCACCTGCACGACTTTGGTCTCGCTTTTCCAGGTGGGCGATTGTCCGTAGTCGAGGCGGAAGTCAAAGGGGGTACCGAATTGGAAGACCACGTCTGCCTCGGAGAGCGCCTGCCGTCGTGATCGCGTGAACGAGGACGGGCTCGCGTAGGGGAGGCCACCACGCGCCATGCCGTTCAAGAAGAAGGGCGCGCCAACCTTCTCGGTGCTGGCGGGCACGTTGTCTATCTTCGGCGACCATCGAATCTGCGCCCCCACGATGAACATGGGACGCTCCGCGTTCTTGAGTAGCTCGGCGGCCTTGTCTAGGGAGGCCGAATCACCGTTGGGGCGGGCCGGTGGCATCGGCGCCGTCGCCGGATCGGCATCGTCGGCCCAATTCATGAGCAGATCGAGGGGCATCTCCAGGTACACCGGTCCCGGGACCCCAGCCTGAGCGATGCGAAACGCCGAGTCGATGTACTCCTTGATGCGGCGCGCCTCCGGGATCTGTACGGCCCACTTGCTGATGGGGCGCATCAGGGTGACCGAGTCCATGTCCTGCAGCGATCCCATGTCGCAGAGGGCCTTCGGTCCGGCGCCTCCGATGCAGACCATCGGGACGCCCGCTCGCTGAGCGCTTGCCACGGCCGTCACGACATTCGTGATGCCTGGCCCGGCCGTGACGAGGCATACGCCGGGCTTGCCCGTCACCCGCGCGTAGCCGTCGGCAGCGTGACCGGCCGATTGTTCGTGGCGCGTATCGATGACCCGGATGCCCTCGTCGATGCAGCCATCGTAAATCGCCTGAATGTGCCCTCCGCAAAGCGTGAAGACGTGGGTGATTCCGTGGCGCTTGAATGCCTGCGCTACGAGCTTTCCGCCGTGGACCTGTGCCATGACCGGGCACTATAGGGCGGTCTTGACTAATGTCTAGATCTGGAGTCGCTACTTTCTTCCGCTAACGGTGGACTCAGGCCCCGGGTTCTGGCGAAGAAAGCGACAGAACACGGTTTGACGAATGGCCCTCCGGGCCCCACGATCAGGGCGCTCTCTCTCCTCGGGGAAGCGAGCTGCGCCGGATATAAGAATCCCGGACAAGTTCTGAACATCGGGAGATGGACCCGTCGTGGAGCGCTAGGCCCGGAATAACTCACCGGGACAGCCGGAAGCGGTGGAGAGTCACCCACCTGGTAGACACCGGGGTTCAACTTTGGCGCAACAAAAGCCGCGCCAAGAGGGGTACAGAGTGATTCGCGGGCCGACTCAGTTTCTGGGTCGGCCCGTTTTTTTTGGGTGTCCGGCAGCACGCAAATTCTGCCCGCATCCCGTTTCTGTGGCCACACCGGGGTTCCGTTGCCTCCTGCTCTCAGGTAACTTCTCCGGCCATGAATATCCGGAACGTGAGGCGTCCCCGCCTCCTACAGCGAAGGCTGCCGGGAGTGCTCGGCGTCGTGACCGGCCTGGCCCTGCTACTCGCGCCCCTGACTGCCGAGGCCGTCAAGCTGCGCGGGACCCTCAAGGGCTCCAAGACGTTGCTGAATCCAGCTTGGCAGGAGGCGCGGGATCCCAACTCCCACAGCTACACCTTCCGAGAGCCGATTGGCACGGTTCCCGCCAAGCTACGGGTACTCTCCGCGTACCTGCCCAAGGAGGTCGCTGTCGTCGCGCTCGCGGAGACGCGGCAGGAGTCGCCCCCAATGACTGTCGTGGTTAGCGGCGGTCGCTTCGCTCCTTCGACCATCGTCGTGCCCCCCGGGACTCAACTAACCTTCAAGAACGCCGACCCCTTCGCGCACGAACTCTACGCGGTCGGGCAGGACACCCTGGGCCCCTCGCAGACGCAGGCCGGGGGCGACCGCAAGTGGACGGTCCCGGATAAGGGCGTTTACGAGGTTCGCGATAAGCGGTCGCCGAGTGTTCGACTCTGGATCGTCTCGGAGCCCCGCGCCGCAGCGATGACCACTCCGAATACCAAGGGAAACTTCATCCTCAACCTGGCCGAACCTGGCACCTACGGAGTGCAGGTGTATTTCGCCGGGAAGCTCGTCGGCTCCGCGCCCGACCTGGTGGTGGGTACCCGTGATGTGGACTTGCGCAAGAAGCCCATCGACGTGACGCAGAAGACCGCCGGCGCGCCCGGCGCGACAGGGGCGACGCCCGCCAAGGAGCAGAAGTAATGTTGCTGTCTCGATTCTGGTACATCGTCGTTGGCATCTGCCTCGCCGGCGCGACTTACCTGTTGGTGCTTTCCACCGGGATGTACAACCGCCTGTCTGAGCGGGGGACCGGGGAGGTGCTCACCGCCGATAGTCAGGTGGTCGATTGGTACCTTCGGAACGACTCTCGTCAGAGAGCCGCCGAACTCATCAAGCCGGCCTTGGACCAGAAGCTCGCCAAAGCTCTCCTCAAATCGAGTAACTCGGCGTCAGCCGTACCCAAGTCCTCTCAAGAAGCGGCGCGCTCCGTTCTCGCCAAGATCGCCGACAGCATTCCCAAAGAGCGCGGTTTTGACGCGCTCTTCGCGGTCGATCAGCACGGCCGCGTCGTGGCTCAGTACGGCTACGAACCCGCCAACGGCCGCAAGTTCGAACTCGGCGGCTACCCCATTGTTGCCGATGCGCTGCACGGCTTCGTACGCGACGACGTGCTCGCGCTCAACCGCCTCTATCGCGTCGTTGCGCGGCCCGTCGAGGACGAGGCCGGACGCGCTCCCGCTGGGGCTATCGTAGGCGCGCGGCAAGTTGACGACCGTTTCGCGCGGGAGATTTCGGAGCGAACAGGGACCGCTGTCGCATTCTATTGGGATGGCGTCCGCAAGGCATCCGCTTCCCCGGGAGGTTTCGATCGCACCCAACTTGACGCCATCAATCGCGATCTCGGCACCATGACCGACGACACGAAGTACATGGAGGCCGGTCGCAGCGACGTTCGCGAACTGCCCGGTGGCCTCCAGGTCATCTATTCCCGATTGCCCGGCGAAAGCTGGCAATCAGGCGCCGGATACGCGGTTGCCAAGTTCGCACCGGGCCTCGCGTCGCCTTTTGCGTTCTTTAGGGAGGCCGACGACAAGGATAAGTCCGAGGCGCCCTACACTTGGGCCATCATCGTGCTGCTCTTGGCTGCCGGCATCGGTATCGGGCTCACGGTTCTCGAGTACACCCGCCCCCTGAGCAGGTTCCGGAGGGAAGTGCACACGCTCGAAACCGGGGGCACAGAGCGGCTCCGCGCTGCGGACCTGCCCGGTGCGTTCCGCGAGGCGGGGGCTGGTCTCAATGACGCTATCGATCGATTGATCGAGAAGAGCGGCGGTCGCTCGCGTCGCGGCGCTGACCTCGGTGAGGTCCTCGGAGACATTCCCGCCGAACCCGTGATGAGCGCGTTCGCGTTTCCTGGCGACGAACGCCCGGGGGCGGCACCCGAATTCACCAACGCCGACGCGGCTGACCCTCTCGGCCCGCCGTCGATCACGTCCGCGTCCTCCCCGCTCGATCCCAGCCCAGTGGCCGCTGACAGCGCCGGGGCGGTCTCTGTCGGAAACGGCAGCGGCGCGGCTCTCGAGCCCGCGTCTCTGCCCCCACCGTCGTTGCCCCCACCGTCGTTGCCCCCGCCGTCTCCGCCTCCTCCTCCCTCCGCGTCGTCGCGGCCATCGGAGCCTGAGGAGGCGCGGTCATCCGCGCTTCCGGTGCAGCCCGAAGCCGCACCGCCGCCACGGCGGCCCGCGAGCGGCCCTCCGCCGCCCGCCCCGTCTGCACAGGCGCCCGATCCGGATACGCCCGAGGAGCAGGAGATGTGGCGAACCGTCTTTGACGACTTTGTCGCAACCCGCACACGCCTCGGCGATTCACTCGAGAACTTCACGTACGAGAAGTTTGAGCGAACGCTCCGCAAGAATCGCGGCGCGATCCAGCAGAAGCACGGCTGCCGCCGCGTCCGCTTCCGTGTGTACGTCAAAGATGGCAAGGCTGCGCTAAAAGCCAGTCCGGTCAGAGACTAGTCTCCGCTGGGCGATCCCGCTCGAATTTAGAGGCGCGCGTCCGGGCGCGCTGCTAGATGGAGCGGGTCATGACCGAAGCTACTGAACCACGGCTGCATAATGTCCTCATAATAGGCTCCGGCCCCGCCGGGCTGACTGCGGCGATCTACGCTGCGCGGGCGAACTTGAAGCCGCTCTGCGTAGAAGGCTTCAGCGCGGGTGGTCTGATTCCAGGCGGTCAGCTCATGTTCACGACAGAGGTCGAGAACTATCCCGGCTACCCCAAAGGTGTGACCGGCCAAGAGATGATGGGTGAGTTCCGCGAGCAAGCGGAGCGTTGCGGCGCGGAGCTGATTACGGCCGACGTAATGAAGGTCGATTTCTCCGAGCGGCCCTTCAAGGTTTGGGTCGGCGAAGACGAGAACATCCTGCATCTCGCCAAGACCGTGATCATTTCCACGGGGGCCCGCGCCAACTACCTGGGTCTCGAGAACGAAGACAAGCTCAAGAACAAGGGCGTGAGCGCCTGCGCCGTATGCGACGGTGGCCTCTTCCGCAAAGAGGACGTTTGCGTCGTAGGCGGCGGCGACACCGCGATGGAGGAGGCGACGTACCTCGCGGGTCTGGTAAAGAGCGTGACGCTTATCCACCGCCGCGATGAGTTCCGTGCGTCCAAGGCGATGCAACAACGCGTCTTCGAAAACCCCAAAATCAAAGTCCTTTACAGTCACACCGTCACCGACGTTCTCGACGTAGCGCAGGACAAGGTTACCGGCGTTCGCGTCAAGGATCTCAAGACCGGCGAGGAGCGAGTCATCCCTTGCGGGGCCTTCTTTCTTGCCATCGGCCACACGCCGCTGACGGAGCTTTTTGTCGGCCAGCTCGAGGTCCGCGACAACGGCTACCTCAAGGTCGAGCCCGGACGCACCATGACCAGCATTCCCGGCGTTTTCGCATCGGGTGACGTCGCGGACTGGCAGTACAGGCAAGCGGTGACCGCTGCCGGTACCGGTTGCATGGCTGCTCTGGACGCCGAGCGCTGGCTCACGATTCAAGGCGACCACTGAGGGCTTCCTGAGTCGCCCTCGGCGAAGTAGCCTGCGGGCGCTGCAACGTGACGATGACCAACGATTCGGATAATCGAGCGGAGCTCGCTGAGCTCACCGCCGCACTCAAGGACCACGCCGAACGTCTCGCGGACAGCGGAGCGCTGGGCGTACCGACCGGCGAACTGCCGGATTGGCTGCGGGCGGCAGAAGCCCGGGGCGCAGCGAGCCAGACCAGCCAGACGAGCCAGACGAGCACGCCCGCGGAGTCTGCCTCCGACGTAGCCGCCGCTCCGGTTGAAGTTCAAGCTCCGCCCCTGTCACCAGCGGCGCCAGCCGCGCCAGCGCCACCAGCGCCCGTTGCCTCTCCAGCGCCGAGCCCGCCCGCCCGCGCGCCGGACGCGGCGCCTGGCACGGCAAGCGTCGCAAGCGCGCGCTCGGTGGATGAAGGCGCACTCCACGTACTGCAGAACGAAGTTCAGCAATGCACCGGATGTGGCTTGCACGCCGCGCGCAAGCAGACGGTCTTTGCTCGTGGTTCGGGAAGTTCCGGCCTGTGCTTCGTCGGCGAGGGACCCGGCGCAGACGAGGACGCGCAGGGCTTCCCTTTTGTGGGCAAGGCAGGGCAGTTGCTCGATCGCTTGGTTGGAACCATGGGTCTCGAACGCGACGAGATTTACGTGTGCAATATTGTCAAGTGTCGGCCACCGCAGAACCGCAAGCCGACTCCCGAGGAGATGACGGCCTGCACGCCCTTTCTGGCTCGACAAATTGAGGCACTGAACCCGGAAGTTATCGTATGCCTCGGCGCCACAGCGGTCGAAGGCTTGCTCGGCCTGCGTGGCGGCATCACCCGTCTGCGCGGTGATTGGCGTCTGTACAAGGGGCGCATCGCAGTGATGCCGACGTTTCACCCCGCGTACTTGCTACGCACGCCGAGTGCAAAGAAGGACGTTTGGGCGGACATGCAAGCGGTCCTGCGCCACTTGGGGCGACCCGTCCCTGAACTCAACCGGCGTTAACGCCGCTACTTCGGTTGGCATCAACGCTGCTATCGCAGTTGGCATCAACGCTGCTATCGCAGTTGGCATCGGCGCTGCTACCGCAGCTTGGGCCGCAACACGGCTTTGCCGTCGCGGACCACGACCGAGAAGTCCACGTTGCGACCGGGATGCTTGGCTTTCAGCTTTGCAACCTGTTTGCCGAGCTGCCTCTCCAGCGCTCCCAGCGACACGTCCTTGCTCGCCTTGAGGCCACGGCGCGCGCGGTTGAGATCCGCGTGCAGCTCGCCGAGCCGCTCCTTGCTCAGCGACGCTGCGGGCTTGGGGGCAGGATCTGAGAATGGATTGGATTGTCCCGCGCGGAACGACCCACCCGCCGCGGTCGCGACCCGTGTGCCGCTTGCGGCCACCTCGCTCGGTTTCGGGGTCGCACTCCGGCCTCGCGATGCGGCTTGTGCTGCCACGCTTTCGGCGAGATCGGCGAGCTCCTTCCAACTCTCGCCAACTTTCACGTCGCCCTTGGCGGCGGTCATGCCCCGAAGCGTTACCGCCTCGTGTTCGCTTCCAGACGAGCCAGAAGACGGGACAGAAGACGAGCCAGCAGACGGGGCGTAGGGCGCGTCGGATACCTCTCTGGGCGCGTCAAAGGGGTCGTCGAGAGCCGCCTCTAGATCTCGTTCGAGCTGACGTTGTACGTCGTCCGACTTCAGGCGCTTCTCTTTTTTTCTTGCCTCTGGGGCCCGTTCGGAGAGGTGTCCAACCTTCAGCGACACTTCGGCTTCGACGCCCATGCGTCGCTCAGCCTTCAGCAAGTGGGGACGATAACGACCCGCCTCGATCTCCCGCATCGTCCGCGACCAGAACTGCTGCAGCGTGTTGTAACGCTGGATGACCATCTGAAGCTTGAACTTCTTCGCCGTGTTTCGGAGCTGGACCTTTCGGAGCTGCCAGATCCGCCGGTCCACATCCTTGCGGACGACGTTCGGGGCAGACTTCTCGACCCCCATGAAGAACTGCGAGTAGAGGGATCGCAGCCGTTCGACGCGGTATTCGAGATCCTCTATCGAGCTGTCAATCTCTGACGGGTCCATGGGGGTCGAGCGGTGTGATCTTTAGGTCGTCGAAACAGACGGGGGTGGTCCAGTCGTTGAACGCGAAATGATCGTGCCCCGGCCCCACGAGCGGGGCCGCGTCCACGTAGGATAGGATCTCTACCCCTTCTACGTACCATTTGACCGTCTTCCCGTCGGATCGCTCGATCTTAATTCGATAGGCTTGGCCCGGTACCACCGGCCGCGCATTTGGTGGGCCGCCCGGCTGGATGGTGATTTCGGGTCGATTGCGGGCGTGTTCGTCCTGCCGAGCGAGCACGTGGAAACGATTACGCCACCCTCCGAAGACGATGAGGTAGCTCGTCGCGTTGCGGTAGGCAGCGCCCTTGGGTGTCGATCGGCCGTCTCCCCACGCCTCGGCCTTGATGTCTCCATCCGGCGACGCGCTCGTCGCTGTGAACTCGATGGTCGCATTCGTTGGCAGTCGTCGCTTCAGCCACAGGGGGTGGTTGTGCGCGTTCTCCACGCAGAGGCGACCGTCCTGGATCCGCCACGTGTCGGTGGTTGCCAGCCAGTCGGGACCCAAGCTCGCGCGTTCAAATGCGTCGGTAAACGTGCCGCTGAGAGGCGGGTCGTCGGGCGTTGCTGGCCTCGGTGGCGACGGAGCCTTACTCGGGCTGATGCCTTGGGCGGTGTTTGCTTCCGTCGAGCCGCGGCGCTGCCCTTTCGCCTGGTCGCGCTCCATGGGGACGCAGGCCGTGGTCGCGCCGAGTAGGCAACCAGCGAAAACTATCGACTTCGTCCGAATGAGAATGAGGCGTCGCACCGAGCTACCCTAGTCCTTAATCAAGCGCACTTGAAGACGGGCGGTTCGTGATCTTTCGAGATCAGTCGCCGGGCGCACGTCACCTTCGGCGGGGCCGCCGTGGTTTCTCAGCCGCAGTGTAACCGCGACTGGTCTCTGGTGATGTTGTCGTACGCTCCGTTTCTTGGTTCGAGTGTGCGGTGGATGGGGACTGGCCCCGCGGCCAGCTCGGGCACCATTGCGTCGAGCTGGCCTCGGTTCAGAGCGCGGTGAGCAAGCGGAAGAGGATCGGCAAGCGCGGACGCCAAGCGAGAAATCGAAAGACGATTCTGCGTCCGGTGCTGAGTATCTGAGCGGGCACGAGGATCAATTCCTGAAGGAAAGTGCGAAATTCCATCCGCAAGACGAGCTCTCGTTCGTCCTCGTGTTTTTCGCGCCAGCGTGGGGTGATGGGCAGCATCAGAGCGAACCAAGCCTTGATGTTCCATGCGAGCGACACCATCACCATGTACGCCCAATTGGCATCGAGCGTGTTGAGTGGAGCGTGCAGAGCGCGTACTCCGCCCTTGAGTTGCGCGATCAGGTTTTCCTGATTGCAACGCTGATTCGATTCAGCAACCACCTCCTCCGGCGTGAGCGTCCAATCATTGGTGACGTAGAAGAAATAGCGGAAGTACGTGTCGAGGCACTTCTGCCCGCGCTCCTCGTCGATCGTCTTGCGCAAGACGATGATGCGGTAGGTCTCCTGCGCTTTGCTGGGCTTGTGTTCAAACTCGGCGAGGTCTTCGCAGAGCAGCACCTTGTTGAGATAGCCGCGCTCCTTGACGATCTCCTCCTTGACGCGTCGCGATTTGGCTCTCGGCTCGCCCGAGAAGACGTCGGCGGCGCGACGCTCCAGCTCAGCATATTCAGATTCCCCTATATTGTAGGCGCGATCAACGAAGTGCGGATTGGCATCGTAACCAAACACGAATCGCACTCCTTCTTGCGTCCAGCGATCAAGATGGGCCGTCATCGAGAAATCCGTATCACCGCGTAGCAAGATGTCATCGAAGCCGCCACGACGACACAGTTCGATAGCCCGGTCCAGCACCTCGGGAGCCCCTTCGGAGGAAGGTCGGTTGCCGCTTCGATTCGTCACGAAGAGCACCTCCTGCGTGTTGGCGAAGGAGACGAGCAGAGGGTGGTATCCCCACACTCCCTTGTACGAGATGTCCATACCCTCTTTGCATTCGCCGGTCGTTGGCACGAGCGAACCATCAACATCGATGCGAGCCGTCTCGCTCGTGAACGAAGCCGGCTGTCGTTGCCACACGTCGACTCGCGTGTCGTTGATGATGTCCATCAATCTCCAGGTCGCGTCCGCGTCGAAACGGCGGAAGTAGTCTCCTGCGGTCGTTGGATCCGGGATGGCCCGAGCACCGAGCGCGTCGAGGAATGCTCGGTCATTGCGACGTACCTCGATGTCGTCAAGCACCTGGCCGCCGCAAAGCGTATTGAACGCGATGTTGAGGACGTGGTCGGAGTCGCTATACGGCTTCGGCTGCTTGAGCACATTGAGCTCGTCGTTGAGGCGACTCACGAGTCCAATCGTGTTGACCAGCTGGTGAACGGCGCCGAGCCCCCCGGCGGAAATTGCTCGAGTCCGCTCTGCCATTTCGTACACAGGCACGGCAGTGGAAAACTCGGGGCCGATCGGCTTCGGTTCCATGCCGCCGACGGCCTCTTCGAGACGGCGGGCGATCTTTTGCTTCTCTGCGTTGAGTTGTTGGCGTATCTTCTTCTTCATCTGAAAAGCCTTTTTTGGGTGTTCCCGTTTCGTCTCACAACGTCGGTAACACCCGGCTTTTCAGATAAATTCCGACTCACGCGTCGAAAAGTGCGCTTGATTGAGGACTAGTTCCCAAGTGGTGTCGCTGGCGTCGTCGAGCCGGTAGACCGCAGTCGCGTTGCCGCTAGCGGGAATCGTGAGAGTGACGGGTATGCTGAACACCGTGCCATGTGGCAAGAACGC
>PVBE010385064.1_pt1 | contig 10155 bp, 6 predicted proteins | sample 1631181 | NCBI WGS metagenome assembly PVBE01 (sample SAMN08397723, study PRJNA350692) | Marine metagenome, whole genome shotgun sequencing project. | isolation source: water | place: Pacific Ocean | collected 2012-04 | reverse complement strand
TGGCACAACCGTTATGTTTTTCGACATGCAGCTTACTTCCCTTTTCTTGGCTGTTCTGAAAACGAGTAGTGCATCCAGCTAGACAATTTTAACTTCTTTCACTAATCCAACCAAGCCATGAACATTCATCACCTTGAATTGTTTTATTTTGTCGCCAAACATCAAGGTATTGCCAATGCAGTGCGAAACATTCCCTACGGTATCCAGCAACCGGCCGTCAGCGCGCAGGTGATCCAGTTGGAGAACGACCTAGGGGCCCCGCTCTTCCAGCGCCGTCCGTTTGAACTGACGCCCGCGGGCGAGGAGCTGTACGAGTTTGTGCAGCCTTTTTTTGACAACCTCGATGAGGTTGAGGAAAAGATTCGTGGAGGCGCGGCGCAGGTCATCCGCATCGGCGCTTCACATGAGGTGTTAAGCGATCATTTGCCGAGGCTTCTGCTGGATGCTCGACGTGACTTCCCCAACCTGCGGCCAATGCTACGCGGAGGCATTCAACCCCAAATTGAGACCTGGTTGATGGCAGATGAAATTGACGTGGGCGTGACAGCGCTCGATTCCAAGCCGCGTTCGGAGTTGAAAAAGGAAAAACTCATTGAGCTACAGATGGCGCTATTGGCGCCGCGCAAGTCGCGCATCAAGTCAGCAACCGAGGTGCTGGAGCAGGATCGTATCGCACAAACACTCATCAGCCTGCCTCAAGCCGAGGCACTGACAAAAGTATTCCAAGCCGAGCTGGTCCGCCGCAAAATCGACTGGCCCATCGGCATGGAGGTGAACACGCTGGACCTTATAAACACCTACACAACCAAGGGGTTCGGCATTGGATTGACGTTGCAACTGCCCGGCGCCAATCCGCTTACAGGCCTGAAGCATCTCCCGTTGGAAGGGTTTCCCATGATCAGCATCGGTGCCCTGTGGCGCGGACAACTGACTCCGGTGGCCGATTTACTGATCAAGCAACTCAAGCAACACGCGCGGACTCTTTAGACCGGCATTAGCGGCGTGACTTCCGGTCGTTTTGTCGGCAATGTTTCCCCTTTCATGGGTAAGTCAGACAAAAAATCCACGGCGCGCAGCGGACGCTTCACCAAGGAAGCTACCCGGGAGGCAAATGCCTTTACGGCCTCGGTGGGATTCGACCAAAGGCTCGCATTGTATGATATATCTGGCTCCATCGCCCATGCGCGCATGCTGCACCATGTCGGGCTGCTGAAGAAAAAGGAGCTTTCGGACATTGAGAAAGGATTAAAGGCCATTGAACGCGAAATTAAAAAGGGCAAGTTCAAATGGCACCGGGAACTTGAGGATGTCCATATGAACATCGAGGCGGCGCTCACCGCGCGTGTACCGGCTGGAGCCAAGCTGCACACAGGACGGTCGCGCAATGACCAGGTGGCGGTTGATACGCGAATGTGGCTGCGCGACGAGATTTGTGACTTGGCTAACGAAATCCACGACCTGCAGTTAGCGCTCATTGAACTTGGGGAGAACAACATCAAGGTGATCATCCCCGGTTACACGCACCTGCAGCGCGCGCAACCGGTGTATCTTGTTCACCACCTGCTGGCCTATGTGGAAATGCTCGAACGCGACTATGAACGGCTGCTCGACTGCCTGGTGCGGGTGAATGTGTGTCCGTTGGGCAGCGGCGCAATTGCGGGCAGCACACTGCCGCTGGACCGGGAGTTTGTAGCGTGCGAACTGGGCTTTGTTGACGCACACGATAAACCAATGGTCACCCAAAACTCGATGGATGGAGTAGCCGACCGCGATTATATTGTAGAATTCTGCGCCACTGCAGCGCTTTTGGCCGTACACCAGTCTCGCCTCTGCGAGGACTTGGTCTTATGGGCAAGCGTAGAGTTTGGGTTTATTGAGATCGGCGATGCGTACACAACGGGTTCGTCGTTAATGCCACAAAAGAAGAATCCTGATATCTGCGAACTTGTGCGTGGCAAGACCGGCCGAGTGACGGGCAATCTCGTTTCTCTATTGACTACTCTAAAGGGCCTGCCGCTGACTTACAACAGCGACCTGCAGGAGGACAAGGAACGGCTCTTTGACACCTGTGACACCGTGCGAGCCACCGTGCGTATTCTGGCTGCCATGCTACGCGACACAAAGGTGAATGCCGATGCCTGTGCCATGGCCGCCTCTGACCCCAATCTGCTCGCCACTGACTTGGCCGATTGGCTGGTCGAACAGGGCACCCCTTTTCGGGAAGCCCATCATGTGGTGGGTGAGGTGGTAGCACTTGGGGAGAAGAAAAATAAGCCGCTCAATGAATTAACGGCCGCCGAGCTAAAGAAAGTTGACAGGCGGTTGACAAAGGAAGCCCTGAAGGTATTCGATCTAAAGACGGCTCTAAACCGTCGCACCGCAACCGGTTCTCCGGGTGCCGACGGGATCAAGCAACGTCTGGCCTACTGGCACAAATTCCTGCGCCACTGATATGGCTGTACCGAACGAATTGCTCGGACCCATCCTAAAGGATGTCTCGCGATCCTTTTACCTGACTCTGCGTGTTCTGCCACGCAGCGTGCGAACACAGATTGGTCTGGCCTATCTATTGGCCAGAACCACGGATACCATCGCTGACACCAACCTGGCACCATGGAAGGAGCGTGTGGAAAGACTGCGACAGTTCCGTGAACGCATCCGGTACACCGATGCGTTGCCGGTGGATTTCAGTGACCTTGCGCAAGGGCAGGACAACTCTGCAGAACGCCGCCTGTTGGAACGCAGCCATGACACCTTGGAAATGCTCGACGCAATGGCACCGGAGGATCGCGGGCAAATCCAGTTATTACTGGAAACCATTACACGCGGTCAGGAATTGGATCTGCGCCGCTTCGGTGACGGTGACACACTGGCGACACTCCAGACAGCCAAAGAATTGGAGGACTACACCTATCATGTAGCCGGCTGTGTGGGTGAATTCTGGACGCGTCTAACACGCAAGCACTGCTTCCCGGAAGCAAGCCTAGACGACGATGAGTTTCTAGCCGAAGCCGCACGTTTTGGTCGGGGACTGCAACTGGTAAACGTGCTGCGCGATCTGCCGCTAGACCTGCGCCATGGCCGCTGCTACCTACCGGCTGATGAACTGGAAGCAATCGACCTGCAGCCATCCGACCTGCTAGATCCTAGCGTGTGGAACAAACTCAAGCCGCTATATCATCGCTGGATGCAGACTGCACGCGCCCACCTATTGGCCAGTTGGCGATACACCAACTTGGTGCCTTTTGACCAGTATCGACTCCGACTCGCCTGTGCCTGGCCAATCCTACTCGGAGGCAAAACACTCGACAAACTTGGCGCAACCAACCCATTGCACCCCGAGCCGCGCATCAAGGCAACGCGCGGTGAGGTGCGCAGTATCCTCTTGCAATCAGTGTGGCGACTACCCTTCCGCAATGCGTGGGGAAACTTATTCACACCCGCTTGATTGCAATTGCGTGTAATAACCTGGTTTTCTAGGTTTACTGAAAGGAGGGAAGGATGCCTGTTCGATTTGTCAGTGTTCTAATTATATCCGGATGGCTTGTTTGCAGCCCGTTGAGTATTGGTGCTGATCCACCCGCCAATCCGACAGACACGTCCAATCAGCAACGGGCGCAGCAGGAAAGGAAGCAAGCAGGCAAATTAGCTTTTGATGTCATCAGGCAAAGTTACCAGGCCAAGCGACGGGCACTGGACGGACTGCTGGCGGCAGCCAAAGCAAAGCAGCAGAAAATTGCCACACTGGCAACTGCCGCAAAAAACCGCCAGGAAGAGATTGATTTTGCAAAGGCCCGCGCGCTGGCAGAGACGCAACTAGTCGCCAAGATCATCAGCGAACGCCAAGCTGCCGAGGAACTTGCCGTCACGGAAGTAATTCGTCAACTGGAACAGGAAAACCCAAACTTCCGAGAAGAAGCGCTGCGGCTTGCCAAGCAAAATGCCGAGCAAGACCAGGCTGAGTCAGTAACTGACTTACTGGATTTGCCGATGCTAAACAACGCCATCCCGATGACCTACTACCAGAATAACACTCCCCGCGACAACCTAGTGGCAAAGATTTCCCCGACCCGTCCAAGAATCGCCCGGCCCACGCAAAACAATTCCGACCAGCATACAGTTGAGCGGGCGGTCAAGCAACGCCTAGCCCTCCGAAAAGTGACGGACATTGCCCGTCAGGTGAAGGCGCGTCAAGTCGAGGAAGCCAGCAAATCTCTGGAGACGCGTAGACAGGAACTCATTAACCTGTATAAGCAGGACAAAATCACTGCATCCGAGTACTATCGCCGCCGCCACCTTCTCGACAAGGGACAATAGGGTTTAACGCCCAAGGTAGTTTTCCCTTGAAGGCCATCGCTTCTTTGGCATAACAGGAGTCCATGCATGATTTTAGATATGTCGGCGGCAGGCTGTATTGTGAAGGCGTCCCGGTTGAATCGCTGGTGAATCGGTTTGGATCGCCGCTTTATGTCTATTCGCAGTCGACGCTTACAGATCACTTCAGCAAGCTGACAATGGCGCTTTCGCCCCTGGATCACCTGGTCTGCTACGCGATGAAATCCAATTCCAACCGCAGCGTATTGAAGGTTATGTCTGATTTGGGAAGCGGGTTTGATATTGTAAGTGGAGGGGAATTGGAACGGGTTGTCGCGGCCGGAGGCGATTCATGTAAATGCATCTTCTCAGGTGTGGGCAAGACGGAGGCGGAGATTGCGATGGCGCTGCGCAAGGGAATTTATGCATTCAACGTGGAAAGTGAACCGGAACTGGAACGGATTAATCGCGTAGCGCGGATGCTCAAAAAGAAGGCACCCATTGCCATTCGAGTGAATCCGGACGTGGACGCGAAGACTCATGCAAAAATCACGACCGGCACATATGAGAACAAGTTTGGAATTGCGTTTGAAAAGATCCGTGGGGTGTATGCGCGTGCAGCCAAAATGCACAACATACGGTTGCAGGGACTACAGATGCACATCGGCTCACAATTAACGAAAGTGGGGCCATTTGAGGCTGCCGTGCGCAAAGTCGTGCCACTTGCACGGGATTTGGCTAAAAAGTATGACCTGGAATTCTTCAGCATTGGCGGAGGGATGGGGATTGTCTATGAACCAGCGCTCAAAAGCGGTGATGCGGACTGGTGGCAGAAGGGTAAGGCCCGCAATATTTTAACACCAGCCAAGTACGCTGCCACCCTTGTGCCGCTACTCAAGCCCCTGGACCTGCGCATTCTAGTGGAACCGGGGCGCGTTATCTCCGGCAACGCCGGCATTCTGGTTGCGCGCGTGGAGTACGTAAAACGAACGGGCAAAAAGAACTTTGTCATCGTGGACGCAGCGATGAACGACCTCATTCGGCCGGCGTTTTACGAGAGCTTTCACGAGATCGTTCCGGTGCAGCGCAAAAGCGGCGCACGGGTGAAATCTGATGTAGTCGGACCCATCTGCGAATCGGGCGACACTTTTTGCAGGGATAGACCGCTGCCGCGAGTGAAGGAAGGCGAATATCTGGCAATGCTGAGTGCCGGCGCATATGGCTTTGTGATGGCCTCAACATACAATACCCGACCAATGGCAGCGGAGGTGTTGGTGAAAGGAAAGCGCGCAGCAGTAGTGCGAAAACGACAGGCGGTCGCAGACGTGTGGGGGGGCGAATCAGTTGCGCCCTGGCAAAAGTAGAAACTCTTTTTGGGGCCTATTTTGCCGCTGTCTTGGTGCCTTTGGCAGCTGCGGCGGTCTTCAGCTTATCATAAGTTGATTTCAACTCCTTAAGGCGGCCTTCCTCCTTCACCAGTTCATCGGCAAGTTTCTTGGCTTCTTCAATCTTGGTTTTGGCTGTGTTGCCCTGGGCCTCAATCGTCTTGGTCAACTGTTGCACCTGCGCAGCGTGATTCTTCTCGATATTTGCGTGGGAAGACTGGGCTTCGGTCACGGCTTCCTTCATCCCTGCAAGCTTGGTCTCCACGGGCTTTTGCTTGTCAGCCATCATCTTGGACATTGCAGCCTTGGCAGTCTCAGTCTCCTTCTTGCGGGTGTCGATGAGGGCCTTGGCGGTGTTAGCGGCGGCAGTCATCTTGGTAACGTTGTCCGCAACGCTCTTGGCCGTGGCCTCGGCGGCCTTGGCAGCCTGATCAGCAGCAGCAGCGGGCTTGGCGGTCTCGGCCAATTCAGCGTTGATTCGAGTCATCACCTTGGAGGCGGCAGCCTTGGCGGCGGTCAACTCGGTGGTGGTTGCGGCGGTGGCGACTTGTGCGGCCTGCGCGGGCTTTTGTTTGCCGGCAACCAACTTGTCCAGCGCCGCTTTTGAGGCATTGGAAGCATTACGCTTGGTGGTGGCATCGGTTGCCTTGGCCTTGTGGTCTGCCTGGGCCTTGGTGAGGTTGGCCGTGGTGGTGTTCACCAAGTTTTGCGCGGTGGTGGTGGCCTTGGTGGCTGCCTTGTGCGTGGCATCGGCCTTGGCCACCTCAGCTATAACGGCGGTTAACTCCTTCTCCGCGCTAGCCTTGTTGACGGGGGCGGCGGCCGCGGTGGCATCGGCCTTGACAACGGTGGCGCGCACAGTCTTTTGCTTCCCCGCAGCAAGCTTATCGAGCGCGGCCTTGGCGGTGTCAGCAGCCTTGCGCTTGGCATCTGCAGCCGCCTTCTGCTTGGCATCCTTAGCCGCGGCAACCTCGGCGGTTTGCGCGGAAGTCTCGGCGGCAAGATAGGCCATCAGTGCTGCCTTCACCTCGGCATTCGCAGCAGTCAATGCCTTATCAGCGTTGGCCTTGACGGCGGGCGCCTCACTGGCCGCCTTAACCATTGCGGCAAGCTTGGTCTCGGCGGGTTTCTGCTTGTTGGCAATCAAGCCATCGTAAGCAGCCTTGGCTCCGGTTTGGGTCTTTTGTTTGGCGGCAAGATCGGTTTTTTGTTTTGCCAAATCCGCAGTTTGCTTATCCATCGTCGCCTTGGCAGCGGCAGCGGTGGTCTCGGCAGCCTTCGCAGCCTTGTCGGCTGACTGGAAAATGATATTGGAGGTGTTGACCTCTGTATTGATGGCCGCAAGTGCCTTGTCGGTGTTGGCCTTGGCAGCCGCCGCCTGGGTTTGTGCCTTGGCAAGCGCAGCCATGATGGCCTGGGCTGGGCCGCGCTTCTCAGCAGCCTGCTTGTCATAGGCAACCTTGATGGCGGTCGCCTTGTCACGAGCCGCCTTGGCGGCAGCAGCGACCTTGGTGGAATCGGACTTGGCCTTCTCAACATTGGCAAGAGCCGCTTTGTAGCCCGTCTCGGCGGTTGCTACAGCCTTGGTTGCAGCATCGACTTTCGTTTGCTCCTTGGCAACGTCAGCCTTGGCTGCGACAAGCTCCTTCTCGGCGGAAGCCATGTTGGCTTTAGCCTGCTTGAGAGCCTCGGCGCGCTGAGCCTTGAGGGCGGCAAGGTCAGTTTTCTTGGCAGCTTCAATCGCCGCCTGGGCGGCGACCACAGCCGCGGTGGCGGCCTTGGCCGCAGCGGCTGCATCAGTCTGCTCCGCCTTCTTTTCGCCCAACGCGTTGCGGGCTCTGTAATAATCGCTGAAAACCTTGCCGATCTCAAGGGACTTGGATTCCTTTTGGGAAGCCGCAACGGCCGCATTAGCCGTATTGAGCGTGGCGCGCGCAGTGGTAGCCTGCTTGTTGTAACCCTCAACCTGCTTGACAAGCGCAGGCTTGCCAGTCTTGGAGGCGTTCTGAGCATCAGTTACGGCCTTTGTAGAGGCCTTGTTGACTGCATCGGCCTTGGCTACCTCAGTGTTGGCGACAGTCAACGCCTTGTCGGCAGCAGCCTTGGCTGCCGTGGCGTCAGCAAGTGTCTTGGCGGCGACAGCGACCTTGGCCTGTGCGGGTTTTTGCTTTCCGGCAATCAGTTTGTCGAGCGCGCCCTTGGCGGTTGTGGCGGCCTTTTTCTTGTCCTCGTTCTTGGCGTCAGCCTTAGCGGCCTTGTCAGCAGCGGCAAAGGCGCCGGTTGCCTTTTTCACTTCAGCAGTTGCGGCAGCCAGCACCTTATCAGCAGCAGTCTTCACGGCCGTGACATCGGTAACAGCCTTGGCAGTGGCGGCGACCTTGGCCTGTGCGGGTTTTTGTTTCCCGGCAATCAGTTTATCATGGGCTGCCTTGGCGGCAGCGGCTGCCTTGGTCTTGTCGGCAACGGCCTTGTCAAGCGCGGCCATCTTTTGCTTGGCAGCTTCGGTGTTGTTCAGAACGCCCTGCAGGGCGTCGGCAGCAGCCTTGGCGACCTTTTGTTTTTCGGCCAGGACCTTCTGTGCAGCAGCATATTGCTCAGCCATGGGCTCTGGATTCAGCGAGAGTTGCTTGATCATTTTGCCATCGGCGGCGTTCCAGACAAACACATCGCCGTTCCAGTCGCTACCAATGATGAGCTTAGCGTCATGGCTGGGGATGGCCTGGGCCGGAACCTCCCCGGGGAAAACGAAATCACGCTTCTTGGCGCCATTGGAGTCCCAGAGGGTGGCACGCTTGTTCTGTCCACTGGTGACGAGCATGCCGTTCATGGCACGTGCAAGTGAGATTGCTCCGCCACTGTGGGCTCCCCAGCTCTTAAGTTGGCGCGCCTCCTCCACATTGAACATCTTGGCGCTGCCATCCATGCTGGCGGACACAACCACGTTGGTGGTGGCCCATTCAAAGCCGGTTACGCGCTTACTGTGACTGAAGGAGCAAATGCGCGCGCCGGGCTCAGTCTCCCAGATGCTCAGCCCACCATTGCGGTCGCCGCTGGCGACGTATTTGCCATCGGTGCTGAAGCGCACGGCGGTCACCCAGTCGGTGTGTTTCTTGATCTTGTGCACCAGTTCACCCGTTGAGGTAGAAAAGATACGAAGAAAACGGTCAGGACCGCCGTGGGCGATAAAACGCTGGTCCGGGCTGATGTCGGTGGCGAGCACGGAATCAAGGTCATCCCCTACGGTAAGAATCTGTTCACCCTTGGTGATATCCCACACGGTGGAGAAACCAATATTGGCGCTACGGCCTCCACCAATAATGAGATTCTTGCCATTGGAGGAAAATTTAAGGCTGCGCGGGTAACCCTTGTCATAGGGAATGATCCCGGCAATGTTGAGGCTGTCAGTGTTGTACAGCAAAATCTGGCGTTGTCCCCCTATGGCAATGAGCGGCGACCACGGACTGACCGCCATTGAGGTGGAGACACTGGTGCGCGCGGTGCGCACGTAAGGATCAAGCGCGAACACCTCGTCCGGCATCGGAGCCGGTCCCTCGGGGCGTTTACCCAGTGAATCCAAATCAAGGGCCAAGTTCACCTTGGGCTTGGAAAGCTTCATGGCCTTGGAACCGGCGTCCTTCAACAAGCCTCCCGCGATCCATTTCCTGATAATCTCAATGTCGCTTTCGGGCAGCTTGTCCTTGGGCGGCATGGTGGGTTCCTCGGCATGAGTGACACCCTGGTAGAGCGGGCTCTCCTCAGGGTTGCCGGGAGTGAGCACAGCGTCGCCCTCAACTCCGTTTATGGCCGCGTCGTAGGTCGCTAGGTTGAGGTCGCCCTTCATCTTGTCCGGGTTATGGCACTTGAGGCACTTGTTGCGGAAGAGGGGCAACACATGGTCCTCATAGTTTATTTTGTCGGCGGCACTGAGCAGCCCGACGGACATCAGGCCGGACACCAAGACTATATTACGCAAGTTACGCTTCATTGGTTTTTCTCCCCTAGCACATGCGGGCTTCATGCCCGCATGTGCTCTTTTAATTAATGGTTAAAGATAAATTCCTTCGAGTTCAGGATGGCCCAGAAAAGGTCGTTGAGCACATCGGCATCCGAACGATCCTTTTCCCCCACAAACGCCATCAACTTCTCCTTCTCGGCAGCTGTCGGCTTGCGCGCCAAACAACTAAGATATAATTCATCGATCACTTGGCTGGGTGTCTTCTTGGCCGCAAGCGCCTTGGCCACATACCCGCCCTGAATACACTTGCTGTTAACGGTGTCCCCATTGAGCAGGTGCAGTGCCTGGCTCAGGTTGGGTTCCAGTGCCACCTCACAACTGCAAACCGTGTCGCGTGTGGCGCGCCCAAAGGTGGTAAGGAAGAATGTGCTCGTGCGACCATCCACAATCTCGACCGCACTGGCTCCATTAGGAAGGCCCCTAAATTTGTTCTGGGTATTA
>PVBE010098215.1_pt1 | contig 10155 bp, 13 predicted proteins | sample 1631181 | NCBI WGS metagenome assembly PVBE01 (sample SAMN08397723, study PRJNA350692) | Marine metagenome, whole genome shotgun sequencing project. | isolation source: water | place: Pacific Ocean | collected 2012-04 | reverse complement strand
TCAACCATATTTTGAGAGGCAAGAAAGTCCAATGCTAATTGTCTTGTATCAAATAATCGCCAAGCAGATTTTCTTCCCGATTTCATAACCGCATATTTATCTCTATATCTAATTCTTATTGGGTCACATGGCGCACCTTCTAAATCCATTTTGGAACAAACTTCTTGTCCTTTCTGTTTCCAATACTTTTCATCCTCTGGCGTAAATTTTTTGTATGTTCTCTCATAACAAGATCCAGTAGCATAACAACTATGTTCAGTTCCCCAGAATTTCATTAGATCACACTCATCCTCAAATATCTCATCACTCCAGTCATCTCCTTTAAAGTCATCCCTATACCTACAGAAGGACTCAAACTTATCCTGTTCTTCATCTGGGAGTGTGTATAAAACATCCTCACTTATATACAGGGTGGTGTCATACTTACCCATTAACTTTACCCTTGATTGATGGTTGATTGATTATAGACAGACACTTGACTCCTGTTGATATACCTGAACTTTCTTTAAGCTGCACTTTTACATATCTTCTGTACTGCTGATAATGAAACTCCAGTAAGGGTCACTATCTGGCGGAGTGAATTTCCTTCATTCCTTAATTTCTGGATATGGTTTGATTTGACTTTTGATAGTGATGGTCTTCCTCCTAAGTTTCCTCCTGTCTTTCTTCTATGTGCAACACTCTCCAAAGTCCTTTCTCTGATGAGTGATCTTTCTACTTCTGATAATCCTGTAAGTAATCCAACTACAAGAGGGGCCATCTTACCTAAGTTTTTTGTTGAGATGAGATTGTCCAGTGTCCTTATATGAATTCCTTTCTGTTGTAGATCACTTAATAGGTTCACTACCTCACTCTGTGTCCTTCCTAACCTATCCAGAGCAGTAACTACTAACTCATCTCCTTCCTCTAAAACTGATAAAACTGCTTGTAGTTGATGGCGTTCTTGTATTGGAGTTCTGCTACTAACTTTTTCAGAGAATACCTTGTCACATCCTGCATCTTTGAGGAGTGCATTCTGTTTCTCTGGGCACTGGTTTGTTGTAGAAACTCTTGAGTATCCATAAATTCTTGTCATGGTGTGTTTTTAACCCTGTCTCTAAAAGAACTCTAACAGAAACACCCTTTATGAACACCTATATCTCATGTTTAGTAGCTGTTCTTGATGTATTCCATACTGATGGGTTTAAATACATCTCTTTTGTTGGTTTTTCTGTGAATGTGTGATCTAAAAATCACAGATTCACTCTTGTTTTACCTATTGGGTCTTGTTTTAGGTGGATCTGCTACTACTACTGATCTTCCTCCTACCCATACTTCTGTTAATACTCTTCCTAAGTGGTCTATTCCTACATTTTTAGGCGTTTTATGATGAATATTATTACCAAATCCTTGTCCACCACCTGATTTACTCTTGTTTTGTAGTGTAGAAATTCTCTGGGAGATGGGTTTATTCCTTGTTGGTTTTGGTTTTTGGTTTTTTCCAGTGTTGTGTAAGACCTGAGTATTAAGGGATGGAGTATTAAGAACTTGAACTGACCTAGATGTCACTTCATGATGCACATTTGATCTTCTTTGAGGTGACTTGTAGTTTTCACTGACTGTTCTTGGTCTAAGTGCATTCAATTCCTCCACATATTCAGGGAGTGCATACCAGTAGTCCCTCCTATACCTATGTTTCCATCTCTGTTCCCTTCTTAATTGGTTGGCATCAGATAGTTCCTTAAGTGCCCTGTGAATGGATCTGGTGCTTACTTCTACCATGAATTCCTTTTCCAGTTGGTTCTTCAACTGATCTGCTGGTAGGCGTGTCCATGCGGTTCCTTTGTCATCAACTACTCCTCCTTTTCCTCTGGCTGCTACATTGATCCATCCTCTGACTACTCCTAAACAGAGTGAGGCTAGTGGTGTAATTGGATTAACCATTAAAGGTGTGTCACCACTTGATGTGGTGGATAGTGTTGACTTTCCTCTGAGATGTCCCTTTAATAGATCAGCAAGACAAGGCTGGTCTTTTTTTAAGATCATCTAACCCCATTCCTGATTCCAACTCAGGGGTGGGGTTTGTCATATCTAAGTATGACTTTCTGAGGTTATATTTTTTATATCTACTTTTTAGAAATTGTCCATAGCAAGATGGGTCAAGTGTGTTCAGGTCTTACTATTACTAATGTCTCATTCCTATTAGATGAGTCAACCAAGAGTCATTAGTCAGTCAAGTGTGTTTGGGTATTAGCTTATTTTTGTGCATTAAATCCCCAGTTTTTATCATTCCAGTTTAATTAGGTACTGATTTTCTTGATTGATTTATTAGTGGTTGACTGGTGAATTCCCTTGTCACTACTAACATGTTTCTACTTTTGATGAAATATGTGGGTTGACTATTGATTATTGATTGACACTTGATAGTTGATTGACTCTTGGTTAAATGGGTTGATTCATCAATTTTGTTTAAGTGCCTCTCCCTCCTTATGAACCTGATGGTTCTTTACCTGAAATTCCCTCTGAGGAAGTCACAGCAAAAACTCTTGTAGAAAGATATGAGGTTAGTAAACAAACTCTCTATACAAGATTAAGTGCTATTGGGGTCACAGGATCTAAGAGGGGCAAGTCAGTTTTCTTTGATCAGAGTGAGGTATATCAATTAGATGCGGCTCATTATTTTCTGGGTAAGGGATATGGGTTAAAGGATCTCAAGGGTGCATGTGGTCAGTATGAGGCGGATGTAATTGATTCTGGTAAGGATGAGGGTGAGATTATTCCTCCTACCTCCACTACAGAATTGGTCATAGCACCTCAACAAGAGAGAGTGGTAATGGCACTTACTACTTCTATCAAAGAGGCACTCAAGGCAACTCATCCTCAACCAGAGAGAGATCCATTAAGGTCTTACAGGCTTCTACAAGAAGCATCTGAGCAGAAATATCAACTTACCAGTCAGTCATTAAGGGAGATTCTTGGTGTAGCACAATCCACCATAAATTCTTGGTCTGGTGTAGTTAGTAGAAATGGGTTCACCATGAAGAGAGTTGGCCCAGGAAAATGGAGAGTGTTTAGAGATGAAGTAGAGGAAGATTTAGCAGCGTAATTTATCCTTGATTGATTGTTGATTGATACTTGACTTACAGGGTCACTCCTATTGGTATATCTAAAATATTATTGGTTGACTGATGGTTGATTTACCACCAGTTGTTGTGGTCTTCATATTGTAAATCTTCTAATTTTATTTTTTCAGATCCTTCTAACCATTCTCCAAATTCTTCTTGTAAGGCTTTTTTGTTTTTTCCTTTCAGGCGAGTGAGTTGAGATTTGGCATGTTCTGATGCAACATCCACTCCCATCTCTAAGCGTCTTTTTTCAATCCATAGCATTGGTTGATTCTCCTATTGTGAAGGTTGATGTGAAAATTACATTTGTAGCAATAACTCTGGCATGGGGGTTCCTTGATTTAGCTGTCTCAATAGCATCTTGTCTATTCACTGCATAGCAATATTCAGGGAACACTTTTCCTCCCACATACAGATCTACTTTCCATTTCATTTTGAATAGGGAAACTTACTCCATTCTGATTGATTGATTATTGATTGATGGTTGATTGATGTGTTTATTAGCCCTCTGTGATCCTTTCACACTGGTGCATCTGGTGGAGGATTGATAGGTGACTGATGATTGACTGATTGGTCATGTAGCTGTTAGTAGTAGATCTACCAACTCAATTTTCTTGAGGTTGTTTATCCTCTTATGTCCCTTCAGCATGAGGCGTAATTCCTTATTGGTTTTCTTGAGCAGGGATTCTTTCCTATTGATGAATATTCCTTTGTAGAAGATTGATAGAAGGGTCTGTACTGCTTCTACAAATGTAAGAACTATTCCAATAGACAAGATCATAAGGAAGTCAATTTCCTTTTTCATGGGTATTCTCTTGTAAATATTTTGTCCTACTGTGGGGTGTAGTAAATGTCTCAAACCCCTGTTGGACTCTTATATTTTACTATTCTTTTGTGAATGTGTGATCTTAAAATCACAGATTCACTCTTTATTTTTACCTTCTGAAACTTTCTTCTCCCATTCTAAAAATGAGGAAGAGCAATCTGGAGGATCAGGCTCCTTGATATTCTTTATCCTCTTCCATTTTTGGTGTAATGCCTGAAGGATCCAAGATTGAGATAATGATCTTGGTCCATTCTCCAATAGTTCTAAATGGAATTTTGATGATGTATATGCCTTCATTTCTTCTCTCCATTCATGTTCATTAGTCATTGTTTGATCCAGATTAGTGTTGTCTCCCAGTTCTTCTGTGTGTAGTGGAAGTCATAATTTCTGAGCACTGATACAGCAACTGCACTTGGAGCAAGTTTGTTGAATGTTCTATCCCAGAGAGTAAATCCTACTTCATCTGCCACTTTTGAAAGTATGAAATCCATGTTCACCATTCCATTTGTAGCCCTTCTTGATGCATTCATTTTCATGATTACAGGGTGGAAGGTTCCCTCCTCTATGGGGTTCACTGCCTTCTTCTGACTCTTAAGTGCCTTACCCATAGCATTGGTGAATGTCTCCTCACTGGGGTCATTCTGCATGGACATCATGAGGGGATAGAAGGTCTTATCCCTCACATTGGATGTCTTTATCAGGCGGTAGTAGTTGGTAAAGGCTTCTTTCATTTGATCTATCCAGTCATCCTGACTCAGGTTTGATAAATCCTCTGGTTCTTCTGTGTAAACATCAGGGCAATTTAGATATGGAGGATCTGTGATTATGGCATCAAATGTCTCCTCCTCATCTTTAAGAGGATTCATCTTTATTCCATCCTCATTGAATAAAGTAATCTTTCCTTTTGGGAAGTGTTCATCAGCAACATCCCCTATCCTATCTACATTTCTGGGGTTTAAATCAAATCCAACTACTTCCATTCCTTTCCATAGTGCGGACATGATATTTGTCCCTTTACCCATGAAGTTGTCTAAAATTCTGGACTTGGAATGTCTTACAAAATATTCAAGTAGGAATAGGGAGTGGTCAGGGAATCCATTGTAATTTGGTATTCCTCTACCTGCTACATCTCCTTTGATGATCTTACATTCAGTATGTTGACTTACTTGTCTGCATATTCTGGCGAGTTGATGATCTTCTCTATCAAATCTCATTATGGACATTGGGACTCCCCACTTGTCCTTTAACTCACTCACCAACTGGGATTTTTCCCTATCAGTGTGTAGATCTATTTTAGCTGTATCAATATGGAATCTAAGGGTCTGGGTTGGGTCTTTTCTTACTAACTCACCTACTCTCTTCTGCACATCCTCCTTCTCTTTGGACAGGGTTAGTAGGTCATTTAAATTCTTCTTGGCGTATGTAGTTCCTCTTAAGGCGTTTCTTGTCTCTGGGTGAATTTCAGCAACTTGTCTCTGCAACCTATACATCTTGTTTGATGTACCTATCCTTCTGGCTAGGTCTTCAGTTGTCATAGCATTTCCTTTTGGAGAATATCTATTAGTTCCTCTCTCTACTCTTTTTCCAAGTGAAGTAAGTATTATCTCTCTTTCTGTTATGTGTTCACTAATACTCACATAATCAAGGTTATTAACAACAAGGTTCTCATCAATTTCCATCCACCTATTCAGCAGATCATTTTCCTCATAAATCTTGGCTTCTATTTTTTTCTTTCCAAGTTCCTTACATGCCTGGAGGCGGTGTGCCCCACAGATTAGGGTGAGGTCTTCATCAACTGATATTGGGTGGATAGTTCCAAGTGCATCTATTGAGTCCATGAGTTCCAGCACCTTGTTGGAGTCCAGTGACCTCAACCTTTCTCCCACTCTTACTGAAGCAACTGGGATCTCCTTGAGCATGGAATTATGGAAACTTCCTCCAGTATAGACTGGTAATTTTCTACCTGACTATAAAATGATAATAATTCTTTATCAATCCTTCTTTAATTCTTTATAGCTGTTCTATCTGGTAGATTGATATTAAAAGTATTATTTTGTTCCTAATTGTTATTACTAAATGATTACTTATCTTAAATATTGTTGTATCAAAATGTAAATAACAAGCACCAAACCCCCTGTGTTCATGGTAGTATAGTTATACAACTGAATACTTCTTACAGGTTCATTCCTGTCTAATAATCAATCAGACATTCCCTCCCTGATTTGGGTTAGTAATCCATCCTTTGTAATTACTACTATCTTTAATTGTTCACAGATAGTTGAGTAAACAGATAGATAAAACAAAGAAACTTGACATCTGAATATTTTATGGAGGTACTCCCATGAAGAGGAGTATAAGAAGGTGGTTTTATGGATCAGAATTTATATCCAGTGTCACATCTTCTATTTTTAATAATCCCTTCTGGTGTGAGGAAGAGGATGGAACTATTGTTCCCTTTCCAAATAAGGATCAAGAGTTCAATAAGAAAGTCCAAACCTACTACTCAAAAACCTTACCTGCATTAGGGTTCTTCTCTTATGTTGATGGTGATGATTTTATTCCAGTTCAATTAGTTGATGGAATAGCAGTCAAGGTTAATGAGGAATACATCAGGGACTACATCAAATATGTCTTATCCAAACTGGATTCTGGGCATTCCATAGTAGATGTAATGACTCAAAGGTATGAGCGGTTTTTCTCTAAGCGTATTCTTACTTCTTTGAGGCCAGAATTCTCTATGTCTCCTTTAAAGGATACAAGGGACTCTGCATACAGGTTCTACAATAATGGTGTAGTTAAGATCACAGGTTCACAGGATTCAATAGAGTTGATTCCTTACTCTCATCTACCTGAGAATGCCTTTGTATGGGCGGATCAGATCATTGATAGGGTTTATGATCCTTCTTTTCTTAAATCTCCTTCTAAGGATGAATTTGAGGCAGAACTGACTTGTAGTGGACATCATTTTTATAAGTGGTGTCAGAACTTATGCAAGGATCAAGATGAGGATGGTAAATGGGTTTATAACAAGAATAAGTTTAAAACTCTGGCATCTGGTTTTGGTTATTTACTCCATCAAAAATGGAATGAATACAAGTGTGTGATCTTTGTTGATAGTGATTTAGAAGAAGGGAAAGCAAATGGTAGGACTGGGAAATCCCTTGTATTAGATGATGCTTTATCTCATGCGTTAGAAAGTGTGACTGTTGAGGCTGATTCACTCAAAAAAGATAGGAGCAGCAAGTTCTTATTTCATGGAGTCAATCAATCTACTCAATACATTTGTTTAGATGATGCATGTAAGGATTTTGAATTCTCTACTTTATTCTCAAAAATTACTGGTCCATTTACCTGTGAGAAGAAGTATGGAGGCATCTTTCAATTCTCCAAATCTGATAAACCCAAGATTGGTTTAAGTAGCAATCATCCCATTGTTGGTGAGGGTTCATCCTTTGTTGATAGGCAGCATATTGTTGAGGTTGGTGGGTTCTACAGGTTTCATAAAATGGAACTTAAAAAGGATCCTCATTTCCTACATGATGGTTGGTTATTTGATGAAGATTGGAGTGATGAAAACTGGATGGAGTTTGATGCATTCTTGGCGTATTCCCTCCTCTACTACCTTAAGGAAGGTCTGTTAGGGGGTAGGACTTCCAATAATTATGGTTATAGGAAGTTGGTGGCATCAGTTGGTTCTACATCTCTTGTGAATGTCCTACAAAGGTTCCTTGATGAGAGTGAGTGTGGAGTCACCTACTACCAGAAATATGTGAAGGAGATGGATGAGGATCTAAAAGATCTTTGTCTTGATGAATATGTAAACATGCATTTGTCTGAGGAGGATCACTCTTTAAAGCATCTGCATACATCACTTCATTCAGTAGCTGATCATTTTGGTTATGGGGTTAATAGGGGTAAGAAAGTGAGACCACAAAAAAGGTTTGGTCCTAATAAAGTTGGTGTTAATTCTTACTCAATCAATCCTCCTAATAAACCATTTGGTTCTGGTGTAGATGATTCTTCTAAGGAAGATCAGATTGATGAGGATACTTTGAAACTTTTTGAGGACTTAGATCCTGTAAAAAAGTTTGAGAAGACCTTACTTCCTAAACCAGTTATTCCTACTGAGGTTTAAGGTCAATCCATAGTCAATCAAGTGTCAGTCAACCATATGACTACCTTGTTATAGAGGGGGTTCTCATACCTCCTCTCTTTTTTTACATTTCTTCTGTGAATGTGTGAATTTGTGATTTTGAGGATCACAGGTTCACATTTTTTTTTTACTTTTTTTTTTATAAAAACCTTATGGAGTCCCAGACAAATCTCAAATTTTTTTTTTATTAACTAAGTTTCTCTCTCTCTTTTGGTTGCCTCTGGAGGTCAATAGTATCTAAAAAATTATTATTTCCTTACTGGTCTTTCACTAATACTCATATCAAGTGTGATTCTGTGATCTCTAAATCACAGGTTCACTCTTATCTGTCTTCTTGGGTTCTGGGTATATAAAGTTTTCTATTACTCTGGCGAGTTTCATTATCTGATCTGATGTTGGGAACATGGGAAACTTATTCATCTCCCAGTTCTGTCTCATCTCTGGTGTCATATTCTTTATCAGGGTTGTGGTGTAGTCATACCTCTTCAGTTTCACTTCAGTAGCTAGTTTAATTATCTCTAATCTCATCTCATGTCTGTTTAGTTTTGAAAGGATCTTGGAATATTGGAGATTCTCATTTGGTTCATAAGTTGATGTGGTCATAGATCTCTGTACTGTTTTGGTTAAAGTGCCTTGTTCTTTTTTAGCTGTTCATAGAAATATTCCATAGCATCATCTATTACCTGATCATCATTCTTGTATTGGAGGGATCCCATCCTGTCCTTGAGTTTCTTTCTTATCTCTTGGATGTGTGTTCTGGTTATTGGTTTAATAGTCATCTGAAGGCATACTCCTTTTTCTTAATGCGGTCAAATTCTCTAACTATGCGGAAAATAGTAGATGTGTAGGGAGTGTTCCATTCAGTAGAATAATCCTCCACTATTTCCCAGTCCTGTTCATGTCTTTTAGAGACAGATAGGCATTTGGTATTCTGTTTCATTTTTGTTTGACTCTCTTGTATTGGTAGTGGTTTTACTTTGAATTTGTTTTTCATTTTTCCTTATCATCCCCCTGAGTGTTTTGTTGTTTTTGTAATCAAATATCTCATCTATACTATCTATGGAATACATATCCTTTGTGACATAAGAAACCATCCCTTTCCATCCTGTATATCCTCCATATCCTGCATAATGCCTGGAGTTTCTTATATCAAGGCTGTTGTTTGAGTGCCCTATAAAACTGCACCTGTCTCTTAATGCATAATCAATAAGGCACATTATTGTTGTCTCTTTATCTTCTTTGTCTGGTATACCTTTTTGTCCATATATCTTTTGTATTAGCTTCTTTATTTTCCTGTTGGGTCTGGTGAGCACTCTTTCATCCATATCTGATATAAGTGTGTGGACATGATAGGAACCTTTTTTTACTACCCATTCATCTTTTTCATTTAGTCCTAATGAGTCCTTATGTCTCTCTATAAAGTGATCTATTCCTACAGCGTATTCTGCTTTGTTTCTGGGGTTGAATAGATCTTCTAATACCTTTCCTACTCTGGTGTTATTCCTTATTACCTTCTCCCTTCCATGTTCCTCATAGTAGTAGTTTCTGGTGATCATATAAGTTGGTATTAGTCCTGATGTGATGTAGTTCTCTATAAAGGTCTCTCTCATATAATCCCTTCTATACTTCCATAACTTTTCTTTGTGCGGATTCTTACTATCAGGTTTGTGTAGTAAACCTTTCCTCAATCTCCTATGTCTATATTGTGTTGGAGTTTCTACTGGGCTCATTTGAATTCATGTAATTTGATTTTTTAGATAGTTTTAGATACAACCCTCCCTATGCATCTATCAATAAAGGTTGTGGAATACTGGGAGTCCCTCCTCAAGCAAAACCTATATTGTCTTTATCTGTTCTATATATAAGATTTAGATTCTCTATATCTCTACTACATATACATTCCTACCTTTTACACCCTTTATCCTTTGTTTAAGCTGCCTTACATGGCTTTCATAGGTAGGTTTATTTAATGCTTTTTAATTAAATCAAAATACATATATGTTTTGGTAAATGCCTTACACACACTCATATTTTCTTACTTGACTGATGGTTGATTGATTGTTGATTGATGG
>PVBE011357359.1_pt1 | contig 10158 bp, 4 predicted proteins | sample 1631181 | NCBI WGS metagenome assembly PVBE01 (sample SAMN08397723, study PRJNA350692) | Marine metagenome, whole genome shotgun sequencing project. | isolation source: water | place: Pacific Ocean | collected 2012-04 | reverse complement strand
CTGCATATACTTCAAGATAAGAAGCTTCTGGTGCATCACTTACTGGTGCAACTGTGACGTTAAAAGTTGCTGAGTCAGATCCACCGACAGTTGTTGCAGTTACAGTAACTGAAACTGAACTAGAAAGATACGTATTAAAATCTGAATCTGGAGTTATATAAAGGTGGGTTGGAGTTCCATATACACCAACAAAATATCCAGTTAATCCTGCTTCTAAAGTTACCGACCATTCAATATCAGCAGGATCCTCATCAAGCGGAACTGATGCTTGAATATAAATATCATTGTCTACGCTATCTTCAACTATATCATAAGAAGTAAATTCAGAAGGTATCGTACTATTCAGATAGGTAATCACTGGTGCATCCGCAACCGGAGTAACAGTTAGTAAAAAGGACCCAGTATCGGTTAAGGATTCATCGCTCACTGTTACAGTTATAGTTGCATAACCATTGTAATCAGGATCTGGAGTTAAAGTTAACTGAGCTCCGGCTATAGATATAGCTATATTCGGAGGATTACTTGTAGCGGAATATGTAAGTGCATCATTTTCTGGATCTGTAGCTGATAAAGTTATTGTTAATGGAGTATCTTCATTTGTTGTCTGAGGGCCAATTTCAGTTAGCACTGGTGGATCGTTTACTGGACCGACAGTTAATGTAAACGTTTCTGAATCTGTTAGTGCTCCGTCACTTACAGTCACAGTTATATTTACAGTTCCATTAAAATTTCCTACTGGAGTTAGAGTTAATAATGTACCAGCTAGTGATGCTGTTACGTTGCTTGAATTAGCACTTGTAGCGGAATATGTAAGTGCATCATTTTCTATATCTGATGCTGATAAAACTATATCTTTTGGTACACCTTCATCTGTTGTCTGAGGGCCAATGTCAGCTAGCACTGGTGGATCGTTTACTCCAGTAATAGCTATTGTTACAGTTGCATCATCAAATCCTTCATCAGTTGCATATCCTTTAAAATAAAAAGAATCATTAGTGGTCTGGCCAGGAGCAGGATTATATGTAAGTTCTGCAACCGATTCATTAATTTCTATTCCTCCACCCGGAACTTCTATTAAGTCACCTGTTACCAAGCGAGCATTCCAAGTATAAAAATGTTGTCGTCTTGCTCGATATCCAAGTCTACTAGTTCCACCAGCCGCCTGAACATTTATTGACCAACTATCTCCATACCTTAAAAATCCATTTTGTATTTCTCCATTTGTTGTAAAAGTTGTTTTTAATTCTTTCCAAGTACCAAGATTTGATTGTTTTGTAACAACGGTACTATTTGTTTCAGTATAATGTGTACCTGGACCTTGTCCATTACATCTTGCTGTTGTATCTCCTTGTGAGTGTGTTCCACCTGAATTACCACATACACAATTACCTCCAGCATCTATTCCAACAGAATTATCTGTACCACTTGGACAATTAGAACAAGTATTACCAGCATCATCTATAACGTATTGTCCATGAGAATAATAAGCTCTTCTTCTAATAAGACCAGTATCCCAACAGCTATAAACATCCCAATCTGTACCATTATAAGCTGCTTGTTTGGCATCATAACCCCAATTTCCACTTGTTATACCATTTGTTCTGTCTGTACACGTACCGGCGGTACCACAGTTAGCGCCTACTGACCAACAAACTTCATAAGGAGATTCTGAACATGCATATGGTGGATTACAAACTGGTTCTACACCCTCCGCTAAATTTCCCCACTCATCTTCAGAATTACATACTGGTGGTATATAAACCCAAACAGAATATGTATAAGTTGTACCATGTAATAATCTATCCATCCAAGTTATATCTTGATCATTATATTCATTTTCTATTTCTGACTTAAATCCTGTTCTTATTCCTTGTGAACTATTACCACCCCATAGCCTTCCAGCTACTATTGGATTACCATCTGGGCCGGTTATATCAATATCATGATCTGCAGGCATGCAATGTGCACAATATTGAAATCCTTTCATTGAATATGGTACATAAATTAAAGTGACATCATATTTTAATGTTCCAGATACTGTTGGATCAACTATATAAGAAACCATTAATTCATCTGTAGGTGCTGTGCAGCTGACAAAAAAACTGTTACCTGTTGAATCTTCATCAAAGGGGCCGGCACTGTTTGTACAAGCAGTTGGCTCATCCATCGCGCCGGCAATAGTTATACTTACTGTAGCAGGAGTACTCTCTTCGCCCTGACTGTCTGTAACCTTATAAGTAAATGAATCGGTACCAGCAGTGTGTAAAGTTGTCTCATAGGTGACATATGAAGCAGCACCGGGATCTCCTTGAAAACACGTCATATCTTGCCATCCGGCCACAGATCCATATGAAGGTCCACTAACTTCAGCAAAGGTAAATGTTTGATTATCCCATAGGCAATCATTATCTGAAACGTATAGTGTGATTGAGCATGGTGTGCCTTCTGTGCATGAGACACTTACGTCTGATGCTACTGGTACGTCTGAAACTGGACTATAATTCAATGTTATTGTTTTAGGTGAAGAACATGCTTCCGTTCCCTGAACGTTAGTGCATGCTTTATATGTAAATGAAGTTGTACCATACCAACTCCCTGGGGGAGTAAACGTAAATGCGCCGGTGGAATTGGTCCATGCAACTGTTCCATTACTCGGATTAGTTACCTTCACATACGATTCTATTGCGTCTTCATCAGTTTGGCTACCTCCGGCAGTACAATAAGAGGTAACATTACCGCTAGCAGTTTGATCTTCGTTTTTATTAATTGTAATATCATTACATGATGGTTGATCTGGTTGTGCACCAACTGTTATGTTAAATGAATTAGAATGAACAAACCGTCCTATACTATCTACAGCTGTAATCCTTCCATTAGCTGTCCCTGAAAACTCAGTGGTCGGGTTATATATTAATGTATCTCCAGAAAATGAAAGAGAGCCGTTAGTGATCGTATATGTGAAATAAGTATAACTTCCGGTATTTAGTGGGTCAGTTACAGTTATAGTTTGAGAGCAGGCCTCATCTTCTAGACACCCTGTCATATTAGGTACATTGACTCGAAAGCATGAATCGCAACCTCCAGGTGGTAGATCTTCTCCACTATCATTATAATCAATCGTTACATATGCATGTGAATGATAACCACTGTGTCTCAAACTGGCAAAGGACTCAGGATCACTGTCCCACATATTTGCTTCATTAGTTGGATTGTCTTCAGGAGTACCATGCGTTTTGTAGGAAGTCCAATCACCATCATCAAATACACCATTAAAAGAAAACCCATATATATATGGACCAGTTACACTACTTCTCCAATATCTAAACCTCAATTTATATGTATTATCAGAATGATCACAATTTGATGGATCAATAGTAGCCTCTACTTCCCATGTCCCTTCATCATAAAAATCTCCCAAAGAATGCCAAGCACCACTACTATTTAAACAAAACCATTGATAGTATGGATTTCCACCGGTGTAACCATTATTTACCTTTGCTGATATTGTTGATAAGCCGTATTCCGGTGGGCAAAATTGTCCAGAAGACCCTTCTGTAGTTCCGCATGGACATGGACCGTCGTCACAGCCTGGCACGCCGCCAACGTTCTCGCAATCATAATCAGAGATACATGAATCATCACATCTACAGCACCAATTCGAATCGCACGGCCAGCATCCACAAGTCTCTCCATCAACAGCCCAATCAGCTGCATAGTAGCAACTGGCATATCCATCACAATAAGATCCCTCCTTACATTCCGCGTGTGTGGTACACCATACATCATCACGATGGCGTTCATGTGGAGGGTCAACGCGTTTAGATGGAATGTCACAAAGAGCCAATTCACCTTCGTACTCATACGAATCCTCATAGACTACATTATCATAATTCTGAGTTTCTTTATTCCATTCTAGAATTATTTTATTATAAATTTTCATTTTACTCACATCCCTCACATACGCCAATGCAATTACCGCCCAAATCAACGACAGTTGCACCATCTTTAATGTAAAGATCCATCGCTGTAAGGGATTGATATTTGTAATTATTACACATCATAGTATTACTCATATATACAGTAGGTCCATCATTTTCCCACTCCCATCCACCTCCAAACATAGATCCAGGATATTGGTTAGTGGCATATCCTATTGTATTATTTTCAACAATAACATTTTCCAGAGTAAGTGTAGTGTGGGGCCCCCCGTCTGCCATTATCCCGCCGGCTTCTCCGATATTTGGATTGAAAGTGTGTCCAAATCTAAATGTACAATTTTTTATCGTCAAATTTATACCATCACCCTCGTAAGCCTGATTTTCTATAAGTAATAAGCCTGCTCCTTGACCATAAATACCTGATTCTCCATTAATAATATCAAACCCATCAATTGTAACATTAATTGATCGATATGTATTTTGTCCTATAAATATTCCTCGCCGTGGAAAGAGAGCTTCGGAGCCACCTCCACCATCTAAAATACATGGAAGACCAGTTCCATCAGCATCATGACATTCGATTGTAAGGTCTCCCCAATGACCTTGGGTCGGTCCATGGTTCACCACCTCTATAACAGCGCCCGTAAGCTCGTCTTCTACATATGAGTGCACTCCTGGCGGCACTAATATTGTATCCCCAGGAGAAGCTGCATTTATACACTGATTAATTGTAAAATATTGAGGGCCCCAAATATCGTTTAATGCACAAGCAATGCACCAATAAGGATATCCCCAATAAAGGTAAAACGGACCTTCATAAGGGAAGCATGCGTCAGCGGAAAAATTCTCAACAGTGTCACCAATCGCATACATTACAGTTCATCCAAAGCAGCGATTAATGCATCAACAAAAGGAGTAAGGACGGACGGATCAAGTATGGTGCCGGGCGAAGAGAAAACCACTTGCATATTATGATCAATAATCACATGGTACGGTGGACCAGCATCATCGAATAAAGAATAGATATTATCTTGACTGTCCTCAAGAATAGGATATTGAGGAAGATAACCCTGCTGATGATTATCTCCCCATTCTTGGCAGGTATAGGAGTTCTGAGAAAAATCTCCAACGGCTGCAACAGTGAGCCCCTGATCATGGTAAATATCGTAGTAATAATGGACTACCTCTGCTTCCTCGAAGCTGGTATAATTATTAGAGTCAAAGAAAACTAACCAAATAACTTTTCCTTCAAAATCATAGAGGTTCCAGTCACATGGCATGGGCATGCCTAGTGACAACTCGCCATCATACTCATACGAATCCTCATACACTACTTTATCGTAATTCTGAGTTTCTTCACTCCATTCTAATATAACTTTATTATAAATTTTCATGGCTATTCTTTAAAGCCTCTAGCTCTTAATAAATCTGTCCTTGAAATTATTTCTACTTTACATTTTGCTCCTAATTCTGAATATGAAGTGTAGTCACCGTTGGTGGTTATATTCCATCTCCAAAAATCTGGATCGCCTAGATTATCCGATCCTGGCGTGGATTCCGGATCTTCATGAACATCTGGATTAAACGTAGCAACAATAAAATACCATTCTCTTAAATCAATAGGAATTCGTGTATAATTAAATGGGCTAACCCCAGCAGTAGCATTATCAAGTTGCTCAATTGTTTCAAATAAAGTTGTATTGATTCTATTCTTCCATGCATTTCCGACATGTGAATCTCTTACAACTCCATTTTTATCTCTCACAACTAATCTAACAAATCTTTCTACATCTTCTCTAAGATAAAACCCATGAGTGCTAAAATCTCCAGTACCGCCAAAATGAGTAGCTCCATCATCTGCACCAGCATATTCCGATCTCTCAACAACAAATGTCTCTAACATAAATCCTGCAGAGGGTGTAGTAATATCTTTCCGTAAAGGATTTCCAAAATTAAATAATGTTCCTCCATTAACCTTATCTAAAAATCTCACCCACATCGTTATTGTAAATCCTGTATCATGCCATAGAGGATTATCAGAATCAATCCCAATTAATCCAATGTCACTGCTCTCTTCATTTCTAACAATTATTGCTTGATTCAATGTTCTAATTTTTAGATATCCTTCGGAGCGAGATTTATATTCAGGTCTTTCCTCTATAATTTCTGGTACTATATCTTCTTGTAAAAAGTAATTGTCATTAAGATCGTTTCTAAGTATTTCTAAACTTTTGCCTACGTTATCGGTATCAGCATAAACATTAAGCCAAGTAATATATCTATTTTCTTCTTCATTTATCGGAGCGCCTGAAATATCATATAAATGATGATATGCTTCAGCCGCGGCACTATTCCATGTTTCTGTTAATAGATTACCATCTAAGTCGGTTAGCGGAGCGCCGGTGGGTGTAACAGTTGAATCTCGAGCCGCTGGTGGTTTTAAATCATTATACTCTCGAAAAAATCTATTTATTCTCTGTTGCTTTGTTAATTCAGTAGGTAATAGTTCATAAATATTAGTATCTAATATTTGTTCTGCTTTATTGGAGTCTATAGGTGCGGAAGTTTCTATAAAATTTACAAATTGTCCTACATTATCTTGATAAAATGTTTCTGTTAAAGAACCATTATTAATTTCTATAATGTCATCTCCTACAACAAGTACTGCGAGATCATAGTAATGCGTAGGTGTATCAGCTATAATTAAGTTAATAGCAAATAAGTCTAGACCACCATCACTAGCGAAATAAGTATCATAAATAAAATTAAGTAACTCAATATCTGCTTCATTTCCTTTAACATCACTTCGATATAGTACTAATCTTTCATCTTCAGCACGGCGGGGGTCTTCAGCTACTTGAACGACCCCATTTCTAACAACTTTTTGAAAATAAGATAAACTTAAATCAAAACCACCATTAACCGAAGTATACTCACTAAAATGTTCAATAAGTAGTTCTGTGATTCTATCTGCTATGTCTTCTCTTGTTATATGTGGCATGTGTATATACCCTAGGATCTAACTATAAATTCGAAACCATCGTCAAAAATTATTTCTTGTTTATCAGCATATTTTAATCTATACATAATCTTATAAACTCTATTTGGTTGAAATCCATTCATCCATTGAATAAAATAATTACTTGTTGGATCACAGCTCATAGATGTATAAGCACTAAACGGAATAACTGTTTCACCTGTTGCTACATCAGTGATAGAATATGAGCTGCTACCTTCTGGAATATACGATCCCGTTACTGTTTGTACTGAAGTTGAAAATGATTTTTGAATATATCTTTTTCGTGGCATTACTCTAAATTTAACTTTTTCGTTTTCTTTATAACTTTCTCTAAGATGTTTCATATAAAGTATATTATCAACTTCTCCGCTCATTGTAATAGGTAAAAGACTACCTGTATTACTGCCGGTACATGGTTTATGGTCATCCCACCTTACTTCTAATTTAGGTGGATAAATTGTATTTGTTTGCGTTGAAAAGAATTTAAGTTGAGCGTACGTAATATCGTTTGTTTCTTGGCTTCCACTAAGCTTTAATAAAAATCCATGATTAAAATTTGATCCGCTTAATAACCAATGATTTACAATATCTGTAACATCCATTTCTACATCAGGTGATTCAGATGAAAACGATTGAGATGCTTCATATCCACTTCCGCTTATATAACGTCCACCATGGGAAGGTGTACCATTATCGACAGACCAAGTTACTTCACTTGATCCTGGATAATAATTTCGATTTTCCCAACTTACTCCATTTGTAACTTTTGGGTTATCACCAAATTTTCCTGTTCCTTCAGTCCACGATTGAGATAATGGAAATGCTGCTAATTTATAATCAAGAGTTAAATCTTGAGTTCCTTCAGCTTCATACATTCTTAAATAAAATTTTGGATCTACTATATTTCCATCTACAATCGACTGCGAGACATTTGTGAATTCAGTTCCTTTAAATGAAATTAAAGCTCTCGTATTATAATCAAATGCTCTATTCCAAAATACTTTTTTTACTTCAAGAATTTCATCTTGACCAAAATTTTGATCTCTATAAGACGTTCCGTCAATATGACTTGAACCACTAGATATCCAAGCATCTTTTGTCGCATAAATAAAATAATGCATTATAGTACTTTTCCTTTCACGTTTATAGTTGGATTTTTTAATTCAAATACTGATGGTGTTACTGAAGGAAGAACTACGCCTCCTTGTTCAGCCGATTGAAAGTCAAATTTATAGCCATAGCCAGATTGTCCGGCACCAGAAGGATTATCCTGCCAGCTACCGCCATTATTTGGAACCCATTCATATCTAAATAATGCTGGATCAAACTGTCCAATACCGGTATTTGGATCTTTCCAATTATTACTCTGCGTTAAACAAACATAATCAACGGCTCTTACTCCATCCACTCCCATTAATTCATATTCTAATTGACTAACATAAATAGGCTGTCTAAATTGCATTTTATCAATACCAAAATAATCAATTATTTTTTGAATACAATTAAGTTTGACTTCTTGTTTATTTGCATGCTTATGTGTATATACTTGAAATATAACTCCAAAATTTATAACATATCCTGCATTAATTATAACTTCATCTGTTAATAATCTATAAGGTTTTAAATATTCTCTAAGATTTCTAATTACAAGATGTTCGGGGTCGGCAGCTTCTATTCTTACTAAATTTTTATTATTATCATATGAAAGAAGCCATGCAGTAATTCCTGCGAGAGTACTGAAATCTGATGCGTATGAAGTTTCTAATGTACTGATGGTATTGAGTAATGCATTTATGTCAGTTACTTCCTGTGCCGAAAGCACATCGTTCTCAGTTAGCATATGATCATAAACTGTTTCAGCCGCGGCGACCACTAAGCTAACATTAGGAAGTAAATTCTGTTGTGCGGAACCCATTTGTGTTCTCTCAACAAATGCTTTAGCAATATTTCCAAACTTAGCAGGCATAGCCAATATTCTTGCTTCATAATCTTGTTGTGTTACACACCTATTTTGTGTTGCAAAATTTGCTTTAGCTCTATGTCTTATTTCATCTATTGATTCTTGATTAGAACCTCCACGTGCAGGTGAATCATTCGTTACAGATATAGTATATCCACCACCTATAGCATGACTAGACAAATCTCCTGTAGCTACGTTTGCAGTTATACCGCCCCCAATACGATATTTTACAGTTAATGTAGTATGCATTGGTGTCTCACCTAATGTTGAATATTCATCACCAAGAGTAGGATCAAGTGACGTTGTTAAATCTTCTGCAATGGTACCTGGGATTGATATTCCAACTTGTTCAGTTTGTAAATATTTAGATTGCATACTTTGACCACTTCTTAATATTCCATTACCAAATATAAGTGATGTTGTATTATCATCATTCGTTTCTACAATAAATCGTTTAGTTGTTCTAATAAATTCTAACGTGTACGGTACAGGTATAGCTGGATCTAGATCTGTAGAGCCTTCATCTTGATAAGCCGCGGTTCCTGTTCGAGATGATTCAATAGGAACTTTATCTTGCGCTAAATAATCTACTTCATGCCATCCATTTCCATTAGCATCAACTACACTTATTATATCAACAACATTCGTATCACTTAATTTTAATTCTAAAAATTTTGTAGGGGAACCTATATTAAACGTTGTAGTTTTTGTCACCCCAGAAATAGCACGAATTTTTCTTGTTATTTCCCACTTGTCTGCAATGCCATCTTCTGTATAATCTGATACTGTTGGAGGATGTCCTAAATCTGCAGAACTACTTACATTGAAATCAACTATATCTAAAGTTTCAAAAATAATATTAGAGTCCGTTGCCGAAGTTATTTGTGTATTAGCGGGGATGTTTGTGGCATCTATAAAGTATGGGGCTAATCCATCTCCTGCATCAGATACTTTTTGTTTAAATGTTAAATCAGCATAAGCTGGTATAATTGGTTTTATTTTATATCCTAGCATCTTAGCAATATTATTTACATTTCTTCTTTCTTCTGCTAGAGGTAAAAGCATTTCTCTATATTGTTGATCAATATAAAATGAAAGAACATCGCCCACATATGCTGACATCTCTATTAACATCATACCTGGAGAAGTTTCATTAAAATCTTTATATGTATTTGGAAAATAAGTTTTAGCATAATTAATTAAAGAATTTTTTAGTGATGTAAAATCTTTATTTATATAAT
>PVBE010645004.1_pt1 | contig 10159 bp, 6 predicted proteins | sample 1631181 | NCBI WGS metagenome assembly PVBE01 (sample SAMN08397723, study PRJNA350692) | Marine metagenome, whole genome shotgun sequencing project. | isolation source: water | place: Pacific Ocean | collected 2012-04 | reverse complement strand
CGCTGCCCTGGTGGCGGCGTCGGAAGGAGAGCCCCTGATGCGTCTTCTCGCGCTTCTCTGCACGAGCTTCGCGCTCGCACCGTCCGTGGCGATCGCGTGCGGCTGCTTCTCGCCGCCGGTTCCGGAGTCCATCGAGGGCGACGACTTCGCGGTCAACCAGCAGGCCGAGCAGATCATCTTCGAGGTCGAAGACGGCATGGTCACCGCGCACGTGCTCATCCGCTACGCCGGTGATCCGGAGCGGTTCGGGTGGCTCGTACCGGTGCCGAACGTGCCGGACCTCGCGCTCTCGGAGAACGCGACCTTCGCGCTGCTCGACCAGTTGACGCGGCCGCAGGTGAATGTGCGCCGTGAGTCGGTGTGCCCCGACCGGGCGTATCTCTGCGAGCGCCACCCGGAGCCGGTGTGTGGTGATCCGAACCTGCACGCGGAGTCCGACGGTGGCAGCCGTCCGCTCTCCGACGCCGGCGCGTTCAACGGCGCCGGAGGGAACGGGGGCGGCATGGGGGCGCCACCCCCGGATGTGCAGATCTACGCCCGCGAGCAGATTGGCGCCTACGACACGGTGGTGCTCGGCGGGGGCGAGGCCGACGACGTGATCCGCTGGCTCAACGACGAGCAGTTCATCGTCAACGACACGATGTCCCCGTACATGCAGCCGTACCTCGACGCTGACATGCTCTTCGTCGCCAGCCGCCTCGTTCCGGGCGCCGACCTCGACGAGCTGCGGCCGCTGCGGATGACCTTCGAGGCCGAGGCGCCGATGGTGCCACTCAAGCTCACCGCCGTGGCGGCCGAGCCGCACCTCACCGTGACGGCGTACGTGCTCGGCGAGCGCCGCGTCGCCCCGCGCGACCAGCCGCTCGTCGGCATCGACGACACGTGGATCAGCGAGGACGCCGCGGGTCGCAGCAGCTACCCGATGGCGCTGGCGCGCGCGGCTGACGAAGCCGGCGGCGAAGGCTTCGTGGTCGAGTACGCCGGCGCGGTGCCGAGTTACCGCGTCGACGACGCCGGTGGCTGCTGCGACCGCGAGTTCGACAATTGCGGCCTCGGCGACGACTTCCAATGCCAATGCCCCGGCTCGGAATTCGACCGGACCGATTGCGAGGAGGAGGCGCCCGGGCTCATCGAGGCCATCGAGCAGCTCGAGACCTTCGGACGGCACCGCGCGCTCACCCGGTTGAGTGTGCGCCTGTCCCCTGAGGAGATGACCTTCGACCCGGTCTTCGTGCCTTCGAGCGAGGTGCCGCTCACCGGCCGGTTGTCACTGGTCGGGACCGTCGCGAGCCTCGACTTCTGCCGCGGCGATGTCGACGACGAGGAGGCGTTCGCTGCAGCACAGCGCCGCCAGGGCTGCGCGGCGACCTACTGCGGCAAGGGCACTTGCGCCACGACCAACGCTGGCGCCGGGTGCGTCTGCGATGCGGGGCACGTCGCCCGCACGTTCACCGACCTCGACGGTCAGCCATCCGTGACGTGCGTGCCGCGCGCTCCCACCGTCGATCTGGCGGCGGGGGGTCTCGACCTCCCCGACGTGTGCTCGGGCGTCGACTGCGGGACCGGGCGCTGCGTCGCGCGGGCCGGCTTTGCCGCGTGTGATTGCGACGCGGGGATGGCGGCGATCGTGGACGTCGAAGGTGCGCCGCGCTGCGCCCAGGCCCTGGAGGCCGTGGGCGGCCCCGGCGCGGGCGACTTCTCGGACGCGATCCGCGAGGTGCCGGTCTGCAACCCCGACCCGGGCTCGTGCGGGCAATTCGGCTGGCTCGTGCGGAATCAAGAGCAGCGCAACCCCGGCGTCGACTGCGAGCGGACCCGGCCGGATCCGCAGCTGCTCGTGATCCCGCCGTTCCCGACCTGCGCCGACCGCGGTTTGCCGCCGTTGCACGGCGCTGGGGACGACGACGGGGGGTGCTCGTGCAGCGTCGGCGGCGGTGGTGAGGGTTGGCTCGCCCTCTTCGCAGGCGTGTTGATGCTGGGTCTGCGGCGCCGGCTCAGCGTGAGACGCAGATGACGTCGGCGGAGCGCGGCTGCCCGGCGGGGAACTCCACCGGGCCCACGCCGCTCTCCGCCCCGCGTGCGCGACAGAAGCGGTGCACCGCCGCGCTGCAGTCCGAGCCGTAGTCCTGGTCGACTCCGTTGCACGGCGGATGCTGCGCCTGCAGGTCGACATAGCGGACGCGGACGCGCTCTGCGTGGGCGGCGTCGAGGCAGACCACCCACATGCCCGCGGCGTTGTACTCCACAGGCCCGTATCCGCCGAAGGCGCCGGCCTGGCTGCAATACTGGTCGGCGGCCGCGATGCACTGCTGGCTGAACGGCGATTCCGGATCACAGGCGTCGACCAGCGCCCGTAGCCGCGCCCAGGAGACATGCTCGACGCGCTCCGCGACCACGCACGTCAGCTCCACGTCGTCGGGCCCGTTCTCTACGGGGCCGAAGCCCGAGTTGTGGCACCCGTCGCCCCCGCACAGCCGGTGGATCGCGGACATACAGTTGTCTCCCCAGCGCTGGTCGTCCGCGGCGCAATTCGGGTGTTGCATGCTCAGCTCGGCGTAGAGCCGATTCTCGCGGACGGCGTGGAACCCCTCGTCGAGCATTCCGTCGCAGTCCTCGTCGGCGCCGCGCCCGCACGACTCGGCCGCCGGCTCGACCCCTCCCACGCACGCGCCCCACCGGCCGTCTGCGCAGCGCTCCTCGCCGGCCCGGCACTCGCCGACGTCACGCCCGCATGGGCGCGCAGCGCCGTTCACGCAGTCGCAGTCTTCGTCGTTCGCCCCGTCGCAATCCTCGTCGTTCGCCCCTTCGCAGTCCTCGCTCGCCGGCTCGGTCGCACCCTCGCAGGCGCCCCACCCCCCGCCCGCGCAGACCTCGACGCCCGCCTCGCACGCGCCGACATCGATCCCGCACGGCCGCTCGCTGCCGTCGACGCATTCGCAGCCTTCGTCCACCCGTCCGTCGCAGTCATGGTCCGCGCCGTCGCAGCGCTCCTCCACCGGGTCGACGCCACCTTCGCAGCCCCCCCACTCGCCGGCCACGCAGCGCTGGGCGCCGGGGCTGCACGCGCCGACCTCGCTCCCACAGGGTCGCTCGTCGCCCGCTTCACAGTCGCAGCCCTCGTCGGTCTGGCCGTCGCAATCCTCGTCGGTGCGCGCACCGTCGCATCGCTCGGCGGCGGGCTCGACCGCGCCGCCGCACGCACCCCATCCGCCGTTCACGCAGAGGGCCTCGCCGGTTCGGCAGGCGCCGACCTCGCTCCCGCAGGTGCGCACCACGCCCTCGTCGGTGGTGCCGTCGCAGTCCTCGTCGGTCCCGTCGCAGCGCTCCAGGCTCGCCTCGACCCCGTCGGCGCACGCAGACCAGTCTCCGGCGATGCAGCGGCTGCGCCCCTCGACGCAGCGCCCCACGGCCGAACCACACGCGCGCTCGAGCGCGCCACCGGCCGCGCCCTCGTCGACGGTGCCATCGCAGTCCTCGTCGGTGCCGTCGCAGGTCTCGGCCGTCGGGCCGGCGCCACCCTCGCAGGCGCCCCAGCGCCCGCCGACGCACGACTGCTCGCCCGGACTGCAGCGCCCGATGTCGCCGCCGCAGGTCCGGGCCGCCTCGGCGCAATCGCAGCCTTCGTCCACCGTGCCGTCGCAGTCCTCGTCGGTGGCGCCATCGCAGACCTCGCCAGTGCCACCCACCGCGTCGCAATCGACCCAATCACCGTCGGCGCATCGCTCGGTGCCGGGCGCGCACTCGCCGAGGGCGGTGCCGCAGGGTCGCGACAGGCCTTCGTCGGCGGTCCCATCGCAGTCGTCGTCCGCGCCGTCACAGATCTCGGCGACGCCTGTGGCCTCACCCGCGCAGGCGCCCCACCGGCCGGCTTCGCAGGTCTGACGGCGTGCCGAGCACCCCGCAGGCGCCTCGCCACAGGCACGCACCAGCCCCTCGTCGATCGTGCCGTCGCAGTCGTCGTCCACGTCGTTGCAGCGCTCGGCCACGGATCCGCAGCCCCCGTCTGCGCCGATGCGACCGCTGTCCTGGCCGATCTGGGTGGGACCTGTGTCGACCTCACCATCCGCAGTGGCGCACCCGGCGCTCGAGAGCAGCGCGGCGGTCGCCCAGGCCAGAGACGGAATGCGCACGGAGCCGAGTGTACCTTGACCGCTCGGGCGACCGCGTCGATCGTCCGAGGATGTGGCGCCTGCCCTGTGCCCTGCTCTTCGGTTGCAGCCTCGTCATCGACTCGGAGGGGCCCGACCAGGACGCAACCCTCGTCCGTATCGACGCCGCACGCGACGCGGTCGCGGACATGTGCGGGGTCGAGCGCTGCAACGGCATCGACGACGATTGCGACGACGTCGTCGACGAAGGGGAGGGCGGCCCCCTGCAACAGGCCTGCTACCCATTCGACGACGGCGAGCCCGGCACGGGCGTGTGCACGGCGGGTGTGGCGCCCTGCGAAGAGGGTGCATTCGGCCTCTGCGAGGACGCCGTCGGTCCGTCACCCGAGCAGGACAACGGCCTCGACGACGACTGCGACGGCGCGTCGGACGAGGCCTGACGCGCGCACACGCGGAGTCTGGTTACGGGTGGCCCGCAGGCGTCAGCGGAATCGGCGTACGCCGAGGCCGAGCAGGATGAGCGCGAACGCAGGCAACGGGGACTGCGGTGCGCCGGGGGCCGCGTTGCAGCCGCCGCCGGAGGAGGCGCCTTCGCTGTCGACCGGCGCCACGGAGTTGGGGGGCTCGCGCTCGAGCACCGGTGCGTCGGGGGCCGCGGGCTGCTCGCCTTCCCCCTCCTCGAGCGGCGGGCCCCACGGCGTCTCGCCTTCCTCGTCGGGCTTCTCGGCCTCGGGCTGCTCGACCGGGTCTTCGGGTTCGGGCTGCTCGACCGGATCTTCGGGCTCGGGCTCCTCGGGCACCTCGCCGCAGTCGGGATCGGGGCGGTCGCAGAACTCGTCGCACTCGTTGTCCCCGTACCAGCCCTCCTCCTCACAGACGTCGACGCCGGGCTCGCCGTCGCCGGGCTCGCGTTCGCCGGGCGCGCCGTTGCAATCGGGGTCGGGGCGGTCGCAGAACTCGTCGCACACGTCGTCGCCGTAGAAGCCTTCCTCTTCGCAGACGTCCACGCCGGGTTCACCGTCGCCCTCGCCCGGGATGCCTTCACCCCAGCCGTTGCCGTCGAGGGCCGGAGGCTCCTCCCGCGCGGCCGGGCCGTTCGCGACGATCTCCGCGATCCAGTCGATGTAGGGCGTGACCAGCGTGTAGATCCCGCGGTCGCCGCATTGCTCCCGTGCGTCGTGGGCAGCCCTCGAGGTGACGCCCGCGAGGTAGCGGCGGCCCTCCACCACCAGGTACGCCGGCCCGCCCGAGTCGCCGTTGCAGGTGTCGGCCACCGCGTTGCCGCCGGCCAGAAGCTCGTGGGCGCTGCGCTGGATCAGCGTCGTCTGGCCGATGTGCAGTCGTCCCGCCGCGTCGCGGGCCGGGTCGAGGTCGGTGACGCCATAGCCGGAGATGGTCAGCTCCGCGCCCGGGACCATTTCGGCGAGGCGCTCACCGGGCAGCAGCGCGGTCGGCTGCTGGGCGTCGACCGGCCCGTTGAGGATCACCACGGCGATGTCGTTGTCCTGGCCCACGCCCGTCTCGTCCTGCGCCTCTCCGCCCTGGAGACTGAAGCCCGGGTGCACAGTGAAGCGCTCGATGGCCCGCCGCCGCTCGCGCGCGACAGGGACCGCGCCCAGCGTGGCGAAGCCGATGGCCGCGTCGCCGGCGTCGATCCACCCCGACTCGTCCTCGTTCATGAAGCAGTGGGCCGCCGTGACGACCACCGTCGGCGACACGAGCGTCCCCGTGCAGAAGAACTCGCCAGCGCCCGAGTCGACGAGCGCCACCGTCGACATGAGCTGGCCTTCCACCGCCTCCGCGCCACGCACGATCTCGTGCTGGTTGCTCGTCAACTCTGGCGCCGGCTCCTTCGTCTCCGGCGCGCACGCCGCCAGAGACAAGGCCGCCGCCGCAGCGAGGATGTCGATTCGAGTCGCCACGTTCCACCTCCCAAAGGTTGTTCGATCAGGTGGGACACCCGTGGCGCGCGGCGTGGCAAAATGAAGTGTGGAACGCCCCCTGAGCCCCACCGAGGCCGTGCTGTGGTGGCTCGACCGAGCGACGCCGCTCAACTTCACCACCGTGGCCCGCGTCGAAGGTCCCCTCACCACCGAAGCACTGGCGGTGGGCCTCGAGACCCTGCGCGCTCGGCACCCCGCGCTGCGCACGTGCATCGTCCCCGACGATGCCGGCGCCCCCCACTTCCACCGCTGTGACCGACTCTTGCCCCTTCGCATCTCGGACGAGCCGCTCATCACCGCGCTCGAAGCCGAGCTGGCCGAGGCGTTCCCGTGGACCGAGGGCCCGTTCGCGCGCTGCGTCTGGCTGCCCGCGTCCGGCCACCTCCTGCTGACGCTCCAGCACTGCGTCAGCGATGGTCATTCCGGCGTCTTCGCGATGCGCGACCTGCTCGCCTCGGCGGCAGCCCACCTGCGCGGCGACCCACCCGGACACCAGGTCTTCGAGTCGCTCGTGACCGCCGACCATTGCCTGCCTCGCCGCGTGCGTCGCCCCGCCTACTTCGCCTCGGTCGCCGGCCTGATGTGCCGCACGGTGTGGGAGGCGCTGCGCCATGGCCCGCCGCTGCTTGGGAGCGACGTCGAGGTGGCCCCCACCGAGCGCGTGGTCCGCGTGTTGCCCGCACACTTCGAGCCCGAGCTCGTGCAGGCCCTGCTCGCCCGGGCCCGCGCAGAACAGACCACCGTGCACGGCGTGCTCGGCGCCGTACAGATGCAGGCCCTCGTGGCCGACGGCGGCGGCCGCTGCGCGCAATACGCCACGCCCGTGGACCTGCGCCCGCACCTGGCTCCGGCGCTCGCAGACCAGGTCGGCTACTACGTCGGCGCCTCGAACGCCCGCTTCCACGTGGATCCCGACGCCGAGCCCTGGCCGCTCGCCCGCGCCCTCCGCCGCAAGGTGAAGGCGGATGTGCGCAGCGGCGTGTCGATGGCGCTCAACCGTTTCGGTCCCCGCCTCTACCGCCACTTCACCCGCGACGACGCGACCCCGGAAGACGTCGCCCGCCGCCTCTACGCCCTACGCGGCACCAGCGGGATGACGAACCTCGGCCGCATCACGCTCGACGCCGACCTCACACCGCTGCACGCGAAGGAGCTGTGGTTCGCGGTGGCCACGTCGGCCCTGGGGGACCAGGTCTGCACTGCGACCAGCTACAAAGGCCAGCTCGCGTGGACCCTCTGCGTCGCCACGCCCACCATCTCGCTGGAGCGCGCCCGCACCACCTGGGCCGACGCGCACGCCCGGCTCGAGCGCGCCGCGGGTTAGAGCTCGAAGGCGACGTGGGCGCCGACCTCGGTCCACGTCACCTCGTCCTTCTCGTCGGGCAGCATCGCGTTGTAGGTCGCGTGCACGCCGACGCGCATCGCAGGGATCACCGTGAGATCGAGGGCGGCGCCGACGTCGTAGGACCAGCCGGAGCGTTCGAGGATGTAGTCGGAGCCCTCACCGGCGAGGGAGGCGTAGCCGCCGTGGCCGTAGACCGCGGGGCTGAGCACGGGGATGCCGAGCTCGAGGCGGGCGCCGAAGCGCGTGGAGGTGATTGCCTGGGGGGCGTTGCCGATCTCGTCGCCGGGGAAGCGCACGTAGCTGACGGCGAGCTCGGGGACGACGTCGACGAGGGGCAGGTCGATCACGTACCCGAGGTGGCCGCCCGCACCGAACGCGGGGCCGCCTGGGTCGATGGCCAGCTCGCCGGTGTCCAGGCCGGTGGTGAGCCCGACCCCCAATCGCCAGTCGGCGTGGGCCGTCGTGGTCCACAAGGCGGCGATCGTGAACAACAGGACACAGGCAGAACGAGAACGCAGGTTGACCATGAGGTCCTCCAAAGGGGTTGAATCGCGTAGTCGCTCTCTGACCCTGCAGTGCGCGGGCCAATCTCGTAGGCTGCGGGAGTGACGCGATGGACGCTGGCGTTGTTCATCTCCGGGTGCGTGACCGGTGGCATCGACCTGGAGTCCCCGATCGACGGGACGGTTGCGCCCGACTCGGTCGTCGTCGCCGACCGGTTCGTGCCCGACGGCCCGGTCGACGCCGCGCGGCCGAACCCCGACCAATCCCTCGATGGCGCGTCGCCCACGCCAGACGCCACCGTACCCGGCGACGCGGCCGTGCTCGACCCCGACGCGGATCGTGACGGGCAGGTCGTGCCGGATCCGGACGCGAGGCCGCCCGAGCCGGACGCGGCCGCCTGCACCCCCGAGGCCGAGGTCTGCAACGGCGTCGACGACGACTGCGACCTGGCCGTCGACGAAGCGGTTCGCTGCGCGCTGCCCGAGGCCGAGTCGATGTGCGTCGACGGCGCGTGCGCCCTGGTCGCATGCGCCGACGGCTTCTTCGACGCGAACGGCGAGCCCGAGGACGGCTGCGAGCGCGGCTGTCGGGCGGAGCGAGCCAGCCTGCTCGGGGCCGGCCTCAACTCGATGCAACCCCGGGTCGCGGTCGACGGCGACCGATGGGCTGCGCTGCGCGTGAACGTCGACGGCCTGCTGCTGCAGACCGACCGCGGCGCCTTCGCGGTGCCCACGCCGGATGCGCCGTATACGTCGATCGATGTCGCAGCCGCGCCCGCCGGCTGGCTGACGGCGGTCGAAGTGCTCGATCCGAGTGGAGCGGTCGACACGCTGCAGCTGAGTGGACTCGACGAAGGGGGCCGCGTCGCCTACACGCGCATCACCGACCACACGTCGGCGGGTCGCGCTGCGCTCACCGTGAATCACGCGCTCGGGGTGGCCGGGCTCGCCCACACGGTGGGTGAGGCCGGCCTCGGGCTCCTCTTCTTCGACGTGCTCGACCCGGCCAACCTCAGCCGCGCGACGCTGCTCCCCCGGGTCTCGATCAACGCGGGGGTGCGCCCCGACATCGTCCCGATCGAGAACGGCTTCGGCGTCGTCGCCGCCGGTGTCGACACCGTGATCTTCGTGGAGGCCCTTGCCGGCGGCGACGCCGAGCGGCGCTGGCTCCTGGGGCTGCGCGAGTCCCCGGTCGAGGTGTCGGCGGCTACGGGCGCGGACGGCATCGGTATCCACTGGCGGCTCGAGGACGGCGAGCACGGCTTCGCGGTGCTCAAGCGCGACGAGGCCGCGCCGTGGCAGCCGGTCTTCGCCGAGCTCCAGCCGGACGTGGTCTTCCACCAGCCCGCTGTCCTGAGCACCGAGGCCGGCTTCGCTGCGCTCTCGTTGCGCGACACCTTCGTCCAGGCGCGCGTCCAAGCGCGGCTCTTCGGGCCGCGCGGCGCCGCCGAGGCCGGCTCGGTCGACCTCGTCACCGGCCGCCCGTACCTCGTGCACGCGCGCGGCGATCGCGCCGTCTACTTCGAAGGCCGCGCCAACGCCTTCACCGTGCGCTTCGACTGCCGATGACACCGCAGACGTTCCGCGGAGAACGGCTGCCGGCCGCGTGCGTCGACCTCGACGCCTTCGACCGGAACATCGACCGGATCCGCGACCGCGCCTCCGGGAAGCCCGTGCGGGTGGCGTCCAAGTCGGTGCGTCATGTCGGCCTGCTGCGGCGGATCCTCGAACGCGGCGGCGAGGCGTTCCAGGGGCTGATGTGTTTCACCGCCTGTGAGGCGGCCTTCCTCGCGGACGAAGGCTTCGACGACCTGCTCGTGGCGTACCCGACCGTGCAGGAGGAGGCGCTGTCTGCCTTCGCCCGGCGCGCGGCGGACGGCAAGACGCTGTGGGCGGTGGTCGACTGCGTCGCGCACCTCGAGGCGCTCGGCGCCGCCGGCCGTGATGCGGGCGTGACCCTCGCGGCGGTGGTCGAGCTCGACGTCGCCTACCGGCGCCTGCGCGGGAAAGTGCATCTGGGCTCCCGGCGCTCCCCAATCCGCACGACGGCAGACGCCCTCGCGCTCGCTGCCCGCGCGCGCGACATCGACGGCGTCGAGCTGGCCGGGCTCATGGGCTACGAGGGCCACGTGGCGGGGCTGACCGACGACAACCCGTTCAGCCGAGCGATGAACCCGGCGCGGCGACTCGTCAAGCGGCTCTCGGTGCCGGAGGTCGCGCGGCTGCGCGCCGAGGTCGTCGGGGCGCTGCGCGCCGAGG
>PVBE012518482.1_pt1 | contig 10160 bp, 8 predicted proteins | sample 1631181 | NCBI WGS metagenome assembly PVBE01 (sample SAMN08397723, study PRJNA350692) | Marine metagenome, whole genome shotgun sequencing project. | isolation source: water | place: Pacific Ocean | collected 2012-04 | reverse complement strand
GGTCGCTTGTGCATCGTTACCGATCTGGTGAATATAGATACCTATAAACAGAAACTTAGGCTCTGGCTAGATCATGCTGATGCTCTTGGACTCATTTTGACAACAGCCGACCGTGACGAGATTCTGTTTTCTGTTCCGCACTGTCACGCGCCGTTTTCCCAGTCTCTCGACGATTACAACTGTGAACTTGATCGTTGGGTCAATAACTTCCGAAGAGCTGACCTAAAGGCTGTCAACTTCGGATATATCCTTGTCTGGAAAAACGGTAAGGAAGACGCTTGTGATATCAGCATGCGGACGATCCACAATCCATCCACTCCTATTTGGGAAGAAGTTCAGGAATGGTTTGAACAGCGGCTTCTCTGGGATAGTGAGAGCGCGGGTTCATTGGTTCTTACGTTGCACCCGGGTTTACGCATAGTGACCGAAGAGAGTGTCGGAGGAAATCATAGAAGTTGCGAGCTCAGTTTTCCCGATAACTCATTCTTTACAACCTATACCGCCAACACCACAATTGCAGATGAACTGCGGCGAATCTACCTAACTGAGCCAAATCTATCACGCTTGCAGGAATCTTCCGATTCCTCCTGGGTTGAAAATCTGCATCGCCTGGGCGTGCTACAGCTTACGAGTACGCACCGTAGTTTTTCTGAAGGCAGTTCAGCAGATCCATCTGACCCGAAAGGAGGGATTGAAGAGCGAGCCACCAAAACAACACCCACATGCCTCTCCAGTTATTTAGCCTGAGTTGAAAATACAGCGTGATCGGAACTCTTATGTAGAGCCTAAATGTAAAGCCCCAGTTCTGGCCGAGGAGGGCGTCATCGCCGCCACCGTCGGCGCCGAAAGTGCCCGCATCGGCGACGCCCGCTCAGCCTGGGAAAGCGGCATCATTTCGCACTTCAACGCCCACGCGGGGGCCGCCGGCATCGCGCCAGGCGACAACCTGACAGCCTTCGCCGACAAGGCAATTGCCCAGGGCCGAAGCGCTTGATAGCGTGGCGGTCGACGGCTCGGAAATCAGGAAAACGTTATAATTAAATATACTGACACCATACTTACTGGCCGTGGCAACCTCCGGCCAGCGCGATTTCGCTCCCTCCGGAATGCTTATTGCGTTCCGGCAAGCGAGACCTCGCGCCCGAGTTAATACGAGGTAGCCAAGGGGGCGGACGCCCCCGCCTGGCGTTTGAGGGACCAGATAAAAAGAAGGAACACAAAATGAAACTGGATGGAAAAATCGCTTTGATCACCGGCGGAACTTCTGGCATCGGCGAATCCTGCGCCGAGCTGTTTGCCAGCGAAGGCGCAAGTGTGGCGGTGGTCGGCAGTTCGGATTTAGCCAAGGCGGAAGCGGTGGCGGCGCGTATCACCGCGGCCGGTGGTGCGGCCAAACCTTATGTTTGCGACCTTAGCCGGGTGAGCGAAATCACCAAGCTGGTAGCGGCGGTAAAAGCGGATTTCGGCCGCATCAATATTCTCGTCAACTCGGCCGGGCTGTTCTATCCGACGCCGATGGGAAGCACATCCGAAGCAGATTACGACCGCATGGTGGATGTCAATGTGAAGGGCACCTTCTTCACAGCCAATGAAGTAGTGCCGATCATGAAAGCCCAGGGCGGCGGCTGCATCATCAACATCTCCTCTGTTGCCGGCGTCATGGCGCTCGGCACCTATTCGGCTTATTGCGCCGCCAAGGCCGGGATTAATTTCATGACTAAGGCGTTGGCTCAGGAGCTGGCGTCTGAGGGCATCCAGGTAAACGCGATCCTGCCGGGCAATACCGAAACACCGATGAACGAAAACATCCGCACCGAGGCCGAATTCAAACCGATGCTCGATGCCATGGCGGCGGCAACGCCAAGCGGGCGGACCTATTCTGAGCCCATCGACATGGCGCGCGGCGCGCTCTTTTTGGCGAGTGGCGATGGCCGCGCCATGCATGGCGCCCTGTTGGTGATGGATGAAGGCTTTTCGCTCGGCATGTAGCGCCGGCGTCGGGAACAGATATGTTAAGTTGGCGTATAACCTACATGGAACGGACGGTGCCGCCGGGCGAAGCTCCCGTGGCGCCCGAAAGCGAAACCGACCTCACTATAGAGCCCGATGTGAGCCTTGAGCTCTACCGCGAACTGCACCGCAAGGTGGGCGAGGAGTGGATGTGGTGGGAGCGTCTGATCCTGGATGACGCGGCGCTCGGTAAGTTGATCTTCGATGCCAACACCGAGATTCGCCTTCTCCGCGTGGCTGGTGAGGTGGCCGGCTTTGCCGAGCTGGACCGGAGCGACACGGGCGCGCCGGCAATCAGATATTTTGGCCTGATGCCGGGTTTTATCGGCCGGCGTCTCGGCGGTTTTATGATGGAAGCCCTGTTGCACCAGGCGTGGCAGCCGTCCGTGCGGCGCGTCACGCTCGACACCTGCGATCTCGACCACCCCGCCGCCATCGGTTTTTATCACCGGCACGGATTCAAGGATACGCACAGCGAAGTGGAGTCGGCGGAAGACCCGCGCGAGACCGGCGTTCTGCCGCGCTCGGCAGGGCCGCATATTCCGCTTAACCGGCAATATTGAGCGCGCCGGATTGTATGGGCCGTGACGCGGTTTAGGTAGAACAAACATGTATCTCGACCGCAGGCTATGGGTGTATACAGCGGGCGTGCGCGGGCGCATTGCCGCCGGCATATTGCTTGGCCTCCTGGCGGCGGCGGCTGGCGTGGCGCGCCTCGCGCTGCTCGGTTGGCTGCTCGGCAAGATATTTTCCGGCGCATCTCTCGATGAGATGGTCTTTCCTATCATTCTGACCACTGCCGTGATGTTGCTGCGCGGCGTGCTGGAATATGGCCGCACCATGGCGGCCCATCGCACTGCCGCAGCCGTGCAGGTGACCTTGCGCCAGCGCCTCTATCAACATGTCATTGTCCTCGGTCCGGCCTATTTCGGGCGCGAGCGCACCGGTGCCACACTGCTCACGCTGATCGATGGCGTCGAGCAATTGGAAACCTATTTCGGCCAATATCTGCCGCAGCTTTGTGTTGCCACGCTGGCGCCCTTGGGCATTTTCGCTTTCGTCGCTTTTCTCGATCTGCCGCTCGCCGGCGCGCTCTTCGGCTTCGCTATCTTCACCCTGGTCGCGCCGACCGCCTTTCACCGCTGGGACCGCCGCGCGGCGCAATCGCGGCAGGAATCCTATGCCGGTTACGGCGCCGAGTTTCTCGATTCGGTGCAGGGCCTGGCCACCCTCAAGGCCTTCGGTCAAAGCACGGCGCGGGCGCGTGAGCTCAGCGTCAAGGCGCATGATCTGTTCCGCCGCACCATGTGGGTGCTGGCGACCAATTCGCTGTCGCGCGGTATCACCGATGGCGGCATTGCGCTTGGCGCGGCGTTGGCGCTTGGCATCGGCGCGTGGCGCGTCGCCGAAGGCGATATCAGCATCGGCGTGTTGCTGATCGTGCTGATGATGGGGATCGAGATCTTCCGCCCGATGCGAGAGCTTCGCGTGTTGTTGCATCAGGGCATGCTCGGGCAATCGGCGGCCGAGGGGCTGTTTGCCTTGCTCGACGCCAAGCCGTTGGTGCAGGAGCCCGAAGTGCTGCCCGCCGGGGCCGCGTTGCAGCCTTCGCTGCAATTCGAGAATGTGAATTTCTCCTACCCAGGCGGGCGCCAGCCGGCGCACCGGGATTTGAGTTTCACTATCGAGGTCGGCGAGCGCGTCGGTATCGTCGGCCCGAGCGGCTGCGGTAAGTCCTCTATCGTCCGCCTGTTGCTCCGGCTCTACGATCCGGATGGCGGGCGGGTTCTGCTTGGCGGCACGGATTTGCGCGAGCTTGGCTTTGCCCGGATTCGCGATCATTTCGCCGTCGTGCATCAGGACACTTACCTGTTTCACGGCACAGCGGAGGAGAATATCCGTTTCGGCAAGCCCGATGCGAGCCGCGCCGAGCTTGAAGCGGCGGCGCGTGCCGCCAATGCGCATGAGTTTATTATCGGCCTGCCGCAGGGCTACGATACGGTGATCGGCGAGCGCGGCGTGCGCCTTTCGGGCGGCCAGCGCCAACGCATCGCCATCGCCCGCGCGCTGCTCAGGAATGCGCCTTTCCTGGTATTGGACGAGGCGCTCTCCGCCGTCGATTCGGAGAATGAAGTGGTCATTCAACAGGCGCTCGACCGGCTGATGAAAGGCCGTACGGTGCTGATCCTGGCGCACCGCCTCTCCAGCGTGATCGATGCCGACCGTATCCTGGTGCTTGAGCAAGGGGCTGTGGTTGAGAGTGGGCGGCACCGCGAATTGATGGCGGCGAAAGGAGTCTATCACCGCCTGATGGCGGCGCAGGCGGCCGAAAGCACCGCCGCTGCGCCGGCCCCAGCCACGGTGCCCGGCCGCACGTCGGTACCGCCGCTCGAGGGCCGCCAGGCGGCCGAGCTACAGCCGGCGGATGAGATATTGCGCGCCGGGCATATGGGCTGGGCGCGCGCCACGGCGCTGCTGCTGCTCCAAGTCTGGCCGTTGCGCGGCCGGGTTGGGCTGGCCTTCGTCCTCGGCGTGGCCCGCGTTGTCGCCCTGATTGGTGTCGGCGTGCTAAGTGCCTTTGTCGTTGCGGCGGTGCGTAATGACGCGCCCTTTGACAGTTTGTTGATTGCGCTTTATGTGCTCGCGCCCTTTGCCGGCATTCTGCACTGGCTCGAATCCTGGGTCGCGCATGACATGGCCTTCCGCCTTCTCACCGAAATGCGCATTGCGCTGTTTGCCAAATTGGATGCACTGGCGCCGGCCTATCTGCTGCGAAGGCGGAGCGGCGATCTGGTCGCCATGGCGACGCAGGATATCGAGAATGTCGAATATTTCTTCGCCCACACGGTGGCGCCGGCCTTTGTTGCGTTGTTGGTGCCGGCGGCGGTGCTCGTCGCCGTATTGATCTATGGCTGGCCGATGGCCGTGGCGCTGGCGCCTTTTCTCGCCCTGATCGCGCTCTCACCCTTCCTCATGCGCAAGCGCGTCGATGCGCTGGCGTCGCGCGCGCGAGAGGCGCAGGGCGAGCTCAATGCGCACTCGGTCGATACCTTGCAGGGCCTGGCCGAAATCCTCGCCTTCCGCCAAGAGAAATTGCGCGGTAAGCAGTTTATCGATTTGGTGCGCCGCCATCACGCGCTGCGCCTGCCGTTTTTCCGCGATCTCACTATTCAGACGGCGCTGGTCGAAACGGCGACCGGGCTCGGCGGCCTGGCGGTGGTGATCACCGGCGCGGCTCTGGTCTCCGCTGGCGATCTCGAGCGCACCATGCTGCCGCTCTTGACCCTCTTGGCCATGGCCGCCTTTTTACCGATTTCGGAGATTGCCAATATCGGCCGCCAACTCGCCGATACCCTCGGCGGCACGCGCCGCTTGCACGCCGTCCACAGCGAGCCGGAAGCGGTGCAGGATGGTCCTGGCGTGGTGGGGGAATCGTATGAGAGCGGCAGCGCGGCGCTTGCGCTTGAGGGTGTTCACTTTACCTATCCCGGCATTAAGGCGCCGGCGCTCAAAGCCATTAATGTGTCCGTAGCCGCAGGCCGGACGCTGGCCCTGGTCGGCCCGTCGGGCGCCGGTAAGACAACGCTTGCCCATTTGCTGATGCGCTTTTGGGACCCTGAGGAGGGCGTCGTGCGACTCGACGGGCATGACCTTAAGGATTGGCGGCTCGACGATCTGCGCAGCCATATCGCCTTGGTGGCGCAGGATACTTATCTCTTCAACGATACCATAGCCGCCAATATCCTGATTGCCCGGCCGGAGGCGAGTGAGGCGGATGTGGCGGCGGCGGTGAAGCGCGCCGCGCTCGATGATTTTACCGCCGCCCTGCCGGACGGCATGGAGACGCGCGTTGGCGAACGTGGCGCGCGCCTTTCCGGCGGCCAGCGCCAGCGCATCGCTATCGCCCGCGCTTTTCTGAAAGACGCGCCGGTGCTGATCCTCGACGAGGCGACATCGCACTTGGATGCCGTCAATGAACAGGCGGTGCGCCGGGCACTCGATGAGCTGATGACGGCGCGCACCACGATTGTTATCGCCCACCGGCTCTCGACAGTGCGCGACGCCGACCACATCATTGTCATGGATGAGGGCCGCGTGGTGGAGAGCGGCGATCATGCCGCGCTGATTGCCCAGGGCAGCCTTTATGCCGGCCTGGTCGCGCGTCAACTCGCTGGCGCTATAGAGGCGGCTGATTAAGCTTATTGCGCCTCGGGCGGGGCCGCGCCGAGGCGGGCGATCAGGGCACGTTGATCGCCCGCCTCAACCGGATTGTGTTTCTTTTCCGTGCTTGCCGGATGGGCCTTGAGGCTGACGCCGGCTTGCCATTCGTGCGCCGGGCGGATCGGGCGTGGCACGAAGCCACCGCCGCAATTTGGGCAGACATTCTCCAACACCGTCTCGACGCAGGTGCGGCAGAAGGTACATTCGTAGGAGCAAATCCGGGCTTCCGCCGATGCCGGCGGCAGGTCGGCTGCGCAATTCTCGCAAATTGGCCGGAGCTCAAGCATCTTCATTACTCCTTTTCGGGTTGTCCAATGCCCCAGATCCAGGGGCGGATCTCGACATCGGCGAAGAGGTCGGCCCGGCAATAGGGGTCGCCGTCCGCAAAGGCTTGCACCGCGGCGAGAGAGGGGCCTTCAGCGAGCAGCATGGTGCCGTTCATGGTCTCACCATCAGCCTCCAGAGTTGGGCCGCCGTGAATAATTCTTACATCCGGATGGGCCGCCATATCGCGCACATAGGCACGATGGCTGTCGCGCGTCGATATCCTGAGATCGAGGTGATCGGCGCGGTCGGTGGCAAAAATAACGAAATACATAAAGCTCTCCGGAAGATGGTTTGCGCAGCTTGTCCGCCGCTCGCTGGTGCGCTAAGAGTGGTCTATGGGGGATCGACAAGCAAGGGAAGCTGGCGCGCTAATCTGGCAGAATTGGCAGGGCCAGAGCCGCATTGACGGCCTGCCGCAATCCTGCCGCCCGCAAACGCTGGTGGATGGTTATGCGGCCCAGGCTGCGCTCGCCGGCCTTAGCGGTTGGCAGCCGGTGGGCTGGAAAATCGCCGCCACCAGTATCGCCGGACAAAAGCATATCGGCGTTGACGGGCCGCTCGCCGGGCGATTGCTCGATGGCAAGCTGCACCAGGACGGCGCCCAATTGCCGGCGGCGCATTTGCACATGGCAGTGGTCGAGGCGGAGTTCGTTTTTCGCCTGGCCACTGATCTGCCGGCGCGTGGGCGCGATTACACGGCGGATGATGTCGTCGCCGCAACGGAGGCGCTGCATCTCGGGCTGGAAGTGCCGGATTCGCGTTTCGAGGATTTCACCATCATCGGCGCGCCGCAGCTTATTGCCGATAATGCCTGCACGGAATTTTTCGCCCTTGGCCCGGCGGCGCCGGAAAGTTGGCGCGATATGGACCTTGCCGCCCACACCGCCTCGCTCACCATCAATGGCGAGGTCGTGGCGGAAGGTATCGGCGCCAATGTGCTCGGCGATCCGCGCAAGGCGCTGGCTTGGCTCGCCAATGATCGTATTCTGCATGGCGAGCCGCTCAAAGCCGGCGAAATTATCACCACCGGCACCTGCATCGTGCCGGCGGCGGTTGCACCCGGCGACGATGTGCTGGCGGATTTCGGCGCGCTCGGGCGCATCGCCGTCAAATTTACGGAGTAACGCGCGATGGCGGCGGATGTGAACAGGCAGATCGTTCTGACCGCGCGGCCCGACGGCAATCCCCGGGAAACGGATTTTGCCATGCGCGAGGCAGGAGTGCCGCAGCCGGGCGCTGGCCAAATTCTGCTGCGCACCATCTGGCTCTCGCTCGATCCATATATGCGCCTTCGGATTGGTGATAACGAGCAATATTTTCCCGCTGTGCCGCTCGGCGATGTGGTTATCGGTGGCGCCGTTAGCCAGGTTGTCGCCAGCCGCCATGATAATTTTACCGAGGGCGATTATGTTGAGGCCTATAGCGGCTGGCAGGATCATGCGGCCATCGGCGGCAGTGAAGCGCGCAAGGTCGACCCGGCGCTCGGGCCGCTGTCGACGGCGCTCGGCGTGCTCGGCATGCCGGGGCTGACCGCCTATCTCGGCCTGATCGATGTAGGCAAGCCGGAGCCCGGCGATACGGTGGTGTTCTCGGCTGCCTCGGGCGCAGTCGGCGCGATTGTCGGCCAGGTGGCGAAGATTGCCGGCTGCCGCGCGGTCGGCATTGCCGGATCGGAAAAGAAGAACGCCTATCTCAGCGATGAGCTCGGCTTCGACGCGGCGATCAATTACAAGACGGATGATATCGGCGCGGCGCTCGATCACGCCTGTCCGGACGGCATCAATGTCTATTTCGAAAATGTCGGCGGCGCGGTTAGCGAGGCGGTCTATCCGCGCTTGGCGCCTCGGGCGCGTATCGTCGTTTGCGGCGGCGTCTCGCAATATAATCTGAAAACACCGCAGACTACGCTCAGTAATTTACAGAATATCCTCTTCACCGAGGCGCATGTGGGCGGCTTCAATATCTTCTCATACGAAGCGCGCTATGACGATGGCCGCCGGCGTCTCGCACGTTGGCTGGCCGAGGGGTGGCTTAAATATAAGGAAGATGTAGTCGAGGAGCTGGAGAATGCGCCGGCCGCATTCCTGCGCTTTTTCGACGGTGAGACTTTTGGCAAATTATTGGTAAAGGTGGCGCAATGAACGAAACGAAACAGGCGCGCTTTGTTGGCTCGATCCCGGAGACTTATGACAGGGTGCTGGGGCGTTTTCTCTTTGATTTTTATGCCCGCGATCTGGCTGCCCGGCTGCAGGCGCCGGCGGGTGGGCGCGTATTGGAGATTGCCTGTGGCACCGGCATCTCGACCGAATTCGCCCGCGAGGTACTTGATCCCGGTATCTCGATCATCGCAACGGACCTAAATCCACCGATGCTCGAACATGCCGAAACCAATCGCGGCCATCTCGCCGGGGTCGATAGCCAGGCCGACGCCCAGGTGCTGCCGTTCGGCGACGGCGAATTCGACGCCCTGTTCTGCCAGTTCGGCGTTATGTTTCTGCCCGACAAGCCGCTTGGCTTCGGCGAATTTTTTTGTGTCCTCAAGCCCGGCGGCACGCTGGCGTTTAATGTCTGGGATTCGCTCGAACGCAACCCGACAATGTTGGAAATCGAGGAACGCGGCACAGCTTCAGCGGATGCGGCCGCCCGGCATTTGAGGGGCTAATTAATCAGTGCGGCTCGACGGTCCAGGTGTGGCCGCTCTTGAGTAGGCTGTTGAGATTCTGCGACGGCGATTTTTGCTTGGCCTCTTCGATTTGCCGCGCTACGCCTGATTCGTAGCTTTCCGTCGGGTCGCAATAGAGCACGCCGATGGCGACCGGGAATTCTGGCGCTTCCATGCGCGCCAGCCAGCCAGCCAGGGTGCGGTTGGCCTGGTCATGCACCAGCACTTCATCGAGGGTGACACCGTTTTCGCCGACGGTGACCACTTCGAGGGCAAGAATATCGTGGTTGATGCGAATGCCCTTATTGCCTTCGGCGCCGAAGGTCAGCGGCTGGCCATGCTCGACATGAAGCTGGGTGTCGAGCGCGGTCTTCTTGACCGCGAAGTCGTTAAAAGCGCCGTCATTATAGACGATGCAGTTCTGGAAAATTTCGACGAACGACGCGCCTTTATGATCATGCGCGCGCTTGAGCACGAGCGGCATGTGTTTTTGATCGGTATCGACCGAACGGGCAACGAAGCGCGCGCCGGCGCCGAGCGCAAACGAGGTCGCCGAAACGGGATGATCGACCGAGCCCATCGGCGTCGAAGGCGACAGCGTGCCCTCGCGCGAGGTCGGCGAATATTGCCCCTTGGTCAGGCCGTAAATCTCGTTGTTGAACAACAGGATATTGAGATCGATGTTGCGCCTGAGTGTATGCAGGGTGTGATTGCCTCCGATCGACAGCATGTCGCCGTCGCCGCCCACGACCCATACGCTGAGGTCGGGGTTCGCCATCTTTAGGCCGGTCGCTACGGCTGCTGAGCGCCCGTGGATGGTGTGGAAGCCGTAGGTGTTCATGTAGTAGGGGAAGCGCGCCGCGCAGCCGATCCCCGAGACGACGACCATCTTCTCTTTGGCGACGCCGAGGCCAGCGAGTGCGGACTGCACCCCCTTGAG
>PVBE012206541.1_pt1 | contig 10161 bp, 8 predicted proteins | sample 1631181 | NCBI WGS metagenome assembly PVBE01 (sample SAMN08397723, study PRJNA350692) | Marine metagenome, whole genome shotgun sequencing project. | isolation source: water | place: Pacific Ocean | collected 2012-04 | reverse complement strand
GACGACGTGGCGGCGATCATGGAGCACTGCAAGACCCTCCACGAGGACTTCTTCTACGCCGCGCCGCACCGCTACTTCGGCGTCTACCGCACCAAGATCCCGTTCCCTGGCGGTGACCTCCCGGTCTCGAAGGTCCACTTCGAGCGCGCCGTCGAGCTCGCCCCCACGTACCTCGACACGAAGGTGCTCTTCGCCGAGTCCTACGCCGTGAAGGCCCAGGACATGGACCTCTTCAAGAAGCTGCTCAACGAGGTCGTCGCCGCCAAGGACGACATCAACCCGGAGCTGGTGCCCGAGACCAAGAACTCGAAGCGCATCGCCAAGCACTTGCTCGATAACATCGAAGATTTCTTCTAGGCCGACGTCTCACCGGCAACCGACCTCACCGAAGGAGCCCAAAATGAGGCGTCTACTTCTGCTCGTCGCGATCCTCGGAATGATCGCCCCCGCGCACGCGGCCGAGAACGAATTCACGATGAAGATCGCCACCGTGGCGCCACCGAACACGCCGTGGTCCAAGCTCTTGAAGCTGTACCGCGCGAAGGTCCGCAAGCTGACCGAGAAGCGCGTGAAGGTGAAGGTCTACCTCGACAGCATCAAGGGCGACGAGCGCAGCATCGTTCGCCAGGTCCAGAAGGGCCGCCTGCAGGTCGCAGGCGTCTCCGCTGGCGCCCTCTCCGCGGTCGTGACCGACCTCGATCTGCTCGAGCTTCCCTACCTCTTCGCGAACCACGCCGAGGCGGACCGTGTGCTCGACGAGGTGCGTCCCATCGTCGACGAGATGCTCGCAAAGGCCGGCTTCAAGCTGCTGATGTACTCGGAGAACGGCTACCGCTCGTTCGGCAGCAAGAAGGGCTTCATCAAGAGCCCGGCCGACCTCACTGCGGTGAAGATGCGCTCCCAGGAGAGCCCGGTTCACCTCGAGATGTACCGAGCCCTCGGCGCCGCACCCGTGCCGATCACGGTCACCGAGGTCCTCTCGGCCCTCCAGACCGGCCTCGTGGACGGCTTCGACAACACGCCGCTGTTCACCGTGGCCGCCAGCTGGCACCAGTCGGTGGGCTTCTTCACCGTGTCGCAGCACATCTATCAGCCGGCGCTCGTGGTGGTGAACCTGGAGTGGTTCAACAGCCTCCCTGCGGACCTGCAGGCCCTGTTGCTCAAGCCCGCGCGTGCCATCGAAGGCGCTGTCCGCGAGCTGGTCCGGGTCGTCGGCCCGGAGCTGGTCAAGAGCTTCACCGAGGTCCACAAGGTCCAGGTCTACACGTTGACCGAGGCCGAGAAGGCCGTCTTCAAGGAGAAGACCCGCCCGGTCTGGGACAGCCGCCGCAAGGCCGCTGGCGAGCTCGGCAAGAAGCTCTACGACGCCATCCTCGCCGCGAAGAAGAAGAGCTAATCGCAGGTGACCGAGGGGGCTGCCGAGCACGACGGGCCTGCGGAGGAAGCCGCCCCCGCAGGCCCGCTCGCGCGCATCGACGAGGCGATCTACAAGGTAGAGACTGCGGTGGTCACGCTGGCCGCCCTGGCCATGACCATCACCGTCTTCCTCGACGTCGTCTATCGCTCCTTCGCGTCTCCCGACAGCAAGATCGCCGACGTGCTGGCCGGGATGCTCGGTTGGTTCGGCGTCGCCGCCGACGAGGGCCTGCGCGCCACGCTGCGCGACGTCGTCTCGCCGGTGCTGTTGGTGGTCCTCGGCTTCATCGCAGGGTGGGCGATGTACGGCGCCGCGCGCCGGCGCACCGAGCAGCCGGTGAAGACCGCTCACGGTGTCGCGTCTGGCGCCGTCACCGTCCTCGTCTGCTACGGGTTCATCCAATTCGTGCTGCACGTCCCGAGCCAATGGGTCTGCGGCATCCTGCTCGTAGTCGGCTGTCTCGCGGTGGCGCTCGACGCCCAGCGCCGCGGTGACCGCATCGGGCTCTCCTTCGCGCTGATCGTCGCCGTCGGGGGCGCTTGGGGCTGCTCCAAGCTGCCCCAGGACTACATCTGGAGCCGCGAGCTCTCGTTGATGTTGCTCGCCTGGCTCGCCTTCATCGGCGGCAGCATGGCCACGCGCATCGACAAGCACATCGCCGTTGACGCGGCCGCCCGCGCGATCCCGATGTCGCTGCGTCCGTGGACCCGCGCCCTGGGCTTCCTGGCCACCACGGTCTTCTGCGGCTACATCTTCGCGCTCTCCACCAAGGAGGTCTTTGGCGCGAAGGGCAGCTTCCACAACGTCGAGACCCTGCCCGCCACGCAGCTGCCTTCCTGGACGGTCCTGCTCTCGATGGTGATCGCCTTTCTGCTGATCACGATTCGGTTCGCGGCGAGGACGGTCGACGCCTTCGCCAACCCCCACGTGCCCGAGCGGAAGGTCGACCATTGACCGCTCTGCTCGTCGCCAGCCTCATCGGGCTGCTGCTTCTGTCGACGCCGCTCTTCGTGCTGATCGGCGTCGCGACGATCCTGTCCTACGTCTTTTTCGTCCACGACATCAGCGGCCTGATGGACGTGCCGCTCATCGAGAGCGTGCGTCAGCTCACGGAGCAGGAGCCGCTGCTCGCGATCCCGTTCTTCGTGCTCTCCGGCGTGGTCATGAGCAAGGGGCACATCGCCCAACGTCTCGTGGCCGTGGCGCGCGCGACGTTCTCGGCCGTACCTGGCGGGCTCGGCATCGCGACCGTCGCCGCCTGCATGTTCTTTGCCTCGATCAGCGGCAGCAGCCCGGTGACGGTGATCACCATCGGCTCGATCATGTACCCGGCGCTCGTGAAGGCCGGCTACTCGCAGCGCTTCGCGACCGGGCTCGTCACCAGCGCCGGGACCCTCGGCATCCTCATCCCGCCCAGCATCCCGATGATCGTTTACGCGATCTTCGCCAGCAACGCGGGCCAGAACGTGAAGGTCGAGGAGTTCTTCCTCGCCGGCATCGGGCCCGGCGTCCTGATCGGCGGACTGCTCGCCGGGGCCTGCATGTTCGTCGGGCTCCGCCGCGGCGAGCACTTCACCAGGCCGGACTTCGCCGCGCTGCGCGACTCGGTCGCCGACGGTTTCTGGGCCCTGATGCTGCCGGTCATCATCCTCGGCGGCATCTACAGCGGCATGTTCACCGCCACCGAGGCGGCTGCCGTCAGCGTGGTCTACGCCGTCGCCGTCGAGCTCTGGGTCCACCGGGCGCTGACCCTGCGCAAGCTGCCGGCCGTCTTCGCCGAGGGCACCGTGCTCATGGGGAGCCTGCTCGTCATCTTCGCGATGGCCGTCGGCCTCAACGACCTGCTCACCGAGCTCGAGGTGCCGCAGCGGATCGCCGCCTCGATCACGCGCCTCGACCTGACGCCGTTCTCGTTCATGCTCATCTTGAACGGGTTCCTGCTGATCGTTGGCTGCCTCATGGACATCATGAGCGCCATCATGATCCTGGTGCCGCTGCTCGCGCCGCTCGCGGCCGTCTGCGGCATCGATCCGATTCACCTGGGCATCGTCTTCATCGTCAACCTGGAGCTGGGCTACCTGACTCCACCGATGGGGCTGAACCTCTTCGTGAGCGCGACCCTGTTCGACAAGTCGCTCGGCGAAGTCGTCAAATCGGTCCTGCCGTTCACGGCGATCCTGCTCTTTGCGGTGCTCGTCGTCGCGTACGTGCCGACGCTCAGCATGGGACCCGTCAACGTCCTGAAGGACCGAGCGTTCGTAGTGGCGTTCCCCGAAGGGGGCATGTGCAAGGTCGTGACGGTGGAGGATGATCCGTTGGCGGAGCCCACCGCTCCGGCCGCCAAGGGGTCCATCGGCGACGCGATGAAGTCCGACAAGGTGAAGGACCTCCTCAAGGAGCTCGAAGAGCTCGAGATGGAGGACGAGGATCTCGACGAGGACGATCCGGACGACGACGACATCACGCCAAAGAAGAAGGCGCCGCTGAAGAAGCCTCCTCCAAAGGCGCCCCCGCCAAAGGTGCCGGCGACCGGCACACCGTGACCGGTCCCGCGCGACCCCCGCGCGCGCCGGAGCATCCTTCGTACGCGCCGTGACGAACTCCGCCCTCACCGACCGCTGGCGACGCCGGATCAAATACCTTCGCGTCTCGGTCACCGACCGCTGCAATTACCGCTGTAGCTACTGCATGCCCGTCGAGGGCTTCCCGCAGGTGTCGCGCGACGAGCTGCTCTCGCTCGAGGAGATCGCCCGCTTCGTCTCGGTCATGGCCGAGCTCGGTGTGGAGCGCGTCCGCATCACCGGCGGCGAGCCGCTGGTCCGCAAGGGGGTGGTCGACCTGGTGCGCCGCATCGCCGAGACCCCTGGCATCCGCCAGGTCGCGATGACCACCAACGGCGAGCTCCTGCCGCGCTTCGCCGGGCCGCTCTACGAGGCGGGCCTTCGCGGGCTCAACGTGAGCCTCGACACATTCGACAGCGAGCGCTTCCGTGACGTCACCCGCGGCGGCTCGCTCGACGCGGTGCTCGAAGGCCTCGCCGCCGCAGGCGACGCTGGCTTCCGCGACATCCGCATCAACGCCGTCGCCGTGCGCGGGATCAACGACGACCAGCTGGTCGACTTCGTGCGCCGCTGCTGGCAGGGCGGTTGGGTGCCGCGCTTCATCGAGCTGATGCCCGTCGGTGGCCTCGACTTCCAGGTCGACGAGCGCGCCGTCCCCACCGCCGCGATCCTCGCGGCCTTTGGTGGGGAGTCGCTCACGCTGCGTGAAGAGGGCCGCCTCGACGACGGCATCCCGCGCGGGCCTGCGCGTTACTGGATGGTGACGGAAGGCCCCGACGCAGGGCACAAGGTGGGGATCATCAGCCCCATGACCGACCACGGCTTCTGTGAGGCCTGCAACCGCGCGCGCCTGACATCCCGTGGCGGTTTGCGCGCTTGCCTCGCCAACGACGACGAGGTCTCGATTTTGCATGCTGTCCGCTCGGGGGTCGACCGCGCCACGCTCGTCGAGCTGGTGCGCCAGGCCGTGCACGGAAAACTCGAGGCGCACCGCATGAGCGGCGACTTCATCCCTTTGTCGGTCATGACGGGGATTGGCGGCTGACGCATGTACGGTACGGCCCGAATGTGGCATTCCGCCGCGGTATGATGCGGCAGATGCGACCGACTCGAACGGAGCGCTGAACATGGACGACGCCCGCGGAGAGCTCATCCCCTCGTCGGACCAGCCGTCGAAGAAGAGCCGCCTCCGACTCATCGTCGCGTTGCTGGTCATGGTGGGCGGCTTCTACCTGGTCGTCGACTCCATGATGGAGGGCGGCGCCTACTTCTTCACCGTCGACGAGGCCGTCGCCAGCCCGCTCGCGCAGAAGAAGCTGATCCGTGTGAAGGGCATCGTGGCGCTCGGCTCCTGGAAGCACCCCGAGGGCAACAGCATCCACGACTTCACCGTTCAGGGGACCGACCACGAGATGAAGGTCCACTTCGAGGGCCCGATCCCCGACGTCTTCAAGGAAGGCGCCGAGGTGGTCGCCACGGGCCGCTACCAGGACGGCGTGCTCGAGGCCACGGAGGTCACCGCCAAGTGCCCCTCGAAGTACGAAGAAGGGCAGCTGTCAGAGGGCGCCCGTGAGCGCGTCGGGCTGGAGAAAAAGGGCGGGGCGGGGTACTAGCGCCCCGCCCGTGCTGAACACGCAGACCATCGGCAGCTTCCTGCTGCATGCGGCCATTGTCGTCGCAGTGTTCGCCGGGGTCGCCGGCATCGTGGGCCGCAGGCGCCAGGATGGGCGACTGATGCTCGCCAGCGAGCGCGCAGCCTATGCGCTCGCCGCGATCGTGCTGTGCGCCTCGCTCCTGCTGTTCGACTCGTTCCTCGGCCACGACTACACGAACAAGTACGTCGCGCGGTACAGCGACAACAACATGCCCTGGTACTACCTGCTCGCCTCTTTCTGGGGCGGCCAGGCGGGCTCGTTGATGTTCTGGGAGCTGGTGCTCTCGCTGTGCACCGCCCTGGTCGTCTACCAGAACCGCGACCAGAACCGGGATCTGCTGCCCACCGTCATCGCGGTTCTGATGGCAGTGCACGCCTTCTTCCTGGTGACGATGGTGGTTCACGCGAACCCCTTCGCGACCTTCATCATCAACGAGCCCCCCATCAACGGGCGCGGGCTCGAACCGCTGCTCCAGAACCCGGCGATGACGTTCCATCCACCCAGCATCCTCTCGGGGTACGTCTGGTGGACCATCCCGTTCGCCTTCGCCATCGCAGCGCTCGTGCACAAGCGACTCGACGACGCGTGGATCCGAACGACCCGACGCTACGCCATCGTCTCCTGGGGCTTCCTCTCGGTCGGCAACCTCTTCGGCGGGATGTGGGCCTACCAGGAGCTCGGCTGGGGCGGCTTCTGGGGCTGGGACCCGGTCGAGAACGCGTCACTGATGCCGTGGTTCACGGCCACCGCCTACCTGCACTCGGTGATGATCCAGGAACGCCGGGGGATGCTGAAGGTCTGGAACATCGCGCTGGTGATCCTGACCTTCTTCCTGACGATCTTCGGCACCTTCCTGACGCGTTCGGGCCTCATCGACTCGGTCCACACCTTCGCGCAGAGCGACATCGGCAACTACTTCGTCGTCTTCATGGTCGTGATCGGCGCTGGCTCCCTCGGGCTGCTGGCATGGCGCGTCTTGGATGGCTCGCTGCGAAGTCGCTCCGATGTCCAGAACCTGCTCAGCCGCGAAGGCATCTTCCTGCTCAACAACCTGGTCCTGCTCGGGTGCGTCGGCGTCGTCATGTTCGGCACGCTCGGCGAGAAGATCAGCGCCCACTTCTGGCAGGAGACCAAGTACACCGCGTCGTGGTTCAACGCCTGGATGGTGCCTGGGGGCCTCACGCTCATCATCCTGATGGGCATCGGGCCGCTGGTCCCCTGGCGAAAGGCCACTGCGAAGGCGTTCCGGCGCAACATGCTGGTGCCGTTCACGACGGCGCTCGCCGCGACCGGGTTGCTCATCGGTTTCGACGCCTACCACCTGGCCGAGCACCTCGGGAACACGTACATCCCGTGGGGCGAGGTCCCGCTGGCCCGAATCCCGCTCGACGCCGAGCTGACCGGGGTCTACGCGACCATCGCCTTCGTCGCCGTCTTCTTCGTGCTGTACACGATGACCTTCGAGTTCATCCGCGGAGCACGGGTGCGCGCGAAGAACTCCGGCGAGGGTCCGCTGACGGCGCTGTTCCGCCTCACCATCCGCAACAAGCGTCGCTATGGCGGCTACCTCACGCACATCGGCTTCGCCGGTCTCTTCCTCGGCTTCGTCGGCACGGGTCTGAAGACCGAGATCGACATGAACTTCAACGCGAAGGGCGCCGCGAAGGTCATCGAGGACAAGCAGCTCACCTTCCAGGGGATCGAGCGCTCTGAGAACCGCGAGTACTCGGAGGTCTTCGCGCTCTTCGACGTGCACCAGGTCAACCGCGACGGCTCCGTGGGCGAGCTGCTCGGCCGCTTGCGTCCATCGCGTCGCAACTATCACGGCGCGAATGTGAAGATGTCGCGCATGACGACCGAGAAGGACGAGCTCTTTCTCCTGAAGGGCAACGTCTACCTCGCGATGGTCGCCTACTCGAGCACCACCGCGGAGGTGATGGCGCACTACAACCCGATGATCATCTTCATGTGGCTCGGCGGGGCCTTCCTGCTGCTCGGCGTCGTCTTCACTCTGTGGCCCGAGAGCGCGAAGTACCCCGTCTTTGCGGCGGCGATGCGACGACGCAAACCCGCGGACCCCGGTGGACCCACGCCCGACCGAGCGCTCGCGCGCTCGGGCGTCGACTCGTAAGCCATGATGCTCCTCCTCGCGCTCGCAGTCGGCGTCCTGGCGATCTACCTCGTCGTCCAGGCCATTCGACCTCTGGTCGAGACCAGCGTGGTCACGTCCGACGACTGGGCCCGCGTGGAGGACGAGTCCGCCGCGCTCCTGCATCGGCGCGACCGGTTGGTCGCAGAGCTTCGCGAGCTCGAGTTCGAAGCGGCGATGCACAAGATTGACGCGCGCGACCTCGAGGCCCTGCGCGCGCGCTACGAGGCTGAGGCCGTCGAGGTCGTGCGCCGCCTCGACGAGCGCGCCGAGGCGTACGAGACGCGGATCGACGCGGACGTGAAACAGACCATCGGCGCCGCCCGCGCGCGAAAGGCAGGCAAGGCGCCGCCCGAGCCCTCGCAACCGGTCGTGCCGGCAGCCGAAGCCACGGGCGAGGCGCCCGCCGCGCGCTGCAACGCCTGCGAGGAGCCGCTCGAAGTCGAGGCCGCGTTCTGCGACCACTGCGGCGCCGCTCAGGGTCCCGCGTGCCCCGAGTGCTCCCAGCACAACCGCCCGAGCGCCCGCTTCTGCAAGGGCTGCGGACACGGCCTCGAGAAGGTGAGCGCCTGATGCGGGTACTGACCCTTCTCGCCTGTTTGACCAGCCTCGTTCTGGCTCAGCCCTACGCCGGAAAACCCAAGTCAGACCATAAGCCTCAGGGCATGCCCTTCGTCGAGCAGATGAAGTATCGGACGCTCGACGTGAAGCTGAACCCACAGTCTGCGGGCGCGTCCGTTCGGCTCAGCATCCACCGCGGCAAGGGGCGGCCGAAGACGTACACGGAGAAGACGAACGCGCAGGGTGTCGCCCACTTCGCCCGGGTCCCGACCAACGTGATGATCCAGCAGCATCTGCGCTATGAGGTCTCGGTCGACCACGACGGCGTGCGGTTCCCATTCGAGCTGCAGGGCATCCCTGGCGAGGACGCCTCGGTCGAGCTCCAGGTCCCGGGTGTCACCCGCGAGCTGAGCAGCATCGAGGCGCTGCACAACATCGACATCCACCCGGACGAAGACGCGTTGGTGGTTCAGCACCGGATCCTGCTCTTCAACGGGTCGGATAGCGCAGTCGACCTGAGCACCCAGCCGGGCGGGGGCCTCAAGCTCCCGTGCCCGGCTGGCGCCAAGCACCCGCAGCTGCACGACGAGCACGACCCGACTGCGGAGATCCGCGGCACCGCGGTCTTCTACACCGGCGCGCTGCTGCCGGCCTCCCACGGGCCAAAGGTGCTCCGCCTGGTCTACACGCTCCCGTACGCGACGAAGGTCTTCGAGTGGAGTGAGGCGCTGCCCGTGCGGACCCGGGGGGCGACCGTCGCGGTCCCGAAACATCGCCTGAAGGGCATGCAGGGCCCGGTCACGCTCGAGCTCGCCACGCGCAGCGGCCTCGGCACGACCTCGACGGTCGAAGAGGGCGATCGGAGCTTCCAAGTGCTGCGCACCGAGGGGACCGCGCTCGAACCCGGCGAGCCGTTGGTGTTCGCCGTCGGCGGGATCCCGGCCCCATCGGATCTACCGCTGCTGCTGGTCGCCGCAGGCGTGCTGGCCGTTCTTGCTGCGGTCCTGCTCGGCTTCCGCCCGGAGACGGACGGCAAGGTGCGGCTGTCCCGTGAGCACCTCATCGCCGAGCGCGATCGTCTGGTGCGCGCTCTGGCTCGCATGCGGCGTGCGGTCGAGCGTGGAAAGCTCTCCGAGGTCCGATTCGAGCGCGAGCGCGAGGCGATCACAGCCCGCCTCGTCTCGCTCTATCGGGCGCTGGACCGGCTGGACGCGCGCGGATGAGCTTCGACTCCGTTCGGGTCCGGCGGCTCGAGCGTGCGTACGAGGACCAGTACGCGCTCGCGGGGGTCGACGCCGACTTCACCGCCGGGGCCGCGACCGCGCTGCTCGGACCCAACGGCGCCGGCAAGTCGACGCTGGTGAGCATCCTCTCGACGCTGGTGCGCCCCACCGCGGGCGACGTCTTCTTCGGCGACACGCGGGTGGTCTCTGGTGGCCGTGACGTGCGTCGCGTGGTGGGGTACGTCGGGCACAGCACGATGCTCTACCGCACGCTCACGGCCCGCGAGAATCTGCACTTCTTCGGGAGCCTCTACGGCGTCCCGGACCTCGAGAAGGCGGTGTCCGCGCTGCTGGAAGAGGTGGGCCTCTCCCGCGACGCCGACCGCCCCATCGACGGTTTCAGCCGCGGCATGGGTCAGCGCCTCACGCTCGCCCGTGCCCTCATCCACGAGCCGCGCGTCCTGCTGCTGGACGAGCCGCTGACGGGCCTCGACCAGCAAGGCGTGACGCGCGCCCTCGAGCTCCTGGCGGCACGTCGCGACGCCGGCGCCATCCTGGTGGTGGTCAGCCACGACCTGCGCGCGATTGGCGAGCT
>PVBE010169163.1_pt1 | contig 10161 bp, 8 predicted proteins | sample 1631181 | NCBI WGS metagenome assembly PVBE01 (sample SAMN08397723, study PRJNA350692) | Marine metagenome, whole genome shotgun sequencing project. | isolation source: water | place: Pacific Ocean | collected 2012-04 | reverse complement strand
TATCAAGCTATATCAACTGGTGTGGTGGATGGACAGGATAACGCACCTGCGAATATCTGGGATTTCAAGATTCATGAGGTCTCCAAATATTTGACCATCACCAATTATGCCACAGGACCGGATCCCTTGATGGTGAACCTTGGCTGGTATGAATCCCTGCCTCGTGATTTGAAGGTTGTTTTTGACGAGGTGAGTCGGGAAACGATGGAGTTTAGTGACCGGAAGAACCGGGAGAAAGAGGTGGAGTATATCGAGAAAATTTCAAACGGGCTCGAAGTCAACCACGTGACAGGTGATAATCTCATACCGTTCCGGGATGCCGTAAAACCGGTGTATCAGTATTTTGAGAAAAAAGGGATTTTGACTCTGGATGAAATAAAGAAGGCCAGGGAAGTGGCGGCAGGCAAATCTATTAAACCATGAAGACATTCCACAGCAGGTTGACCTGTGTTCTCGAGGCGTTGGTTTGTCTTTGTTTCCTTTTTTTTCTTACCATGGTGATTCTTTTGGTTGGATTGAGGTATTTGTTTGGATCCTCCATTCCCGGCGCCAATGAAATCATCACTATCCTCTTTGTTTACACAACTGCAATCGGAGCGGCAATAGCCGTGGGCCAGCGTGGTCACATTGCGATCAATATACTCTCAGAGAATCTTCCGGAACGCTTGGCCAAGCGCTTGGCCAAGTTCCAATTGATCCTTGTCGCGTTCATCAATTTTGCTATCGCCTGGTTTAGTGTTCCATGGATTTCCCAAACTGGGGGCAATCTCATGCCGACTCTTGGTGCGACGCGTGCGGTGGTTCAGTTCAGCATACCGCTGGGTTGCGGGCTTGCCGTCTTTTATTGCATCACAACAGCAATCGTTGGCTTGGAGGAAGCAAAAAACGGTGATTCGACACGGACATCATCGAGTTCTCATACGAGGGATCAAGACAGTTCGGCATGACGGTCCTGCTTCTAAGCCTTTTTGTTTTCCTTTTCTTGGGCGTGCCTATTGCCTATTCGCTGGGTTTGTCTGCCTTGTGCTACTTCTTGGTGCATGAACCTGGATTAATGGTGGTCATGCCGCAGAGTTTGATGGCTGGCATGGATTCCTATGCTCTAATAGCGTTGCCACTGTTCATTTTCATGGGGCAATTAATGAACGCCAGCGGGATTACTGGACAATTAATTGATTACTGCATGCTTCTTGTTGGGCGTTTTCGAGGCGGACTCGGATTGGTCAATGTGTCCTCAAGCATGTTGTTTGGTGGAATTTCAGGATCGTCGGCATCTGATACCGCCTCGATCGGTTCGATCCTGATTCCTGAGATGAAACGCCGAGGTTATCCTGAGCGCTTTGCAGCCGGGTTAACCGTCGCGTCTTCCACCATGGGGATGATCATTCCCCCCAGTATTCCTATGGTTCTGTTTGCGGTAACGGCACAGCAGTCTGTGGGCACACTGTTCTTGGGAGGGGTCATTCCTGGACTAATGGTTGGAGTTTTTCAGATTGTGTTTACCTTGTGGATATCAGCCAGAAAGGAGTACCCGAAAGAGGATTCGATATTCGAGTTGCGAACCGTTTTGGTCGAGACCGGTCGATCCGCTTACATTCTGCTTCTGCCGATATTCGTGGTTGGAGCCGTAGTATTTGGGGTAACTACAGCAACGGAGTCCGCGAGCCTCGGTGTGTTTTATGCCATCATCATAGGCTGTTTTTTGACGCGTCGATTGACCCGCTCAGAATTTATCAAGGCATTGCGTCAATCTATTCTGACCAGTGCCAAAATCATGATTATCATAGCATTCTCAAAATTGTTCATCTGGATTCTAGCTTACGAACGTCTACCGGATGGATTGGCCGAGTTGGTGAAAGGATTCGAACTCTCCTTTTTCTGGTTAATGCTACTCATGATTGTGATCATCCTTTTGGCGGGAACGTTTATTGATGTCAGTCCGGCGATTCTTTTGCTGACACCGATTTTTCTCCCCATGGTAATTGAGGTAGGGGCTCCCCACTTGACCCTCTATGACGTTGATGATCCGGCATCTATTTTATTCGGGGTGGTGCTTGTGGTGGGGCTTGCGGTTGGCGCCTGCACGCCGCCGGTCGGGAACTGTCTTAACGTCTGTTCCGTTATTTCCGGCCTCGGTATTGGAGCTATCTTTCGTGGAGCACTGCCGTTTCTTGCCGCGAATGTTTTGACGCTGGTCTTGATCGTTTTGTTTCCGACACTTGTACTCTGGCTTCCTTCAATATTGATAGATTGAGCTTCCTGATTAACGGAAAACTTGATTAAAAATAAATGCCGACCCATCGGCCTCGCCATCCAAATGTTCCGCCGACAAAGTCGACTACGATCGAATCTTAAATACCTACGAATGAATTGCCGCGGAGTTGTCTTGATTGCCATAGTCCTTTGCTGATGCCATCCTAACCGCATGCGAGACAAGATCTGGAAAGTCGCAAAAAAGAAATGATGCGGTGGGCCCTGCTCATATTGGGGTTGGGTGTGTGCTGGGTAGGGGGCGCTCCGGTGGTGCCGGGGTTGGGGCATGCCCGGCACGGGTTGGATGTAGTTGGCCAAGGGCGGTTGTTGGTCAGGGAATTGCGCTGTAACCTCTGCCATGGCGATGGAGCAAACGAGCGCTCGACAGGGCCGGATTTGGCGGGGGTGGGTGGTCGGGTGGCACCGGATTTTCTGCAGGCGTTTATCGCTAGTCCAAGTCAGTCCGATCCCGGCACTCAGATGCCGAATTTTCTGGATCATTTGCTGCCAGCCAAGCGCGCCGAGGAGGCAGAGGCACTGACGCATTTTTTGATCAATCTTTCGCAGAAGTCCTTTGTGCCTGGCTCGGCAACGGCCTCGGAACGGGATGCCGGGGAAAAGCTGTTTCGCAAGATCGGATGTGTGAACTGCCACGCCCCCACGGTGGTCGGAGGTGTTGGGTTGGCGCACGTGCCGCGCAAGTACGGGGTGGACTCCCTGGTGGGATTCCTGTTTCAGCCGCTTCACACCCGGCCGTTTGGGCGCATGCCGGACATGAATCTTACGCGCAACGAGGCACGGGCCATTGCCGGGTATCTGGTGGGCAAGGACCGTCCGGCTCCGGCAGTGTTCAAGCCTGTGCCGGAGAAGGTGGCGAAGGGGAAACAGTATTTCAGGCAGTACAATTGCGCTGCATGCCACGATTTGCCCGGCATGGTGGCCCAGCAGGCATTGCCATTGGCCAAACTGCGGGTAGGGCAGGGTTGCCTGGCGGAAGAGCCGGGGCGGGCGCCGGATTTTCAACTCAGCGACCAGCAGCGCAAAGTCATTGGCCAGGCGTTGGCCGGCATCCACCAACCGCTGGATGATCGCGCACGCATTGCGCAGACGATGACGGCATTCAATTGTATCGCCTGCCACACGCGCGATGACGCGGGAGGAGTGAGCAATGCGATGTTCAAACATTTCGGCACGGACGAGGAAGGTCTGGGCAATCCCGCCCGCATCCCGCCAACGCTGGATGGTGTGGGAGTGAAACTCCGACCGGAATGGATTCGCAAGGTGTTGTTTGATGCGGAGACGGTGCGGCCGTACATGCACACGCGCATGCCGCAGTTCGGCGAGGCCAACCTGCGGCATTTGCCGACATTGCTGGAAAAGGTGGATCGCATGCCGCAGATGGCGTTGCCGGAACCGAAACGGGATGACCGCCGCAAGTTTCGGGAGGCTGGTCATCTGCTGGTTGGGGACAAGGGATTGAACTGCGTGGTATGCCATAACTTCAACGGCAAACCGTCGCCGGGGCTGAAGGGGCTGGACTTGTTGATCTCGTTCGAACGTCTGCAGCCCAGTTGGTTTGCTCATTTCATGCTCGATCCGCAAAAGTACCGTCCGGGCATCGTGATGCCGAACTTCTGGCCGGGAGGTGAGGCGGTGCGGAAGGATGTGCTGGAGGGCAGCGTGGATGAGCAGTTGCGCGCACTGTGGCATTACTTTTCGCTGGGGCGTTCGGCGCGAGACCCCTCGGGCATTCGAACGGAGGGGACCGACTTGCGGGTGACAGATCGTGCGCGCGTGTACCGCGGCCGCAGTCGGGTGGCGGGATATCGCGGCATTGCAGTGGGTTTTCCCGGCGGGATGAATTATGCTTTTAACGCCCAGAACGGCACGCTCAGCGCGTTGTGGCAGGGCGAGTTTGTGAGCGTGTACTGGGGCGGGCAGGGTGCGGGCAATTTCAATCCGCGCGCGCGGTTGGTTGAACAGTCGCAGGATGTTTCGTTTTTTCGCCTGCCCAACGATAAGGCGCCTTGGCCACTGCGGCCGAAAATGGACAAGGACAACCCTGTAAATCCGGATCCGCTATACCCGCGCAATCGGGGCTATCAGTTTGGCGGTTACCAACTGGATACAGGCGGTGTGCCGACTTTTCTTTATCGTACCGGTGAGGTGCAGGTGGAGGATCGGTCGCAGCCCGTGGCGGTAGATCGATTGAACGGCTTGGTGCGCACGCTGCGGGTGGAAGCGCCCAAGGCCGAGGCAATTTGGTTTCGCGCGCTCACAGGCAAGGTGCGGCAGATGACGCCGGGGCAATTCGGCACGGATCAGTTGAAACTTTGGCTGCCCAAAAACGCATTGGCCGTTCTGCGCGGTGAAGGCGAGGAAAAGGAACTGCTGTTGAAACTGAATCTGCCGAAAGGCAAATCGGAATGGGTGATTCGTTATGAGTTGTTGCGATGAGGAGAGTATGAAGTTGAGGCCGATTCAATCTCATCCCGCTCCATTCCCTCAAGGGAGCGCACGCCTCATCTTGCTGTTGGTCGTTGTTCTTTGCGGCGGGTGGCATGGATTTGCTGAGGAGGTGGGCGCGCGTTGGGGGACGGAGAAGAGGGAGCGGGAGTTTTATCGTGTGGTTAGCGTGCCGATCCCGAAAGGAGAGGTGATTGAGGCCGGCGCGTTTGATCTGCTACCAGATAATCGGATGGCTATCGGCACGCGGCGCGGCGATATTTATTTGATGAGCGGCGTGGATGATGAAAAGCCGCGCCCGCGATATGAAAAATTTGCAGAAGGACTGGACGAGATCTTCGGCCTTGCGCACCGCAAGGGTGAACGCGGTGCGCTGTACGTGACACATAGTGCGGAGTTGACACGTTTGCGTGACACGAATGGTGACGGCAAGGCGGACCGGTTCGAGACGGTGTCCGATGCATGGGGCTATCGCAACTATCACGAGTATGCTTTTGGCTCGAAGTTCGATCCGCAGGGCAATTTCTACGTGGCGCTCGGCTTGTCGAGTTCCTACCACTCGCGCGCGCTCTTTCGCGGTTGGGCGTTGAAAATCACGCCCGATGGGAGGAGTATTCCCTTTGCCAGCGGCCTTCGCAGTCCGGGTGGCATCGGGCCGAACGAGCATGGCGCGCTGTTTTACATCGAGAGCCAGGGACCGTGGAATTCCTCATGCAGTCTCAAGTTTCTCAAGCCCGGCGGATTTATGGGGCATCCGGTGAGTTTTAACTGGTATAAATACGCACCGCATCTCAAGGAACCCGACAAGCCGCAGAGTGGCACACGCATTATCACGGAAAAGGAAAAGGTGAAGGAACTCGTGCCTTACGCGGTTGTGTTTCCCTACATACGCATGGGTCGCTCCATCACCGGTTACGTGGTGGATCGAACGACTGGCAGGTTTGGGCCGTTTGAAAACCAGATCTTTCTCGGTGACTACACGCAGTCGATCATTATGCGTGCCACCACTGAGCAAGTGAACGGCGTGTGGCAGGGTGCCTGTTACCCCTTTCGTGAAGGGCTTTCCACCGGCATCTTGAATGTGCAGTTCACCTCCAAGGGTCGGTTGCTGGCCGGCGGCACCAACCGCGGTTGGCCCGTGCGCGGTATCAAACCCTTCGCGTTGGAACGGCTGGATTGGACTGGCAAAATGCCCTTCGAGATTAAGCGTTTCCACATCATGCCCGACGGCTTCCGGATTGTTTTCACGAAGCCTGTTGATCCAAAGACCGGCAATGATCCTAAGAGCTACAAGGTCACCACCTTCACGCACATATACCACCGTGGCTATGGCGGTTCAGAGGTGGACCAGACTGCGCTTGAAGTAAAACGTGCCGAGTTGGCTGTCACCGGCCTCAGCGCGCGCCTTGTTCTCAGCGAACTGAAGCGAGGCCATGTGCATGAATTCGATCTCACCCCACTGCGAGATCGCTTCCAGGGCGAACTCCTTCATCGCCACGCCTACTACACGGTCAATGAAGTGCCGGAGTAACAACGACTCTGGTATGATTGCGATTGTTTGTCGAAGAGATCAACCTCTGGATTTTCATCCCTACAAAGATGCCAGTAATTAGTCCTTCTGGATCATATTAGGTGTGATCTTGTTAGGCGGGTTCCGCTGAACTGTTTCTTCCAGAAATTGATGTGACCCGATTCGGGGTTGAGCATCCTGTCAGTTTTTCGATCCAATGCGTATTCTCGGTCGTTGTTGTGGTCAATGACCACGTGCCGCATCTCGTCGGTTGCTTCTGCTACGGTCACACCGTCCAGTTTGACGCGACGCACTTTTCGAACACCGTCCTCGTCTGGGAGTGAGGGTTGAGCGTAGAACGCACTACCATGTTTCCAAGAGGCCGCGAATTCTTCGCTTGCGCCCGTCGTAAACTTTTTGGTATTTAACTGGTTTGCGCGTCGACTGTGCGTCGATGCGGAGAGGGTTTTTGTTGCTGTCGGTTTCAGCAAGTTTCATCCTGTATAAGTAGCACAAAAAGTAGCACATCGGGTTATTTCAAGGAACACGGAAGTTCAAATAACCCCTGTTTTTATTAAGTTATTTCCGGTAGCCAGTGTGGCGGAATTGGTAGACGCGGCGGATTCAAAATCCGCTTCTTTCACGAGAGTGTGGGTTCGAGTCCCTCCACTGGTACCACTTCAGGTGTCTCATTTTTTAGACAGCTTCCTTGTGACTTTGGCCTTGGTTGTACCAAAAGTTGTTGTAGATTTCCCGCCGCGCTATGGGCCTGTTACCCAAACCTGAAATCATAATTACGCACGACGGCGACCTTGACGGTTTGCTATCGGGCATGCTGCTCCAGAAACTTTCTGCCACGTTGTACGGGGAAGAGGTGCGGTTGTTGGCATACCAAACTCACGCTTGGCGCAGTCGTTGTCTTCGCGAGAACGCTGCGTGGGTGAGCGACCTTTCGTTTGAGGAGAGGATGGATCGTATCAACTGGGTTGTGGTGGATCATCACATCACCTCGGCAACACCCACCAAGGCGAGACTGGTTCATGACCGAGGTAAAAGTGCCTGTTTGCTGGCGTACGAGTTGTGCCAGGAGCACGGCTTGGAGTCGGAGACTCTCGACCGGTTGGTGCACTTGGCCAACGTGGGGGATTTGTTCCTGCAGGATGACCCGGACTTTGAGTTGGCCAATGACCATGGCACGCTGGTGAAGACTTACGGGTTTTGGAACATGTACTCACTGGTGGATGGCGATCCGGAGAAACTGCTGAATCATCCGCTGCTGGAGGTGATGCGCATCAAACGTGAGGTGGAGGATCCCATGGGATTGAACTGGAGTCGGCAGAACATCCAGCAGATTTCCCCGACGGTGGGTCTTGTTAAAATCGTGGTAGGCAACTCGAATGTCATCCTGCACCGCTTGCTGGGAGAGTCCGGCATTGCTTACCGTGTGTTGATGACACTGAACCGGATTAGCGGAAACCAGTTTATGGTGAGCCTGCGAAGCTCCGACGGGGAGGCGTTGTCTGTGGCCCAGCAGTTGCAGGGTGGGGGGCATCCCAACGCCGCCGGGGCGGCTTTGCCCAAGAGTGTCCAGCGAGTGGTCGACGCTGTGGATTATCTGAAAAAAGCACTGAATCCCATCGATCAAGAGAGTGATTCGGTCGGGCACAACGTCGAGGCGCTCTTCGATAACGCAGAGCTTTGATCCGCTCGAAGTAACCGGCATGTTTTTCATTTTTTGGGTTGATGCCTGGCAGCGGCTGTGGCTAGGTTTCCTGCTCTGAGTTCGTGCTTGGGCGTTTCGCCCACCAAGGAGATGAACGTCAACGCCAGTATCTGGGACAGGCTAACCCGTGTGGTTGCCATATTGTCGGCTGTCGCCGCCTTGGTTTGGGTGGCTGTTCTTTACTTCCCGCTCATGCATCAAAATGAGGTGATGCGCCAGCAGATTGTCGAATTGGACAAGCAAATTCTGCAGCAGGAAGTCGCCAGTCGCCAGCTTCGGCTCGAGATCGACTCCCTCAAGACCGATCCCAAAACAGTCGAGCGACTGGCCCGAGAGCAGCTGGGATTGGCTCGCCCGGACGAGACAGTGGTGCGGTTTGAAGCTCTCGGCGATTAGGTTTTTCGGTTCCCCCCGCTTGGCAAATAATTGTTCTTCTTGAATCCTTTTCGCTGCCGCCCAAGAATGTTGCGGCGTGAAATATCGGCGGTTCGGCAAGACGGAGCTTCAACTCCCTGTTTTTTCCTGCGGAGGGATGCGGTACCAGCACAAGTGGAGCGACATTGATCCCAATGAGGTGCCGGCCGATGGTCAGGCGAATCTGGAGGCGACTATCCACAGAGCGCTCGAATTGGGCATCAATCACATCGAGACCGCGCGCGGCTACGGTTCATCCGAGATGCAACTTGGCCTCGTGCTGCCTGGGCTGCCGCGCGACGGGATGATTGTTCAGACCAAGGTCGCGCCGTTCGCCACACAGAAGGAGTTCCTCGACACATTCGACAAGTCGCTGAGCCATCTGCAGCTTGATCACGTTGACTTGTTGTCTCTGCACGGCATCAACAACGCGCAGTTCCTTGATTGGTCGCTTCGCAAGGGCGGCTGTGTTGAGGCGATTCACAAACTCATCGATGAGGGACGGGCACGCCACATCGGCTTTTCCAGCCACGCACCGACGCACATCATCCGGCAGGCAATCGAAAGCGATGCATTTGAGTACGTCAACTTACATTGGTACTTTGTCAATGACCTGAACTGGGCGTGCATTGATGAGGCCGCCCGGCGCGATATGGGTGTGTTCATCATCAGCCCCAACGACAAGGGCGGTAAACTGTACGCGCCGCCCCCGAAGCTCACCGAACTTTGCCGGCCTCTCTCGCCGATGCAGTTCAACGCGTTGTATTGTCTGAACCGATCGCAGATACATACGCTCAGTTGCGGCGCGGCCAAGCCGGGAGATTTCGACGAGCACATCGCTGCGCTGGTGCATTACGACCACATAGCCCAGATTATGTCTCCCATCGAGGCGCGACTGAGGGAGGAGATGGTCCGCGTCCTTGGACAGGATTGGTGCCAGCGCTGGTTTGAAAACGTCCCTGAGTACCTCGACATGCCGGGGCAGATCAATGTGCTCGAGATTCTCCGGCTGTGGTCTTATGCCAAATCGCTTGATTTGGTGGACTGGGGAAGGATGCGCTACAATCTTCTTGGCCAAGGGGAACATTGGTTCCCCGGCGAGACTGCTGCCAGGATTGCCGAGATAGACATCACCCCCGCCTTGGTCAATAGTCCGTTTGCCGATCGCCTCCCCCTCATCCTGGCCGAAGCACACGAGATGCTCTATGACGCGCCGGCCAAGCGCCTGAGCGAGTCGGACTGATTTTCCGACTGCGCCGATACCGCCATTAAACAGAGTGAGCATGCAAGGGCGCATACGCATTCTTAATCCGATGCGAACTCTCACGTGTATGTTTGATTTACGCTTGTATCCGGGCGATCGCTGCTTACGATTTTCCGCTTCATGTTTGCTCAGAAACTCAAGCTTGGCTTTGCGCTGGTGATCGTCAGTGTGCCGCTTGGCCAAGCAGCGGATGATGCCGCCGGTCACTGGGCATTTCAGCCGGTTGCCAACCCCGCGATTCCCTCTGTGCAGGGTCGAGATTGGCCAATCTCGCCGATCGATTACTTCATCCTCCGCAAACTGGAGGCCAACGGACTGACGCCATCCCCCCGGGCCGATATGCGGACGCTGATTCGTCGCGCGTATCACGATCTCACCGGAGTGCCGCCGACGCACGACGAGGTGACCTCGTTCGAGTCGGATGCTGCCGCTGATCCGCAAGGCACATTAGGGCGTTGGATCGACCGTCTACTCGCCTCGCCGGCGTACGGAGAGCGATGGGGACGCCACTGGCTCGATGTCGCCCGGTAC
>PVBE011657383.1_pt1 | contig 10162 bp, 8 predicted proteins | sample 1631181 | NCBI WGS metagenome assembly PVBE01 (sample SAMN08397723, study PRJNA350692) | Marine metagenome, whole genome shotgun sequencing project. | isolation source: water | place: Pacific Ocean | collected 2012-04 | reverse complement strand
GTGGCGGGACCGCCTCGACATGCTGCGCAGCTTCCCGGCCGTCGTGCCCGATGACCACCCCGACGCCGGAGAGTTTCCGCGCAATATCAATCGCGGGGGCTACTTCAACGACACCAACGCCGGTCGACGCGGAATCTCGCTCAACATGAACGAGGAGCGCGGGCGGGAGATCTTCAAGAAGCTCGTCGAGCTGAGCGACATCGTCGTGGAGGGCTTCACGGCGACCCGCATGGAGCGCTGGGGCTTCGGATGGGAGGGGCTCCGAGCAATCAAACCCGACATCGTGTATGTGCAGCAGTCTGGCATGGGTCGCAAAGGGCCCTACCACGACTACCGCTCCGTCGGACCCATCGCCCAGGCGATCAGCGGAATCACCGAACTCTCGGGCCTGCCCGAAACCTGGCCGCCCTGTGGTTGGCTCTACTCCTACCTGGACTTCGTCGGGGCGTACAACTGCGCGCTCGCGATGCTGACCGGGCTCTTCTACCGGCGCCGCACAGGAAAGGGAATCTATATCGACAGCTCGCAGCTCGAGCCGGGCATCTACTACACGGGCACGGCGATTCTCGACGCGCAGGCGAACGGCCGCGCCTACCGGCGTACGGGGAATCGCTCACCGCATGTGCCCGCCGCACCGCACGGCGCGTACCCCTGTGACGGCCCGGAGAGCGCGGGCGTGGGCCGTGATCGCTGGATCGCGATCGCCTGCATGGACGAGGCGGAATGGAAGGCGTTGGTCGAGGTCCTGGACGCGCCGGCCTGGGCACGCTACCCGCGCTTCGGCACGCTCGAAGAGCGGGTTCGACACGGCGATGCGCTGGACGATGCCGTGGCGAGCTCGACCAGGAGCTGGAACGCCTGGCAGCTGATGGAGGCGCTCCAGGCGGCGGGCGTCCCGGCCGGCGTATGCCAGACGGCCGAGGAGCGTGTGGAACGAGATCCCCAGCTCGCCCATCTGGGATGGCTCACCGAGCTACCCCACCTCGAGATCGGACGCTTTGCCGTAAAGGGCTTGCCGATGCAGTTCTCCGAAACCCCCGCCTACCAGGGCGGCCCGATCGACCGCGCCGGCCCCTGCTACGGCGAGGACAACGCCTACGTGTACGGAGAGCTGCTGGGCCTCTCGGATGACGAGATCCGAGTGCTGGAAAGAGACTCAATCCTCTGATCGGGATACCCCGGGCGTTCCCGGTGCCGATCACGACGGCGACTCGATCCCGGAGTTCTTCACGTCCCTGGCCGAAGCCCAGCAGCCCGTTGAAGAACTCCCGCGGAGCCAGGTGCGTGCCTCTTGATGAGGAGAAGAGCGTGCGAGATCAAGGCGCGGAAGCGCAGCCCTAGCCGGCTAGGGCAAGCTTTCGCAACGCAGAGATCGTGCGAAAGACGCGTGCCTGGCGACAGCGGGGGTTCTTCAACGGGCTGCTAGCCCGATCCACAAGCAGTGCGGGATGCGCCAGATTGTCCCCCCGGCTCCAGATCGAGTACGATGACCCGCATGTTGGGCTCCATCGAGTTCGGTCCCGACGCCAGCGAGCTGCGTCCACTCGGTGTGGGCACCAACTCCTGGCGAGCCAAGACCCATGCGGGTGCCCAGGAGGCGCTGCTCGCCTCGCTCGACGCCGGCATCGCACTCATCGACACCGCCGAGGCCTACCACTCGGGCGATTCCGAACGCACCATCGGGCGCATCCTGCGCGATAGCGGCCGCCCCGCTTTCGTGGCCACCAAGTTCGCTCCGCTGCCGTTCCGCCTCAGCCTCGATTCTCTGTCCCGGGCGCTTTCTGCCAGCCTCGAGCGTCTTGGCGTCGAGCGCATCGATCTCTACCAGGTGCACTGGCCCTTCACGCTGCTCAAGATCGAGCGCCTGATGGACCGCCTGGCCGACGAAGTGGAGCGTGGCCGTGTGCGCGGGGTGGGAGTCAGCAACTACAACGCCGCACAGACACGCCGCGCTCACGCGGCGCTGGCCGAGCGCGGCATCCCCCTGGTCTCCAACCAGGTCAATTACAGCCTGCTTCACCGCGCCCCCGAAACCAACGGTACGCTCGACACCTGCCGTGAACTCGGCATCACCCTGATCGCCTACACCCCACTGGCCTCCGGCGCCCTGACCGGCAAGTACCGCCCCGGAGGCCGCAAACCCCAAGCCACACGCCGCATCATGAGCGCCTACCGCAAGCTCGAAGACGTCATGCCCGTAATCGAAGATCTCGAGCGCATCGGCCGCTGCCACGATCGTTCCCCTGCACAGGTGGCCCTGAACTGGCTGGCGCGCCAAGCAAACGTACTGCCGATTCCCGGCGCCAAGAATGCCCAGCAGGCGCAGGACAACGCCCGCTCGATCGATTTCGAGATCAGCGAGCAGGAAGCCGCGCAGCTCGACATCACGAGCCGGCCCTGGCTCACTTGAGAATCGAACCATGATCGATACCCACACCCACGACGCCCACGTCGTCGCAGAAGACAAGGCCCGCTACCCGCGCCACCCCTTCGATGCGGAAGCTGTAGACGAGTCCCTTACGCAGGCGGCAATCTGGCATCAGACGGCCCAGATCTCGGCGCCGGACCTGTGGGAAGCGATGGACGCTGCGGGCAATTTCCGGATGAGAGTGGGAGCCGTGCCAGCGTGACCGCAACCAGGAAGCTGCTGCGCGACGAGAAGATCCTCGTGACGGGACCGGCCGGTCGAGTTGCCTTCCCGCTCGCCCAGAGGCTGGCGCTGGACAACGAGGTCTGGGGCATCGCGCGCTTCGGCAACGGCGCGGACCGAGAACGCGTGGAGGGGGCCGGGATCCGGACTCGCAGCGTCGATCTCGCCGCACCGGTCTGGGGCGACCTGCCGACCGACTTCACGATCGTCCTGCACACCGCGGCGGCGATCGGCCCCACCCTCGACTTCGACGAGGCGCTCCGCGTGAATGCTGACGGAACCGGACGTCTGATGAGCCGCTGCCGGCGGGCGCGCGCCTGTCTGGTGACCTCGACCCGCACGGTGTATGCGGAGCCCGCGGACCCGACACACGCCGTACTCGAGTCCGACCCGCTGGGTGGCAATGCACCGCAGCCCTTCTCGCCGACCTACCGTGTCTCCAAGATCGGCCAGGAAGCGGTGGCTCGCTTCTGCGCCGGGGAGCTGGGGCTGCCCACCACGATCGCACGACTGAACGTGGTCTACGGCGACAACGGGGGCCTACCGGCGATGCTGCTGGACAAGCTGCGGGCGGGCGAGCCGATTTTGATCACCAGCGGAGGCTCCACGCTGTGCAGCCCGATCCATCACGACGACCTCTTCGATCAGCTGCCCGGTCTGCTGGCGGCGGCGTCCGTCCCGGCGACGATCACCAACTGGGCCGGCGACGAGGCCGTCGACCTGCGAGATCTCTGTCGTCACATGGGGAAGCTCGTCGGCCGGGAGGTCACGTTCGTAGAGACTGCGGAGATCGCGGGAAACAGTGCGTCGGACCCCACGCGACGGCGATCCCTGGCGGGACCCTGTCGGGTCGACTGGCGCGAAGGCATCCGGCGCATGATCGCTGCGCTCCATCCCGAGCTGCGTCTGCACGATTAGCCCGCGGTCGCAGCTCGGGCCGCGCTGTATTCACGCGCGGTCCTGGTGATCGCGCGTGTGGGTCCTCGGAATCACGTAGGCCTCGCGATACTCCGCAAAGTCTCGTCGGACACGCGCCTCGGTGAATCCGAACTGCGCCAGCGTGTATGCGTGCGAAGGTCGCTGGTCTCTGCGGTTCGCTTCGAGCCAGGTCTTCATGGGTCGTCTCACCTCAGGGGTGAGATCGAGCCCCACTCGCTCGTAGATCCGCTCGACCTCGCCGATCGGATCCGAGACGACGTCGCCGAACCAGACGTCCACGAAGCGCTCCTCGGGCATGGCGCGGCGCAGCTCGAGGAGGCGATCGATCCGGTGTCGGGCGGTGAGCTCCGCATAGAACGCGGCCTCGAGCGGGTCCACGTCGTCGCTCGCGAGGCGCCGGAGCTCGAAGCTCATGCTCGCGAGCGAGGGCAGCGTTTCGAGCGGGTCGCGGTGGGTCTGGACGACGGTGGCCCCCGGATAGTGCTCGAAGACGAGATCGAGGTGGATCATGTGGTGGGGTGCCTTGAGAACCCAGCCCCCGATGGACTCCCCGCGTTGCCGCTTCTGCCACTGCAGCAGCTGAAGGAAGCGTTCGTGGTCTCGGTAGGCCGGCCGACCGTCCTGCTCGAGATGCCAGCGCAGGTAGGAAGGCACGTTGGCGAACCCAGCGGGGGTGGAGGATTGGAAGGCGTGCTCGAGAAGCATCAGGTCTTCGTCCGCTGCTTCGGCCTCCAGGGGATGGACCGCGGCCAGCTCCGGATTGTGCTCGAGCATGACGCGGATCTGCTCTTCCGCATCGGCAATGCGGGGGTCGCGCACGGAGCGAGCGCTCTCCGGCGACCAGCCGGGGAAGGGGGCGGGATTCCGACTCTCCCACCATTTGAGCGAGGTCGACCGGGGATCGCACGCGAGCAGGCGTTGCAGCAGCGTCGTCCCGGTCCGCGGAAAGCCCACGACCACGAAGCGGACATCGATCCGCTCGTCGAGGATCTCTGGATGGCGGACGAGCCAGTCCCGAGCGCGAAGTCGGCTCACGAGCAGGCCGACGATCCGCGCGCGTTGCGCGGCCCGGCCGGCCTCGCTGAGACGGGCCTCCTCCCCGAGAGCTCGGAGCAGCACGCGCAGCGGTTCGCGGAAGTCCTGCTCCCCGAAATCCTCGATTCCGGCTCGCTCCCTCGCCTCCGCCAGGACGGACGTCTCGTCCAGCGTATCTGACGAGTAATCCATGGCGGACTAACGTTTCGCGTCCAGGTCTGAGAGCCGCACGACGCGGCATTCGGGCCGGGGAGGGTCGATGGCAGCATTCCAGCGCAGACCCATCGTGCCCTGAGCGTGGCCGGCGGTGTCGATCCAGTTCCCGAAGCCCGGGTCCCGACGTGCGACGATGATCCGGAACGAGCCATCGTCTTCGAGGACGACGCTGTGCTTGTTCACCGTGATCGGATGGTAGCGATAGTCGAGCGACTCCAGCCAGTAGTTGTTGAGCTGGAAATTCCAGTACCGACACGTCGGCGGCGTAGCCGAGATCACCAGCGCCTCGTCGGGCTCGAGCTTCCAGTAGCCGTGGTAGAAGACCTGGTTCGCGGCTTTGTGAGCGACCTCGCGCACCGCGCCCGGCGGAGCGTTCAGCTCGTTCGGCCGCTCGGAGAAGCGCTCGGCCCAGCTCGTAAAGAGATCAGCAGTCCCTTTCACAAATTCGGCACTCGCCTGCAGCGCGCGATCGAGGCCCGCCGGATCCAGCGGGGGGGGTGGCCCCTGCTCGCCGATGCATTCGATCTGGAGCTGGGCGCGTTGCTCGGTCGCCTTGTCCAGACAGAACTGCCGTACGATGAGGCTCGAGGTTTCGAGCTGCATGGGCAGCCAATTGCTCGAGTGCGGTGTGGAGCTGAGAATCATTTCGAAGCTCCCGTCCGGGGCGAGCTCGAGCTCGTCTGCGTCGATGAAGCCGCTGCAACCCGACGGGGCGGGGCTTCCGTAGCTTCCGAAATACGTACCGAAGCCGAGGTAGACCGCAGATCCGCGCTGGCCCCAGATCCTGTAGTCGCGCTTCCCGTCCAGGCGACAGTTCTGGTAGTAGGAGTCCGGGTTGTCGGCGCCGATCTTGGCGTCCTCCCGGCTGAGCTGGTAGAAGCGGGGCTTCCGCGGGTCGTCGTTCTCGATGAATTTCTCGAGCCCGAGGCGGACCAGCCGCGAGAGATAGCGATAGCCCTCGGCGCGGTCGAAGGCGTTCGCCGGCGATTTCTCGCGAAACAGAGCCTCACGGGCGCCCTTCAGGCTCTCGCAGAAATCGTCCCAGGCGCGTCCATCCAGGATCCGCTCGCTCGAGTCGTCCTCGCTCATCGTGCGCCCCCTCTCGGCTGTCCGATGCGGATCTAGCACAACGCACTCGTCCGGTCATCGCAGTGGCGGGCAAAGCGAGGATCGACGGGGGCTGTTTCTGTCTCGAATTTCCGAGACGGGCTCCACTTTACGACGCCCGGAACGTCGACCGACTGGTGCCCACGACATCACGATCATGGGCGACTCGAATGAACAATCGATTCTGGGGTCGGGCGGCCATGAACAGGGCCGCCCCGCCCTTCGGCGATACGTCAGGTCGGGTCGATTCGCGCCGATCGAGCCGTAGCCACGCCCCTGTCAGGGTCGCACTTCGTAGTACGCATTCATCGCGTGAGGAATGTCGATGCGCTCGAAGCGCTTGAAACCGGCTTCTGCGCACATCTTTCGCGCCACATCCTCGTGGAACCCGAGCGTGCCCAGGCCCAGGCCATCCGGCTCCGAGAGAGCGGACGACATACACGACAGGACAGAGAATCCGTACATGAGCGACGTCATCGGGTTGCGTGCGAGGTTCTCCTCGTAGGTCGGAGCGCCGTTGATGTCGGCGATCAGGTAGCTCCCGTCGGGTCGAAGGGCTCGATAGATGGCGGCAAGCGTCTTGTCCGGCCGCGTCATGTCGTGCAGGCAATCGAAGGTCGTGATGAAGTCGAAGCCAGCGTCGTCGGGAAGCGGGTCGGACTGCACGTCGTGGAAGGACAGATTCGTCAGGCCCGCTTCGGCCTTGTTGGCCTCTGCTCGCTCCAGCGCGTGTCGGGACAGCTCGTATCCGTGGAAGTCCGACTTCGGATACTGCTTCGCCATCTCGATGAGCGCTGCGCCCGCACCGCACCCCACGTCTGCAACCTTCGCCCCCTGTTCGAGCTTCGCAACGACCCCATCGAGCACCGGCAGCGCCAGCGGAACCAGGCAATGCTTGTACCAGGGGGCGAGTCCCCGCTCGGTACCCCGTGCCCCCTCGCTCCCGAACGCGTCGTAGGGCAGGCCCAGACCCGTACGAAAGGACTCGGCAATCTGGTCGAGAGTGCCCATTTGCCGGGGCAGCTTCGTGAACAGACCGACTCCGCAGGCAAGGTGATCATCGTCGGCCAACACACAGCGCCCCTCCGGCGACAGCGCGAAGTGGCCATCTCCTGCGTAATCGAGGATGCCCGCAGCCCCGAGACCGCGGAGCCACTCGCGAACCCAGCGCTCCGAGAGCCCCGTGCGCTTGGCCAGCGCTTCGCTGGTCACGGGTTGACCATCGGCAAGCGCGCGAAACAGGCCGAGCTCATCTCCGAGATAGATGAACGCGGACATCACGGCTCCGTTGAGCATGCCGAACACTCGCTGCGAGTACGCGCGCATCCGCTCTTCATCGACTGGCTGTACGGTCTCGGTCATCTTGACACTCCTTGGGATCTTGCACTGTTCGATCGGTCCTCCAGACCCGACGACCGACACAATGCGCCGAGCAGCTCCGCATCGGTCGGCGTCGCATGGCCGCGAGAGACCGGCACCAGGTATTGACGGAGGGCACGCTCGATCGTTTCGCGATCTGCCGCGGCGAGCTCGCGGTCAGGGCCCCAGCCTTTCACGATCGCACCGAAGGGCTCCGGCAACGCGCGGACTTCAACTCCCATCGCTCGCCCCCCTGAAAGATCATTGGCACCCGTCAGACATTCTGCGCTAGCGCAGAAATTCTTTCAAGAGGCCGAAGATCGAGATCGTCGGCGAGCCTGCGCGGAAGACGACAGCCAAAGCCAGGGCGTGGACCGCTATCGAGAGCACACACGGCGCCCTCCTTCGAACTCGCCCTCCGAATAGCAATAAATGGTGCGACGCGGCACACTGCCCGGTGTTCGTTGCTCATTACCGAGCTGGAGGAGGGTCCATGATGAACGTCGTCGGCGACGAGTCGATCCTGGAGAGACTCGAACGCGTAGAGGCACGGCTCGCCATCGGCCAGCTCCCCATCCGCTACGCCCTGGCGGTGGACGCCCGCGACGTCGACAGCTGGCTCGCGCTCTTCGTACCCGAGGTCCAGGTGGGCCGGGATCGCTTCGGCCGGGAGGCGCTGAGAGAGTACATCGAGCCGCGGTTACGCCTCTTCTACCGCTCGATTCACCAGGTCTGTGGCCACCACATCGAGCTCGAAGACCCCGATCACGCGCGCGGCAGCGTCTACTGCCGCGCCGAGCAGGAGTTCGGGGACCGCTGGATCGTCCTCGCCGTCTGTTACTTCGATACCTACCAGCGGATCGACGGCGAGTGGCTCTTCGCGCGACGCAAAGAACGCCTCTGGTACACCGCCGACGTCACTGAACGGCCCCAGGCCGTGGGCTTCCACGGCTGGCCCGAAGGCAGCGGGCCCGCCGACCTGCCGCATGCCTTCGAGAGCTGGGTGTCGTTCAGGGAAACGGGAGACGAGCCGGGGGACGTAACCCAGCTGCCGTAGTGCCGGCCGGACCGCACTGTCGGGGGGCGAAGAAGCCAGGGCGCGCGGGTGTCTCCCCGCTAGTCGAGGGCCGGCACGGTCGTGCGGCATCGAGACCGGTCGTCAGCACTGCACGTGGGCGAGCCCGTTCGCGCGCAGGGGCGTCAGCGCGATCCGGAGCGCCAGACCTCGACACAGCGCGGCGCGGTGCCCCCTTCGATGAGCGCCCCGCCGAGCTCGCGCTCCAGCGCGTACATGGATCCGAGCACGGCGTCGAGTGTGTGGATCCGTCGCGAGTAGCGGTGGTGGGCATGTTCGTCCGTGAAGGCGATGGCGCCGCAGCACTGCAGCGAGTGCTGGACGATCCGGCGACCCGCCCGACCTGCGAGCGCTTTCGCTGCGCGGGCTGCATCTTCGCCTGCGCCGGCGCACCATCCCTCCAGAGCCGCGTCGGCCAACGAGGTGATGGAGGCGAGGTCGACCTGACACTCCGAGAGCATGTGTTGGATGGCCTGAAAGCCCGACAGCGGCTGGCCAAACTGCTCGCGCTGGTTCGTGTAGTCGACCACGAGGTCGGTCAGCGCGCCGGCGGCGCCCCGGATCTCAAAGGCGGCCGCAATCCGCGCGAGGGCGAGCACTCGATCGTGGGCCGCAGCATCCACCTCGACCCGCCGCAGTGCGCTCCGCTTGACGCATACGCGACAACCCAGCGCGGGATCCATGGCCGACCACGGCGTCGTTTCGACCGCAGCAGCCGGTGTGACCCGCCACGCGCCGTCGTCCTCCGGTAGCACCAGCCATCGACTGTGCGCATCCCAACCGATCGCGAGCGACCGGATCGCCTCGCCGTCGACTTGCGGTGAACCGATCCCGTAGGCCACCTCTGCGGCCTCGACGTCAAGGGCTTCGGCGATCGCCCCGGCGGCGACACCGGCCAGCGCCGGCCCGTGCGACAGCACCTCGCCCTGGTGCTCGAACCAGGTCGTAAACGCGGCGCGACCCAGGGAGTCCTGCGGCTGCGCGGCGAAGGCCCACCAATCGAGGCCTTCGAGTGCGTCTCGCGCCGATGCGCTCTGCTCGATCGCCTCGACGACACTCGAGCGCACGGTCTCGAACTCTTCGTCCGCCTGGTGGCGGTGCAACGCACCACCAGTCTTGACCATGAGCTTCGCGATCACATTGAGCTGGATCTGACGCGTACCGCCGTAGATCCCCGACGCACGAGAATAGAAGTACGACTCCTGCCACTCCCAAGCCTCGGGCAGCGTACCCAGGTCGAGGTGCGGCGACAGAAGTTCGCGCGCCACCTCGTAGACGATCCGGTCAGCGTCGATCACGAGCACCTTGCTGACCGAAGACTCCGGGCCGGGCTGACGCCCGTCGGCCAGGATCTCGAGCACCTCGCGCGAGCGACAGCGCAACGCCAGCAAGTGGACCAGAGCCTCACCGAGGGCGCGGGGACTCTCGCTGGCGCCCGGCATGCGGGCGAGCAGCTCGAGCCGCTTGACGAGTTGTGCCTGGCGCATCCAGCCGTAGCTACCGCGCTCGCCCGCCAGGATCTCCATGGTGACGGCCCAGCCCTCGTGCAGTCCGCCGACCCTCTGCTCCTCGGGCACGACGACGCCGTCGAAGAAGACCTCGGCCAGCTCGTCGGTGCCGTTTGCCTGGCGAATCGTCTGGACCGTCACACCGGGACTCTTGATGTCGACAACGAAGGCGGAGATCCCGCGGTGGCGCTCCTCGGTCGTCCCCGTGCGCGCGAGTACGAGGCAGTAGTCGGCGAATTTCGCCCAGCTCGTCCAGACCTTGTGGCCGTCGAT
>PVBE012806200.1_pt1 | contig 10163 bp, 17 predicted proteins | sample 1631181 | NCBI WGS metagenome assembly PVBE01 (sample SAMN08397723, study PRJNA350692) | Marine metagenome, whole genome shotgun sequencing project. | isolation source: water | place: Pacific Ocean | collected 2012-04 | reverse complement strand
CGACAAGTTCCTGCATGGTTTTAAATTTATGAAGATTAAAATACCTATATATTGGGATATTGACAAGCAAGAAGAAAGCGAAGTTATTATCAACTTACCAAACGAGGCAGTAAAAGAAGTAAGGATATCATTCTTGATGAGTATGGATTATCCAGAGAGACGAGAATGGTTGAAGAATAATGTACCAGAAATCAATTTAAACATTCCAAAGGAGCTTTTATAAAAAAACTTTTTTAAATTTAATTAAATTTATTTTATGTCACTTAAAACATTACTGGATTACCAACTAGCATCTGACGGCAAGGTAGATATGCCCATTGAAGCGATCAGAGAATATGTCATAGATGAGTTGCACAAAACAGAAAGTCATAAGACTATTTGTAGAGTATTAGAAACATTATTAGGACTCAGAGTAGAGTCAACAGACAACCCACAAATTAAACGAATTTTTAAATGAAGTTGATAACATCAATACGAGAAACTATTCTCAATGCAGAGGATACAAAATCACTTAAAAGGATTACTCAGGTTGCCGATATTATGGCAGAGCAGCTTGATGAGATTCCAGAACGAACCAAACGTCGATGGAAACTCGCTCATAAACGAGCCGAATCGCGGCTACAAAAGCAAGTGGAGTCAGGAGAGGCAAAGCCTGAGAAAGTGGCTCAGAAGGCAAATACGGAGCCAAGAAAGCGTAAATTAAAAAGCAAATCACAAAAGGATACATCTTGACTTTATGTGCAGTTTTTGATATACTAACATACTGATACACAACGATTTACTATTTATTGATATATGAACCCTTTATTTTCTCACATATTACATACGCAACACACTTTGATAGTTATTTTACTACTAATGGTAGGTACTTTTTGGTACATTCTCTCTCACGTTAACGACAATTACTAATATATATGGATATAAACAACAATACATATAAACATTTATATTTAATTTTATTTAAAGTTATTTATTTCAATTAGGTTGTATCGAAAAGATATAATTCCAAATATTGCCGCCGATTTAAAAAAATTTAAAAATTTAATTTAATACATTTAATCCTTTATCTATTATACTATTCAATACTACTCAATATATTAACAAACATATTAAGTTATTTTTATTTATTTTATTTATTTATTAAAAAACGCGGCATTGTCCATATTTGTGAATGAATCTGGTCGAAATATAAAAAGCACGATCTTAATTATATGTCAAGCCTTATTTGTGAATGATTTTGCCCGAAATACTAACTATGCAAATATAACAACTCATTAATAGAATAACATATACAATTTTTAAATAAATTTATTTATATTTTTTTATTATCATATTTGTGAATGGTTTTCGGCGTAATATTAGTGAATGAATTGATGCCAAATACTAATGAAGGAATGCCAAATATTTTGCTCGCCGCCGATTAACGTCAGCTTTTTTGATGCCCCAATAACAATGACATTTAAACAAACTTAATAACATCATTATTTTATTAAAAAATTTTAAAATAAATTAAAATAAACCAAACACATTCAAACATAGTCAATACAATCACAATTATATTAAAATTTATTTATTCATTTTTATTTAATTTTATGTTTGACAAGTACCAAAGTGTGTGGTAAGATTATTAAATGACATCGACCAGAAAAAAAGGTTCGGGACGCACTAAAGGTGCAACGAGTCTGATAGAGGTCAACCTTCGTGAGCTTAATCGTGTACTACGCGAGGACGCAATAGTTATGGTTGGTAGGAAGTATGCCGAGCAACTTGGATTGCAGACGGGTAATCGTATTATATCTAATTATACGAATATGTCCGCCGCTTCTCCTGTTGAGGTTAAGGAAACTATACTTGATGAACCAAAGGTTGCTGTTAAAAGCATTGACTTTTAATCAAGTTACTGTTATTATAGACTGATGGATACGACCATGTTCCCCGACATAATCGGGCAAGATAGTGCAAAGCGTGTACTCGACTTCCATGTTGGAGGTTTCAAGGCTACAAAGGTGATGCCTCACCTCATGTTTGTCGCACCTAAAGGATGCGGCAAAACTACATTAGCCCAAGCAGTTGCAAAAAAGCTAAAAGGTATTGATGATGCCAAACGCTACTTTGAGATAAACTGTTCTACGATTAAAAACGTCAAGCAGTTTTTTAATCAGACTGTCATTCCTTATATGCAGGATAGGGATGCAACCATCTTGTTCGATGAGTGTAGTGAGATTCCCAAGGATGTCTCAATGGCATTGTTGACGATACTCAATCCAAATTCTGAGAATCGTACTTCATTCTCATTTGAGGACTATACAGTTGACTTTGATTTTCGGAGGCTATCGTTCATGTTCGCCACAACCGAGACTCAATCTGTATTCCATGCACTAATGGATCGCCTTGAGCGTGTTGACCTTGAGGAGTACACCATTGAGGAGATGGGAAAAATTGTTGCCCTTAACCTTGAGCTTGACATTGAGCATAAAACATTACAAGATATTGCATCTGTATTGCGTGGAAATGCTAGAGCAGCACAAAAAATGGCACATAAAATTGAGTCATATTGTAGGCAGAAAAACGTGACAAGATTCGATGCTAAACATTGGCAAGAATTGAGTAGGATATTAAACATCTTTCCACTTGGCTTAAATGTTACTGAAATTCAGTTACTAAACATATTAAAGGATAACAAGGATTGTAGTTTAACTAATTTATCTGCAAAAACTGGTCTATCTAAACAGGCAGTACAAAGGGATTTTGAAATCTACTTGCAAAAACATTCCTTAATGGAGATAACAACAGCAGGGAGAAACATAACAGCAAAAGGTTTAGATTATTTGAAATTAATTGCTTGACTTTGAGTTCAGGTATTGGTATACTAGAGAAGTAGTCAGGGAACACCCCAAAGACAAAAAGCAAACTAATAAAATTATGGGCATGAGAAATCATACATATAGGTTGGAAGTCACTCGCACTACTGGTGGGGACTTGAAGATTGTGACCGCTGAACAGTTGGTCAAAATTAATCAGCACTCTCATCGATATGAGACTGTTGATAATGCGGCGTTTGCCGCTACCATGAACGGCCCAAAGGCCGCTCGACGCACAGTTCCGCGAAAACGGAGCTAGGCGTTAGGAGACTCTGGCATGGTGCTGCGAGAGATTCGTTGACGGGGTTTGTAGGTTACCCCAGTGAAACACCAGAGTTCTCCCCCACTTTCCCCCCATCATATGCCCCCGCTTCGGCGGGGGTTTTTTCTTGCCCACTTCCCCCATTTTTTGCAAATAACGCAAATATACAATAATTAAAATAACAATAATTTTCGCCCACTTTTTTCATATCTTGCAAATATACAGTAATAACATAATAATATTAATCGCCCATTTTTTTAATATAATGCAAATAAGGGGTAATAACATAACAATAATATATTTAAATTTTAATAAATTTTTTTAATTTCCTTAAGTTACTGATAGTCAAAGACTTACGGCGGCGAAGTCCCCCCCGGTGCGTAACTCTCTGATAGTCAGAGACTTACGTACTGGAAAAAGGATGGACGCGAGGGCCGGAATCGAACCGGCGATAAAAGTTTTGCAGACTTCCGCCTTACCACTTGGCCACCCCGCGTACCTGATTTAAATTAATTCCGGGCAGCTGCGCTGTTTCATGAGGCACCTGAACCCTTAGCCTGTTACAGGATCTCCCTGTATACCATGGCGCACCTACCCGGATTATTTGGTTCAGAAAAAGATCACGCTTTTACTGCGTCCCAGTCGCTGAGGTCTTCTGCAGAGATAACTAGTTCGTCATGTATGCTCAACTCCGGCGTACGCATTTTGTATGTGTACAGTTCTTGAGTAGATGGGATTGAGTCGATGAATTCCTTTGCTGCATCAACTGCTATATAGTCTGCTCCAGTCTTTACGCCCTTAAGGGTGTCACCTAGATCTTGCACGCAACGAGTCCTGTAGATGTCGAGTACTGCTTTTCGGAAACGTTTTTCGTCTGTCCAGAAGACAGCTAGCTTGTCCGTCCTCCAGTCGAGTTCTCCGTTCGTAGCCATCCAGTTATAGAAGGCGTAGTACCTGTGCGTAATCTCTTCTCGGTTTTCTCCGTACATCCCGATGATCAGGGAATCTTCGTCGATCACCTGCCGATAGTAATTTATTTTTTCGTTGAACATTATTTTCAGTTTATAGAGTCACGCTTTCCCACGTGACAAATTAAGTATGACAGATCGAGAGACCAAAGTCAAGACCATTTTACCTTTTTGTGTATTGAATCCACCAAGTAATTCCAAACACGAGACATGTTATTAGTATGACACCCATTCCTTAAGTATATTGGAAACTTGCCGGAGTGTCAATGTTTTTTGTAGTCTATGTTTTCGACTCCTTCATCCCAACAGGCTCGGCAATCTTTGCACTCATTGCCTTGTTCAGATGCTGGACAAGAAAAACCCTCTCTCTTTGCACCGCTTGTTGTCAACCCTAGGTTCTTCGCTAGTTTCACAGGTGGTGCACCGTCCATCATATATGCAGACAATCGAATTGTTAGATTGTCAGGTTTGCGGTCTAATTCCATCCACTCACGAACAAAACGATATTCTCTTGTTGGCAACCAAAACTTGATATGTGGTAGTCGTCTTGCCACCTCTGCTATTTTTTCCAAATGCCAAACACCTTGAATGTCTCCTGAATCATGCCAGCGAAAAAAACCACTTTTTTCACGCTTGCCAATCATAAAAACCATCGTATCTACCCAATCAACACGTTCCAAAGATTTCAAACGTTTTTTCATGGCGTTCTTTACGTTGGGGAAAACGTAACGACCTTTTCGAGCGTAGCAAAAGGAACAAATTGAGTTTACAACTTCAGCTAATTTCGAGCCAACGATACAATCTTCCGCAGGTGTGCTATATCCAAATCCGGGCATCTTAGAAGGGCTGCTAAGTGAACCGACCCTTTCCTGTGCTAGTTTTACAGTAAGCCTCATAACGCAATTATATTAACAGACTGGAGCCTACTTGTCAAGTCCTTTTTTTCTATCATATGATCCTTTTCCTTTTTTAGGTTTGTGCACGCGTTCGCCTGTGTTCCATTCAACACGTTTTCTAATTACAGGCTTTTTTTTCTCACTCACTTCAATAAGGGTATCATAAATAGCAGGGCAAGTCAAGCACAAAGACTCATCTCCTAAGTCATTGAGTATCAATGACTTACGTCGCGCACCTCCCCCCCGGCCGTAAGTCTCTGATTATCAATAGGTTACGCCCCCCGCTTTGCGGGAGGCGTGTCAAGCTTTTTCTATTAAGGGAGGCAAGGGAGTTTAAAGTCCCTCACCTCCCTGCTTACCCTTACGCAGTCACCAAGACATCATCAGATTTTGAGACAGGCTTCCGCGTTAGCTTTGCGAAGAATTTCTCATCCTTTGCTGCCTTTGTCAATTTTCTGAGAATAGTCTCATTGACCTTGCTTGCGTATTCGTAGCGATCATTTTCAATCGCATTACGACTTTTGCCACTTGCTAAATGCTGGGTTGCAGCATTGTACAAGTTGTAGAGGTTCCGACCTTCATCCTCTTTGTATGTAGGATTAAGCCATACTTTCGTAATTTCCTCGCGGAGGGAATTACTCAGAACCTTGGAGTCACGGAGATTTTTAAGAATATAATCTCCTATGGTGTTATCGATTTTGGCATCAGCCAAGAGGCCGAAGTCTTCACCGATTGAGTCAAAGGCTGTGACTGCTGCGTCAATTGCTTTCGATACTCCGCTCAAGTCCAGTTTGCTAGAATGCTTCTGGTTGAACGTAAATGTCGAACGCAATGCCTTCATGCCGTTGGTGCATACCTCACGCAAAGCTGCCAAGTCTAATCCTGCAAAGCAAGATCGGTCATAGGAGTTACGTCCGGTGATACGCATCCCAATTGTATCTCCTACATTGGGAACGGTGATGTTTTTGCTGGGGAAGTCGTACGTTGCGTACATCGTTGCCCCATCACGAGCTACTCGAACTTTCTTCGAATAGTCTAGACCTTTGTCGGTCAAGACTTCTTCAATAGAATCGACGAGAGTCGAATTTAGTAACAAGCCATACTTGTCACTCGTTACTCCAAGCACCTTGCCGGAGTCAGTTCTACGTGTTCCCCAATAGCCAGCACTCTGGCCATCAGAAGTTTTCAGTTCTTCCATAACGACAGGGAAGTCGTAGTTTCCACTTGTGGGTCTAGTTGTTCTAGCCATGTTTATATATTAACAGTTACTGTATTTAAAGTCAAGAGGAAAACGTCAGACCATTGAGGTCTTGACGTTGATCGGTTTCCGAACCCTTGCCTTGGCTTTGGCTGCATTAGCCTTTGCTCGTAGGGATGCCACTGGGTACTGAGCAGCGAACCATTTGCTGAACACCTTGACACATTCGTCGAATGTGCGTTCACAGTATTTGCGGGTGCGATGCTCTGCCCGTGTGTTTAGGTTGAAGATCAGATTTTTACGTCCGTACTTCTTAGCCACATATTCCTCTGCCTCCCAAAGAGCGTTGATCACTTCTTGCTCATTTTCAGAGTTAGGGTTTTTTGCACTAGCCTTAATGCACAAGACATCACTTGAGCGGATTTGGCAACCGTCTGGAAAGCCATTTGTTCCATCTCTGAAACTAGTTGGGCTGTAGACTTTACTGCTTTGTGCTTTGTTAAGGCGGCGAGTTGTGCTGTATCCTATCACACCTATTGGCTGACGGAATCTCTGGTGCAAGTCGTTATTGGTCTTGCCTCCGTAGGTGAAGAACCTGCCGTCTTTAGAGGTTACCCATGCATATACTCTGGCTTTGTCTGGTGTAGCCTGAGTGTCTTGAGGATCTGCAATAGTAGATACAGTGACTCCGCCTAGTTTGCTGCTCTTATAAGGAGAATGGTTCTTGTAGTTGCTGAACTTCATTGCTTCCCATACCGATACGTTTTCTTTACTCATAGTTTTTTTAGTTTTATTAGTTAAATGTCGGTTCCCCGACCAGTTTTAGTAGTATAACATAAGCTGAATGCCAAGTCAACACTTTTTTAAAACTTTTTAAAATTTTAAAATTAATATCGTTGTCATTCCTCTCACTCACTGAAAATATGATAGCACAAATACAGTCACATGTAAAGAAAAAAAGAAAAAAAGTTTAAGTACCTAAGTCACTGACTATCAAAGACTTACGCGCGGGGGGAGGGGTGGCGCTCTAACTCTTTGTGGGTCAACGACTTACGTCAGTCTTCGCAAAGACCGGCGTAGCCGAAGTACCCACAATCCTCGTGAGTCGGACTCACGAAGTCACCAGCCTCATCCTCCTCCATTGAAGGATCGCAGATGAACTCATCACCCTTCTGGCCCTGTTCTGGACGATGCCACTCCCAACACGGTTCGTCCGTGTACTCCGAACACCAAACTGGTGTCCCTGTGTACTCGGCTTCCTCAACTGCCTTCTGAAGACCCGCCGCGTCCTTGGGGAACCAAGAGATCTGAGTGCGGCACTCTTTGTCCTTGGAATAGACCTTGTATGCTTCTTCTCTCATAAACTGGAAAAATTATAGCACATCCTCATAATATTGCAAGCTTTTTCTTCACTTTTTTTAGGGGTACGTAAGTCATTGATTATCAAAGACTTGCGCCGGGGGGGACGGGCCGCGGCCCTAAGTCATTGGTAGTTAACGAGTTAGCCCCCGGCGAGTCTTGCATCGCCGAGGGCTTGTGTCGTTATGAGAAGGGACCAACATCAGTGTTAGCCCTAAATTAATGAGTCGTTACCGCGCCACCGATAATCAAGCGTAAGATGTCTAACCATCCCTGTCCCAGCGCGTTTATAGCTTAGGGCGATGGAGGCGTCAGGCCGCTAAGCCCTTACCCGCCAACTCAAAAAAATCCACCAATCCTCATCTGCACAATGCGTTCAAATTGGTGTGGAAACTTTTTTACGGAGTGCTACTCCTAACTGAGCGCTAACCCAGATGTTTCCGAAAATTAAAACGTGGCTAGATTGCCACGGTGCTGTTGATCCTGTCCCAGCGGAATCGTTTCCACTCTCCAGTCTCAGTATCCTTGGCTGACATTCCAGCCGAGTTATCGCTTTCTTCGCGGTTGGCAAACTGTTCATCCATTTCTACTCGGTAGAAAAAGGATTTGCTGTCTGCGTTCTCCTGTCCTTCGTGGACAGCCGGTGTGTAGTTGATTAGGAATTTCTTCATAACTTTTTTCTTACTTCCAATAAATTAATTATAGCAGAACCTGCGGGTAAAGTCAAGCCTTTTTGACGAATATCTCTTTGTTTTTGATGAAAGCCTTCTCGTAAATACCCCGCATCTCATTACCTTTGAGATCTACAAAAAAGTCATTTTTATACGGGTTGTACTTGACAAGCTCAAGCTCTTCGACATTGCCATTCCCGAAACTTTGCTTGCTGGCCATGTCACCAGCGACATAAGCGTGAACGTTTTTGCGTTTGTTCTTACGCACCTTGGCTTGTCCTGCTGGCTGAACGTGGAACTTCACGTTTTCCAGAGCGATAATGTCGGTGTGTTTGATTACCTTGCCTCTGTTCCGAACCGAGAGGCGCTTTTTGTGTAGGTTGTAGTAAACTTGTACTCTCATAACTTTTATTAGTATAGCAGAATCTTAAGTGCTTGTCAAGCACTCATGATGGTAGCCCTCGATCTCGTAGCGAAGTTCGTCGCCTTCTATTCCGTCTTTCCAGCATTCCCTCATGAAGTCATCAAAGCCTGTGTCCTTCGTAAGCGTATGAGCGATACCCGAGTATCTTTCATGTTCGTACTCCATGTTGTAGAGTGTTATTAAAAGGTTGTCACAAAACTCTTCCCAAGTTAGTGTATTTAGTATTTCCATAACGAATCTTCTCTTCCCGATAACCATTAACGTATGGTAGCAGATTTTGGCCTGAATGTCAAGTCCATTTTTCTACGCTTAAACTCTTCCCAAGACATTTTTGGTTCACTCATGTTGTCCCACTCAGATTTCCAAGCTTTGCGTAACAACTCACTTTTTTTAGGTACGAATTCTTCTCTCATAACGCAGATAAGTATAGCACAAATGGGAAATAAGTCAAGCTCAAATAACTATGCCGAGACTAGGTTTGTAGCTTTTTTTTGGATTTTCAAAGTCGTAAGTGACTGACTATCAGAGACTTGCGGCGCGGGGCAGGGCTGCGGCCCTAAGTCATTGGTAGTCAACGACTTAGGAGATCACCTATTGATCCGAACCCGCGATTGAAGGCCACACGCTCTGTGCGAGCCTTTTTGATCCGCTTACGCTCCACTTTTCTGGCGGCAGCGTTAGCCCTATCCCTTTTCCAATTCTCAACATTTTTGAGAATGATCTCATCATTTTTTTGAGACATAAATTTTAAAAGACGACGACTTAGAAGCCGTCGTTGCAGTCGTCGAAACAACCACCGTAGTCCTCGTCGGTTCCCCAACCCGCACTAGCCAACGCATCCGCGTCAGCTTCGGCATCGGAGTTGAAACCGTCCCAAGGCTCATCTGCCTCGATGTCGCCACTCTCATCGAATGACCACACACACTCAGAACCACCCTCTTGGGAGTTCCGGCAAACGTCCTCGCCAATTGAGTTGGCGAATTCGATTGCGTCCTCAAGCCCATCATGGCTCACGTCGAAGAAACGGACTGTTCCGTCCAGCTCGGTTACATAGTACATATTCATATCTTTCATAAACAACAAAGTAATTATGACACACTCAATCAAGGAAGTCAACAACTATTTCAAAAAAAGTGTTAGTTTTTTCGACTATCTTTTCAGCAGTAGTATTGAAGACATCAACAAGATTTTCAATCTTATTATTAAGAGAATCTATCACGTTCAACATATGTATATTAAACCATAGATCAGCACAAAAGTCAATAACATAATGCAATTATTTTAACTTTTTTTTTGAAGTTGTAAGTCACTGGTAATCAAAGACTTAGGGGCGCGCGCCGTGGGCCGGACCGTAAGTCTCTGGTAATCAGCTACTTACGCTTCGGGAGACCAGATGGTCTCACCTTCGAAGGTAACCTCAGTACCTTCACGCGAGGCCAAGATGATGGCCTTTTCAAGACCATCGTGAGACCGCGGGAAACCAGCAACATCGCCAGAGTTGGCGATCCGAACCTCGTACATATT
>PVBE012326768.1_pt1 | contig 10163 bp, 7 predicted proteins | sample 1631181 | NCBI WGS metagenome assembly PVBE01 (sample SAMN08397723, study PRJNA350692) | Marine metagenome, whole genome shotgun sequencing project. | isolation source: water | place: Pacific Ocean | collected 2012-04 | reverse complement strand
GGCTCGTCGGCGTAGAGCGTCTGGCCGACCACTTCTCCCGGCAGTTCAGCCCGGCCCGCCCGGCCCGCCACCTGCACGATCAACTGGAACGTCCGCTCGGACGATCGGAAGTCCGGAAGCGACAGCGACGTGTCCGCCGACAGCACCCCCACCAGCGAAACGCGGGGGAAGTCCAGACCCTTGGCCACCATCTGCGTGCCCAGCAGTATGTCCAACTCGCCGGCGGAATACGCATCGAAAACCTTCTGAAACTGCTTCTGCGAGGTCATGGTATCGGAGTCTATTCTCGCCACCCGCGCGTCGGGGAACTTGCGGGCCAACTCCCCCTGGATCCGCTGAATCCCCATGCCAAACAGCAGCAGTTTGCCCTCGCAGGCCGGACAGCGTTCCGGCAGCGAGGCGGTGTGCTGGCAGTAGTGGCACATGACCATCTCGGTGGCCCGGTGGAACACCATCGGCCGCGTGCACCGGTCGCAAGTCAACTCCCACTTGCAGTGCGGGCAAAACACGTAACTGGCGAATCCGCGACGGTTCATCAGCAGGATAACCTGTTCGCGGCGGTCCAGCGCAGCCGCCAGTTGGCGTGTCAGCGTTCGCCCGATCAGTTCAACGCGGTGGGACCGGATTTCCTGTCGCAGGGGGACAATTTCCAGACGCGGCATGGGAACGCCACGCACCCGGCTGGGCAGGCGCAGCATCTCGTAGCGACCCGTCTGCACGTTGTGCAGCGACTCCAGCGACGGCGTCGCCGAACCCAGCAGCACAGGAACGCTCGCCAGCGAGGCCCGCATTACCGCCACGTCGCGACCGTGATATCGCGGGACCGTGTCCTGCTTGTACGTGCCTTCGTGTTCCTCGTCGACCACAATCAGACCCAACTTGCGCGCCGGGGCAAACACGGCGCTTCGCGGACCGATCACGACTGAAGCGTGACCGTCGCGTATCTGCTCAAAGTAGAACGCTCGCTGGGCGTCGCTCAAAGCGCTGTGCAGCACGGCCACACGCTCCAGGCGCTTGACCAGCCGCTGGAGAGTCTGAGTGGCCAGGGCGATCTCCGGCACCAGGAGGATCGCCTGCTTGCCCGCTGCGGCTACCTGTCGGATCGCCCGCACGTAGATTTCCGTCTTTCCGCTGCTGGTTACGCCGTACAGCAGTGTCGCCGAGAATCCCCCCCCAAGCTTCGATTGCATAGCGGCCAACACGGCCTGCTGGTCGGCGTTCAGTTCGAAAGGGGTCTCGGCGGCCTGCTCCCGGTCCCCGGCGGCTTGCCCCAGCCGCACCGGCCGAGAGTCGGTGCGGACAAGCCCGCGACGCTGAAGACGGACAATGCTGTTGCGCGCCGCGCCGCTGTGTTGCATCAGTCCCTGGAGCGTCAGTGGCTCGACGCCTTGACTGCGGGCCTCTATCAATTCGTCCAGGGCCTGCCGCTGCCTTGCGCCCAGTGATCCTGTCTGAAGTGCAACTTGCGCTTCGGCCGGATCGACGGCCAGGTACACCACCGTCTCGGATCGCCCCGCAAAGCGCCCTATCGCCGAGGGGATCATCGCCGCCAGCGCCATCCCCAGCGGGGTGAGGTAGTAGCGGCTGATCCACTGCCCCAGTTTCCAGCACACCGAGTTGAATTGCGACTCGGCATCGATCAGTTCGCCGACGCTCTTGAGGACGCCGCGCCGGGCATCCGCCCCGCGGTAGCGCGTTACAAACGCCAACATCGGCCGATTGCCCCGCCCAAACGGCACGCGCACCCGCTGGCCCACTTGCGGTCTGCCCATAGTCGCCGGCCAGAGGTAGTCGTACGTGCGCCACACGTTGGCCGCCACCGCTACGGCAACTGTCACGTCAGCGCCGTCAAGGTCCACCGGCATATGGGTGGCCTCGTCCGGCTGTGCGCGGGCGTCGTCAGGTTCTTCAAACAACCGCGACATGCTCGCATACTATCCGCACAGGACCCCACAGTGAATAGGTCACGGCGAATATGCCCTCCGCCGGCAGTGGACCAACGCCCCGGCGCTATTGTCATTGTGGCGGGCGGTCTGTATGCTTATGGCGCGCAGGCGAAGCGCAACTGGCCCGGTGTCCAGGGTCTCGCAGGAGAAACCGACATGGCAGATATACGTGCAGGCGAAACGCCTGTCGCCCAGAGCAAAATCCTCGTGGTGGACGATAATCCACAGAACCTGGAACTGCTGGTGGCCTATCTCGAACCGATAGGCTGCGAAGTCTGCACCGCCAGCGACGGTCTGGGTGCTCTGGAAAAGGTTGCCATTGAAGACCCCCACCTGATCCTGCTGGACATCATGATGCCGCGGATGAGCGGGTTCGAAGTCTGCCGCAAGATCAAATCCGACCCCGAAACGAGAGACATCCCGGTAATTATGGTGACGGCGCTGACCGAACTGGGCGACATTGAGCGGGCCGTTGACAGTGGAACCGACGACTTCATCAGCAAACCGGTAAACCGCCTGGAACTGCTCACCCGCGTCAAAAGTCTGCTGCGGGTGCGACACCTGAAAAACGAACTCGACCGGACGCTGGCATATCTCAGCGAAGTCGAGAAACGCGGCAGCGCAACCTTGGAAAATTAGACCACCCCGCAACCACCAGATGCCCGAGGCGAATCCATGCGACGATTGCCGACGTTTCCCCTGGCAGCGGCTGTCCTGATTTCTTTGACGTGTTGCGGGTGCCGGGAAACCGTCGCCAAAACCGATCTGGTAAGAGAGGCCGCCCGCCTGGCCAAGGGCGATGTCACGCCCGACCGCCCGGCCAAGGCCCTGCCCGCGCCGGCGCCCGCCAAGCCTCCGTCGGTGCGCGAACCTCGTCCCGCGCCGTCGCCGGCGATACGCAAACCTCGCCCCGTACCTCGGCCGGTCCCGTCCCCCGGGAAGATAACCGCGACGGCCGAACTACAGGCCGTCGTCCGGCGCGCCGTAACATCCGACGGCACAACGGTTGTCGAACTGGCCAACGGGATGACGGTAATCATCAAGCCCACTCGAACCACCCCCGTGGTCAGCGTGCGGGGGTACGTCCGCACCGGAGGGCTTTTCGAAGGCCAATGGCTCGGATGCGGATTGAGCCACCTCCTGGAGCACCTGGTAGCCAAGGGTGCGGTACATGATGGACAGCCACAAACGGGTGCCGTCGCGCCGTCCAAACAGACGCGAGACCGCGTCGCGGAGATCGGCGGGCAGAGCAACGCCTACACCAGCCTGGCCCGCACGTGTTACCACATCAGCGCAGCCGCATCAAAAACCGCCGATTGCATTGATATGATCGCCGAATGGATGTCCCGCGCCAGAATCACACGCGAAGACTTTCATCGCGAGCACGGCGTGGTGCAGCGCGAACTGGAGATGGGCAAGGACGAACCTCACCGGCAACTATGGTACGCCCACGCAGCCAACGCCTTCGCCGGCCACCCCGCAGCCGTACCGGTAATCGGATATGCGCGCCCGCTGGCCAAAGTGACGCTACAGGACGTGCGGGCCTACCACCGCAAGACCTATATTCCCCAGAACATGGTCTTCTGCGTGGTGGGCGACGTGGATACCGACGAGGTGCTGAAGCGAGTCCGCCTGGCCTTTGGGGGCTTCCACCGGCGGCGGCGCGAGGCCGTCAGTCTCCCTCAGGTCAGACCGCTGGCCGGCGTCCGGCGAATAGTACGACACAGCCCCATCCTCAGGAGCGTCATGGAGACCATCAGTTTCCAGACCGTCGCGCTGATCCACGAGGACCTGTACGGCCTGGACGTGCTGAGTTACGTGTTGGGCAAAGGCCGGGCCAGCCGCCTGGTGCAAAAAATCGAACGCGAAAAGAAACTCGTCACCTCGATCTCTTCCAGTTCCTGGACGCCCGACTGGGGCAAGGGATATTTCGCCGTCACCTTCCGCGCCGAATCCGACAAGGCCGACGCCGCCGAGCAGGCCATACTGGCCGAGTTGCGGTCCGTCATAAACGCGGGTGTCACCGACAATGAACTCGCCCGCGCCAAGCGACAGAAGACAGCCGACTTCGTCCATGGGCAGCAGACCGTCGAGGACATTGCCGGCACGCTGGCCGTCGACTACATGAGCACCGGGCAAGTTGACTTCTCCCGCAACTACACCCAGCGCATCCAGGCGGTCACCGCCGACCAGGTCCGCCTGGCGGCCCGAAAGTATTTCACATTCAACGCGATGGCCGTCACAAGAATGGCCCCGCCGTGGACGGCGACAACACGCCCCGCCCCCACCGCCGCTGCGCCTGCAATCGTCGCCTCGCCGCAGCTCTTCTCGATGTCCGAGGGCCTGCGGCTGCGAGTGGTATTATATCCTGTTGACACGGTCGCCTTGGTCTCCATGGCGTATACCGTCAAGGGCGGCCTGCTGGCCGAAATTAGGGAAACCAACGGCCTGGGCACGTTGATGACGGCCTTGAGCACCCGCGGGGCAGGCAGGCGGTCGGCAAGGCAGATAGCCGAATTCTTCGACGCCGCCGGCGGAAGCATTACGGCCAACTGCGGGAATAGCACCTTTTACTGGCAGGCGACGGTGCTGGACGACTCCTTTGATCAGGCTCTGGAAATCTTCGCCCACGTGATACGCCGGCCGAGGTTCGACCCGCAAGAACTGGAGATACTGCGACCCAAGATACTGGCAGGCATCAAGCAGACACAGGAGCACTGGTTCGGCCAACTCAAGAAGTACCACCGGTCGAAGTTCTTTATCAATTCGCCCTACGGCATGCTGCCGGGGGGGCGAGAGGAAGTGGTTGAAAGGGCCGCCGCCAACCACCTCCGCCAGTTCCACGAACTGAACATCCGGGGGCTTGTTACCGAACCGGCCGTCCTGACGATCTACGGCCACTTTGATCCCCGCGAGGTCCGCAAGAAAATTGAGGAGGTCTTTGCCTGTCCCATGAAAGGTGTGCGATTCCCCGGCGCGGAACCTCCGCCGCGACGCGTCGGGCCCGAAGGCGAACTGTACGTGATGAAGACCGACAACAGGCAGGCGGGCATCATGGTAGCCGCCCCGGGCATGGAAATAACCAACCTTGAAGACCGCTTCGCCATGACGGTGCTCGATGCGATCATCAGCGGCTATCATCTGCCTTCCGGGTGGCTGCACGCCGAACTCCGCGGAAAAAAACTGGTCTACGTCGTCCACGCCTACAACTGGGCGCCCCTGCGACCCGGGGCCTTTCTTGTTTATGCCGGCTGCCAGCCGGGCAAGGCGCCCGAGGTGGTCGAGATTATCAAAAAAACTCTCCGCAAAGCCGCCGCGTACAGGCCTTCGCAGAAGGAAATTGACCTTGCCGTCAACAGCATCCTGACCGCTGAAATGCTGGACAACCAGTCGATGTCACAAAAGGCGCTGAGGGCGGGGCTGGATGAACTTTACGGCTTCGGCTACGATTTCTGCGCCAAACTCGAGACGCACTATCGCAAGGTCACCCCGGCAGAGGTCGCCCGCGTGGCCAAAAAATACCTTACCGGCGGATACGTGGTTACTGTTACCACGCCAAAACCGGAACTGTTCCAAGCCGCGACAAGCCGATAGTAGCCCCCACCGGGGATTGGAGATTCTGTAGATGTCCGCGAAACAAGACGTTCTAAGCATGTCGGCACGAGACTTTGCCGCCGCAGCAGCCGCCAAGACCCCCACCCCGGGCGGCGGCAGCGTGGCCGGAGTGGTTGGAGCCCTGGCGGTGGCCCTGGGAGAGATGGCGTTGAACTTTTCAAGGGGCAAAAAGAAACTCGCCGAGCATGAAGAATATTACGCCCACCTGTCCGGTCGGCTTGAAAAGGCCCGCAGCATGTTCTATGACCTGGTTGACGACGACATCGCCGCCTATCAACTCTACCAGCAGGCCAACCGCCGGGCCGACGGACCCGAAAAGGAACAGGCCGTCCAGCTGGCCACCGCCGCGGCGATCAACGTGCCGCGACAGGCCACCAAACTCGCCCTGGCCCTGCTGGACGACATACGGGAACTGAGCGCCAAGTGCAACACATGGCTCATCACCGATCTTCTGGCCTCGGCTGCCCTGGCCGTTGCCACCGTCACCCTCAGCGACTACAACGTCCGCATCAATATCCCCAGCGTGACCGACAAGGCCGCCGGGCGGGACATCAAACAATCCTCTGCGGACGATCTGAAGTGTGCGAAAAGGATCCACGCGGAAATCGAAGAGGCCGCAAAACAATATCTGCTGTGAAAAACCGCCGATATCCTCGATCGGTCCATGAAATTCGCGTAATTCACAAACGAATTGTTTGACGATGACAAAGGAATACAACATCCGTAAAGCCACTGGCCAGTGCTCCGCCTGCCGGAAGTGCCTCGAGCCCGGCACGGAGCTCACGGCCACGGTAACGGAAGACGGGCAGGAACTTCTTCGCCAGGACTTCTGCGACGAATGCTGGTCCCAGGCGTCGGGGGGGGAAGACAAGGACGTCCTGTGCGTCTGGCGCACCCGCGTGCCCCAGCCGGCGGAAAAGAAAAAACTGTTCATCGACGACGAGTTACTCGTCAATCTGTTTGAGCGGCTGGGCGGCGACGACCGGGATTCCAGGATCAATTTTCGCTACGTGCTCGCCCTGGCGCTGATGCGCAAAAAACTGCTGGTGTACGACCGCATGGATACGGACGACGCCGGCCGGGACATCTGGACAATGCATCTGAAGAGACAGGAGGCAAAACACCGCGTGATCGATCCGAAGTTGACCGTGGATCAAATCGCCGAGGTCATCGCAAATCTGGGCGAGATTATGGAGGGCGAGTTTTGACCGCTTCGCACCGAACAATGTGGCTGGCTCTGTTGGCCGCTTTGGCCATCGGACTGTCCGGCTGCCCGCGGCCGCTGCCCAAGACGCAGGTCTCCCTGGATACGCTGGTGGGCGAATACAACGCCAACGCCGCCGCCGTGCCGAGGCTGTGGGCCCGCGTCAAGGTCCGCGCGGCCAAATACGACCCGCTCACCGGCCTGGAGACCCGTTCACACGGCTCGCGGCTTCTGCCCCCCAACGGCCTGCTGCTGCTGAGCAAGGGCAAAAATCCGCTGGGCACCCACAACTTTGTCCTGATCGTGCGCGAGACCTTGGCCCACGAACTGGCCCGCGTGGGGGTCAGCCGGGACGAAGGCGTCTATTACATGTGGCAGAGAATGTGGGAAAAGGAGGCGCAGTGGGGGCGGGTAGAACTTGCCGGGGCGCCGAACATCCCCCAACTGCCGATCGACCCGCTCGGCCTGCTGGCCGTTCTGGCCGTCTGCCAATTACCCGGCGACTTCACCCACCTGCCCACCGTCGCGTTGACCATGAACACCCGCCCGTCCGAGCAATACGCCTACGTGCTGACGTACGTTGACCGCCGGCCGATCTCTCGGCAAATCGGCTTTCGCCGCGAGTTGCACTTCGTCTGGCACGACGAAAAGCCCCGGCGGTTGTTTCGGATAAATTTCTTCGACTCTCGCGGCCGGCGGGTGATGGCCGCGAATGTGGGTGACTACAGGCCCATCGACGTTTCCACCATGGAGGACCCACCCCAACATCCACCTATCATGCCCACCGACATCGAGATCGCGTGGTTCGATGACCAGGACCGCAAGACCAGCAAGGTTCATCTGTGGCTGTCGGAAATGACCGCAGTCGAAACGTGGGACGTGTCCCAGTGCCGATTCAAGGAAAACCTGCCCGGGGATATCCCGCCCGAAAAGGTGATTCAGGTGGACAAGGGGATTGTCCGGCCGCCCAAAGGTGTCCGCAAGTGAAGCGATTTCGTGCAAGGGTGACGTGGACCCGTTCATCGGGCCTGACCGGCGTGCTGACGGCGGCAATGATGTGTCTTTGCGCCGCCGCCGTCGGCGATTCCGGCGATGAAGGCTCTTTCAATCTCGATGAGATGCTGCTGGCCGGAAGCGACCAGGGCGTCTGGCTCGTTCGCCGGCATCGTCGCGACAAGGCTGCCGTGTTTGACGTGGTGGTCCGCCCGAGCGGGCAAGAGTGGCGGTGGGTCCTGAGGGATACAACCGGGCGTCCGGCCGCCGCCGCCGCGATGGGCCTGCGCCTGCACCTCCTGTCCGACCCACCCACCACCTACCAGATAATCGCCACCCCGGATAGCGGAACCGCCAGGATCACACCCGCCCCGAGGCCCGACGACCCCAACTGGCCTGCCAATAGCACAGCCGTGGCGGCCTGCACGGTCCCGCCCTTCGCACAATCCAAATTGCCGGGCGTCATCGCTATCGTAACACCTGTGCACCAGCCGCTCTCCGGTCCCCGCTCGACGGGCCGGCCAAGCCGCATGGACGTCTTCCAGACCGTCGCGGGCAAGTGGACCCACCTGCCGGAACTTGCAATCACGCTGCCAAAAAACGCCACCCGCACACCGGATGCACGGGTATCTGTTGCGGCCACCGGCGATTCGCAACAGGCCTTCGTACTGGTCGCCGGCCGGACCGCCGCCGGAAGTTACCTGGCGGCCTGGAAGGACGGAGCGTGGAAGCCCCTGCAGTTGCCGGCGGCGCCCGAACGCCCTGTGGCGGTGCGATTGGTGCAGGGACAGGTGGTGCTGGTAACGGCTATTCCACTTGCCGGAATCGCGATAGCAGACAAAAGCCGGAATCCCGCTTATCACATCCAGATGCGCGTGATTGATACCCAGGGCCCCGCCGACGAGGCTCAACTGATCACAAAAGGCCTTCAGGACACCCAGCCGCTGCTGGTGTCCGGCAAGTCGCCACCTTTGACGGTCTCCCTGGGCGTATCGGACGGCAAACTCGCACTGCTGTGGTGGGACGGCCAGGCCATTCAGTTCGCCATGTGCGGCCTCAGCGGCGGCCTCATCACACAGGGGTCGGTGGATGTGTTCACGCAGCCGCCGCCAGGACTCTCCGGGCAGGATGTCTGGCAGTATTTCCTGTGGGGGATACTGATGGCGACACTGGGTGCGACGCTGCTGGGTCGGGGGGGCAGGACCATTCACGGGCCGTTTGTCCTGCCCGCTTACCTGGTGACCGGCGCACTGCCGCGGCGGGGCCTGGCGGCCGTAATCGACCTGCTGCCGTTCCTGGTGCTGTCCGGAATTGCCGCCCAAATCGCTTTGCCTATGAGCCCCGCTGAACAGAAGCAGTTGCTGACGGCCGTCATGGACCAGCAATCCCCCGTCCCCTTCGAACTGGCCTGGTGCCTCATCGGGGTGCTCCTGCTGTATGTCGTTTACGGCACGGTGATGGAGGTGAAATTCGGCGCCACGTTGGGGAAGATGGTCGTAAAACTGCGCGTCATCGCCAGCGAGGGCAGACCCCCCACCGTCTGGGCCGCAGCCATGAGGAACCTGCTCAAACTCGTGGAACTGTTTTCTTGGCCGCCCATCGCACCGGTCCTGATGCTGATCCCGATGATCACGCGCACGCGCCAACGTCTGGGCGACATGCTGGCTCGTACGACCGTCGTTGAGGCTATCGAAAAACCATTGCACGGGCCGCCTGATCTCCCCACAAACCCGGAGGAAAAGGAAACGCACGACAACCCGGAAGAATGAAGCAGCCTCGAGTGGTGAAGTCTCAAAACTCGGACGCTCAACTGTCCGCCCCCTTGCCTGCGGCGATGCTTTTCACTCCCCGGCCGGTGTGTTTCAATCGTCCTGCTTGTCGTCTTCCTCCTCGTCGGGGACTTTCCACTTATCGGCCTCGTTTATGTCGTCGAGTTCGCGTTCCATGTATCGCAGCATCTTTTCCTGCATCGGGGACAGTTTCCGATAGTATTCCAGCGTGGACTGGTAACTGGCCACCATCTGGTTGATCTTGATCAACTGCCACTTCTGGATGCACTCGACTTCTTTGATATTCGAGAATGGGTCGCAGGCAAAGGATATCTCTCCGTCCTCGCCGCAGCGGAAGAATTCGCAGTCTTTGCACTGGATCATGTCAATTACCTCGTGGTCCCTTCATACGCGTCTTATCCGGCAATTCATCCGCCGTGGACCTGGCCCCAGGGGCGGTGCACCGTACTGATCGAATCATAACAACTTTAACGGCTGGATACCAACGTCGCGAAAATAGAAATGAAGAATTAGCCAATTCTTCTCCAAATGGTCAATTATACTTCAGCCGCCAAAGCAGGCAAATGGTTTTCAGAATATTTTTCAAAAAAAGGTTTTGAAGTAACAGGTTTTGAT
>PVBE010954796.1_pt1 | contig 10163 bp, 8 predicted proteins | sample 1631181 | NCBI WGS metagenome assembly PVBE01 (sample SAMN08397723, study PRJNA350692) | Marine metagenome, whole genome shotgun sequencing project. | isolation source: water | place: Pacific Ocean | collected 2012-04 | reverse complement strand
CTGAAACAGATCTATTGGCTTTTATGGAATAAGGTCTAATATGAACGAAGATTTACTTGGTAATTCCAAGAACCTGTTCAACAAGATCATAGCCTTTCGAATACGAGCAAATATCTTCCTTAGTATTCGCTTTAACGCTTTCCTAGTTTCCTATAATTGAGATTCATCATAACTATGTGTCATTTCTATCATTGCCATTTACTGTATTATATCAAGAAAATGTAGATCAGTAGAAATGTGATGTGTAGATAGTTGTTCACGGTAAAAAGGACATACAATGAAGATCAGGGCAATCTTAGCAAGCAATGATACCAGTACCGCCAATGTAGCAGTGGAAGTGGATGATACCCAGATGACGTATGTCACAGGCATCAAGGGGTTCAAAGACCCAGGGCAACGGTTCCCTCTGATTTATATACAGGCAGCAATGGCGAAGTATATGTATTTGCCTGTCACGCCACCTATAGAAGTAGACACCTTTTCGGAGATACCTGAGATCATGTCGGGTATGAGGATGATTGTTAATTCAACATCGGGGTATCCCGATCCAGATTTAGATTATTGGACATATGAACTTGCCGACGGACGTTAAACGGTGCTGACATTTACCAGCCCACCAACTACAAACTTCAAGCACCAAGGTTTCAATGAAGGCGATGTTGTTGTCGCCTATGTGGAGGGATCAGGTTTTGTCGGTGTGGGTAAGATCACCAAAGCGGCGGAGATGATACGAAAAGTTTATGTGAATGGTAAGCGCTTTCTGGATCAACCATTGAAATGCACTAATATGGACGATAATGGTGATTCAGCGGAAAAGTCGGAATATGTTGCTTTGGTAAAATGGATCAAGGCTTTTACCAGGGAAGAAGCTAAATGGAAAAGGAAAGCGGGATTATATACAACAACCCACGTCAGAGCGTCCCTTGACGGTCAAGCTGAAACCATCGCTTTTATTGAGAAGGAATTTGGTGTTGATTTAAGGAAACTGATTGTATGACTTCGGTATACATTTGGAGCGACTTTGGTTGGTGTTCTATAACGTTGAAGATTAGCTGAGGTTTTGGTTAATACTATGTTGGGCTTTCAATCTAATGTCGGGAACAGGGGAAAATGAAAATAGGTGCTTGGGCTATTTGTGAGAACAGTCCGGTCAGATTAGGTAGTGCTTCGGTCGAGTTTGAGAAGTATCTGGAAGATTGGATAGAAACAGAGCCGAACTTATTGCAGTCCGGTATAAGAATTGTTGCCCGCCAGTTAGCTGTGGGTGCGGGGATTATTGACCTGTTGGCTATTGATTCCCAGGGCCGCTGGATAGTTATTGAAATTAAGCGTGGTCAGCTTGAACGTAAAACAATTGCTCAGGTTATTGATTATGCCTCGTGCATATCAACAATACCGTCGGATGAGTTGATAGAGAAAACAAATTCCTACCTGAATCCTCAGGGAAACTCGATACAGTCATTATTGGAAGAGCGTTCGGCAGAAGATGTTATAGAACCGGGAAACAGGGATATTGAATTAGTAGTGGTTGGAATTGGGAAGATAGCTGGACTGGATAGGATGGTGGATTATCTGGTCAATGAATTCCAAATGCCGATATCTGTTGTCTCATTTAGTGCATTTTCGGATGATGATAATAAGATGTTGTTAGTTCGTGAGTTGTCAGAACAGGACACTCAACAACCAGGTAGACGCACGGGTACAAGAACAATAGAGGAAATTTGCGAGCTGGCAGATGATGCTGGGGTGGGAGATAGTTTTCGTGAGATCCTGACGGCTGCCAATGAGCTGGGATTATACCCACGACTCTACAAAAAAAGTATAATGTATACGCCCCCATTTCAGCGAAATCGTATGCTGTTTACAGTCTGGGCCCAAAAGAAGGGTAATGGGTTGCATATGTATGCCGGGCCTTCTGAGTTTGCCGAGTTTTATCCTGTGACAGAGGAGGAAGCATCTTCTTTGTTGGGAATAAACAGTTCAGATTGGCATTCCATGGATGAGGAAGAAGTGGGAAGTTTTATTGTTGGAATGAAAAAATTGTTTGGGTTTATCAATACAAAGTCTGAACCGGAAGGAGAACCAACATATTGAGGCAACTGGAACATATTGAAGCAATAGAGAGACGGCTTTGGGGTGCAGCCGATAACTTACGGGCTAACTCCAACTTTGCCAGTAACGAATACTTTATGCCGGTGATGGGGTTAATCTTTCTGCGGCATGCTTACAGTCGTTATCTGGAAGCCAAAGACACTATTGTTGGTAACCTCCCCACCCGTGGTGGCAAGACCCGGCCGTTAACCAAGGAAGACTTCTCACAGCAAGGGGCAATTCTCCTGCAACCAGAAGCCCAATTTGATTATCTGGTTGAATTGCCAGAGAGCGAAGATCTTGGGATGGCTATCCCTCAGGCCATGGAGTCGATCGAAAAGGACTATACCAATCTTGAAGGGCTACTGCCCAAGGAGGAATACCAGGAGCTTGACAATGAAGTCTTGGCTCAACTGCTACGTACCCTGAACCCTGATGAGTTGAAGCGGGTATCGGGTGACGTTTTTGGCCGTATCTACGAGTATTTTCTGACCCAGTTTGCTGATCAGAAAGCACATGACGGTGGCGAGTTCTTCACTCCGATCTCTTTGGTTTCCCTGATTTCTAACGTGTTGGAGCCCAAGGCAGGTACAGTCTTGGACCCGGCTTGTGGTTCCGGTGGGATGTTCGTTCAAAGCGCACGTATTGTGGAACAACAAGGCCAGAACCCGACCGAGAAGCTGACCTTCAAAGGCTTGGAAAAGAATCCCACGACCCTGCGTCTAGCCAAGATGAACTTAGCTGTTCACGGTCTTGACGGTGATATTGAAAAAGCCATTACCTACTATGAGGATCCGCATGAACTGGTTGGCAAAGCTGACTATGTGATGGCCAATCCCCCGTTCAACGTGGACGAAATCGATGCTGACAAGGTGGAGGCTGATCCCCGCCTGCCCTTTGGTTTACCTGGCGTTAACAAGAAGGATAAGGTCTCCAATGGTAACTATATCTGGATTAGCTATTTCTACAGCTACCTAAACGAGAAGGGACGAGCTGGGTTCGTCATGTCGTCCCAAGCTTCTAGTGCTGGTAGTAGCGAAGCTGCCGTTCGACAAAGACTGGTCCAAACAGGTGATGTTGAGCTAATGATAGCCATAGAAACCAACTTTTTCTACACCCGTGCCGTGCCTTGCGAGTTGTGGTTCCTTAACCGTGATAAGCCTGAAGAATATATCGAGAATAACCGCCTGCGTATCCAGTTGCTGGAACAATCAGCACAGATGCTGTATAAGGAGTGGTTTGTTCGGCTGCGCTTCCCAGGTCATGAGCAGGTTAAGGTTGTTGATGGGGTTCCTGAGGGGTGGGAGAGAACGACCGCATTTAACGTGATGGATGTCCTCAGTGGCGGAACTCCAAAGACAAAAAATCCAGATTACTGGGGCGGTAATATTCCATTTTTTACTCCTAAAGACGTAAGTCCTAGCGTATATGTTCTTACTACTGAAAAGACTTTGACAGAAGAAGGTCTTCGAAAGTGCAACAGTAAATTGTATCAAAAAGATACAGTATTTATTATTGCGAGAGGCACCGTTGGTGAGATTAACCTCGCACAGAAAAATATGGCGATGAATCAGTCTTGCTATGCGTTAGTAGCAAAGGCTCCGATAAATCAACAATACCTTTATTTCGCATTAGTTGAGGGAGTTGAACAGTTCCGTAGCCGAGCAGTTGGATCTGTCTTTGGCGCAGTCGTTCGAGATACCTTTAAACTAATTCCTTTTATGATTCCAGAAAGCAAGCTAATTCATATGTTTTCAGCTTATGCTTCGTCGGTCTTACAACAGATTGATGTTATCTCAAGGCAAACGACAAAGCTAGAAGAAACCCGTGACCTATTGCTCCCACGCCTGATGAATGGAGATATAGCAGTATGAAGGCGTCTGAAGCCACCTTACTTGACTTCCTCAGAAAGTCGCCACAGTTTTTGGTTCCAATTTACCAGCGAACTTACTCCTGGACTGATCGTGAATGCCAGCAACTGTGGGACGACATCCTTCGAACTGGCAGTAATCAAGATGTCTCGGTCCACTTTATCGGCTCTATTGTTTATATTGAGCAAGGGTTGTCCCTAGTAACCCGTCATTCACCGCTGTTGGTGATTGATGGACAACAACGGTTGACCACGGTGACACTGATCCTGGAAGCCTTATCACGGCGCTTGGATGATTCAGAGCTGGTGGATGGTTTTTCAGCCCGGAAGATCCGCAACTATTACGTACTCAATCCCGAGGAAAATGGCGAACGTGCCTTCAAGCTGTTACTGACACAAACTGATAAACAGAGCTTACTTAATCTGCTTCAGCAGAAACAGCTGCCAGAAGAATATTCCCTGCGTATCAAAGAGAACTTCGAGTTCTTCGACAAGGCTGTTACAGCTTTGTCTGAGGAGGGCTTGTCCAACCTCTGTCATGGACTTTCCAAGTTGATGATCGTGGATATTGGTCTCAACCGGGACCATGATAATCCGCAACTGATCTTTGAGAGCATGAACTCTACCGGCCGTGAACTGAGTCAGGCCGATTTGATCCGTAACTTCATCCTGATGGGTTTGGAACCTGAACAGCAGACGCAACTTTACCAAGACTATTGGCGACCGATGGAGGTGGCTTTCGGACAGGAAGCATACGGTGCGCACTTTGATGCCTTCATGCGCCACTACCTGACATTTAAGACTGGTGATATCCCTAATGTACGCCAGGTGTACGAAGCTTTCAAAGCACATGCTCTGAGTCCGAAGATTGCCGATGCGGGGGTCGATGCACTGGTAGCGGATATCCATGCCTTTGCTAGTTATTATTGTGCCATGGCGCTGGGACAGGAACCGGATACCCAATTGGCTGTTGCTTTCCAGGATCTAAGGGAGTTGAAGGTGGATGTCGCCTATCCTTTCCTACTGGAATTGTACCACGACTATGTGGAAGGTTTGTTGTCGGTTGAAGCGTTCGAGCGTGTTGTACGGTTAGTTGAGAGCTATGTGTTCCGTCGTGCTGTTTGCTCTATTCCCACGAACTCGCTTAACAAGACCTTTGCTACCTTTGGCCGGTTACTCAAGAAGGATCGATACATTGAGAGCGTTCAAGCCCAGTTTCTGTTGTTGCCTTCTTACCGGCGTTTTCCGACTGATGACGAGTTTCGCCGTGAACTTACTATTCGTGACCTCTACAATTTTCGTAATCGCAGTTACTGGTTACGCAAGCTGGAGAACTATGACCGTAAGGAATGGGTGCCAGTTGACGAATATACCATTGAGCATATCCTGCCGCAGAACGAGAATCTTTCGCCACCATGGAGGGAAGCACTCGGTTTAGAATGGCAGCGGGTGCAGGAAACGTGGCTGCATACGCTGGGCAACCTCACCTTGACGGGGTACAATGCTGAGTACAGTGATCGGCCTTTTACTGAGAAACGTGACATGAAGGGCGGGTTCAAGGAAAGTCCGCTCCGGGTTAACGAAGACCTTGGCGCACTCGATACCTGGGATGAAGAGGCTATCCAGGTTCGTGCAGGACGACTGGCTGCAAAAGCTGCCTGTGTTTGGAGTGGTCCATCGCTATCTGATGAAGTGCTCGCTGACTACCGTCCCAAGGTAGTGAAAGTTGAAGCCTACGATATCGGTAACCATCCGCATCTGGCGGACGGAACCCCGATGCGACCGTTATTCGATGCTTTACGGGCCGAACTTTTGGCTCTTGATCCTTGTGTCAGTGAGGAATTCCTCAAGCTCTACGTGGCCTACAAAGCGGAGACAAACTTTGTTGACATTGTACCGAGAAACAAACTCTTGAGGTTGTCCTTGAACATGAAGTTCCACCAACTTCACGATCCCAAAGGACTGGCCAAGGATGTAACCAACCTTGGCACCTGGGGTAACGGAGACGTTGAGATTGCTCTTAGCTCGATCGAGGGGATTCCCTATATTATGGGCTTGGCTCGTCAGGCGTTTGAAAAGCAAATGAGCAATGAGGTAGAACAGTAATGGCCTACTCCGAGGACACGCTTGTTCAACAGACCATGGCCGAGTACTTGGAGCAGGAACTGGGTTGGAGATCGGTCTACGCTTACCACCGGGAAGATTTCGGACCTGATAGCTTATTGGGTCGAAACTCTGATAAGGAGGTGGTCCTCACCCGGATCCTGCGTCAGAAACTGGCTGAACTGAATCCCGGTTTGCCGGAAGAAGCCTATGACGATGCGGTCAATCAGGTTACGTCTACCGTGGTATCACAGAGCCTGGCGCCTACTAACAGGGAGAAGCATAATCTGATCCGGGACGGTATTCAGGTCAAGTACCGTAACGATGAAGGTCAACAGGTGCAACAGCATCTGCGGGTCTTGGACTTCACCCAAGCGGACAATAACGATTTCCTCTGTGTCCGTGAGTTATGGGTACGGGGTTCCCTCTATCGGCGTAGGGCTGATATCGTCGGTTTCATCAACGGCCTGCCATTGTTGTTTGTTGAGTGCAAGAACATTCATCATAATCTAAAGACGGCTTACGAAAGCAACTATGCCGACTATTTGGATACCATCCCCCATCTGTTTCATTTCAACGCCATTGTAATGTTCGGTAACGGAGAACAAGCTAAGATCGGTACCATCACCAGTAAATGGGAACACTTCCATCAATGGAAACGTCTGGCTGAACAGGACCCGGGTGTGGTGGAGATGGAGACGTTACTGAAAGGCGTTTGTGATAAAGGCAATCTGATCGACATCGTGGAGAATTTCATCCTGTTCGACGAATCTTCCGGTCAAGCTGTCAAAATCTTAGCCCGCAACCATCAGTTTTTGGGTGTTAACCTTGCGTTACAATCGGTACGAGACCGAAAACAGCGGAACGGTAAACTGGGAGTTTTCTGGCATACCCAAGGTGCAGGTAAAAGCTACTCCATGTTATTGCTGGCTCGAAAAGTTCATCGTAAACTGGGTGGGAATTTCACTTTCCTGGTTTTGACTGATCGTCTGGACCTGGACTCGCAGATCTATAAAACATTTGCTGGTTGCGGTATGGTTGACCATGATCGGGACCCTTGCCGAGCAGCTGACGGTGACGATTTGAAGCGGTTGTTGTCCCAACAAAAGTCTTGTGTTTTCTCTTTGATCCACAAGTTCAACCAAAGGGTGACGGAACCTTATACCACTCGGGATGACGTGATCGTTATTTCCGATGAGGCGCACCGGACGCAATACGGAAACTTAGCCCTAAACATGAGAGAGGCTCTACCTCAGGCCAGCTATATCGGGTTCACGGGGACACCGCTTTTTAGTGACGATCAAATCACCCGCCGGTCCTTTGGTGGATATGTCTCCACCTATGACTTTCAGCGGGCAGTGGAAGATCAAGCTACAGTACCTCTGTATTATGATGCACGAGGCGATAAGTTAGGGCTGGCCGTTAACGATCTTAACCAGCGGATCGCTGAGAAACTGGAACAATTGGAAGACCTGGATGTGGATGTCTCCCAGCGGTTGGAACGGGAACTGAAACGAGATTACCATGTCATCACCGCTAACCGACGGCTGGAACAGCTGTCGCAAGACCTGGTACAACACTATTCTACCGCTTGGGAAACAGGCAAAGCCATGTTGATCTGCTTGGATAAGATCACTTGTGTCCGAATGTACCAGTTGATACAACGGCAGTGGCAGCAACGGATCCGTGAACTGGAATCGGAACAAAACCGGACACAAGACCAACAGGAGTTGAATTGGATGAAAGAAACCCAAATGGCGGTGGTCATCAGTGAAGAGCAGGGCGAAGTGGACAAGTTCCGAAAATGGGATTTGGATATCACCCCCCATCGAGAGCTGATTAAAAATGGGATTGAATTACCTGAATCGATGCGCAACAAACCGCAGTTTCGCAACCTGCAGCGAATGGAATTGGACCAAGCCTTCAAAGAACCGGAGCATCCGTTCCGTATTGCCATCATCTGCGCCATGTGGCTAACCGGTTTTGACGTACCTTGCCTCTCCAATTTGTATCTGGACAAACCACTCAAAGCCCATACTTTGATGCAGGCCATCGCTCGGGCTAACCGGGTACACGACGGCAAGAACAATGGGCTGATCGTGGATTACTGCGGTATTTTGAGCCATCTTCGGCAAGCACTGGCCACTTTCGCTGGGACTGCGGGTGATGGGGTTGACAAAGAGATCGAACCAGCTAGACCGGAAGAGGAACTGCTCGCTGATCTGGCTAAAGCCATCGACATGGTCAGGGACTTCCTCAGTCAACGAGAAGCATCATTGGACGATATTATTCAGCAGACAGGATTTGCCCGCAACGCCGCTATTGTGGCTGCTAAGGAAGCGGCCAACCAAAGTGACGAAAGCCGCAAGCAATTTGAAATCATGTGCCGGGAAGTGTTTAAGAAATTCAAGGCCTGTTTGAACATCAAAGCCATCAACCAATATCGAGATGATCGGGACGCCATTGATATTGTCTATAAGAGCCTGCAGCAGGATCGGGAACAGGCTGATATCTCCAGCATCATGCGCCAGTTACATCAGGTGGTGGACGATGCCATCGAAACCGCCAGCGGCAGTGAAGAGGAAGAACAAGCTCTGTATGATATCAGCCAGATAGATTTTGATCGCCTACGCCAGGAATTTAGGAAGAACGCAACTCCCAACACCACCGTACAGAACCTGAAGCAGGCAGTGGAACAGAAGCTGCAGTGGAACAGAAGCTGCAGTGGTTACTAGCGCAGAACCCGTTACGCACAGATTTTCAGCAACACTATGAACAACTGGTAGCTGAATATAACCTGCAAAAGGATCAAGCCACCATTGAACGGACCTTTGACACTTTACTGGAGTTGATCCAAGATCTGGATGAGGAAGAGGGCCGAGCCGCCAGAGAGGGATTAGACGAAGAGTCGTTGGCCATCTTCGATTTGTTGAAGAAACAGCAACTTAGTCCAGCTGAGATTAAACAGATTAAGACAGTTTCAGTGTCGTTACTAGAGCAGTTAAAAACAAAAATAGACCAAATCGATCAATGGTGGGACAAGGAACCTACCCGTGACTCCATTAAGGTTACCATCCGTGACTTCTTGTGGGCCGAAGAGACGGGCTTGCCGGTAAGCAGCTATAGCGAGGAGGATGTGGGTATCAAAGCGGAAAACGTTTTTGCTCATGTCTTCCGTTCTTACCCATTGATACCCTCACCCTACTATGTAGCTATAGCCAGTTAAGTCTAACTTCTTTCACAATTATTTCAAGATCAGCGATCTTTATTATAAATTGGAGTGGGCATATTTTGCCCTAGAGAACCTACTGGTTAATACGTTAGGTGGGATGGGGTGCATAACCACTCTTTAGTTAATCAACCCTAAATCAAACCGAGAATGCAAAAGGCGGTGTAAAATGGGAATTAGGAGAATTGAGTCTTATGAGAATTACGCTTGATAACATTAAAGAGGTGAGAATTGAGCCTGATAACATTAAAAGTATTGTGGAGTTGCTGCATTTTGATTATCACGCAATGTTGAATGTTCATGAAAGTAGAGTTGCTGCGGAGTTTGCGCGGGCGTATCTAGGCGAGAAGGTCGATGAGATGAAGGGGGCCAAACAGCCTGTTTGGGTTGGGCAAGTTGTGTTTAATACTGAAAAGGTGCTTGACATTCGAATCAATGAGGAAGTTCAGGGTGTGGCTTGGGTTGGAGATGAGCGGAAGAAGATTGCTCGCCGCTTGGTCGCTGATCTCAATAGGATTGATGTGTTCGAACCCGTTGAGGAAGAGAAGAAACATTTTCATGTCTTTGCTTTGTTTAAGTATATGAGCAAGGAAGTAGTGGCTGTACAAGTGTTCAACCATAATATAAGGTTAATCTACGATCCGCGCGCAGAACCTGATGTGTATTTGCCGGGACAAAGACTGGGGGCGTTAAGGATGAATTTTTGTCTTGCATGCTACATGGCTTATCCTTTCCAGCCAGAGAAACCCCACAGAAAGTATTGTTCTGATCGATGTAGGGATCGGATGAACCAGCGAAGGTATAGAAAAAGAAAAAATAGAAAAAAGTAAAAAAAATTCAAGAGCAGTTTAGTCAGAGACAGAAAGGTGT